>Ga0129317_1000326_pt1 | contig 54165 bp, 60 predicted proteins | sample Cm1ome_FD_94430 | JGI IMG/M metagenome (GOLD analysis project Ga0129317, IMG submission 94430) | Eastern black-and-white colobus group fecal microbial communities from Wisconsin, USA - Cm1105 metagenome | ecosystem: Host-associated > Mammals > Digestive system > Large intestine > Fecal | place... | reverse complement strand
TCATGAGTTTGTATAGGCTGGAGCAAAATACCGGCCTTCTTGGTGTACGCAAAAATAGCTTGACGAAATAATTTAAAAAACCTGCTGAAAAGTACTTGACTTTTGTTAGCAGGTTTTTTTGCGCAGTTTGGAGGAAAGGCAGCAGCTTAAAACAGTCATTCTAAAATAGGATGGCTGTGGCTGCTTGCTTTGCCTTCTTTATTTCCGCTGGATTTGTTCGTAAGATTTCAAATTCGTTAAGTCCGGGAAGCCCCATGTGAACATGTTCATTTCGGTAAGTCATTCCACTGTGCAGAGTCTGCTTCCCGGACATGTGAAAGCTGGAGGCGTGGATACTTGTCCTTAACTGGCGGATAACATCAGCATTTACTCCGCTTCCTACTAAAATCTCAATTCTTCCATCTGCCTGTGCAATCAGTTTTTGCAGAACGTCGGCTCCTTCTGTACAGACGACCGCCTGTCCAGAAGTGAGGATACGGTCAATTCCAAGAGATACAGCCTCTTCCAGCGCAGTATATGGATCTTTGCACACATCAAATGCGCGGTGCAGCGTCAGTTTCAGCGGACCGACACATTGTTTCAATTCTTTCATTCGGTTTAGATCTAATCTTCCATCTGATTCTAGACAGCCTACGGTAATTCCATCTGCGCCTAATTCACGAAAAAGCTGAATATCTTCTTTCATTATTTGAAATTCAGCATCCGTATAAAGAAAATCTCCGTATCTGGGTCTGATCAGAACATTTAGCTCAATGTCGCAGGCTTGACGAATTTGTTTAAATTGATTGATTCCAGGAGTGGTTCCTCCGATAATCAGATTCCCGCACACTTCCAGACCGTCAGCACCTTCTTCTGAGGCGATGAGTGCCGATTCTACAGAATCAATGCATACTTCCAGTTTCGCATTCATAGCTGGTTCTCCTTTGTTTATCTTTTGTCAAAAATACATTTCACCACTGTTTTTATAAATCTTAGCATAGTGACGATCGTGTTTTCAATACATTTTCCTGTCAAAATAGTCAGAAGCTGCATACACTGATATAGGAGTAAAAGAAGGGAGATAATTATGCCATATTCAATTATGTTAGATGCCGGTCATGGGGGCGCCGATCCCGGTGCAGTTTACCTGGATCGAAAAGAAAAAGACGATACATTAAATTTAGTATTAGCGCTAGGAGAGATTTTACAAAATAACGGAATTGATGTAGAATATACAAGGACAACGGATGTTTATGAAACACCTTTTCAAAAAGCGATGGAAGCTAATGAGGCGGGTGTGGATTTCTTTGTTTCCATACATCGCAATTCAAGTCCGATGCCGAATCAGTACAGTGGTGTAGAAAGTCTGGTATACAGCCTGGACGGAGTGAAACTGGAGATGGCTGAAAATATTAATGCACAGCTGGAAACTGTGGGATTTGTGAATCTGGGTGTAGAAGCCAGACCAAATCTTGTAGTGCTTAAAAGGACAAAGATGCCAGCTGTTCTGGTGGAAGTCGGATTCATTAATTCCGATGCAGATAATCAGTTGTTTGATGAAAATTTTGAGGATATTGCAGAAGCAATCGCGAGAGGAATTTTGGAAACACTGAATATGAGCAGTGGTGGAGGCGAGATCGGAGAATATGGGGTGCAGGTGGGCTCTTTCCGCAATGAAAGATATGCACAAAGATTATTAAGAGAATTGCGGGAAGAAGGCTTTCAGGCGTATATGGAACGCTATGGAGAATATCACAGAGTCCGGGTAGGAGAAGATCTGACGATGGAAGAAGCTGTGGATTTGGAACGTCGTTTAAAAAGACTTGGCTATCCTACGGTTATTGTAAATTAGAGAAAACGAATAGAAAGGGAAAGAAGAATGTCAGATGCAGTACAATTTCAGAAAAAATTAGTTGAGATTTTGTCTCTATGTGAATCGAATGGAAATGAGATAGAACGGGAATCTGTGGAGGAATTTTTTAAAGAGGAAAATCTTTCCAAAGAACAGATGGTTCTCGTCTATGACTATCTGCTTTCGCAGAAAGTGCTTGTGAAAGGTTACACAAAGGTTGTGAATGCGGAAGAAATAATCGATGATTCGAAGAGATTTTCGGGTGAAGAAATGGAATTTCTGAGGCAGTACGAAGAAGATATTCGAATGATCCCGGAAAGCGATCCTATGAAACATTTGTTGCCTGAGATCGTAAATATTGCAAAAGAACTTTATCATCCGGCAATCTTTCTTGGAGATTTGATTCAGGAAGGCAGTTTTGGTCTTGTGATGGGAATGAACCAAGGAGCTGATGAAGAAAAAATGCTGCAGATGGCAAGAGAGAGTATACAGGCAATTGTAGAGTCTCAGGCGGAAGTGAAGCTTCAGGATAAGAAAATGGCAGATAAAGTGAATGAGCTGGATGACAAGATCAAAGAGCTTACAAAAGAAATGGGACGTAAGATTACGGTAAATGAACTTGCGGCATTTCTGGAAATCAGTGAAGAAGAAATAGAGGCGATTATCCGCCTTGCCGGAGAAGATCTGGAAGAGACAGAAGAAAAATAGTCAGAGAGGAACTGTGGCTTTCGTGGGTTTTATTACCTATAAAAGTAACAGTTCTTTTTTTGTATAGGCGACGAGCCAAAGTCTTAAGCTTGCTTAAGACCTTGGCGACCGCATACAATCCCGGAATGTGCCTTTTGGCACTTCCGGTGATTTATTCATGGATAAGTAATGTAGTTGACTAAATGAGTATTGTACAGATTCGACAGTTTCAGATCTGTATTTTCAGAAAACAGAAAGGATAATCGTGCAGAATTCATAAAAAAATTTTGCTATATTGACAAAAGTTATACCGTAATTTACAATTCAAGTATAATATAAGTTATAATAACAAGTTATTATATTTAAGAGGAGGGCTATATGAGACAGAAGATAGCGGGAGCTTTATACGGAATGGCACTTGGAGATGCCATGGGAATGCCTGCTGAATTATGGAGCAGACAAAGAGCAAGAAAATATTTTGGTGGCAAGATTGAGGAGATGTTGGATGGACCCGCAGAAAATGCCGTGGCATTCAATTACAAAAAAGGACAGTTCACAGATGATACAGGACAGGCACTTGTTCTTCTGGATTCTCTTGCATCAACAAATTATGTGCCTGATACAAAAGATATCGCAAAGAGAATGTTGGAATGGGCAGAAAAGGAGAATGCATTTGAAAATAACATTCTTGGGCCGACTTCTAAGATCGCTTTGGCAAATTTCAGAGATGGAATTGAGGATACAACGATTACAGATAAGGCGGCTTCTAACGGCAGTGCAATGAGAATCCCACCAATTGGATGCTTGTTTACACCGGATCGAAAGCAGGAAATTGTAGACTATGTATATGAGGTATCAAGAGCTACACATACAAGTGATGTGACGATTGCAGGAGCGGCTATGATTGCAGTAGGAGTTAGTTCTGCTATTGTTAATGATGACTTTGAGCAGGTAATTCAAGACATTCTTGAGATTGAACCTCTTGGATATGCGAAAGGATTTGAAGGCTACAGTGCACGACTTGCAGAAAGAGTAAAAATAGGTCTTGATATTGCAAAACAGTTTCAGGGTGATGACGAGGCATTTACAAAGAGAATTTATGATGTTGTAGGAGCAGGAGTTGGAATTATAGAATCTGTTCCGGCTGCTGTAGCAGTTGCATATTATGCACAAGATCCAAATAAAGCATGTCTGTTGTGTGCGAATATGGGCGGAGACACAGATACAATCGGAGCTATGGCAACAGCAATTTGTGGTGCATATAGAGGATGTTCAGCTATCAAACCTGAATATATAGAGACGCTTAAGAAACAAAATGATGTGGACTTTGAAGCTTATATTGAGATTCTTGAGAAGGGAAGGGAAAAGCTGAGATGAAAACATTGGTAGTTGGAGCGGCGATGGTTGAGATGATCATGAAGATTGACCGGCTGCCGAAGAGTGGAGAAGATGTGCTGTGTAAAGAGACAAAGGCAATTATCGGCGGATGTGCATACAATGCTGCAAGTACACTTCGAAATATGGAATGCGAACATGATCTGTGCGTGCCGGTTGGAGTAGGAACTTATGCTGAAGTTGTGGCGACAGAATTGAAAAGGTTAGGTTATGATATCCTGATCAGAGATGATAGCATGGATAACGGATGCTGCATGGATCTTGTGGAAGCAACTGGAGAGCGTACATTTATCACAACGCAGGGAATTGAAGGAGCGTTCAAGAAAGCGTGGTTTAATAGTCTTGATATGAAGCAGTATCAGAACGTGTACGTGACAGGGTATCAGGTATGTGGAAAAGGCGGCAATGAAATCGCTGAGTGGATGCAGACTTTGAAAGAACAGACGATATTTTTTGCGCCAGGTCCGGTGATCTGCACGATTGAAGAAGATGTGATGGATAAGATTTTGTCTGTACATCCGGTACTTCACTTGAATGAGAAGGAAGCGTTTGATTTTACAAAAGCAGAGACGGTAGAAGCTTGTCTGGAAATACTGTACAATCGTACGCAAAATCTTGTATTTATCACATTAGGAGAAGAGGGTACCATTTATTATGACGGAACCTCAGTACATAAGATTCCATCCTGTAAGGCATCGGTTGTGGATACAATTGGAGCAGGAGACAGCCATATCGGGGCTATTATGGGAGGAATCTCTAAAGGATGGACAATTGAAGAGAGTGTAACAATGGCAAATAAAGTGGCTGCCTGTATTGTAGGGGTGCAGGGACCGACTATAGACAAAAAGGAATTTGAGGAAAAATTAGGAGGATATCATGGATAAGATTAAGAACTTTTTTAAGGATTGGAGCACAGGAGAAAAATGTTGGTTAGTATTTGTTCTTGTATTTCAGACAGTAGTGTGGGCATATAATGGAAATACTACATTTATGCTGGTTATGGCACTTGCAAGTAGTTTGAATCTGGTACTTGGCGCAAAAGGAAAGGTTGCAGGTCTGTATTTTGCAATTATTTACAGTGCGATGTATGCATATAGCTGTCTCAGCGTTCCGTTGTATGGTGAGATTATGTACAACCTGATCTATAGTATTCCGGTAAGTGCATTTGCGATCTACACATGGAAGAAAAATACTGGAGAAAGTGGAGAAGTTAAATTCCGTACCATGACTCCAAAGTTTGCACTTATGATTGTGGCAGTTACAGTTGTCGGTGTTTTAGGATATTCAAGAGTTCTTCAGTGGATGGGTGGAAACTTTGCATTCATGGATTCACTTACAACGGTTGTTTCTGTTATTGCGAGTCTTCTCTATGTACTTCGTTACTCTGAACAGTGGCTTATGTGGGTAATCGTAAATGTGCTGTCAATTATTATGTGGATCATGGTATTGATGTCTGGGGATAAAGCAGCAGCTATGATGATCGCTATGAAAATTGTCAACCTCTGCAACTCTTCTTATGGTTATTGGAACTGGAGAAAATTGGCTAAAAAAGCTGAGACAGAAGAGAAGTAATATAGTATAATAGTTTTAATGAATTTGAAACATATGAATATATTGAGGTAAATATGGATAAGAAGTTGTCAAAATACGAAATTATCAAGCAAGAGATAAAACAGCAGATTGAACGGTTGGAATTAAAACCGAACCAGGTCATTCCTTCCGAAAGTGTATTGTGTGATCAATATCAGGTGAGCCGTATTACTGTGCGAAGAGCGATAGATGAATTGGCACATGAAGGACTTCTTTATCGAATCAAGGGAAAAGGCTGTTTTGTCAGGGAGCGTGATGCGCAGAAATTATCTCCGATTTACAGTTTCACCGAAGCAATTATTAATGAAGGAAAAAAACCTTCCAAAAAACAGCTTTCTTTTATGAAGCAAAAAGCGGGTAAAGCACTTGGTGAGAAAATGGGTATTAACGAAGAGGATACCGTTTATATAATAAAATGTTTGTATTTTGCAGATGAAGAACCATATAGCTTAAATACTTCGATTTTACCGGAAAAATTATTTCCTAAACTGGAATGTTTCAATTTTAATAACAACTCATTATACGATGTTTTAAAAACATTTTATAATTTGTCATTTACAAAGGAAAGACAGACGATAGTTGCCACGATGGGAACAGAGGAGATAAATAAATATCTGAATCTTAAGGAGAAAAAACCACTTCTTAAGATAGATGCATCCTCTTATTGCCTTTGCGAAGATCATGAAACGATATTTGAAGTTTATGAATCATATATTTTAACCGATATATTGAGTTACTTTGTAGAAAAATATAACATGTAATCTTCTTCATATTTTGGATTATGATAAAAAATGGTGCTGCAAAATCAACACATTCATTGATTTTGCAGCACTATCTTAATTTTCATTATCCAGATGTCTCGTATCATTCTGGTCAGGAAGATAAATATGGACTTTTTCGATACGGTTCTTGTCCAGTTTTTCGACAACCATGCGGATGCCATTCTCAGTCAGTATTTCATCATTTTCTTCCGGGAGTCGATCCAGATGTTCAATAATAAAACCGCCGACCGAATCATAATCTTCAGATTCCAGTTCTAATTCAAGAAAATCGTTCAGATCGTCAAGATTTGTAGAACCTTCGACGATATATTCGAGTTCGTTGATCTGACGCATTTGTTCTTCTTCATTTTCATCGTATTCGTCATGGATCTCTCCGACGATTTCTTCCAGAATATCTTCCAGAGTGATAAGACCGGCTGTTTCGCCATACTCATCAAGAACGATAGCTATGTTGAAAGAGGCTTTTCTCATCTCGACAAGGAGTTCAGAAATATTTTTATATTCATAAGTAAAATATGCTTCTCGCAGGATATCTTCAATGCGGAAATCTCTCTGGTTGTTATCGTAGAGAAGAAGATCCTTCATGTTGATTGTTCCGATAACATTGTCTTTGGATTCTGAGTAGACAGGAAGACGGGTAAATTTATCTTCACGGAACAGGGCAATGAGCTCTTCATAGGAACTGTCGATATCGGCGAATGTCACATTGATTCGGGGAACCATAACATCTTTGGCCTTTGCATCACCAAGATCAAATACGTTGTAAATCATTTCTTTTTCTTCGGATTCGATGACTCCATCTTCATGACTGACATCAACAATAGTACGAAGTTCATTTTCTGTCATGGCATCTGTCTTGGCATTAGGGTCAATGCGAAGAATAAAAAGAATAATGCTGGATAGATTGTTAATGATAATGATAACGGGTGTCATCAGTTTCATAAAAAGAAGAATGACTGGTGCATAGAGAAGAGACATCTTCTCGGCATGTAAGGCAGCCACTGTCTTTGGTACAATCTCACCGAATAACAGGATTAATAAAGTCAGAATACCTGTTGCAATGGCAACGGAGGGACCTGCTATTCCGTAAGCAAGGGTAGTAGTCAGTGAAGATGCTGAAATGTTAACAATGTTGTTCCCGATTAAAATAGCGCTAAGCATTTTACCTGAGTTTTCGGTTACTTTTAAAACGGTTTCGGCTCGCTTGTTACCCTCTTCTGCAAGGGAACGCATACGAATCTTGTTGACTGTTGTAAGCGCTGTTTCAGCAGAGGAAAAGAAGCTTGATAACAGTAGTAAAATGAATAGAATAATAAGTTGCGTGACGTCACTCGAGTCCACGGTAAATAATCACTCCTTTGAAAAATATATTATCATTTAATATATCGCATTTCGTGCTAATTTGCAAGTGCTCGTTGAATTTGTAGTTTTTTTAGTGTATGATAACTTTAGCCTGGGGTATCCGGATGCGACTGGCGGCAGCAGGTTTTGCGGGAGAAAGAGGCGGAAATGGGAGATTAATTAATGAAAGAAAATTTTGAAAAGAAATTATTTGGGATTATAGATAAAGAAAAAGTATTATTGAACGAACCGATGAGTAAGCATACAACATTCCGCATCGGTGGACCGGCAGATTATTTTGTTGTTCCAACAGAAGTGGAAGAGATAAAAGCTTTGCTTTTATTGTGTGAAGAAGTAGGTATGCCATACTATGTGATCGGGAATGGAAGTAACCTTCTGGTTTCAGATAAAGGATTTCGGGGTGTTATTCTTCAGATCTACAAAGCAATGAATCAAGTGAAAACGGAGGGCAATATTATCATCGCTCAGGCGGGAGCTTCTCTTGCACAGATTGCGATGGAAGCGCTGAAAAATGAACTTGCCGGATTTGAATTTGCGGCAGGAATTCCGGGAACGTTGGGTGGTGCTGTCCGTATGAATGCCGGTGCTTATGGCGGAGAAATGAAAGATATTGTGATAAAGGCTACTGTTCTTACAAACAGGGGAGAAATTATAGAACTATCTAACGAAGAACTGCAATTTGGATATCGAACAAGTGTCATTGAAAAGAATGGCTATGTTGTGCTGGAAGCAAAAATAGAACTGAATCCGGGAAAGAGGGAAGAGATTAAGGCAGTTATGGACGATCTGCGCGAAAGGCGTGTGAGCAAACAGCCGTTAGAGTTTCCAAGTGCCGGAAGTACTTTCAAACGCCCGGAAGGGTATTTCGCCGGAAAATTGATTCAGGATGCAGGACTGAAAGGATTTCAGGTTGGAGGAGCCAGGGTGTCAGAAAAGCATAGTGGATTTGTGATCAATACTGGAAATGCGACCGCAGCAGAGGTGATAGAATTGATGCGCCAAGTAAATGAAAAAGTTATGGATGCGTTTGGTGTATCATTGGAACCGGAAGTGAGAAGAATAGGAGAATTTTAGGATGAGATTTGTAATTGTGACAGGTATGTCAGGAGCTGGAAAATCAACTGCACTTAAGATGATGGAAGATATGGGATATTTTTGTGTAGACAATATGCCAATTCCGTTGATGTCAAAACTGACAGAGCTGTTATTGGTTCCGAATGAGGAAATTACAAAACTTGCCCTTGGGATGGATATTCGAAGCGGGCAGAATATAGAGGAGCTGGAGAAGATTCTGGACGAAATGGATGCCTGCAATTTGAAATATGAGGTGCTGTTTCTTGATGCGTCCGATGAAGCTCTTGTGAAACGATATAAAGAGACCAGAAGAACGCATCCACTGAGTAAAGGGACACGCGTGGAAGCAGGAATTGCACTGGAGAGAAAAAAGATTCAATTTCTGAAGAGCAGAGCAACGTATATTCTGGAAACAAGCAGGCTTTTGACCAGGGAGTTGAGAGTTGAGTTAAACAATATTTTTGCAGAAAATAAGGGATATAAGAATTTATATATTACAGTATTATCGTTTGGATTTAAATATGGAATTCCGAGTGATGCAGATCTGGTGTTTGATGTGAGATTTCTGCCAAATCCATATTATATTGATGAACTTCGTCCGCAAAGCGGAAATGATAAACCTGTTTCAGACTATGTAATGAAAAGTGAGATTTCACAGGCTTTTTTAGATAAGTTGACGGATATGATACAGTTTCTGATTCCGCATTATGCGGAAGAAGGAAAAACGCAGCTGGTCATTGCTATCGGATGTACAGGCGGCAAACATCGCTCTGTGACATTGGCAAATGAATTACATAAAAGACTTTCCTTATCTCAGAATGCATATGGAATAAAGAAGGAACATAGAGATTTAGAGAAAGATGCAATAACAAAAGCAAAGTAGGGAAGCAGATGTCATTTTCAGGGAAAATAAAAGAAGAATTATCACGGCAGTTATGCTCGTCACGAACAGGACAAGTGGCGGAGAGCGCTGCGTTAATATCTATGTGTGGAGCAGTGATGATTGATAAAAACGGCATGTATTCATTGAAGATTCATACAGAAAATCTCTCTGTTGCAAGAAAATGCTTTACTTTATTTCGAAAAACATATAATATAAAGACTGATGTTGCGATACGTCGGAACCAGAAAAAGGGAACGATATCTTATTATGTGATAGTAAAAACACATTTAGACGCGTTACGAGTGCTGTGTGAAATTCATCTGCTGGATCCTTTTGGTGAGATAGCGGAAGAACTTGATGCAGATAAAAATGTGTTGCTGTGTGAACGTTCCAGTAGGAGGGCATTTCTGCGAGGCGCATTTCTGTCGGCAGGTTCTATGAGTGATCCTGAGAAATCTTATCATTTTGAAATCGCATGCGCGACACAGAAGAAGGCAGAGCAGATCAGACAGGTCATGCAGAGCTTTTCTTTAGATGCCAGGATAATACAGAGAAAAAAGTATTATGTAGTGTACTTAAAAGAAGGTACTCAGATCGCGGATGCATTAAATGTTATGGAAGCTCATAGAGCACTTATGGAATTTGAAAATGTACGCATTTTGAAAGAGATGCGTAATGAAGTGAATCGCAAAGTAAACTGTGAGACCGCAAATCTGAATAAAACAGTTTCGGCATCAGTAAAGCAAATAGAAGATATTAAATTGATTCAGCAAAAGACGGGACTTGATGAACTGCCGGATGCATTACGAGACATTGCACTGGCAAGATTAAATTATCCGGAAGCATCTTTGAAGGAGCTTGGAGAATTAGTGACACCATCAGTTGGTAAGTCGGGCGTAAATCACAGATTACGTAAGCTGAGTGAAATGGCCGATAGATTGCGGCCGGAGGAGGATTTACATGATTAAAAAATCAATTACAATTCACTTGTCAGAAGCGATGGATGCAAGACCAATCGCACTCTTAGTACAGGAAGCAAACCAGTATTCTAGTACTGTTTACATAGAAAAAGAAGAAAAGCATATTAATGCAAAAAGTATTATGGGAATGATGAGTCTGCGCCTCTTGCCGGGAGAAGAAATTACAGTTGTAACAGACGGGAAAGATGAGGAAGATGCGGCAAGCGGAATTGAGAGATTTTTCATTAATGTAAAAAATAAATAAAATCTTTCTAATAATTATCAAAAAGGCATGAAATTCATGCCTTTTTTTGTATAATACAAGAAGAAGGAATATAACGTTGGGAGGTAAAGAATTTGAAAAAAGCTTTATTTATTTATAATCCTAATTCAGGTAAGGAATTGTTGAAACCCAAATTATCAGATGTTATTGATACGATCGTGAAAGCCGGATATGAAGTTACTGTATATCCAACACAAATGTATAAAGATGCTTACCGAAAGGTGATGACATACACGGATACTTATGACCGGATTATCTGCAGTGGGGGTGACGGTACCTTAGATGAAGTTGTCACCGGAGTGATTGAACGGGGAGAACATATCCCGATCGGATACATTCCTGCGGGGACAACGAATGATTTTGCGAACAGCCTTCATATTCCTAAGAATCTACCGGAAGCAGCGCACTCGGCAGTATATGGGGCTGAATTTGCATGTGATGTAGGGAAGTTTAATGATGATATCTTTGCTTATGTCGCCGCATTTGGACTTTTTACCGATGTGTCTTATGAAACAAAACAAGAATTAAAGAACGTGCTTGGACATTTTGCTTATATTTTGCAGGGGGCGACAAAACTGTTGGATATTCCGTCTTATCATATGCGCGTCAGCTATGATGAGGGTGTGATCGAAGACGAGTTTATTCTTGGAATGGTTACGAATTCACGCTCTGTCGGTGGATTTCGTAAGGCGGCCTCGGAGGAAGTGGCATTCGATGATGGTGTCTTTGAAGTAACCCTCATTAAGATGCCGAAAAATTTGATTTCGCTGCAGGAAATCATAACGGCACTGTTAGTAAATCAGTTCAATACAAAATATATGTATTCATTGAAAACCAAAAAAATTATGTTTGAATCCGAGAAAGAGATCGCATGGACACTGGACGGGGAATATGGTGGAGATCACAAGAATGTGGAAATAAAGAATTTACAGAAGGCTGTCAATATTATTATTCCGGAAAGTCATCTTGTAGACGTTTCGGAAGAAGGGTTGAAAGCGAAAAAAGAAAATAAAAAAGCAACTGGTTTGGAAAAGATAGTAGAAGATGTTGTAAAGGAAATAAGAGAATCGACAGGGCTGGGTGAGCGGCTTCGATCAAAACAGCAGGATGAGGAAAAATTGCCATTGGAACAAAAAAATAGAGAAAATGAGTGAAATTAAGCAAAAAAAACTCTTGTATAATAGCTTTAAATAGGATATACTGTTTGGGTAAAGCAATTATGGCCCCTTGGTCAAGCGGTCAAGACGCGACCCTCTCACGGTCGAATCAGGGGTTCGATTCCCCTAGGGGTCATCCAAAATAGTATGTAAATGTTACGCGGAGGAATGAAACATGTTAGTGACAGCAAAGGATATGTTGAAGAAAGCTAAAGCTGGACATTACGCAGTTGGGCATTTCAACATCAATAACCTTGAGTGGGCAAAAGCTGTTTTGCTTACAGCAGAAGAATGCAAATCACCAGTAATTTTAGGAGTATCTGAAGGTGCTGGAAAGTATATGGCAGGATATAAGACAATCGTGGGCATGGTAAATGGAATGTTAGAAGAACTTCAGATTACAGTTCCTGTAGCACTTCATCTGGATCACGGTAGTTATGAAGGATGTTTGAAATGTATCGAAGCAGGATTCTCTTCTGTTATGTTTGATGGTTCTCACTATCCAATTGAGGAAAATATTGCAAAGACAAAAGAATTAGTTGCTCTTTGTGCTGAAAAGGGACTTTCTCTTGAAGCAGAGGTAGGGTCTATCGGTGGAGAAGAAGACGGAGTAGTAGGTGCCGGAGAATATGCTGATCCAAAAGAATGTAAGATGATTGCTGACTTGGGAATTGATTTTCTTGCAGCAGGAATTGGAAATATTCATGGACAATATCCAGATAACTGGCAGGGACTTAGTTTTGAAACATTAGCTTCGATTCAGGAGCTGACAGGAGATCTTCCATTGGTTCTCCATGGTGGAACTGGAATTCCGGAAGATATGATCAAAGAAGCGATTGATCTTGGTGTATCTAAGATTAATGTAAATACAGAATGTCAGCTTTCATTTGCTGAGGCTACACGTAAATATATTGAAGCTGGTAAAGATTTAGAAGGGAAAGGATTTGACCCTCGTAAATTGTTAAAACCAGGTACAGATGCAATCTGTGCTACAGTAAAAGAAAAAATGGAATTGTTCGGCTCTGTTGGAAAAGCTGAATAATAGAATTGATTTAAGGACAACCGAAGGAGTTTTGCACCTGCAAAACTCTTTTTTGTTTAAAATTAGACAGGACGAGAGGAAAAGGCATGAGTGAACGAATCAATGTAATGGAGATTTTCGGCGAAAACGTGTTTAATGATGCTGTTATGCAGGAAAGACTTCCAAGAAAAACATACAAAGAATTAAAAAATACAATTGAAGCTGGAACAGAACTTCAGCCGACAACAGCCGATGTCATTGCCCATGAAATGAAGGAATGGGCAATTGAAAAAGGAGCAACACATTATTCTCATTGGTTCCAGCCATTAACTGGGGCAACGGCAGAAAAACATGATGCTTTTATCTCAGCTCCAAAGTCGAATGGTAAGGTCTTGATGGAATTTTCGGGAAAAGAATTGATTAAAGGGGAACCGGATGCTTCTTCTTTTCCGTCAGGAGGTCTTCGCTCTACATTTGAAGCAAGAGGATACACGACATGGGATTGTACATCGCCAGCATTTGTGAAGAAAAGTGCAGATGATAAAACAGCTATTTTGTATATTCCAACAGCATTCTGTTCTTATACAGGGGAAGCACTGGATCAGAAAACTCCTCTTTTACGTTCTATGGAGGCGATTGATAAGGAGTCTGTGCGTCTGATTCGTCTTTTTGGAAATACAACATCTACAAAGGTGGTTCCATCCGTCGGGGTGGAACAGGAATATTTCCTTGTGGACAGAGATAAATATTTAAAACGTAAAGATTTAGTGTTTACGGGTCGTACACTTTTTGGAGCGATGCCTCCGAAGGGACAGGAATTGGATGACCATTATTTTGGGGCGATTCGCGAACGTATTGCTGCTTTTATGCAGGACTTGAATGAAGAATTATGGAAACTTGGTGTTGCTGCTAAGACGCAGCATAATGAAGTTGCGCCAGGGCAGCATGAACTTGCCCCTATTTATGCACAGTGTAATGTGGCAGTTGACCATAATCAGTTGGTAATGGAAACACTTAAAAAAGTTGCTTATAACCATAATCTGCATTGCCTCCTTCATGAAAAGCCATTTAATGGTGTAAATGGCTCTGGAAAGCACAATAACTGGTCGCTGGTGACGGATGATGGTATTAATCTTCTTGATCCTGGCAAGAATCCACATGGAAATTTACAGTTCCTTTTGATTCTTACATGTATTTTGAAGGCGGTAGATAAGCATGCGGAGCTTTTAAGAGAATCTGCAGCTGATGTGGGAAATGATCACCGCCTTGGAGCGGATGAAGCACCGCCGGCAATTATTTCTGCTTACCTTGGAGAACAGTTACAGGATGTATTAAACCAGTTCATTAATAAAGGTGAGGCGGAACGCAGTTTAAGAGGTGAGAAACTGCATACAGGTGTAAGCACACTCCCAGATTTCAGAAAAGATGCGACAGACAGGAACAGAACATCACCATTTGCATTTACAGGAAATAAATTCGAATTCCGTATGGTGGGATCTCGTGATTCTGTTGCTTCTCCGAATATTGTTCTTAATACAATTGTTGCAGAAGCTTTCAGTGAAGCCTGTGATTATTTGGAAAAAGCAGAAGATTTTGATGCGGCAGTACATGAGCTGATCAGTAAGTATGCTACAGAACATCAGCGAATTGTATTTAATGGAAATGGATATTCCGAAGAGTGGGTAGAAGAAGCAAAAAGACGCGGACTTTCGAATATTACCACAACGGTAGAAAGTTATGATATTCTTACGCGGGAAGATACAATTCAAACATTTGAAAAGTTTAATGTATTCAGTCGTGCGGAATTAGAATCACGCGCAGAGATCAGCTATGAACTTTATACAAAAGTAGTCAATATTGAAGCAAAAGCCATGATTGATATTGCAAGTAAGCATATTGTTCCGGCTGTGATTAAATATGTAACAGAACTTGCATCTTCCATTAATCAGATCAGACAGGCATGCCCTGTGGCTTGTGTGGATGTGCAGGAAGAACGTTTGATAGAGTCATCCAACCTTTTGTCAGAGACAAGGGATGCACTTTGTGAACTGGAAGCGTTGGTTATGGATGCTTCCAAACAGGTGAATGGACGAGAAAAGGCATATTTCTTCATGCAGAGCATTGTTCCGGCTATGAAAGCATTGAGAACTCCGGTTGACAAGCTGGAAATGATTGTGGATAAGAATAACTGGCCAATGCCATCGTATGGAGATTTACTGTTTGAAGTATAATATTCGCGAACTAGGTGAGGCAAGTGCCTGCAAAGCAGGCATTTGATGAATGCGTGCGAACCATGCTGAAGCTTTAGCAGAATCATGGTTTAGGAATAAGGGGGAAAGTACATTTGAGTAAAAATGATTTTTTGACAAAATTAAGAGAAGCATTAGAGATGGACTTGCCCTCTCGTAAAATTGAAGAGCAGATTGCATTTTATCGCCGATATATCAATGAAGAGGTGAAAAAGGGAAGACGGGAGACGGAAGTGCTGGAAGAACTTGGAGATCCATGGGTGATTGCTCGCAATATTCTCAGTGCAGAAGAACGGGAAGTGCATGACAGCGATGTGTATGAGTATTCAGATCATCCATATGGAAGAGAAGAATCTTCCTATAATAATATTAAAATCTTTCAGATAGACACTTGGTGGAAGAAAGCTATTGTCATCATTGTCGTTCTTGCGGTTTTGAGTCTTTTGCTTTCCGTAGTTACAGGAATTGTAAGATTAATAATGCCAGTTGCCATTCCTGTGATCGTGATATTGCTTCTTGTAAAAATATGGAAGAAATAAAAACAAGGACTTCGTGGAGACACGAGGTCCTTGTTTCATCTCGGTCGCAGGCTGTCGCCTATACAAATAAAAGACCAGTAGGGGAGCTACTGGTCTTTTGAGGGGAGTATAAATAATTAATAAGGGGTTGTAGAAATTAACTTTCCACAAGACTAAGTATAATATATAGGATATGAAAAAGCAAGATAAAATTAAAAAAATCTTAAGGACCTTAAGTGTGAATATAATTTAGAAATGGCGGGATAATAAGTTTGTACAAAAGTGTTAGGAGGAAAAATCAATGGCAAAAAATTATAATGCTTCAAACAAAAACAGTACAAACAAAAACACAGCAACTCAGAATGCATACGGACAGAATGCAACAAACAAAAACATGTCGAATCAGAATGCAACAAATAAAAATGCAACAAACAAAAATTCGACAAACAAAAATGGCATGACTCAGAATAAAAATGCAAAGTCATGTTATGATGAAAGCGAAAACTACTAGGAGTAGTAGCAGGAACAGGGCGGTATCCATATGGATATCGCTCTGCTTTTATTTACGCGAAGGCACAAGGCGAGCGGAAATGCTTGCATTTCCATTCGCCGCCGCACGCGAACGAGTAAAACTCGCAAAGCGTGTTTTATCTCGTTTGCGTGAAGGTCCAGTGAACCTTTTTGAGTTTGGAAAATCGTTCGAGCTTGACAAAAGAGGTATGGAACCGTAAGATAAATGGAGAATAAATAGTGGAGGAAACACATGGAAAAGCTAGAGTTAATTGCACCTTGTCATTTTGGGTTAGAATCGGTCCTGAAAAGGGAAATTCAGGATTTAGGATATGAAATATCTTCCGTTGAGGATGGAAAAGTAAGCTTTTGGGGAGATGCGCAGGCGATTTGTGATGCGAATGTGTTCCTCAGAACCGCGGAAAGAATTTTATTAAAAGTTGGTTCTTTTAAAGCAGAGACATTTGATGAATTATTTGAAAAGACAAAAGCGCTGCCATGGGAAAATTATATTCCAAAGAATGGAAAATTCTGGGTGACAAAGGCTGCGTCGGTAAAAAGTAAACTGTTCAGCCCATCTGATATTCAGTCGATTATGAAAAAGGCGATGGTGGAACGGTTGAAGTCAAAGTATCAGATTCAGTGGTTTTCAGAGGACGGAGCTTCTTATCCGGTTCGTGTATTTCTGATGAAAGATATTGTGACAATTGGAATTGATACAACGGGAATATCATTACATAAAAGGGGATATCGTCAGATGACGGTGAAAGCACCAATTACAGAGACGCTGGCGGCATCACTTATCATGCTTACACCGTGGAAAAAAGACCGTATTCTGGTAGATCCATTCTGTGGAAGTGGTACATTCCCAATTGAAGCGGCAATGATCGCGGCCAATATCGCGCCGGGAATGAATCGCTCCTTCACTGCAGAAAGCTGGGAAAATATCATTCCAAAACGTGCTTGGTATGATGCTGTGGATGAGGCAAATGATCTTGTAGATGTCAGAATAGATGTGGATATTCAGGGTTATGATATTAATCCAGAAGCAGTGAAAGCGGCAAGAAAGAATGCGAAAGATGCAGGAGTCGATCACCTCATTCATTTTCAGGAAAGAGCAGTGAAAGATTTGCGCCATCCAAAGAAATATGGTTTTATTATAACAAATCCGCCATATGGAGAACGTCTGGAAGAAAAAAAGGATTTGCCGGCACTTTACCGTGAGTTTGGAGAAAGCTTTAAACGGTTGGATACCTGGTCAGCCTATATGATTACAAGCTATGAAGAGGCAGAAAAATATTTTGGAAGAAAAGCTGACAAAAATCGAAAAATTTACAATGGTATGTTAAAGACATATTTTTATCAGTTTCAGGGGCCGAGACCACCGAAACGTGAAAAATAAGAAAGAGTGACGAATAATGAAAATAATTTTTGCAACAGGAAATCAGAATAAAATGAAAGAAATCCGTATGATCTTAGAAGATCTTGGGATGGAAATACTTTCTATGAAGGAAGCAGGAGTCTTCGTTGATGTAGAAGAGAATGGGACAACCTTTGAAGAAAATGCTTTGATTAAGGCAACGGCGATTGCTGAATTGCCGAAAGTAAAAGAAATGAATGCAATTGTACTTGCTGATGATTCAGGACTTGAGATCGACTATCTGGATAAGGCGCCGGGAATCCGTTCGGCGCGCTTTGCCGGAACAGACACTTCATATGAGATTAAGAACCGTTTGATTTTATCACTGTTGAGAGAGGTGTCGGATGAAGAGAGAACAGCACGTTTTGTCTGTGCAATCGGAGCTGTATTTCCGGACGGAACGAAGAAAGTGGTTCGTGGAACGATGGAAGGACGCATTGCATACGAAATTGCAGGCGGAAATGGCTTTGGCTATGATCCTATTTTCTATTTGCCTGAATATGGATGTACATCGGCGGAATTAGCACCGGAAAAGAAGAATGAACTCAGCCACAGGGGAAAAGGACTTCGCCTGATGAGAAAAGTAATGGAAGATCAGTTATGCGGATTTTAATTGTAAGTGATACTCATGGAAGACATGGAAAATTTGATATGGTATTGGAAAAGGAAGACCCGGTGGATGCTGTATTTCATTTGGGGGACTTTCAAGGAGAAGAGGATTATTTTGAAATAGTCAGTGAGTGTCCGGTCTATATGGTGGCGGGAAATAATGATTATTATTCGGATCTTCCGTTTGAAAGAGAAGTGTCCCTTGGCGGAAGAAAAATCTTTATGGCACATGGACACGGACAGCAGGTATATGCGGGAACGAGATGGATTGTGGGAGAAGGACAAAGACGCAGAGCAGATATTGTAATGTTTGGGCATACACACAGGCCATATTTGAAAAAGGAGAATGGCATGTTGGTTTTGAATCCGGGAAGTCTTACTTATCCGAGACAGGAAAATCATAGAGCCAGCTATATTTTGATGGAGATGGATGAGAGCGGAGAGATTGACGCGGAAATCAGATATATGTAACAATTCTGCTGTGTGGCAGGTCTTCTATAAAAAAGAAAAATAATTTGAAAAAGTTGTTGACAAAAGGATGACATCGTAATATAATAACAAATGTCTTACGGAGCGTAAGAGAAAATCAAATAGCGGGGTGTGGCTCAGCTTGGCTAGAGCGCCTGGTTTGGGACCAGGAGGTCGCAGGTTCGAATCCTGTCACCCCGATATTGTTATGCGGGTGTAGTTCAATGGTAGAACACCAGCCTTCCAAGCTGGATACGTGGGTTCGATTCCCATCACCCGCTTGCATTGAGCAAATCAATGTTATGTGTTTGTAGCTCAGTTGGATAGAGCAACGGCCTTCTAAGCCGTGGGTCGGGGGTTCGAATCCCTTCAAGCACGTTTTGTGGTGGGTATAGCGCAGTTGGTTAGCGCGCCAGATTGTGGCTCTGGAGGCCAAGGGTTCGAATCCCTTTATCCACCCTTTATAAAATCACTAACAAGCAGCAGAGATGCTGGCATTTTTTTTATAAGGGATTACTTAGAGGTTGCAGAAAATAGTGGGCCATCGCCAAGCGGTAAGGCACAGGACTTTGACTCCTGCACTCGTTGGTTCGAATCCAACTGGCCCAGTTATGATTATTTCTTAAAATTGAATAAGGGCGTGTAGCTCAGTCGGTAGAGCACTTGACTTTTAATCAAGTTGTCCGGGGTTCGAATCCCCGCACGCTCATTAAAAAAGCTTTGGACGATAGTCTAAAGCTTTTTTTGTATAGGCGACCGCATACAATTCGCCGCCGCACGCGAACGAGTGAAACTAGCAAAGCGTGTTTCAGCTCGTTTAGTTTCCATATTGCTTTATACACTATACTGTGATACAATATATTTAGTAATACTAAGTATATTTTGCAATGTGAATCGATGAGAAGTGAGTGGGGTGAGAACACTGAATGATAAATACGAAAGGCAAATGAAAAAGGGAGTTTTAGACATGCTGGTTCTAAAGTTGCTGGAAAAAGAAGAAAAGTATGGCTATCAGATTATCAGTGAATTGAAAGAGAAAAGTAATCAGCGCTTTTTATTGAAGGAAGGAACATTATATCCGATTCTCTATCGTCTGGAAGATGATAAATATGTAGAAAGCCGCTGGAGTGAGGCGGAAGGAAAGCGAGTGGCACGAAAATATTATGTACTTACTGCGGAAGGGAAACAGGCTTTAAAAGAGATACAGAATTTATGGCAGGATATCAGTTCCAGTGTTGCAATGATTATGGAGGAAGCGGATCATGAATAGAAAATATATTAATCAGATTATCCGGAAATTAAAATGTTCTAAGAAGAAAAGAGAAGAGATACGGAAACAGTTAATTTCTGAAATGGAAGATATTTCTCAAGATGAGATGCAAAGTCTTGAAAGTCCGGCAGAACTTGTAGAAGAATTTAACGGAAGTTTTTCCGAAGAAGAGAAAAAGAAGTATAAAAAAGAAAAGTTGATGAAAATAGTTGGGCTGATTTTACTTTTGCTTGTTCTTGCAGCCGGGATGATCTGGTGGCTTTTGCCGAAGCAGATCTGGCTCGAAGACAGCAAGGTGTTTGATGCAAATGCGGTTAAGATGCAGGCAGAACTAGTGCTTGAATATTTTGATCAAGATGACTACGAGTCCTTAAAAAAGATTTCCAACGATGAGATGCGAGAATTTTTCAATACACATGATCTCAGAAGTAATAAAGTGCTTATCGCAGAAAACTGGGGCAGGCAGGAAACTGTAGGAAAGGTATATATGTTTGAAGTGAAGCAGATGGGCAAAAAAAGTGCGGTTGTGCAGATGAATGTACAATATGAAAATACGAACATAACATATACGATATCGTTTAATCGTGATATGGAGCTTGCAGGCTTTTGGATGAAGTAAAGTGTGAGGAGGTGCGCATATGAGATTTAAAGGAAAGATTGACTGGTGGTTCTGGATTGTGATGCTTGGTGGAGATGCATTGCTTGTGATGACACTATTGATGCCGGAGGGTGGAAGAATTATGGGAACTGCGGTGCTGGTATTTTATAATCTTATTTTTCTGCCATTCGTTATAAGAAATTATGTGGAAGTGACAGATGAGAACGTGAAAGTTGTTTTCGGATTTATGAATACTTCTATTCCAACGAAGGAAATTAAGGAAGTTTACGGGACACATAATCCGATTTCTTCTACGGCGGCTTCATTGGATCGTATTGTGATCAGCGGAAAACAGAGGCAGCTGATGTGCGCCGTGAAAGAAAAAGAGAAATTTTTCTCTTATTTAAAAGAGAAGAATCCGCAAATAGAGGTTAGCGTTAAGACGAAGAAATCTGGAGCCACAAAACTGGAAAAAGGGACGATCATTTTCTGCCTTGTAGTTTTTGCTGCTGTAGGAATCCTGCTTGTGACCGGTGATATTAAAATAAAGTACGGTGATACATCTTTTACGATCAAGGCATCTTATTGGCAAGATAGAGAGATTGCCTATGATGAGATTGACAATATCGAGTATCGTGACGAAAAGATCAGCGGCTTCAGAACAGGTGGATTTGGAAGTTTCCGGCTTTTGATGGGAAGATTTAAAAATGATGAATTTGGATCTTATTTAAGATATACTTATGCAAATTGTGATGCCGGTGTAATCGTAAATATTGGAGATCACAAGATCGTTCTCAGTGGGAAAGATGAAGAAAGTACACGGGAAATCTATGATGAATTAGTGGAACGCTGCCAAAAATAAAGGAGGGGAGTACATGTGAAAAAGAAACCACTTTATTTTTTAATGATTCTGCCACTTGTTATCACAGTAGCCGCACTGTTTTTCCTACCGAATCAGGTGCCGATAAGATATAGCAGCAAGGGAATCCAATATGGAAGTAAATTCAGTCTTCTGATTATTTCTGTTTTGGGAGTTTGGATCGAAGGTTTACTGGTATTAGTCTCAAAAGCAACAGACAATGCAGAAGAAGATGCACTCGTATGGAAGATAGCTTATATCCCGGCAGTGATTTTTAATGTGGTAAATATGATTGCTGTTGCAGGGGCATTTCTGATCAGAGAAGATGGTTCGGGTCTGAAAGTGATAGATATCGTCGCTGGGTGTCTTACCGGGGCGATCGCGGTCTTATTGGCAGTTTATGTTTCATTTACTGCCAGACAAAGGGGACCAATTTTATCGAATTCTTATTTGTGGTTGAGTGAAGAAGAGAAGAAAACGGCAGATACAAGGGCAGAATATTGGTTGATAACCAGAGTGTTCGGCGGATTGGCATTGATTTTTGTGATGTTGACACTGAATATCTTTACTTCATGGAAATGGACGCTTGTGGTAATGTGGGTATTGATTGCGGGAGTGCTCGTATATGCTGTTTATGATTCTGTAAAATCTGCGATAAAAAAGTAGGTGAGGAAAATGAAGATTAGAAAGAATAAATTTGATTATTTGATGGAAGCGGTCTGTCTGATATTGCTGGTTGGGCTGACTCTGTATCTGATTGTGACTTGGAGAAGTATTCCGGATAAAATTCCGGCACATTATGACTGGGCAGGTAATATTGATCGATGGGGAAAGAAAACGGAAATCCTGATCGTGCCAATCATGTCATGGTTTCTGTATTTGGTGATTACGGCACTGGAACAGATTCCGGCGATTTGGAATACTGGGGTGAAAGTGACGGCAGAAAATGGGTGGCGAGTATATAGAACACTGAAATATATAATTAAATCTACAAAGCTGATCATGGTGGCGGTCTTTTTCTATCTGACGTTAAATTCCATCAGTGGGAAACCATTGTCCGGATGGTTTACATTGATATCTTTAGGAATTATCTTCGGCGATCTGATTTTCTGGAGCTGGAGATTGTTCAAAGTGAGATAGAGGTGAATCGATATGGAAAAAATAATGAGATTAAATCCGGAGTGTATTCCCTGTCTGCTTGGAGGGCAACTGGAGCGTTATCCGGAAACAATTGATAATAGTAAGAAAATTGAATATATGCAGAAGATTCTGCGCGCGATTGCCGATGCATCGGAATCAATGAGCGCGCCAATGATCATGCGGGAAATTACGAGGATTCAAAAAGAAATGTTCGGTAATGAAGTAGATTATCAGGAAATCAAGAAATATTTCAATCAGCTTATGCTGGGAAAAGAAAGAGCAGTACAGAAGGAACTGGATGTTTCAGAAGATGCATTAAAACTTGCGATTCAGTTTGCAATCATCGGAAATTTTATTGATTTTGGTGCGATGAAGAGCGTAGATGAGCAGAAGTTGGAAGAGTTTTTACAGCGTGCAAAAGAAATTCCAGTCAATGAGGAGGAATATCTTTCTCTGAGAAAAGATGTCATAAATGCAAAAAAGATTACATATTTGACAGATAACTGTGGTGAAATTGTAATGGATAAACTTCTGATCCAAGTGATTCAGAAAATGAATCCAGATGCAGACCTGAAAATTCTGGTAAGAGGTGCAGAGGTTTTGAATGATGCCACGATAGAGGACGCTGTGCAGATTGGACTTACGAAGATAGCTGATGTGCGGGGCAATGGAAGCGATGTGGCTGGAACCTGCATGGAAGAATTATCGGAAGAGGCGCGGAAAATCATTTACGATTCTGATGTGATTTTGGCAAAAGGACAGGGAAATTTTGAGACGATGCAAATGTGCGGTCTGAATGTATATTATATTTTTATGTGTAAATGCGAGATGTTTGCCAGAAAATTTCAGGTTCCAAGATTTACGGGAATGTTGCTCAATGATAAGAACTGTTAGAGAGTAAAACAGGAAGACCGGGAAAAGAATTTGACAAAGAAAGTGTAAAATGTTATTATATTTGCGTTGAGCGGATATGGCGGAATTGGCAGACGCGCCAGATTTAGGTTCTGGTGGGAGACCGTGCAGGTTCGATTCCTGTTATCCGCATAAAGTGAAAACGGAGAATTCTTGGAAATAAAGGGTTCTCCGTTATTTTTGTATTTTGAGGGGGATGAAAAGGGGGATTTTTAAATAATATTTACAATCTGAATTGGTTTGTTGTCTTTCTCTTTCAAGTTTTATGTTACATGTAGATTAATTTTTTGAAAAGACTGACGAAATACGTTAAGGTATGTAGAATAAATTGACATACGTAAAAATACGTGATACGATATAGACATGATAAGGAAAGGAGATACAAAAGATGCCAATGACACCGAAGGAGATGATAAAGTATCTCAAGAAAAACGGGTTTGAGGAGGTCAGGCAGAATGGTTCTCATATCACTATGAAGAATCAGACTACCGGAAAGTTCGTAGTTGTTCCTTATCACTCTAAAGCCATGAAGAAGGGTTTGGAGCAGGCAATACTTAAACAAGCGGGACTTAAATAGTCCCGCGTATGAAAATAAATGGAGGTATCATGTATGAATAAGTTGTTTTATCCTGCCATTTTTCACACAGCAGAGGAAGGTGGATTCTGGGTATCTTTTCCGGATATTCCAGAATGTCTGACAGAAGGCGATGATATGCAGGCGGCTTATGAAATGGCGGTTGAGGCGCTTGGAATAGCGCTGGTGGGAAGAAAAGAAGACGGAGAGGAAATTCCTAAGCCAACCGAGGTTAATCAGATATTTGTGGATGATGGTGTGTTGGTGATTGTGGAGTTTGATATGCTGGAATATCAGAAAAAACATAATTCACGGGCAGTAAAGAAAACCCTTAGTATTCCAGAGTGGTTGAATGAAGAGGCGATGGCAAGGGGAATTAATTTTTCACAAGTGCTTCAGGAAGCTCTCATGGCGAAATTAAATAAAATTATATAGTGAAAAAATGTTAGTTTTTAGAGGATGATAGATTTCGTCCTCTTTTTGGATATACATAGTTGCATTATTTATAGAAAACATCTATATTGATATAGAGATTAGTAATTAGACAAAAACTATAACCTATAAGATAATTAGTTTGTCTAATAAATCGGAGGTAAGAAGATGTTTATCGATTTACATATGCATGAAAAAAGGCATTCGCTGGACAGTAAGCTGGCATTGGAAGAAATGGTAGAAATTGCGAAAAAAAGAGGGTTGGATGCGATCTGCATTACAGACCATGACAGTATGGGACTGCGTAAATATGCGGAAGAATATAGTGAAAAAACGGGTTTTCCTATTTTTGTAGGAATTGAGTTCTCTTCTTTACAGGGAGATATTCTGGCATTTGGAATCGATCATTATCCAGAGGAAAGGATAGGTGCGCAGGAGTTTATAGACGATGTCCATGCGCAGGGTGGAGTTGTGATTAGCGCGCATCCGTTCAGACATAACAGACGTGGTCTGGAGGGCAATCTGGATATTTTAACAGGCGTGGATGCGATTGAAATTCTAAATGGAAGTACACTGCCGGATGCCGCTATGATGGCTGTTACATATGCAAAGAAATATGGTTTTGCAGTTACTGGAGGAAGTGATTGTCATTATCCGGATAAGGTAGGTATTTGTGCTACTTATTTTCCAAATGAGATCAAAACGATGGAGGATTTGGTTGCGGCGATTCGGAATCGGGAATGCCAACCGGTATTCCATCAGGATTATTCATATTATATTTGGGATATTAATAAATTACTTTTGTAGATATGAGAAGCGGTTCATAAGTCGATGAATGTGACTTATCAACCGCTTTATCAGTTATCATTAGGAGGAAAACAAATGATACGTGCAGTGATTTTTGATATGTATGAAACATTGATTACACATTACCGTTGTCCACTCTATTTTGGGGCTCAGATGGCGAAAGATGCAGGAGTTCCAGAAGACAAATTTCAAGAAACATGGCATATGACGAATGATGATCGTACAACGGGAAGGATGACTTTCGAAGAGGTTATCGAGAAGATTCTCAAGGAAAATGCATGTTATTCAGAAAAACTTTTAATAGAGATTGTCGGGAAGAGAGCAAAGACAAAGGAAGCGTGTTTCAGACATTTACATCCGGAAATTTTGCCTATGCTTATAGCGTTAAAAGAAATGGGAATAAAAGTGGGGTTAATCAGCAATTGTTTTTCGGAAGAAGTTGCACCGATTCGGAAAAGTGAGCTGGCGAAGTATTTTGATGCAGTCTGTCTTTCTTATGAACAAAAGATTCAGAAGCCGGATCCAGAGATTTTTCAGAGATGTATGGCATTTCTTTCTGTGAGTGCAGAGGAGTGTATTTATATTGGAGACGGGGGAAGTCAGGAGTTAGAGGCTGCCAGAAGTCTGGGGATGAATGCGATTCAGGCTACATGGTATTTTCAGGAAGGAACCCTAAAGCCATGCAGTCTGAAAGAGGAATTCCAGCAGCTTTCGAGGCCGCTGGATGTGATAGAATTGATAAAATAAATTTTGATTTTACTGTTCGGAGTTTTCTTTTCCGCTGATTAAATAATCACAGGAAACAGTGAATATTTCTGAAAATGCTTTGATTTCGATATCTGTGACGTATCGTTTATTTGTTTCGATTCGTGTAATTACATTTTTGTCAATATCGTATCCGGCGAGTTGGAGTTTATAAGCGAGGTCGCGTTGTGATAAATTGTGCGCATTACGCAGGTCAGTAAGCCTTTGTCCAATCAGGTTCTTTTCACCGGTATCTGTACGTGGTTTTGGCATATTATATCCTTTCTTGCTAATAGTCGATGAATTGTCTCATTTTTTGCACTTTTCTTATTGATTTTACTAGTGGTTAAATGTAAAATCGGTTGTAAAAGTGAGACAAGGGAGGAGCAATGTGAAGAAGTGAAACAAGAAGCGATAGAAATGCTGGCTTTCTTTTATTTATGCGGAGAAAGGGATCAGAATATACTGATGAAAAAAGAAAAAATGACTTTCGGGGACTTCCTGCGGTTTGATTATCTGACGAGGCGGCTTGAGTTTTGGGAATATAATAAAAAAATATGGGTAGATTTTTCTGGATCGTTTAAGCAAAAGATTATGGAATGGAAAGAAAATGAAGAAGGTGTCTTCGAAGTCTCGGAAGAGATAGAGGGGCAGGAAAAATGGTGGGAAAACTTGTTAAAAAATAATAAAGATTTACTTGATTTGAAAGGCAATTATTGTTAGTATCAATATAGAAAAAATGTTGTGGAGATTGTAGCGGACTACAATCTCTTTCGTTTGTCAAAGAAATGAAAAAGATGAAGTGGGGAACAAAAGATGAAGATTGATGTAAAGAAAGATGTGAAACGAATTGCAGTAATCTGCGTTGCTGCGGTGATCATGGCAACGAACATTAAGACGTTTGTGAGGACTGGAGGACTTTATCCAGGTGGTGCGACAGGATTGACCATCCTTGTGCAGGAAGTGGGCAGGATATTTTTCCATGTGGAGCTTCCGTATACACTGATCAACTTGTTGATTAACGCGGGGCCTATTTATATTGGTTTTCGATTTATTGGAAAGAAATTCACCATGTATTCTTGCCTGATGATTGTACTGACCAGTGTTTTGACGGATATCATTCCTGGTTATATCATTACTTATGATACATTGTTAATCAGTATTTTTGGAGGCATCATCAATGGTACAGTTATCAGTATGTGCCTTATGGTGAATGCGACTACCGGAGGAACTGACTTTATTTCTATTTATTTGTCAGAGAAAAAGGGTATGGATTCCTGGAATTTTGTTCTTGGAATTAATGTTGTGATTTTGTCAGCAGCGGGTATCTTATTCGGTTGGGATAAGGCATTATATTCTATTATTTTCCAGTATGCGTCGACACAAATTCTTCATTTTATGTATACAAGATATCAGAAGGAGACGTTGTTTGTTGTGACGAACAAGGCAGAAGATGTGTGCAACAAGATTAATGACCTGAGTGGACATGGAGCGACGATTATGCCGGGAGAAGGTTTCTATGAAGGAAGCAAGAGAAGTGTTGTCTATTCCGTTGTTTCTAAAGAGGAGAGCGGAAGAGTAATCAGGGGAATCAGAGAAGTAGATGAGCATGCATTTGTTAATGCAGTGAAGACGGACGAATTGATGGGAAGGTTTGTTTTGAAAAAGACAGAGTAGTAAGAAAGGTGAGAATTAATGAAGATAGAAGGCAAACTGACAACGGGACCGATTTCGACGGTATTAATAAAATTGTCCCTGCCAATTGTGGCAGCGGCATTTTTGTCTACGGCATATAGCATAACGGATATGGCATGGATTGGACAGCTCGGTGGAGAAGTTTTGGCAGGTGTTGGTGTTGGAGGCATGTATATTTGGCTGTCGCAGGGACTTTCTACATTGACAAGAATGGGAGGACAGGTTCTGGCAGGACAGGAACTTGGAAGAGGTAATCGGGAACAGGCAAAGAAATATACGGAAACGGCGCTTCAATTGACGATTATATTTGGGGTAGCATTTGGTCTTATAAGTTTGATATTTACCAATGCAATGGTAGGATTTTTTGGACTTAGCAGTGTAACGGCGATTAGAGCCGCAAAAATATATATGCAAATTACATGCGGTCTGGTCGTGTTTTCTTATCTGGGTCAAGTGCTTACCGGACTCTATACAGCGCAGGGAGATTCATGGACTCCGATGAAGGCAAACTTGACAGGGTTGGTGCTCAATATCATTTTAGATCCACTTTTGATGTTTGGAATTGGACCGTTTCCGAGACTGGAGGTTGTGGGAGCTGCGGTTGCTACGGTACTTTCGCAAATGGTTGTTGTAATTGAGTTGATGCGCGGAGCAGGCAGTGAAAAATATTGTGATAATCTTTTAAAAGGGGTAAAGATTTGGAAGAAACTGGAAATGCATGAGATGAAACAGGTGATACGTGTGGGTGGACCAAGTGCGATTCAGGGAACCGTATATTGTGGGATTTCTATGATTATATCGAAAATGGCGAGTCATTTTGGAGATGCGGCAATTGCAGTGTTGCGTGTCGGCGGGCAAATTGAGTCGGTGACATGGAATATTGCCAATGGTTTTTCCTCAGCAATGAATGCCTTTGCGGCACAGAATTATGGCGCAAAGAAGATGGACCGTGTGAAAGAAGGATATAATATTTCCAGCCGGATTGTTGTGGCGTGGAGTTTGTTCATCACGATTTTGTTCTTTATCTTCCCGAAAGAAATTTCCAGCATATTTTTCCATACAACAGAAGAAATTCTTCTGTCGGCAAAATATCTGATCATTATTGGTATCGGCGAGGTGTTCATGTGTGTGGAACTTTTGTCTGTTGGTGCAATCTCAGGACTTGGAAATACAAAACTTTGCAGCCAGATCAGCATTACACTTACAGCGCTCCGTATTCCGTTAGCACTCCTGCTTAGTAATTCTTCTTTGGGGGTAAAGGGGCTTTTCTGGGCACTCACGATATCAAGCATTTTGAAGGGAATTATTTTCTATTTTACATTTTATCGAGAATGTCGCAAACTGAATGCAGAGCTGCAGTTGACAACTGAATAAAAATGATCTAAAATACAAGTGTACTAATACAGATAGTACACTTGTATTATTTTTGTATAGGCGAGCGGAAATGCAGAACAAATCCGGAGAGAAGGTGAAAGAAAAATGATTTTGATTGACTATAATAACAAGCGGCCTATTTACGAACAGGTTGTGAGTGGAATCAAACGACTGATTTTAAATGGAGTTCTGGAACCTGATGAAAAGCTTCCTTCCGTGCGCTCATTGGCAGTGGAACTTTCTATTAATCCGAATACGATACAGCGTGCATATGGAGAGCTGGAACGGGATGGATATATTTATTCTGTGAAAGGAAAAGGGAATTTTGTAAGCGCGGATGGGAGTGTTATGGAGCATGAGAAGGATAAGATGTTCGAAGAGCTGGAAGGTCAGCTCAGATTATGTAAAGAAAGCGGAATTACAAAGAAAGAGATAGAAGTTTGTGTACAGGCTGTTTTCGGGGAGGTGGAAGAATGATTGTAATAAAGGATGTGAAAAAGGCATTTGACGATATTGTTGCGGTGAATCAGATCAATTTGGAAATTCAAGAACGCACGGTATTTGGACTTTTGGGAACCAATGGAGCCGGGAAAAGTACGTTGCTCAGAATGATTGCAGGGGTGCTTAAGGCTGACTCTGGTGAGATAAGGTTGGATGATAAGAACATATGGGATAATCCGGAAACCGGCAGGGAAATTTTCTATATTTCAGATGATCAATTCTATTTTCCAAATGGAACAGCGGAAGATCTGGTAACATTTTATAAGGGGTATTATCCGAATTTTGATGAAGAGAAGTTTTTTGATTTTCTGGAACGTTTTGAACTGGATAGAAAGCGCAAGATTAAAACTTTTTCCAAGGGAATGAAGAAGCAGATTTCTATTTTGCTTGGAGTTTGTGCGAATGTGAAGTATTTATTGTGCGATGAAACTTTTGATGGGCTGGATCCAGTGATGCGTCAGGGGATCAAGAGCATTTTTGCAAATGAAATAGAGGAGAGAGGATTGACTCCGGTTATTGCGTCACATAATCTGCGAGAGTTGGAGGATATTTGTGATTGTATCGGAGTGCTTCACAAAGGCGGAATCATGCTTTCCAAAGATATAGGAGAATTAAGAGAAACATTTTTGAAGGTACAGTGCGTGCTTCCATCCGAATGGGATGCAGTGTTGCGCGAAAAATTGGAGATCATGAAGATGAGCAGACATGGAAGGCTGCTTACGATGACCGTTCGTGGAAAGAAAGAAGAAATTCTTGCAGTTTTTGAGGAAATCAATCCGATTTACTGTGAAGCGCTGCCACTGACACTGGAAGAAATTTTCATTAGTGAAATGGAGGCTTATGGTTATGATATCAAGAATCTCATTTTTTAAACTGGTAAGAGAAGAATGGAAGCATCATCTGGTTTCTATTCTGGCGGTAGTTCTTGTATTTTTGGGGGAAATTCTTTTTTTCTATTTTGATATCAGCAGTACGTTCATGTGGGCCCAATATGCTCAGCGTGAAGTGGAACATACCTGCCGATTGAATCTGATTTCAATGATACCGTCAATGTTTTTGGCAGTATTTCTGGCAGCAGAGTATTTTTCTTATTTGCATTCACAAAGGAAGACTGATTTTTACTTATCTCTTCCAATAAAAAGGAGCACACAGTTTCTGATGGGAGTTTGTGTGAGTTTGTCTGTCTTTTTTATTCCATGTGTGATTGCGACGCTTGTAGAGATAGGAATTGTTGCTGTGACAGGGTATGGAAGCGCTGCGGTCGTACAGAATATGATATGGATGTTGATTGGGAAAGTAATCGCTTTTATGGCTGTCTGGGTAATGATGACATTGGCAGTTGTTGCGACAGGACATCTTGCTGTGGCGGTGCTTGCGTTTCTTGTAGGTTGTGCGTACATCCCGCTTTTTATCAAAGAACTATATCCGACATTTGCAGCTCTTTTTTATGACACATTCCAGAACACAAGAATGGGGGAGGCATGGAACTATTTTTCTCCGATCAGCCTTGTGTCGGGATTTGCGAACGCATATGATTATCATATGGGAGAATTTTTTCAGTATTTGATTGTGACAGTGATTTTTATAGTGGTTGTCGGTGGTATTGCATGGAAATTGTATCAGATACGGCCGGCAGAAGCTGCAAAAAGAGCAATGGCATTCGAAAAGACCAATTCAGTCATAAGATTTCTGGTTGTTGTTCCATTTGCTCTTTATTTCGGATATTTTCTTGATCAAATGGCGATGGTGGATTCCAAAATCTGGCTGATTGTTGGTATTGTAGTTGGTGTTATTCTGTTCCATGGAATTATGGAAAGTACGTATGCTTTTGACCCAAGAAAGATGTTCACAAAAAAGAAACAGGCATTTGCTGCAGTTTGTATTTGTCTTTTATTTTTGGGAGGTTTCTATCTGACGAAAGATATGTATAATGGTTATCTTCCGGCCTCCGAGGATTTGAAATCTGTAAAGATTACATTAAATTCTACGAATATAAATTTGTATGACCAGTATGATCGGGCAGGAGTTTCAGGAGAAGAGGCAGATAGGGTACTTGAACTGGTTGAGCGAGTAATTCTTCAGAACAATACGAAAAAAATGGAGGATTTTCCGAGTAATATTTCGATAAAATATGAAATGGTAAATGGAAAGGAAAAAGGACGAACTTACGGTATTGATACAGAGGATGAGGTGAATCGTGCACTTCTGGATCAAATAGTCGCAACGGAAGAGTTCAAAAAACATTTTTATAATATTTATCAAATTTCAGAGGAAGCTATAACAGAAATTTCTCTGGAAAATACCTTTACTTCAGAAAAACTGTGGTTTTCTGAAGAAGAACAGAAAGAGTTTCTGGATATTTACCGAAAAGAGCTTTCCAAACTGACCTTTACAGAGATGGAAGAAAAAGCGAGATGGGCAAGGGTGTGTATTGAAGATAGTGAGAGCGGTTGGATAGATGATTGCTATATATATGAGAATTTTGATGAGACGATCGCATTTTTAAAGAAACATGATATTGAAGTAAAAAATCCGATGGATTGCTGTGAAGTTTTGTCAGTGGAATTGTTTGGCGTATATGACGAGAAAGGCGATTCCATGTATATCATTCAGAATACGGAAGTTCTTGATTCACTCAAAGACAGGTTTATTCTTGACGATTTGTATCATTCTGGATATGTAAATTCTGTGAGAAATTCAGAATATGCGCTTGCGGAGATAAAGACGGGAAATAGAATAGAAAATAAATATGTTTTTATCAGGGAACCGGAAATTAAGATTTTACAGGAAAATATGGATTAGAAATATTTGAATCACCGCATATACAAAAAGAGGCATCTCCAATGAAGGAGGTGCCTTTTAATCAGGAAAGTATAATAGATAGCGTGTCAGAATTATTTACAAGAGCAGGAATTTGAGTTAAAATAAAATTCATATGCAATTTGTAAATAAAGGAGTATGAGATGAAAAAGAAATTATCAATACTGACGCTGGCTGTGGCGCTCTTTTTTTCAGTAATGATGCTGGGAAACAGCGCAAAGGCTGAAGAAACAAAAGAATTGGATGTAATGTTTCTGCATGATACCCATTCTCATGTAAATGAATTTCTGACAGTAGAGAATGGGAAATCTCAGATGATGGGCGGATTTGCAAAGATCAAAACATTGATCAATGAGCAGAAAGAGGAAAATCCAGATACTCTGCTTTTGGATGCAGGCGATTTTTCTATGGGAACGTTGATTCAGGTGTTATTCGAAGAGGAAGCGGCAGAAATCCGTATGCTTGGCAACCTGGGGATGGATGTGACAACTCTGGGGAATCATGAATTTGATTACAGATCAAGAGGGCTTGCAAATATGTTGGAAGCTGCTATAGAAAGTGGAGATCCGCTTCCGGAAATGGTACTCTGTAATGTGGACTGGGAGACGATGGAAAAAGCGGGGCTTACAGAAGAACAGCAGATGCTTGCGGATGCGTTTGAACGCTATGGTGTAAAAGAGTATGTAGTGGTTGAAAAGGGCGATGTTCGAATCGCAGTGACAGGACTTTTCGGCCTGGACAGTCTGGATTGTGCACCAACTTGTACATTACTTTTTAAGAACCCGGTGGAAGCAGCAAAAGAAACGGTGGCAAAAATTCAGAAGAATGAAGATGTAGACATGATCGTCTGCGTTTCTCATAGTGGAACTACAGAAGATCCGGATAAATCAGAGGATGAGATTCTGGCCAGAGAAGTTCCGGAGATAGATTTGATTATCAGTGGACATTCTCACACGAAGCTGGAAGAGGCGATTGTTTCTGGGGATACTTATATTGTTTCTACTGGAGAATATGGAAAATACCTTGGAAGTTTATCTATGACGCAGAAAGAAAACGGCCGTTGGGAGCTGGGTGACTATGCTTTATTAAGAATCGACGATTCTGTAGAAAAGGACAAGGAAACGCAAGAGAAGATAGATGAGCTGATGGCGAAAGTAGACACTAGCTATTTGCAGCAGTTTGGATATACAAAAGATCAAGTACTTTGTACCAATGAAGTAGAGTTTGCGGAAAATGATGATGCATATAATCTTCATACAGATGTAAATCTGGGAAGTATTATGGCAGATTCTTACACATATGCGGTGGAACATCTGCCAGATTTTGACGGAAGAGCGGTGGACGTTACCGTGGTTCCGGCCGGTGTTATTCGAGATACGTTTCCGCTTGGAAATATTACAACAGAGAATGTTTATCATACATTTTCATTAGGAATTGGAGAGGATCAGATTCCTGGTTATCCATTGATCAGCGTATATTTAACCGGGGCAGAATTGAAGACGGCGGCAGAGGTAGATGCGAGCATTTCTGATCTGATGCCGGCAGCCAGATTATATACAGATGGATTATGCTGGAATTATAATCCAAACCGTATGATACTAAATAAAGTGACGGATGTTTATCTGAGGAATAGTCAGGGAGAACGGGTTGAACTGGAAGATGATAAGCTTTATCGTGTTGTGACGGATTATTATACTTCACAAATGCTTGGCGGTGTGACAGAACTGTCTTATGGACTTCTTTCGCTTGTTCCGAAAACAGCAGACGGGACACCGATTGAAAATTATGCAGATGCAATTATTAAAACAGAAGGTCGGGAATTTAAGACCTGGGTGGCAATTGCACAGTACATGGAGTCTTTTGAGGATACGGATGGAGACGGAATAGGAAATGTACCGGAAATATATGGTACAAATGAAGGTAGAAAAGTGGCAGAAGACAGTAAGAAAATTGGAGATTTATTGAGAAGTCCAAATAAGTTCTTTTTTGCGATTGTAGGAATTTTTGCTGTTGTGATTCTGATTTTTATACTCCTTATCGTATGTATTGTGAAAATTATCAGACATCGAAAAAATAAAAAGTCACATTCATAGGAGCAACAATATATTTCATTGTTGCATGTGGTGTCAGAGAGTGAAAGAAGAGAGGAACTACTTATGAGAATACTGAGTGTAACTGCTCAAAAAGCCAGCTGCACAGGGAGTGGGGTATATCTGACCGAGCTGGTAAAAGGATTTGCGAAGATGGGACATGTGCAGGCGGTAGTGGCCGGTGCGTATGCAGAGGATGAAATAGAGCTGCCACAAGACGTGGCATATTATCCGGTTTATTTTAAAAGCGAAGAACTTCCATTCCCGATTACCGGAATGTCAGATGAAATGCCGTATGAAAGTACAAAATATTCAGATATGACAGAAGAGATGACGGAACAGCTTATTGATGTATTCCGCAGAAAAATTTTTCAGGTGATAGAAGAGTTTCAGCCGGATGTGATTTTGTGTCATCATCTTTACTTTCTGACTGCTTTGGTCAGAACGATCTGTCCGGAACAGAAAGTCTATGGAGTGTCGCATGGTTCGGATATAAGACAGGTAAAGAAAAATACATGGAAACGTGAGTTTATCAAGAATAAGATCGCCAGACTTAACGGAATTCTGGCACTTCATGAAGAACAGAAACAGGAGATTTGTGCGTATTATCACTGTGAACCGGAGGACGTGACTGTGATCGGGACAGGATACAACAGTGATGTTTTTTACCGGGACAGATCCGAAAAGAAAAAAGAAAGCCTGCGTTTGATATTTGCCGGGAAAATCTCTGAAAAGAAAGGGCTAAAAAGTCTTTTGCACGCACTTCATTATCTCGCGGACACAGAAAAACGTGTGGAGCTTTTTCTTGCCGGAGGTTATGGAAATGAGAAAGAATATGATGAAATCCGCGAACTTGCAAAAAAGTGTCCATGTAAAGTGACATTTTTGGGAAGATTAAGCCAGAAAGAGTTGGCGAGAGAGTTAAATCAGAGTGATATTTTTGTATTGCCATCTTTTTATGAAGGACTTCCGTTAGTAATTATTGAAGCGATGGCTTGTGGCTTGAAGGTTGTGTGTACCGATCTTCCGGGAATACAGAACTGGATGCGGATAAATCTGCCGATGAACGAAGTGGTTTTTGTGAAACCGCCGAGGATGCAAAATGAAGATGAGCCGCGCAAAGAAGATCTGCCTGCATTTGAGCGCAGTCTGGCAAAGGCAATCATAAAGGCGCAGAAGGCAAGAGTGCCGACAGAGGAAGAGCTAAGAAAGATTTCATGGGAAGGACTTTGTGGTCGTTTGATTGATATGTGGAGAGTATTGGTATAAAATTTAACGATAGCAGCCATAAAAAGGCGCTATCGTTAAATTTTTTTCGGTATACTCATGAAAAGGATAGAATTCCTACATTTGTTTTCTCACTACTTTATATTCATCTCCGCAGCGATAGTATGGGCATTGATAATGCCGGTCCGAAAGAAAACGGCTCATCTCATCTTCATCCAGATCACGGTCACAGACGTAACATTCGTAATCATCGTCATATATATAAAACGTACAGGTATCACAACAACTTGAACCGGTCATAATAGGGCCTCCTTTATTCTACTGTAACAGATTTTGCCAGGTTACGTGGCTTATCGACATCAAGCCCCTTGGCAACACTGACATAATATCCCATAAGCTGTAATGGAATAATAGCAAGGCTGGTTGCAAATAGCGGATTTGTTTTTGGAACATAAACAGAGAAGTCTGCGTTATCTTCTACATTGTAGTTTCCGTAAGTTGTAAGTCCCATAAGATATGCGCCGCGGCTTTTCACTTCAATCATGTTACTCATTGTTTTTTCATAAAGTTCCGGTTGGGTAAGAACACCGATGACAAGAGTATTTTTTTCTACAAGAGAAATGGTTCCGTGTTTCAGTTCTCCTGCTGCATATGCTTCTGAGTGAATGTAGCTGATTTCTTTCATTTTCAGGCTTCCTTCCAGACAGACGGCATAATCAATTCCACGTCCGATGAAGAAAATATCTTTGGCGTTGGCATACTTGCTTGCAAACCACTGAATACGTTCTTTGTCTTCCAGGATCTTTTCGATTTTTGTAGGAAGCGAGTTCAATTCATTGATGAATTCATCCGCTTCGGAATTAGAAATACATTCTTTTGCAAGAGCAGTCTGGATCGTCAGTAAATACAGTGCAATCAACTGAGCGCTGTAAGCTTTGGTTGTGGCGACTGAAATTTCTGGTCCGGCATAAGTGTACATTATATAATCACTTTCTCTGGAAATGCTGGATCCGAGAACATTCACGATACTAAGTACCGGAATGCCGCGTTCTTTTGCAAGGCGGAGTGCAGCAAGACTATCAGCTGTTTCACCGGATTGCGAAATGATGATTACCATAGAATTCTTTTCAAGAACAGGATTGCGGTAACGGAATTCGCTTGCAAGATCTGTTTCAACAGGAATCCGGCAGAGATGTTCTATTGCATATTTAGCCACAACACCGGTGTGATAAGCAGAACCACAGGCAACCATATAAATTCGCTCCAGAGATTTAAGAAAATCATCTGTAAGACCGGTCTGAGATAAATCAATGGCATTATCCTTTAAATAAGCACACAATGTATCACGGACAGCTTTTGGCTGTTCATGAATTTCTTTTAACATAAAGTGTTCATAGCCGCCCTTTTCGGCAGCTTCAGCATCCCACTTGATTGTAATTAGTTCTTTTTCAATTTCTTCTTTGTCGATATTAAAGAAATGTACTTCTGATTTTGTGATCTCAGCAATTTCCATATTATCGATGTAGTACACGTCGCGTGTACGGTCAAGAATAGCTGGAACGTCAGAGGCAATCAGACAGCCGGAATCACTTTTTCCGATAATGAGAGGACTGTGATTTCTGGCGGCATATAATTTGCCTGGCTGTTCTTTAAACATGATTCCAAAAGCATAAGAACCGCGCATGCGAAGCATGGCTCTTGAAATTGCTTCTATAGGATTATGCGTTTTATGATAGTAATAATCAATAAGTTTTGTAGCAACTTCTGTGTCGGTCTGTGAATAAAATAAGTAACCTGCTTTTAATAGTTTTTCTTTGAGTTCCTGATAATTTTCAATAATTCCGTTGTGAACAAGAACGACGGAATGATCCTTGGTAGTGTGAGGATGAGCGTTTATTTCTGATGGTTCGCCATGTGTTGCCCAGCGTGTGTGTCCGATTCCACAATTTCCCTGGACACTCCGTCCTTCATCGGTTTTTTCAATAAGAGCTTTTAAACGGCCCTTTGCTTTTACTATTTCTACAGTATTTGCATTTTCATTATTAACAGCAATACCAGAAGAATCATATCCTCTGTATTCCAGTTTGGTTAATCCGGTAAGTAAGATAGGTGCTGCCTGTTCTTCTCCAATGTAGCCTACAATTCCACACATATGAAAACTCCCTTCATTTAAAATATTTTCTGTATTATAACATTCAGTGGTTAAGTCGTAAAGAGAAGAAAATTAACAAATTTGAAATATTTGTTAATAGAAATGATAAAAGAATAAGTTGACAACTTTGTTTTTTGGTGATAGTATATATAAGTACGCGGAAGTGTCGGAATGGCAGACGAGCTAGATTCAGGTTCTAGTAGGCATTTAGCCTGTGAGGGTTCAAGTCCCTTCTTCCGCATAAAACAATAACGGAGAATCCTTTGAAATCAAGGGTTCTCCGTTATTTTTATATTTTGAGGGGACGAAAAGGGGATAGATTTTAAATAATATTTACAGCCTTGATCTGCTCGTCGTTCTTGTTCTTTTTTGATATCATAATAACCCTCTTTTTCTTTGTGCTTTTTATTAGACTATTAACTATTATATTAATTCTTGTAGGAGAAGCCACAATACTAAATATGCTTTTAAAGCATAAGAAGAGATAAAAAGCAGGCATTTGTTATCGCTGAATTTCTGTTTTATACTGTAAGTGAAATAGAATATCAGGTAAAGGAAAGAAGGAATGATTTCAATGAACAAACCTTATATCATTTGTTATATGATGACTTCCGTGGATGGAAGAATTGACTGTAACATGGTTGGACAGCTTGCAGGCGTAGAGGAATATTATCCACTATTAGAGGAATTGGGATTACAGTCCGCAGTTAGTGGGAAAACAACCGCCCGTTTGGAACTGGCGGAAGCAGGAGAGTTTCAGATCGAAAACTATACAATTTTCGGCAAGGAAGCTGTTTCTAAAAAAGCGGACAGCGACAATGGCTATAATATTGTTGTAGATACCAAAGGCACATTGCTTTGGAAGGATGACAGTGAATATGATAAACCGCATATCATAATCACATCAAAGCAAGTCAGTCAGGAATATTTAAGCTATCTTGACGAGAGGAACATTTCTTATATTGTAACCGGCGATACGCATATTGATTTAGCTGTTGCCTCAGTGGCTTTACGGGAAACTTTTGGAATTGAGCGTCTGGGAATCGTAGGTGGTCCTGCGATTAACACGGCATTTTTGGATGCGGGACTACTCGATGAGGTGATCATTTTGATTGGAGCTGGTATTGACGGAAGGGCCTCTTTTCCGCCAGTGTTTCACAGAGAGGGCGAGGGCTGTAATGTACCGACGCCATTAAAACTTGTCGAGGCAAAGCCTTATGATTCTGGAGCCGTTTTTATTCGTTATAAAACGATATAATAAACAATACAATTTTAAGGAGGAATTATCATGAGTAAGAGTTTAGTTGTGTATTTTTCAGCAAGTGGTGTAACAAAGAAGGTCGCTGAGCGCCTGGCAAAGGCAGCAGGAGCCGATCTGTTTGAGATTCGGCCGACTGTACCTTATACAGATGCTGATTTGAACTGGACAGACAAACAGAGCCGAAGCAGCGTGGAAATGAGCGATCCGGCCGCCAGACCAGAGATTGCCGAAACGCTTTCTGATATGGCGGATTATGACACGGTGTTTATCGGTTTTCCGATTTGGTGGTATGTAGCGCCACGTATTATAGAAACCTTTGTAGAAAGTTATGATTTCACAGGCAAGACGCTGGTGCCTTTTGCAACTTCTGGTGGCAGTGGTATGGGAAAAACGACTGAGGTGCTGAAAAAACTCTGTCCTAATGCCAAGTGGGACGATGGCAAGTTGCTGAACGGTGCGTCTGATGAAGATCTGACAAAGTGGGCAATGAAATTCTAAGATGGGAGGATTTAGCATGGGACTTTGGGAAACAGATCCTGAATTTATGGAACGATTTCATCACTTTGCCTTTGATGAAGTGGTAAATGAAGAAGGGCAGGAGATGGACGAAATAACACGACATCTGGCGATTCTGGCATCGCTCATTGGCTGCGGCGGTCTCAGCGCTTATCGGGAGGTGTTGTCGAAGGCACTGGAAAAGGGGATAACACCGGTGATGATTAAAGAGACGGTCTATCAAGCGGTGGATTATCTGGGTTATGGAAGAGTACTCTCTTTTTTGCATACTACCAATGAGGTATTTACAGAAAAGGGTATCGCTTTGCCTTTGCCTGGTCAGGCAACCACAACTATGGATGATCGTCTGGAAAAAGGTGTGACAGTACAGGCTGAGATTTTTGGAGAGCAAATGAAAGAAGCATGGAAAACTGGGCATATTAACCGTTGGCTGGCGGCCAATTGTTTTGGAGATTACTATACCCGTACCGGTCTTGATCTTCAACAAAGAGAAATGATTACTTTTTGCTTTCTTATGGCCCAGGGTGGCTGTGAACCGCAGCTTATCGCTCATGTAAAAGGAAATATTAATCTGGGAAATGATAAGGAACTTTTGACTCGTGTAGTATCTCAGTGCCTGCCATATATTGGTTATCCGCGCAGCTTAAATGCCATGAGTTGTATTCGTACAGCCACAGAATCATAAAAAAGTGGTGAATTCGTGTTTTATTTTTACATATGCCTTTGAATGAAACAATGTTATGCATATTGCTTTTTGAGCATAGCTTCTATATAATGAAAAAAATATTCATAGGAGGAAATGCCATGGAAATCAGGGTACTGCGTTATTTTTTGACTGTTGTTCGAGAGGAAGGAATTAATCGGGCAGCAGAAGTACTGCATATTACTCAGCCCACTCTTAGCCGTCAGCTTGCACAGTTGGAAGAAGAAGTGGGTGTGAAGTTGTTTCATCGAGGGGCGAGGAAAATTACGTTGACGAATGAAGGAATTTTGCTGCGGCGGCGTGCAGAGGAAATCCTGGCGCTGATTGACCGTACAGAACAAGAGCTTGTATGTCAGGACGAGCAAGTGGAAGGCAGAATTGTTATTGGTGGCGGAGAACTTGCAGCTATGCAAGAGATGTCGGAGATTATTGCAGGTTTCCGGGAGAAGTATCACCTTGTAACATTTGACCTTTTTACGGGAAATGCAGATCTGGTAAAAGAACAGATGGAAAAAGGCCTCATTGATATTGGTGTTTTGCTGGAGCCGATAGATATGGAAAAGTTTGATTTTATCCGCCTGAAAGGTAAGGAGCGGTGGGTGGTCTTAATGCGTCCGGACGATCCGCTTGCAGAAAAAGACACAGTGAGTGCAAAAGACCTTAAGGACGCACCACTTATTCTCCCTAGACGAACCAATGTGCAGAATGAGCTGGTTAACTGGTTGGGAAGTTCTTTTCAGGAAAATCAGGTTCTCTTTACCAGTAATCTGTCCACGAACAGTGCGTTGATGGTACAAAGAGGGCTGGCATATTCTATTGTGATCGAAGGTGCTGTGCCTTTCTGGGACAGAGAAAAGATTGCCTGCCGTCCGGTCTCTCCGGAACTTACCACGAACAGTGTGTTTGCATGGAAAAAACATCAGCCATTTAGCCTGGCTGCGAGTAAATTTATTGAATATATAAAATGCTTTCTGTCATATTAAGGAGAACAGAGATGACAATTAGCGAAGTGACAAAGTTAGTTAATGAAAAAGGAAAAACGAAGGAAGAACAGATTCGAATTTTAAGGAAAATTCGATCTGAATTATTGGAGGTTATTCATAATAAACAGCAACTTTTGGATCAGATTGATTATCTGATTTATGAGATAAAGAGAGAGGAGATTTTGAAATGAATGAATTAGAATATGGAACAATTTTTGAAAAAGGAATTCCAAATCCATATGGAAAATATTTTACCGGTCAATCTTATCTGGCAATGTTGACAGAGCTTAGTGGTGTAGGTGTTGCAAATGTGACTTTTGAACCTTCTTGTAGAAATAATTGGCATATCCATCATGCAGACAAGGGCGGTGGGCAGATTCTGCTTGTTACTGGAGGCCGCGGTTATTATCAGGAATGGGGAAAAGAAGCCCAAGTGCTGCATGCGGGGGATGTAATTGCGATTCCTACAGGAGTTAAACATTGGCATGGGGCGGCACAGGATAGCTGGTTTGCTCACGTAGCTATTGAAGTTCCTGGTGAAAATACTTCCAATGAGTGGTTGGAACCTGTTTCTGATGAGGATTATGGGAAACTTAAATAGAAGATGATCGCAGAAATACTCAAACCAGAGAGAATCTGGTGAATAATTTTCAGGAAAGTATAAGCAATGGAACATAAAGCAAGTTTATTTTCAAATCAAAATTTAAAAGCCATGATTATACCACTGTTTTTGGAACAACTTTTAATGGCGTTGGTTGGAATTGCGGATGTGTTTGTGGTGGGATTCATTGGAGAAGCGGCGGTGTCAGGTGTGTCTCTGGTCAACTCCTTTAATACTATTTTTCTCAACCTTTTTACAGCTCTGGCTTCTGGAGGTGCGGTGGTGATCAGTCAGTATATTGGCCGGCGGGAGGGCGAACGGGCAGGGCAGGCCGCAACTCAGCTTCTGACAGCATCGATATTGGTTTCTGTTGTTATTTCTTTTTTCGTTCTGGTGACCAATGCTTCGCTGATGCGACTCATGTTCGGTCGGGTGGAGCAGGATGTTATGGAGGCTTGTGTTACGTATTTGCAGATTTCTGCTTATTCTTATCCGGCACTGGCGATTTATAATGCAGGTGCTGCTCTTTACCGAAGTTTCGGTAAGACCAGCACCACCATGTATCTTTCCATCGTTGCCAATGTTTTGAATGTGATAGGAAATTGTGTCGGTGTGTTTCTCCTTCATGCAGGAGTAGCTGGTGTGGCGTGGCCTTCTTTGATCGCCAGGACTTTTTCTGCCGTTATTATTACAGCCTTGTGCTTTACCAAAAAAAATCCGGTTCGATATCTGAGAGGATGGCTTGTGCGGCTGGACAGTGAGCTTCAGAAAAAAATTCTGGGGATCGCAGTTCCAAATGGTGTGGAGAGCGGTGTTTTTCAGCTTGTAAAGGTGGCTCTGTCCAGCGTGGCAGCCTTATTTGGAACTTGTCAGATTGCAGCAAACGGTGTGGCTCAGAGTATCTGGAGTATGTCTGCCCTTGTCTGTGTCGCCATGGGCCCTGTATTTATTACTGTCATCGGCCAGTGCATGGGGGCTGGTGAAGTGGAGCAGGCGGAACAGTATTTTAGAAAGCTGATGAAAATTACCATAATATTTGCTGTTGTCTGGAATGTGTTGATTTTTGTGGGAACCCCGGTGTTTCTGTCCTTTTCTGCATTGGAGGAGGAGACGAAACAACTGACGATTGTATTGGTATTGATACACAATGTGTTTAATGCAGTGGTGTTCCCTTTTGCCGATCCATTGGGAAAAGGACTTCGAGCAGCGGGAGATGTTCGGTTTCCTACGATGATTTCCCTGTTTACTACGATAGGTGTGCGGCTGGTATTTTCGGTGATATTTGGCATGGTGATGAATATGGGTGTAATCGGGATTGCGTTTGCCATGTGTCTGGACTGGTCGATTCGGGGAATGATTTTCGTCCTGCGGCAGAAGTCCGGAAAGTGGAAAACATTCCAGGTAATTTAGACAGTAATTTGTTCCATCACTTTTCCAATAGGCTCTCTGATTACCAGATCCGCCATAGAATCTCTTCCGGTTTCGCCCATGTTGATGACTACTAAATATTTGCCATGAAAATAATCGATGAAGCTGGCAGCCGGATAAACAACAAGAGAGGTGCCGCCGATGATCAGCATGTCTGCCTCTTGAATCGCTTGAATGCTCTGACGGATGACGTCAGAATTCAGGCTTTCTTCATAAAGCACTACATCCGGGCGTATGATTCCGCCACATTCACATCGAGGAATTCCGGAAGCGTTTTTGACATAGTGAGCATCGTAAGTTTTGTGGCATTTCATACAGTAGTTCCGCAAAATACTTCCATGCAGTTCCAGAACATTTTTGCTTCCGGCGGCCTGATGGAGCCCGTCAATATTCTGTGTAACAACAGCAGTTATCTTTCCTGCCTGCTCTAATTCTGCAATTTTTAAGTGTGCAGGATTCGGCTTTGCGTCTAAAAACATCATTTTTTCCTTGTAAAATTCATAGAAAGCTTCGGTTTGTTTCATAAAAAAAGAATGACTTACGATTTGCTCTGGAGAATATTTGTATTTCTGGTGATAAAGTCCATCTGCGCTTCGGAAGTCAGGAATGTTGCTTTCGGTTGATACACCTGCGCCGCCGAAGAATACGATACGTTTACTATCATTAATCATCTGTTGAAGCTGTGTGATTTGATTCATAAGAAAACCCCTTTCTGAGAAATTAGTAGTTTAAAATATTATAACAGAGAAAAATATCTTGTTCAAAAGAAAAAATGTGGTATACTGATATACAGTTCACAATTTAAAGTGCGAAAGTGGAGGTCAAAGTGAAAAAACTGAATTTTAAACATTTATTTTTGATTTTTTTGGGTAATACGATCTATGCATTATCTGTTGTGATGTTTTTGCTGCCAAATGGATTGATTACTGGTGGAACAACCGGTCTTGGAATTGCGATGGCACATTATTTTGGAATTAATATTTCAAGTTTTGTCATGGTTTTTAATGTGGTCATGTTCTTGCTGGGGGCATATGTACTTGGAAAGAAATTTGCACTGACAACTTTGGTAAGTACCTTTTACTATCCGTTTATTTTGGGAATTTTTGAGCGGATTCCATCGCTTCAAAATATAACAACAGATAAGATGCTTGCAACTGTCTGTACAGGTGTAATGATTGGAATTGGAATCGGAATTGTTATTCGTGCCGGAGCATCTACCGGAGGAATGGATATTCCACCACTTGTGCTGAATAAAAAGTTTGGGATTCCGGTATCTGTTTCGATGTATGCATTTGATTTTACTATATTGATTGTTCAGATGCTTTTTACATCAAAAGAGGATTGTGTGTACGGTATTTTGCTGGTTCTTATTTATACTGTGGTACTGGACAAAACGTTGTTTGTAGGAACACAGAGAACAGAAGTGAAGATTGTTTCAGATAAATATGAGGAAATCACGAAAATGGTTCAGAAAAAATTGGACAGAGGTGTGACCTTGCTCCAGGCGGAAACGGGATATCTGAAAAGAAATCAAAAAATGATTATGACAGTGATTTCGAACCGTGAACTTGTGGATTTGAAGCAGGAAGTTGGACAAATTGATCCACAGGCATTTCTTGTAGTAGGGCATGTAAATGAAGTTCGCGGACGAGGATTTTCTCTGGAAAAAGAATATAAAAAAATGATAGAATAAAAAAGGAGCTGAAAAGCTCCTTTTTTATTGACATCTTCCGCAAAGCGCGCATCCGGTTGGTGTTCCTGCGCATCCGCCCATTGCTGTTTCACGAAGTTCAAATGGAATACTTTTTCCAACACGGTACATTGCCTCGACCATTTCGTCAAAAGGAATTGGATGAGTCACACCGGCAAGTGCCAATTGTGCGGCAGTAATTGCATTTGCAGAACCAATAGAATTTCGGCTCTGGCAAGGTGATTCTACAAGCCCAGCAATTGGATCACAGACCATCCCAAGAAGGTTTGAAATTGCAAGACTGGCAGCGTGTAATGACATTTCCGGAGTTCCGCCCATCAGTTCTACCGTGGCGCTGGCAGCCATTGCTGATGCGGCACCAACTTCTGCCTGACAGCCGGCTTCCGCGCCTGATACCGAAGCGTTTCTCATTAAAATATATCCGATAGCAGAAGCATGAACGATGGCTTCATGAATCTGTTTATCTGTAAAATTGAATTCTTCCTGAAGGGCAAGAAGTACCCCCGGAAGGACACCGGCAGAGCCTGCGGTAGGTGCAGCAACGATAAGACCCATAGAAGCATTAACTTCCAAGACAGCCATACTGTAAGTGATAGCTTTACTGAGGAAAGAGCCACAGAGGTTCTTATCTGTCAGGCTAAAGTCATGTACTTTCTTTGCCTCTCCTCCTATCAGACCACCCATAGAACGAACAGGATGACTAAGCGGTGTGCGTACAGCGTCTTTCATGATAGAAAGAATTGTTTCCAGTTTACGGTCAATTTCTTCTTCTGAGAGAGTACCACATGCGATCTCACGCTGTTTCATGACGTCTGAGATGCGGAGAGAATGCGAATGACATAAATCTAATAATTCTTTTCCATTTCTAAAATCCATACTTTTCTCCTTTCCTACATCTGAACAAGCATAAGATCATGTACATTTGGATTCTGCTTGATTTCTGATAAAATTTGTTCCGGAATGATTTCATCGGATTCTACAACGGTAAATGCTGTTGCACCTTTATCCTCACGGAACAGGCGCATAAATGCAATGTTAACACCTTGATTGCTGAGACACTGTGTAATATGTGCAATAACACCAGGGGTATCTGTCTGCCTTACGATCAGAGTACAATATTCGCCGGTGAACTCAACATCAATATTGTTGATGCGGACAATTTTAATTTTTCCGCCTCCAATAGATTCTCCACGAACCATCATTTCCATTCCATTTGTGCCGGTCATATAAATATCTGCTGTGTTTGGATGATCAGTAATGGTCTCTTCATCAGCAATATATTCATATTCGACACCCATTTTTGTGGCAATGTCGAATGCATCACGAATACGTTCGTCGTCTGTTGAGAAACCGAGAATTCCGCCGAGAAGTGCGCGGTCGGTTCCATGTCCATGATAGGTTTTCGCAAAAGAACCATAGAGAACAAACTTCACTTTGCAGATTGGTTCAGGAAACATTTTCCGGGCAACCAGGGCCATAGAAACAGCTCCGGCGGTATGAGAGCTGGATGGTCCAATCATATTTGGCCCGATCACGTCAAAAATACTTAAAAAATTCATTTCTTTTCCTCCGTATATTGAAAATACATCTAAAATAAATATAACACATATTAGAAATGATAAAAAGGAAAAAATAACTTGATTCTAAAATTTGAATATGCTAGAATTAATATGCTTATTTATCAGGAGGTGTAAATTGATGGAAATTTTGAAAACAGTACTTTTAATTATCTTTGCAATAGATTGTATCGCATTAACAACAATCGTATTACTTCAGGAAGGAAAGTCTGCAGGACTTGGTTCAATCGCCGGAGCAGCTGAGAGTTATTGGGGACAGAACAAGGGACGCTCAATGGAAGGTGCACTTGTAAAATCCACAAAGTTTTTGGCGTTATTATTCATCGTATTGGCAGCAGTATTGAACTTAAAAGTTTTTGCATAGTGAATGATTGATAAAAATGAGGGACACTCTATGAATAGAGTGTCCTTTTCTAGTTGTTATGTATCCGAAAGGAACTGCCGATGGCAGATCCAGCAGGTGTGCAGAGGGAAGGAAATTATTTTATAGGGAGAGATTATGAACGAAATTTTTGAAAAACGGAAAAAAATAATATATGAGTTTATATGTGATGAATTTTACGTTCCGATGAAATTGAAAGAACTTGCCGTGCTCTTTCAAGTTCCGAAAGAACAACGGGAAGCATTAAAAGAAGTAATGGACAGTCTGGAAGCGGAAGGAAAAGTGCATATGACCCAGAAAGGAAAATATGTCAAAGGCGAGGGCAATCATTTGACCGGTATTTTTCAGGCACATGAAAAAGGGTTTGGATTTGTGACAATAGAAGGCGAGGAAGAGGATATTTTCATTTCGCCGGATGATGTGCATGGAGCAATGCAGGGAGATGAAGTGGAAATCGCCATTACGAGTGCACCGCAGGGCAGGCGAAAAGAGGGAAAAATATTAAAGATTATCAAGCATGGCACGCAGAAGTTGGTGGGATATTACCAGGCGAGAAAAGGGTATGGATTTGTGATACCGGATAATAGTAAGTATTTACAGGATATTTATGTGCCGGCCGAGTGTTCCAAAGGAGCGGTAACCGGACATAAGGTTGTGGTAGAACTCACTTCTTATGGGGATGAGAATAAGAAGCCGGAAGGCAAGGTAATGGAAATACTTGGACATGTGAATGATCCGGGGGTAGATATTCTTTCTATTGTGAAAGGGTATGACCTTCCAATGGAATTTCCTGAAAAAGTATTGAATCAGGCTGAGAGAGCAGCAACTCCTGTAAGCGGGGCTGACATGGCAGGACGAAAGGATATTCGAGATTGGCAGACGGTTACGATTGACGGTGAAGATGCCAAGGATCTGGATGATGCCATTACTTTGCGAAAGGATGGAGAGAATTTTATACTTGGGGTGCATATTGCGGATGTGACCAATTATGTACAGGAAAACAGTGCCCTTGACAGAGAAGCATTAAAAAGAGGAACCAGCGTCTATCTGGCAGATCGCGTCATTCCAATGCTTCCGCACACGTTGTCGAATGGAATCTGTTCTTTAAATGCCGGGGAGAATCGCCTGGCTCTCAGTTGTATCATGACGGTGGATGCAAAGGGAAATGTTAAAGATCATGAAATCGCAGAGACAGTAGTACGAGTGGATGAGCGCATGAGTTATACGAGTGTGAAGAAGATTCTTGCAGACAAAGACCCGGAAGAAATGCTTCGATATGAAAAATTAGTTCCGATGTTTGAACTCATGGAAGAATTATCAATTATTTTGCGTGAAAAGCGTCATAAACGAGGTGCCATTGACTTTGATTTTTCAGAGGCGAAAGTGATTTTGGATGAAAATGGAATACCACAGGAAATTAAAGCATATGAAAGAAACGTGGCGACAAAGATTATCGAGGATTTTATGTTGCTTGCAAATGAAACCGTGGCAGAAGATTATTTCTGGCAGGAACTTCCATTTGTCTATCGTGTGCATGAAGCGCCAGATGAAGATAAGATGAAAAAGCTGATTACATTTATTCAGAATTTTGGATATACCCTTCATGTGCCAAAGGGACAGGAAATCCGTCCAAAAGAGATTCAGAAGCTGATTGACCGTATTGAGGGAACGCAGGAAGAAGCTATGATTTCCAGACTGACGCTTCGTTCTATGAAACAGGCAAAATATACACCGGATAACAGCGGGCATTTTGGGCTTGCAACACAGTATTATACACATTTTACCTCTCCGATTCGAAGATACCCGGATTTGCAGATCCACAGAATCATTAAAGACAATTTGCGCGGAAGAATGAATGACAGCAGGCGCGAGCATTACGAAAAGATTCTTCCAGAAGTGACGATGGACGCCAGTACCCTGGAACGGCGCGCAGAAGAGGCCGAGCGCGAGACAGTAAAACTGAAAAAAGTACAATATATGCAGAAATTTATGGGGGAAGAATTTGAAGGTGTTGTGTCTGGGATTACCAAATGGGGCATTTATGTAGAACTTCCGAATACGGTGGAAGGTCTGATTCATGTGGTAAATATGAAAGATGATCACTATGATTATAATGAAGCGACGTATCAGATGGTGGGTGAACGTACAGGAAAAACTTTTTCCCTTGGACAAAAAGTTTGTGTTCGTCTGATTGGTTGTGATATAATAGCACGTACCATAGACTTTGAATTGGTGAAAGAGAGGAAATCATTCAATGGCAAAGAAACAGGAAAAACTGATTGCGAATAATAAAAAAGCGTATCATGATTTCTTTATTCTGGATACTTATGAGGTGGGGATCGCATTGGCCGGAACAGAGGTAAAATCCCTGCGCATGGGTAAATGCAGTATTAAAGAATCGTTTATTCGAATTGAAAATGGAGAAGTATTTATTTATGGAATGCACATCAGTCCATATGAAAAAGGAAATATTTTCAACAAAGATCCTCTGCGGGTGAGAAAACTTCTCCTTCATCGGTCAGAGATCAACAAGCTTCTGGCAAAGACAAAGGAAAAAGGAATGGCAATTGTGCCGCTCAAGGTGTATTTCAGTGGAAGCCTTGTAAAAGTAGAAATTGGCCTGGCAAGAGGGAAAAAGCTTTACGATAAGCGCGACGATATTGCAAAGAAAGATCAGAAGCGGGAAGCAGAAAGAGATTTCAAGATCCGCAACTTTGGATAGAATAGGGGGGAGAAGATATGGTTCCAAGAACGAAGGATGAGCTGAATAAGCTGGTGTCACAGCAGACAATAGAAACTTACGAAGAGCTTGCACCACAGTTGATTCAGATGATAGATATGACAAATAAGCGTACCGATCTCACGGAAAGACAAAAAGAAGATGAGATCTCACTTCATATGATGGGATATATCAAATCCTGTACAAATGAAATTATCGTAGAAGTTCTGGCAGAAATCCTGGGATTGGATTAAACTGGATAGAGTTCATTCAAAGGATGACTTGACAGGATCGGAAATAATGAGTAAACTGAATATGCTAAATTATAATTATGATTTTCCTGTCGTGAAAGTCGAGAAAAGTAAACCGGGGCTTGTACTGGTTTCGACGGGGGCACGGAAGTTGAGGAAGCCATCCGTAGTGGGACACTACGTTAAAAGTTCTATTTTAAAAATAAACGCAAACGATAATTTAGCGTACGCTGCCTAGTTGCAGCAGTCGGTCTTGAGTCGCTCATCGCTTAAGTAACCGGCTTCGATCAGATGAGGAACTTCGTTTCCAAAGCTTTGAGGAGATGGAAGAATTTATGAAGCTACTGAAGGCGGCAGCCTGTCATTAGGCGGCCGACAGAGGGAATGTCAAAATAATGACTGTGATGGGAGATGCCTTAATGGAAGAGTTTTCGGACAGGGGTTCGATTCCCCTCAGGTCCATACCGGAGAGATCTTGAAAATATTGAATTTTCAAGCTCTCTTTTTAGTTGCCAAGCATGCGATAAAAAGGTCCGGTGGACCTTTTTGAGTTGGAAAATTAGGAGATAATAGTTGAATATGGTAAAGAAAATGGAAAAAGTGAGGTTGTAAAAAATTTCCTATAAGGCACTAACTGAAGAAAAGGAGCATAATATATAGAAAGAATATTGACGTACGTATAAACGTACGCTATAATGCAGATATAGAAAGGAGCTGGTTATATGACTGCTATTAGTGTTACAAAAGCGAGAGAAAATATATATCAATTGATTTCCGATGTGAATACAAATTGTGAGCCGATTACTATTACCAATAATAAAGGAAAAAACGCGGTTCTCATTAGTGAAGCAGATTGGAAAGCCATAGAGGAGACTTTGTATATTATGTCTGTTCCGGGAATGGCAGAATCTATTATTGAAGGCGGAAACACTCCTTTAGAAGAATGTATATCTGAAGATGAGGTGGAATGGTAATTGTATAGAATTGTGTATGAAAAGCAGGCTGTAAAAGATATTAGAAATCTAAAATCAGCTGGACTTGATAAGAAAGCAAAAGAACTAATAGAAATTATTCGCAATAATCCATTTCAGACGCCACCATCATATGAGGCATTGGTCGGAAATCTCCAGGGATTCTATTCCAGAAGAATTAATATTCAGCATAGACTTGTATATCAAGTATATAGAGAATCAGTAATGATAGACGGCGTTGAATATGATGGGACAATAAAAATTGTAAGAATGTGGACTCATTACGAAAAAATGAGATAAAAGAATGAAAGTACCTATGGAAGAGAATATAATCTTTCGGAGGTACTTTTTTGGGGTATGGTTATCTCAATGTCAAACTTCCAGACAGGAAAGGTTAAAATTTATTTTATAAAGAAAAACTACCTGATTGTGTGGGGTGCTTTCTTTTTAAAAGCGTTATTATAAAGTAGTTTAAATAGGCTTTTATCTTATACGCACAAAAAGGAGGAGTTTTTGATGAAACTAAAAAAATGGGGAGCACTCTTGCTTGCATTATGCATGATAGTCATGGTGTTCCCGACAACTGTAATGGCGAATGGAGATTCTCTGGCAGGGCCAGATGCGGAAAAGAAGGTCATAGAAAATGATCTTATTGTTCAGCTCCCGTCTTCGTTGGATGATATGATTGGTACGTCAGCTGGTAATGGTGATTGGCTGGCTGTCGCGGCAGAACCAACGTGGGAGGACGGTTTTATTCTTGATTATGTCGTACCCACTCAGGAATTTTACGATAGCACCGGTAAAAAATTAACTGCTGCTGACACATTCCAGAATAATAGCCGATATACGATGAAAATGACGTTCCAATCATTTGAGTCTTATCATGGAGATTACTATTATGTATTGTCTGGGGAAAACAATGTTTATGTACAATATATGAATGGCACTGGTGAAAGAAAGCCTATGAAGGTTACCGTAAATAAAGATGAGAATGGTAATCCGGTAATCACTGCCACTTACAGCTTCTCGATTGGCACGCCTCCGGAAGAACCAGTTAATACCTATGAATGTTCTATTTACAACATGAATACCGCCGAACCACAGACAGGTAAAACGGCTAAGATGGATGTTGTTATTGGAGGAACAACCCAATATAGAGTTAGTCTCTACACGACTACCTCTTATGGAAAAGAATATGTACCTACAGAGTCCATGCTTTTGGACTACACTACCGTCAAGGATATCAGCCAGTATGTAGATATAAGCGTTGAGACAGAATATAATTCGTATGTAGTTTCTCTTACAGGAAAACAGATGTTAAATGATTACTCCGGTTGTGATTTCTTCTTTAGTACCACCGAAGGAAATACTCTTCTTGGGGACGCTAGCGTGACATTTAACTTCATCGAACCAACAGATATTACTTTAAACAAAACATATAAACTATCCGATCAGACATGGCAGACTTTATATTATCGCTATCAACCTGAAGAAAATGGATCTCAGTACTATACCCTTCGGACAGATAATGTTCGGGATTGTACTCCCGACGATGGTCATGGAAAATATCGTATCTATAAAAGTACGAGTAAAGATCCGATTATATTCATGCTTAACCCAATGGTGGGAGAGGAAAGTGAATTTGAACTTGTTGATTTTAAATTAGTGACAAATATTGAGATTTTGCCAATACCTGACAGCATTCTTGAGGATATAGAAAAGAATGGTGAGGAGGCTGATTTAAACGGTATTGAATTTACAGTTACATACGATGACGGAAGTACATATACGCATAAGCTTAATGGGGAAAAATCCACTGCACAAGATGGAGGCGAACCGTTTGATTTATATGTAATGGATTGTTGGGATATAGATAGAAATGTATATCATTGCATTCCTGACTTTGAAGAAAATTCAATACTCATTTATTCAAATACATATCTGTATTCTTTTGAGGAACTTGTTTCTGATGAGATTAAATTACCTGAACGATCAAAGATCAACATTACGGAAGGTCTCAGTGAAGTGACCGGTGATCTTGGAAATACGGAATATAACACGGTTGAAAAGATCGAAAACAAATTGACGGAAACCATCATTTCCAATGAAGGTTACACAGCAGATAATACGGTTCTTTATGATATTGAGCTTGTAACAAGCGAAGATGGCGGACAGACATGGATTCCGGTTACTGCTGAAAACTTCCCGGAAGAAGGAATCGAAGTAACGCTTCCTTATCCGGAGGGAACCAATGCCGCTGAGTACGATTTTGTTGTTACTCATATGTTCGATGAAGATGTGAATGGTCATAAGGCCGGAGAAGTGGAAACTCCTGACGTGACAGAAGGTGAAAACGGTATCTCGTTCCGTCTGATGGGAACTTCTCCTGTCATGGTCGGATACAAAAAAGCAGCTGCGACTCATACACACGCTTATGGGGAATGGACAGACTGCAAAGACGGCGAAAACCATCAGCGCACCTGTTCCTGTGGAGATGTTCAGAAGGAAGCTCATACATGGGATAATGGAAAGGTCACAAAAGAAGCTACAAAGGATGAGGAAGGAATTAAAACATATTCCTGCAAAACCTGCGGCGCAACAAAAACGGAAAGCATTCCAAAATTAACTTCCGACACAACACCATCTAAGCCTGGTGATTCTACAAATCCGAACACGGATACAACAGCACCAAAGACTGGAGATTCTTCAAACATTGCTTTGTGGATTGCATTAGTGATGGTGTCTATAGTGGGAGTAAGCTTTACATATTTTATGAAACGCAAAACAAAATCCAATAATTAAACAAAAGTGAAATACCCACAAGCAAAAAGATGTTTTTTGCTTGTGGGTATTATTTTTTTCAAACTTTTGGCTTCGAGCAAACTACCCTTTTGTGTAGGGAAAAACTAGACTTTTTGCGTTATAATATTCTTATCGTGTTCTAGCTGTGGAGTGGTAGCATTTAAGTAGAGTCGTAAAACTCACCAAATCTATGATATTATTAAAATATAGGAAGGTGAGAAAAATGCAATACGACAAATCTTTTAAAGAAGAAGCCGTTAAACTATC
>Ga0129317_1000325_pt1 | contig 54277 bp, 30 predicted proteins | sample Cm1ome_FD_94430 | JGI IMG/M metagenome (GOLD analysis project Ga0129317, IMG submission 94430) | Eastern black-and-white colobus group fecal microbial communities from Wisconsin, USA - Cm1105 metagenome | ecosystem: Host-associated > Mammals > Digestive system > Large intestine > Fecal | place... | reverse complement strand
TGTTGGCGTAGGACTCGGCTTGGGCATACAGCATAGAGGCGAGGATGCCGTATATGAGCATGAGGGGCATTCGGCAATGACACTGACTCCGCGCGTCGGTGTGGAGCTGTTCCGCCACATACGCGTCACTTGTACTGCCACAATCACTAAAAGTGACTATAGCAATATTGGATTCACTCTCGGATATGTATTTGGAGGAGGAAAGAAATAGAATGATACTATGGTCTGCATGTAAGTTTTTATAACTTTGCATTGATATCAAAAACAAAAAATGAATAGAATGAAAACAATTAGGCACTATTATTATATTAATTATAGTTATATGAAAAAAACTATAGAAATATTTATTTTGATAATCTCGTTGATTGCAAATATATCATGTAGTGATGATGATAACTATACAGAGGAAATACTAACAATTATGCCTTACAGGGAGTTGTATCATCCATTACCGTTTGGAGGCGCCACCGCAGAAGGATATGCCGCAAAGAATGCCAAAGGAGAAAGTTTTCATATTGGACACATATATGGATTTGATGATCAATATGAAGAGGGATATTATTATACAATAAAAGTAAAAGTGAAATTTGTAGATGGAGAAGATGGCATAGCGGATGCACTGAGCCGTTATGAGTATTACCTTGTAGAGATTATAAATAAAACAAAAGACGATAGCGATTAAAGTTATCTATTGGATTATCCACTGTATTTTTATTTTCACGACGGAAAATTCGTGAAAGGATATCAATGGTATGAAGATGTTGAAATCATAAAAATAAATTAAGGTGTTTTTGGATTTTTTATCGCCAAATATTTGTCGGGAAAGAAAAATTGTATTATTTTTGCAGTCATGTGGACTACAAAGGAAATTAATAGAATTTGTTTATCAGAGCAATCTGAGAAGGTTATTAACGGCAAAGGATGCAATAAGATTCCGCCACCTGAGCGTGAGCCGCTGTGGAAAGGATTCCTGCTGAAATTCAAGGACCCGCTGATGCTGGTGCTTTTAGCGGCGTTTGTTCTCTCGGTTGCTGTTTCGGTATATGAGATTTCCACGCATACTGTTGGGTATGACGTATTGCTGGAGCCGGCGGGAGTGCTGATAGCACTGTTGCTTGCCACAGGTGTGGGATTCATTGTGGAGGTGAAAGCCGCCAAGGAGTTTGAGCTTCTTAACAAGGTGAAGGACTCGCGCAGGGTGAAGGTTCTACGCCGCGCCGCTGACGGCGGTGAGCCTCGTGTGGTAAGTATAGCCAAGCAGGATGTTGTGGTGGACGATATCGTGTTGCTGGAGAACGGCGACGAGATACCTGCCGACGGCACACTGCTGATGAGCAATTCGCTTAGTGTCGACGAGTCGGCATTCACCGGCGAGCCATATACGGAGAAGAGCGCCGATAAGGCGCAGGCAGACCCTAACGCCACATACGCCAGCGACTTTGTGCTGCGTGGCAGTATGGTGATTGAAGGCACTGCCAAGATGAGGGTTACGGCTGTGGGGCAGGATAGCGAGGAGGGTCGCGGCGTGGCTCTGGCGCAGGAGGGCAGCGAGGTTAAGACGCCGCTCAATGCCCAGCTCGACCGTCTTGGCAAGCAAATCTCTGTTGCAAGTTTTGTCGTTGGCGCACTGATTATCATCGCCCGAATGACATATTGCTATATGTTCCACTGGGACTATTGGGGAAGCAGTTGGCTGCTCATAGCCCAGTACACCCTCCAGTCGCTTATGATTGCCATCACGCTGATAGTGGTGGCAGTGCCCGAAGGATTGCCCATGAGCATCAACATCAGTCTGGCGCTCAGCATGCGCAAGATGCTCAAGGAAAACTGTCTGGTGCGCAAGCTACATGCCTGTGAGACCATGGGCGCGACCACGGTGATATGCACCGACAAGACTGGCACGCTGACACAGAACAAGATGCAGGTGGCTGAGATGAAGATTCTGAACGACACCCCACTGCACCTTATATATAAAGGTATAGCCCAGAACAGTACTGCCGCGCTCAGCGACGGCGACGGCACCGAGACGATAGGCAACCCCACCGAGGCGGCATTGCTGCTGTGGATGAAAGACATTGGTGAGGACTACCGCCAGTGGCGCAATGCTGATGATGTGACGGGTCAGGTGCCTTTCTCCACCGAGCGCAAATACATGGAGACCACGGTCCGCGGTGATGCCGATGGCGAGACAATACGTTTCCTTAAAGGTGCGCCGGAGGTGATAATGGCAATGGCCGGTACCGACGATGAGGAGATAAAGGCGCAGATAGCCGCCTATCAGCATAAAGGAATGCGCACGCTCGGCTTTGCCTGGCAGCGCAACGGAGAGCAGCCTGTGCTCTGTGCCATAGCCGCCATCAGCGACCCTCTGCGCAGCGACGTGGCGGCAGCCATCCACCGTTGTTCCCACGATGCCAAGGTGAGAGTGATAATAGTCACTGGCGACTCGCCGGCAACGGCTGCCGAGATAGGGCGCCAGTTGGGAATGCCTGAGGGCAAGACTGTCACGGGCACCGAGTTTGCAGCCATGAGCGATGAGCAACTTATGAAAGACGTGTTGCCGACACTGCGCATAGTGTCACGTGCACGTCCCGATGACAAGGCACGCCTGGTACAGCTGTTGCAGCGCATGGACGAGGTGGTGGCTGTGACCGGCGACGGCACCAACGATGCTCCGGCTCTGAGCAAGGCACAGGTAGGATTGTCGATGGGCGACGGTACGGCACGTGCCAAGGAGGCGAGCGACATCACTATCATCGACAACTCGTTTGTGAGCATCTGCAAGGCGATATTGTGGGGACGCTCGCTCTACGTCAATATCCGCCGTTTCATACTTTTCCAGGTCACAATCAATGTGTGTGCCTGCCTGATAGTGCTCTTCGGGGCTTTTGTGGGCGAGCAGTCACCGCTCACGGTCACACAGATGCTGTGGGTGAACCTCATCATGGACACATTCGCAGCCATGGCGCTGTCTACACTGCCGCCCGACGAGAGGGTGATGAGGCAGGCGCCGCGCAATCCCAAGAGTCACATCATTGACCGCGGTATGGCGTGGCAGATTATAGGCGTGGGCATGCTGTTTTTTCTCTGTTCAGCTGTCTACTGGGTGTATATCACCCGTTACAACGACGAGCTGCCCAAGTACGACCTGTCGCTGTTCTTCACCTTCTTTGTGATGATGCAGTTCTGGAACCTTTTCAATGCCCGCTATTTCCGCACGGGCCGCAGTCTTGTTTGCGACATTGTGGCTGTGGCGCGCCGGCGGTGCAGGATGTCCAACTGTTTCAGCCCCACCTTCCTCGGCATTGTGGCCGCCATCTTCCTTGGGCAGGTGCTGATAGTGAGCTGTTTCGGCAGTCTGTTCAATGTATGTCCGCTCGACTTCCATGACTGGATATATATAATGCTCATAACCTCGCCGATACTTATAGTGGGTGAGATTGTAAGGGCAATAAAAATGAATACAATAAAGAATTGAAAATACGATGGCTAAAGATAAAGAGCTGACCCCGATGATGAAACAGTTCTTCGACCTGAAGGCAAAGCACCCCGATGCTGTGCTGCTGTTCAGATGCGGAGACTTTTATGAGACATATTGCCAGGATGCCGTGACGGCAGCAAAGATTTTAGGCATAACGCTGACGCGCCGCAGCGGTGCCGCAGGAAAGACCACCACCGAGATGGCGGGATTTCCGCATCATGCTCTCGACACCTATCTGCCTAAGCTCGTTAGGGCAGGCAAGCGTGTTGCCATCTGCGACCAGTTGGAAGACCCCAAGCTGACAAAGAAATTAGTGAAGCGCGGCATCACCGAGCTTGTAACTCCCGGTGTGGCAATGAACGACAATGTTCTCAACTATAAGGAGAACAACTTTCTTGCCGCCGTGCATTTCGGCAAGTCGGCATGCGGTGTGGCGTTTCTCGATATATCCACCGGCGAGTATCTCACCGGCGAGGGCACTAAGGACTATGTGGAAAAGCTGCTCAACAGTTTTCAGCCCAAGGAGGTGCTTTATGAGCGTACCAAGAGGCAGGAGTTTGAGCATTGTTTCGGCACACGCTACTGTGTGTTTGAGCTCGACGACTGGGTGTTTACCGACCAGACGGCACGCCAGAAGCTGCTGCGCCACTTCAACGTGAAGAACCTGAAAGGCTTCGGCGTGGAGCATCTTCAAAACGGCATAATAGCCAGCGGGGCGATTCTGCAATATCTTGAAGCCACTCAGCACACGCAGATAGGGCATATCACCTCGCTCACAAGAATCGAGGAAGAGCGCTATGTGAGGATGGACAAGTTCACGATACGCTCGTTGGAACTTGTCAGCCCGATGCAGGACGACGGCACGTCGCTGCTCAATGTCATCGACCGCACGGTGTCGCCCATGGGCGGCAGAATGCTTCACCGATGGATGGTGTTTCCGCTCAGGGATGAGCGGCAGATAAACCGCCGCCTCGATGTGGTGGACTATTTCTTCCGTGAGCCCGACTTCCGCAGCTGTGTTGACGACGAGCTGCATAAGATTGGCGACCTGGAGCGAATAATCTCAAAGGTGGCTGTGGGCAGGGTGTCGCCGCGCGAGGTGGTGCAGCTCAAGACAGCCCTGAAGGCTATCCGTCCGATAAAGGCTGCTTGTATGGCGGCAGAGAATGATGCGATACGCAATATCGGCGAGCGGCTTGATGACTGTGAGGCGCTCTACAACCGCATTGAGCGTGAGGTGGAGAACGACCCGCCGCTGCAGGTCAACAAGGGCAGGGTGATAAAGTCGGGCGTTGACTCAGAGCTTGACGAACTGCGCAACATAGCCTTCGGCGGCAAGGAATATCTGCTGAAGATACAGGAGCGCGAGCAGCAGATTACGGGCATCAACAGTCTGAAGATTGGCTACAACAATGTGTTCGGATATTATCTTGAGGTGCGCAACACCTTCAAGGACAAGGTGCCGGCGGAGTGGGTGAGAAAGCAGACTCTGGCGCAGGCTGAGCGGTATATTACTCAGGAACTGAAGGAATATGAAGAAAAGATTCTTGGTGCCGAGGACAAGATAATGAGTCTGGAGCTGAGGCTGTTCAACGAGCTTGTGACTTATATTCAGGACTTTATACCTCAGATACAGATCAATGCCAACCTCATAGCACGTATTGACTGCCTGCTGTCGTTTGCCAAGACGGCAGAGGACAACCGCTATGTGCGTCCAGTCATAGACCAGTCGCTCACCATCGACATCCGTCAGGGACGCCACGCCGTCATCGAGACGCAGTTGCCCATGGGCGAGCAGTATGTGCCAAACGACATAATGCTTGACAACGAGAAGCAGCAGATAATGATAATCACGGGTCCCAACATGGCTGGTAAGTCGGCGCTGCTGCGCCAGACCGCCCTCATTGTGCTGTTGGCGCAGATAGGCTGCTTTGTGCCTGCCGACAGTGCGAGGATTGGTTTGGTCGACAAGATTTTCACCCGTGTCGGTGCGAGCGACAACATTGCCTTGGGCGAGTCAACATTTATGGTTGAGATGACCGAGGCGTCTAATATATTAAATAATGTGTCGGAGCGGTCGCTCGTGCTGTTCGATGAGCTTGGCCGCGGCACCTCCACCTACGACGGCATCTCCATTGCCTGGGCTATTGTGGAGTATCTCCACGAGAACAGCCGCGGCAAGGCTCGCACTCTCTTTGCCACCCACTACCACGAGCTGAATGAAATGGAAAAACATTTCCCCCGCATCAAGAACTACAACGTAAGCGTCAGGGAAATGGAGGGCAAGGTGATATTCCTGCGCCGTCTGCAGCGCGGAGGTTCTGAGCACTCCTTCGGTATTCATGTGGCAGAGATTGCCGGTATGCCACGCTCCATCGTTAAGCGTGCCAATGTAATTCTGAAACAGCTTGAGGCTGACAATGCCCAGGTTGGTGCGGCAGGCAAGCCCCTCGTTGACGTGGCTAACAGCCGCGAGGGCATGCAGCTGAGCTTCTTCCAGCTCGATGACCCTGTGCTGTCGCAGGTCCGCGACGAGATTCTGTGTCTCGACATCAACAACCTCACTCCCGTTGAGGCTCTCAACAAGCTCAATGAGATAAAGAAGATTGTCACGGGAGGAAAGTAATTATGAGGGTGTACTCAAAAATAAGTACACCCTCTTTACTATACTATCTTACTGGCAAATATGCTGCCACAATTAATTCTGATAGTTTACAGTCAGCTTAACCGTGTTCTTGTCAATACCTTTTGGAACAATATACGCTACACACCACGGCTCCAGCACTGCCAAAAGGTTCTGACTTACAGTTACAGTCAGTTCATATCCATTACCAGTCTGTGCCAACTCCTTTTCAATCTTACTTATGCCAGATGTCGATACACCGCTTACCAGCAACAGCCCGGCATGGCTGAAGTTTACAGGTCTAAGCAATTTGCTGTTGTCGGCAAATATGTTTTTGAATTCAGCTTCACTGCATATAATCATAATCTTATCCTTATCGATATCTGGTATGCAGGAAGCAGGAATCTCGTAGACGGATATTGTTTCTATATTGTCTTTGTCATCACTGCTGCATGCCATGCACAGCAATAACGTTAGGGTTACAAACAATATTTTTTTCATAATATAAATTTAAAAAGTTATTATTTGGGTGCAAAGGTAATATTTTTATGAATAAAAAGAATTCTACTGTGTAACAAATAAATTACGTTATGTAACATTTAAATTTTTTGTCGTTTTATCATTAAAAGAAATGACCAAGCTCTGCAATCTTGAGATACCGCGGCTTGCGCCATAGCTTCGTAACACGTTTATATGTTTGTTCACTGCATTTTATGAACTGCCACATTCATAAGATAAGAAAAATGAGGAAAAAATATGCGAAAAAGTTGTATAGTAATAAAACTTTTATTACCTTTGCACCATGAGAAAAATTATAGCTTATAAAAGCTACTTTAAGGATTTTGTCAGCAGTCTGTCAAAAGATGAAGCAAACAAGTTACGCCGTGCTTTGGATTTGTTCAAGATGGAGGACAGGATGCCAAGGCATTATATCAAATTCATACGTGACGGAATATACGAGTTTCGTGTGAACTATGGCAATAATGAGATGCATGTCTTCTTTATATACGATGGTGACACAGTAGTGATGTTGTTCAACGCTTTCAGAAAAAAGACGCAAAAGACACCTGATAGGGAAATAATAAAGGCAATAAGATTAAAGAAAGAATATTATGATGGAAAAGAGAGACAATAATGACATTTTTGATGTTGACGCATGGTTGGATGAGGGACTTGGCAAAGAAGGTACTCCTGAACGTGAGGCTAACCGCGAAAAGGCATGGGAGGAGTATAATGCTCAGATTTTGCTGGATGCACGTAAGAATGCGCGACTCACTCAGGAGGAGCTTGCCCGCCGCATAGGGGCAAACAAAGGATATATATCGAGAGTTGAGCGAGGATTGCTTACACCTACAGTGGCGACACTTTACAAGATAGCTGCTGCAATGGGGCTTACAGTAGAACTCCGCCCAATACATTAGAAATTTCCATTATCTTTGTATTCTGTACGGGAGCACTCGACACTTCGGAGACCGAATCCATGATACATAAAGCTGACGTCCATAATTTCTATCTTTTATAGTTTGGTCACTACAAAGATAATGGATTGTCAGCTTTTTCCGTTCATTTATACCAAAATTAAGGTTATGAAGTGTGAGGATTGGGCTTCACTGACGACCGTTATTTCAAGCTTAGACTGATGGCATTGCATGATGACGGTATCACAGCATTCCTGTGAAGCCCCTTTTTAAAGTTATTATTGGGGTGCAAAGGTAATATTTTATGAATAAAAAGAATTAAGTGCAGCCGTAATCTTTCTTGAAAGTTACATCATCAATAGCAGAATCCGAACAGCCACAGTGGTATGCGGTTGCCATATCCCACCTCCGTGTCATCCACAGCAAGGAAGCTGCTGGGTACGTCAGCAATCTGCTCAAATGACTTCTTTTTGCCTCCAACCTCAAACAAATAATGGTTGTCGATAAGAAAATCGCCTTTGTCGGGTGTCTTGACATCATGGGAAACACTAAACTGATTGTAGAAAAATGTCTCACGTTCGTTCCCCTTGTTCACAATAGTACAGAGCGCATGCATAAGATTAGGGTTACCAAGAAATATTTTGTCGGGCTTATAAAGAAATTTATAATTCTTTGCCTTAGAGGTGAGAAGTGAGAGAATCTGAGCTTTGTCGAGAGCATAGAGCATGCGGAGCCCCAGTTCATTGCTGGTTGACAGCTGTCGCCAAAGTTCCGACATTTTAGGCTCAAAAGGCACGTTCTCACTTATTATCATCACAAGTTTCTTGATTTTCTGAATTGTCTCAAATGACACTTTTTCCACAGCAGGCAGGTCGGTGTCGATTACCACAGAGACAGTTTCACGCAGACGTGCGGGAAAATCGTTTCCTGACTCTTTGTAGAAAGGATAATAGCCATGATGCAGATAGGCTTCTAAATAGGGGGCTATTCTTATTGACTTCGTTATCTGCATGGCATGTTCGACATGATGCTGTAATAAATCATCAAGCGTAATCGTGTCTATATGAATGATGCCCTCAAAAGCTAAAAACTCACGAAATGACATGCCATAAAGCGTATAAGAAGTCTGACGGCGTGAGAGGTCGGTCTTCGCACTGTCAAGAATCAGCAGGGAACTGCTGGTATAGACAATACTCATATCGGGATAATTGTCATATATGTTCTTTATTGTCTCCGACCATAGCTCATAGCGGTGAACCTCGTCAAGGTAGAGACGACGGATACCGTGCTGGTCTGCCCAATCCACCAACTCAATCAGCGAGTGCGTGGTGAACCACAGGTCATCAAGTGAGACATAAAGCGTTTGGTCAATATTCTTGTGATTTTCGAGGATATGTTGTAATAGCATGGTTGTTTTACCCACGCCACGTGCTCCTTTTATGCTGATAATTCGGGCATCCCAATTAATTTGGCTGTAAAGATAGCGTTTGAAACGCAAGTCTACTTTGGTTATTTTGCGGTGATAATTGTTGAAAAGAGGTTGTAATTCTATAGTTTCCATATTTCCTTTTTTTGTGTGCAAAGTTAATGGTTTATATTTGGAACTGCAAATTTTTGGCCGTTTTTTACATTTCAAACTGCAAAAAAATGAGATTTTTTATATTTCGAACTGCAAAATATGCTGTTTTCTTGTATTTGAAACTGCAAAATCGTCATCTCTATCTTAAGATACTTCACCATTTTATCTTAGATAGGAAATGTCTATTATGCATACCTCGTAAGGCGAGGTGCGCATTTCTTTTGAAATAAAATTGTTATAAAAAGAGCGTTTTTTGCATAAAGATAAATAAATTATGCGCCAAAAGATAACAAATCGTTATTTTTTAGCGTATTATTTAAATTTTTAGCAAAATATTTTGTGATATTAATTATTTTTCACTACTTTTGCATCCGAAATAAATTTTTGATAGTAAAAGCGCCACCTCGCCTTACAAGGTGACATAAATAAAAAAGAAATGAAGCAAAAGGAAATAAAAATAATATAAAATAAAACATACAGGATAACGATAATCCCGTAACATTTATAAAATTAACAACTAATTAAAAAAGTATTTATGGAAAAAAGACTTTTGACTTTGTTGGTCAGCTTGTTCCTATATATAGGGACGGCATTGGCCCAAACTCAAGTTTCCGGTACGGTAACCTCTTCCGAAGACGGCTCACCCATTGTTGGTGCGTCGATAAAGATTGTAGGTACAAATACAGGTACTGTGACAGATGTGAACGGAAAGTACTCGCTTACGCTTCCGGCAGGCAAGAGTGCAGTGAGAGTTTCCTATGTTGGTATGATGGGAAAGACAGTAACTGTAAAAGGTGGAAAGACAAACATCATTCTTGACCCTGATCAGACAAATCTGGACGAGGTTGTGGTGACTGCTATGGGTATTACCCGTAGTGAGAAAACCCTCGGCTATTCTGCCACGACAGTTAAGAATGATGAAATAGTAGGTGCACGCACAACTAATGTTGCCGATGCCCTTTCGGGTAAGGTCGCAGGTGTGCAGGTGAGTACTACGAGCAGCGACCCGGGAGCTGTGAGCAATGTTGTAATCCGTGGTTACGGTTCAATCAACGGCAGCAATCAGCCTCTGTATGTTGTTGACGGCGTGCCGTTGCAAAACAACATGGTGTCTGATTATGATCAGGGCAACAATATCTCAGCTGGCGGTATCTCGAACATCGCACCTGAGGATATTGAGAGCATGACTATACTGAAAGGTGCAGCAGCTACAGCCCTTTATGGAAGCCGTGCCGCCAATGGTGTGATTCTCATCACCACCAAGACAGGTAAGAGGGGTGTTGCACGCAACTACACCATAAGCTATAGTGGAAGTGTTCAGGCACGCATGGTGTCAATGCTTCCTGATTTGCAGAACAAATACGGTCAGGGTTGGGGCGGACGCCAGACATTCATAGAGAACGGTTCATGGGGACCGGCAATGGATGGCTCGCTGCAGGTGTATGGTCCTGCATGGAACAACCAGCAGCTTATTCACGAGTATTCGGCAGTGAAAGACAATATAAAGGATTTCTTTGAGACGGGTTGGTCGCAGAATCACAATGTTTCTCTCAGCGGTGTGTCAAATGACAACAAGATGACATACTATCTGTCATATTCATATACCGATGATAATGGTATCATGCCATACGATAAGGATGTATATAGCCGCAACACTTTGGCAATGCGCAACAGCTATCAGGCTAACGAATGGCTGAAACTGTCGTCTTCATTCAACTTTGCACGCAGTGCCACCGACGCAGTGGGACAGTTCCAGGGAACATCTGTGATTGACGGTCTATATGAAAGCTCACGCGATGTGTCGCTTGTAGACAAGAAAGACCTGAGCAGCGCGTTCAATACTCCTGAGGCTTACTATACACCATACGGCATCACCAATCCGTATTGGGCTATAGAAAACAACTATAACCACACTGATGCCAAGCAGATTAACGGTAAGATTCAGGCAGATATCACTCCAATAAAGGACTTGACGCTTACATACCGTTTTGGCTTCGACTATTCTGACTATGACAGCAAAATCGGTGTTCCGCAGATTGCCCTTGACGACAAGCTGATAACCAATGACTATGGTTACGGCCCAAAAAACATGAACCAAAGTGGATATGTGCGCAACCGTTATCGCCGTATGCATGAATTCAACCATGACTTCATGGCAAACTATAAGAATAAGTTTATCGATGACCGTCTCGACCTGAGTGCAACAGTGGGTGTGAACATGAATGAGCGTGCCATGACTTCCATGACCGGACAGACAACCGACCTGACTTTCAATACAGGCTTCTGGGACTTGAGCAACGGTTCCACCAAGACAACACTCTCTGAGTTGCAGTCGAAGCGCCGTCTTGTAGGTTTGTTTGGCGACATTACCATTGGTTGGGACGATATGCTCTATCTCGGTCTTACAGCCCGTAACGACTGGTCGTCAACACTGCCTTTGGAGAAGAACAACTTCTTCTATCCCGGTGCTACACTGAGCTGGATATTCACAAAAGTGATTCCGGAGAATGACATACTGAGTTTCGGTAAGGTACGTTTTGCGTATGGCAAGACCGGTAACGATGCCGGCGTTTATCTCACGGGATCTACCTACAGCCAAACAAGCATCAGAGGATATTATGGCAATGGTATTGCCAAGTTCCCAATGAATGGCGTGAACTCATTCCTGCTGGGCAACACCAAGGGCAGCAACTCGCTGAAGCCTGAAATGACAACAGAGTTTGAGGTTGGTCTTAACCTGCAGTTCTTCAAGGGGCGTATCGGCATTGACGCCGCTTTCTACAACAGAACCACCGACGACCAGATATTCACATTGCCAGTTGACCCTGCAACGGGATATTATTATCAGGTGACCAATTTCGGTTCGGTTCGCAACCGCGGTATTGAGCTGCTCGTCACCACTGTACCTGTACAGACAAGAGACTTCAAGTGGGAGTTGAGCTTCAACTTCTCAAAGAACTGGAACAAGGTGCTTGAGATGCCCGAAAGCCTTGAGGGCGGCCGTGTGTCAATATATGATTTCTCGGCAGGAAACGATGCAGTGTATATGTATGCAGAGGAAGGCAAGCCTATGGGCGAGTTCTACACCTATCTGCCACAGTACACCGACGACGGCAAGATGATAGTTGATGCTAACGGGCAGCCTGTAATCGGCACTCAGGTGGAGGATACGGGCAAGAACATGAACAGTGACTGGACCGGTGGTGTGACCACAGCCTTCACCTATAAGAACTTCACACTGAGCGCAGCTCTCGACATACGTAAGGGTGGATATATGTTCTCACGCACAAAGAATCTTATGCAGTTCACCGGTAACGGCACCATTACAACATACAACGACCGCCGTCCGTTCATTATCCCCAATTCGGTGGTGAACACCGGTACCGATGCCAACCCTGTGTATGTAGACAACACAACACCAATTTATCTGACAGACAATTCATATCAGAACTATTTCAACAACTATGGTTATGGCAACGGCGGCGAGGCCTATCTGCTTGATCGCTCGTTTGTGAAGCTGCGCAACATCAGCCTCACATGGAACCTGCCGCAGAAATGGGTTAATGCAATGAGTTTGAGCAATGTTGCCCTGACAGCTTTCTGCAACAATGTGTTCACATGGACTGCAAGCGACAACTATTTCATCGATCCTGAGGCTACAACGGTGAGCCAGGGTTCATACGGTGACCTTGCAACACAGTTCGGAGAGATGTACACCAATCCGTCGTGCAGAATTTTCGGCTGTAACCTGAGTGTGACTTTCTAACAACAAAGCGTAATAATAAAAGAGACTAAGAATATGAGAAAATATATATTGATGACAGCTCTCGCCTGCGGTCTGGGACTGACTTCATGCGACAGTTACTTGGACATAAACCAAGACCCCAACTCTCCGGCTGAAGGAAATATCACATCATCGATGATCATGCCCGGAGTGGAGATGGCGATATCGAGCGCATACGGCAACTACCTTAGGATAACAGGCGGTTTTCATTCAGAGGTGTATGCACATCTTAACGGAACTTCAAACTACTTGGACTATTCGCAGTTCACACAGTCAGCCACACGCTCAAACCGTATGTACACTCAGCTATATGAGCAGGCATTGGTGAATTTGAATACCGTCTTGGCAAAATCGGAAGCTTCGGAGGACTGGGGCACATATCTTGCTGCAACCACCCTGCGTGCATTCTGCTATGAGACACTGGTGGACTGCTATGGAGAGACACCTTATACAGAGGCTCTTGATGCCAACAACCTGTCACCGAAATATGACGACGGCAAGACTGTGTATGAGGCTGTGATTGCAGAGCTTGATGCTGCTTTGGAGAAGGCTGCGCCAAGCAACGCTGTCTGCACAAACTTCCTGTTTCCCGGTGAGAATGCAGGCAAGTGGATACAGTTTGCCAATGCCCTTAAACTTAAGATGCTCATGCGTATGGCAAATGTCGACGCTTCGGTGCTGGCTAAGGTGCAGCCCCTGGTTGAGCAGAACAATTTTCCGACAAATGATATTGCCTTTGCTGGCTGCTGGAGTAATGAGGCAGGGGCTATGAATCCGTTCTATTCAGAGGAATTCTCAAGCTCATGGGGCTCAACACAGACTAATATCTGCGCCAATCTTGCCATCATTGGTACAATGCAGGTGAAAAACGCTTCGGGTGAGGTGGAATATACTGACCCTCGTATCAGTGCATTCTTCGAGAAAAACTCGGAGGGCAAGTATGTAGGCAGTATCTCCGGCACCAACTATCCAAGCACAACAAGCCTTACGGCATGGTGCCGTCCTGTGATGGCATTCAACACTCCTGTGTCGCTGCTCACTGTGGCTGAGGTAAATTTCTTTATCTCTGAGTATTATGCCCGTTCGGGCAATGAGGCTCAGGCAAGGGCTTACTATAATGCTGCCATTGAGTCCTCGTTTAATTCTGCGGGTGTTGACGGTGCAGCCGAGCATATTGCACGCTATCCGTTTGATATGACAAACTATAAGAGGAGCATCGGTGTGCAGAAATGGGTTGCACTTTCGGGTGTCAATACCTTTGAGGCATGGTGTGAGCTGCGCCGCCTTGACTATCCTGCCTTCGACACCACGGTGAAGGGTGAGACATTCTTTACTGAGGGCGATGCCAGCACATTCACCAACAACGGCTACAAGGAGGGTACGCTCTATACCCCCATCAAAGTGTTCGGACTTGTGGGAGCCAATAAGGTGCTGGAGCGTTTCCCGTATTCTGAGGTGTCATCGGCACGTAACTCCAACACTCCGGCATTTGGCAATAGCGACTATACCAAGCCTGTGTTCTGGGGCGAGTAATAATACATTGTTTCATCAAAATGAATCGTAATATGAAGAAAAATATAATTTATCTGATGTTTGTGGCATTGTTTGCCATAACACTCACAAGTTGCGACGACAGTTCTGAGGGCTTGACGCGTATCACATATTATCCTGTACTTACACTCAACGGCGATGAAGTGATGCATGCCGACAAAGGCTCTACGTTTACCGATCCCGGCTGCAGTGCAGAGCTCAATGGTGAGGATGTGTCAGCAGATGTTAAGGTGTCGGGAACAGTGAATACGGCAAAGTCCGGTGTGTATACTCTTACTTATTCTGTGGCAAATGCCGACGGTTTCAGTGCCTCGGCACTGAGAACTGTGATTGTCACCGATCCCAACGATGCCCATGAAGGTGTGTTCTATGTGTCTACTGCCGACAGCTATCGTGTGGCTTCTGCCACAGCGCCATATAAGGGAGCGTTCGAGATTGTTATAACCAGCAACGATGACGGCACATATCATGTTGACGACTTGCTGGGTGGCTGGTACAGCCAGGGGGCAGGCTACGGTACGGCATATGCCATGGACGGTAAAATAGCTATCGGTGATGATGAGAAAATCACACTTGTTGACTGTTTCCTGACAGGATGGGGCGACGGCCTTGATAGTCTTGACGGAAAGTTTGATGTGGCAACTGGCACATACAATTGGACTGCCGAATATGCTGGAATGACCTTTGTTGTTGTATTGACAAAATAAAAAAGATTATTTGATATGAAGAAATATATATATATGTGTGTGGCACTTGCCGGAATGTTGTTTGTGTCATGCGAGAAAGACGAGATAGGCGGCACTGCCACAGAGGCTTTGGCTGGTGAGTGGTATGTGACCGTGGACGCAGTCGATGCCAACGGTGAGACTGTTTTGGAAGACCCCTTTGGAATTGGACATGTCCTGATGAACACCTATAACACAGTTGACAATGTAAGTACAAAGATGTGGGTGGATGACAAGGGCTCATTCTGGAACTTTAAGGTGATCACCGCCTCAGATGTTAACAACCTTACATTTACCACAAATGGTGAGGTGGTGAACAGCGCACTCAACGATGACGGTTCTGTTTATGACTGCAAGGTGAATATCTCCGATGGCAAGATGTTGCCTGGAGCCGCTACTAATCCTCATGGCACAAAGTCTGACAGCATTGTGTTCTATGTGGCATTCGACGATGACACCTATCCTGCTGAGTATGGATATGCCAAGTACAAGGTGTCGGGTTACCGTTACACCGGTCTGGCTTCTGACGATTGATAATCAAAGCAACTGAACAATCTCTCTTTTATAAGAGTTCTCCCCATCCCTTTTATTGCTGTGAAGCAACGTTGGATGGGGAGATTTTTATTTAACCTGCATATTTTTTATTTATCTTTCATGTAGTCTCTTGGCGTTTGTCCATACATTTTCTTAAACATGGTGGAGAACGATGTAGTGTTGCTGAATCCGCATTTATACACTATTTCCGTGATATTGTGGTTGCCCTCTTCCAGCAGCTTTGCAGCCTGCTGCATACGTATGTTGCGTATAAAGTCGTGCGGAGTCTGATTGGTAAGCTCCTTCATCTTGCGGTGCAGGTGTACGCGACTCAGTCCCACGCTCTGCGCTATCATGTCCACGCTCAGGTCGCTGTTGCTGATATTGGCGTTGATCACATCCATTATCTTTGTCATCAGCTTTTGGTCGGGCGTTGTTATTTCCAGCTTCTCCACCTTGTCGCTTTGGCTTTCCTCACCCGAGAATTTCTTCTCCATCACGCGTCGGCTGTTAATCTTGTTTATTATGGTGCGCTTCAGTATGTCCATGTTGAAAGGCTTGGTGATGTAGGCATCGGCTCCGGTCTCCAGTCCTTCCAGCACATCATTGTCCATAGCCTTTGCCGTGAGCATTATCACTGGAATGTGGTTGGTGCGTATATTCGACTTTATCTTAGTACACAGCTCGTTGCCGTCCATGCGTGGCATCATTACGTCGGTGACCACCAGTGCCGGCAGTTCTTTCTGAATCACGGGCAGTGCCTCGGCACCATCTGCACAAGTCAGCACCCTGAACGTACTGCTGAGAGTTTGTGCAATGTATTGCCTTATCTCGTCGTCATCTTCAGCTATCACTATTGTCTGCAGCTTTGGCTTTGCTTGTTTTTTGGGTGCTTTCCCTGTATCTTCCGCATTTATTGTATTATTTGCATCCCCCGTATTTTCTACATTTTCAGTGTCTTCAGTCTGTTCTGCATTCTCCTCCGGCACCTCAGGTGATGTACCGGTTGCGTTTTCGTCAGTGCTGGTTATATCGTTTCCCGCATGTGCCTCCGCAGTGCTGCTTTCCTGTTTTTGTACTTTTTCCATTATCTCTTCTTTTGTCAGGTGGGCATAACCCAATGGCAGTTCGATAACGAACTTGCAGCCTCCAGGCACGTTCTCAGCATGAATGGTACCGTGTTGCAGTTCGGTAAGCGAGCGTGCAAGGTCGAGTCCTACGCCCGTACCGGGCTTGGTGTTGCTGCCCTTTGCCTGATAGAACCGCATGAAAATCTTTTCCAGCTGGTCTTCCGGTATCTGCTGTCCGTCGTTGCTTACATAAATCCGCATGTTCTTGCTGTCGTGTTCCAGTCCAATCACCACGTTCTTGCCGTTTGGAGTGTATTTCATTGCGTTCGACAGGAGGTTCATCATAACCTTGTCCAGTGCGGTGCGGTCAACCCAAGCCGACAGCTTGTCAATGCCGTCGTGCATGAATGAGAGATTGATGCCCTTGTTGCGTGCCGTGTAGGCAAACAGTGAGCAAATTTCGTTAATGAATCCCACCATGTCGGTTTCCTGCATCTGCATTTTCATCTGTCCCTTGTCTATTTTCCTCATGTCCATGATCTGGTTCACGATGTGGAGTATTCGCTCGGCATTGCGCTTGATGGTGGCGTAGATGGCGTTGCGGTGAGGGTCGGTGTCCTCAGCCATGAGGTCTCCCAATGGCGATGTGATGAGCGTCATAGGTGTGCGTATCTCGTGGCTCAGGTCAATGAAGAAGCGCAGCTTGGCATCGTTCATCTCCTCGGCATGAATGTGTTTCTGCAGGTCGAGCTTATCCTGCTGCCGTGCCTTCATGTTGCGCCAGAGCCACCAGCATACATATATTATAATAAGGAGATAAATGGTTTTTGCCCACCATGAGAAGTACCACGGTTGGTGTACCACGATTGTTATCTCCTTCACCTTCGACTGTGCGCCGTTTAATGTAGCCTGTATCCTTATATTATAGGTGCCCGGTGTGAGATGTGTGAGTGTCAGGCGGTTTGTTCCTTCCGCCAGTGAGCTCCACTTGCCCGAATCTATACTATAGCGGAACATCGTGCGCTCCTGATTCTTGAAAGTGAGTGTCGACAGGCGCAGGGTCACCGTGTTGTCCTGATGGCTCAGGTCGAAGCGGCTGCTTTCCGCCACGATGGTGTCGGTTATCACATAGTTTCCCGACTTCATTCTTGCTCTCACTATGGTGCTTCCTATCTCCAGTGCCGACAGTACCACGTCGAGTTTCTGCTGTCGGGGTGTGATGTCCTCGGGCGTGAATACGGTTATGCCCTGCATGCCTCCGAACAACAGCCGGTTGTCTGACAGGCTCAGCGACACGCCGTCGCTGAACTCATTGCTCTGCAGTCCGTCGTTGGCATAGTAGTTTGTCACAGCTCCTGTGGATGGCTCCAGACAGCACAGTCCCTTCTTGGTGCTTATCCACAGCTTGCCGGTTTTGTCCTCCTGTATGTCGGCAATCGAGCTTGACGGCAGTCCCTGTGCCGTGGTGTAGCTTGTAATCTTCCCTTTTCTTTCAATCATGAATAGTGAGTCGTCGCCTCCCACCCACAGTCGTCCTTTCCTGTCCTCTTTTATTCCCGTCACGTTGTTGTTTTCGAGCATAAGGTTTGTCCCGAACGTCTTTGTCCAACTTCCCGATGGAATGTCGAGTGCCGCCAGTCCCATTGATGTTCCGATATATAATATCTTGCCGTTGCGTGACAGCCGCATCTGCATGATATAGTCGTTAGGCAGACATTGTTTTGTGCCGCCGCGGCTTTTGTAGCTCACGGTCTTGCCCGTGGCAATGTCATACATCTTAAGTCCGTCGCCCAGAGTTCCTATCCACAGGTGTCCTTTCTTGTCTGCAATGATTTCAAACACACCGGTAGCCTTGCCGTAACTCCATGGCAGACGGTGATATTCGCCAGTTTCGGTGTCCACCCATCCGCAGCCCTTTGTGTAGGAGCCAATCCATAGCCGCTTGTTCTCGTCTTCGGCTATGCACAGCACAGCCGAGGGAATGGAGTTGCTTTTGCCTTGTGGCGCAAAGTGTTTTTCCTGTCTGTATCCGCCGTCAGTGTTTAGGGCATACAGTCCGCCGCCGTCGGTGCCCACCCACAGTGTGCCGTCACCTGTTTGGTGTACTGCCATCACACATTCGTCGCCGATGAGGTTTTGCTGTGGCATCTTCTTTCCAATGTAGCCGAACCGTGACTTGTGGTTCATCTGTACAAACAGTCCTTTCTGAAACAGTCCCAGCCAGATGTTGCCGTCCTTGTCTCGGGTTATCGACCCCACTTTTGTGTTGTTCAGATTTGTCTTATAGGTGTAGAACGTGCTGTTTCTCACCGTTCCCGTCTGTATATCAAGCAGTTTCAGCCCCTGACCGTTGGTGCCTATCATCAGCGTCTTGTTATTGGGCATCAGCGATGTCACCGGTATGTCCTCTGTCTGTGGTATCAGCGTAAACGCTTTTTCTCCCTTGCGCTTTATGTACACTCCGTGATTGTTGCATCCGGCATAGATGTTTCCGTTGCAGTCCTGGCAGATGTCGCTCATTATGCCCCTCAGGTCAATGTTGTCGAAGTATCGTGTCAGCCTGTTGTAGCGGTCAATGCATATCACTCCGTTGTCCTCGGTCACTGCCCACAGGTTGCCGTCCTTGTCTTCCATCAGTTTCCTTGTGAAGTCGAGCGCTCTTTCGCCGGAAAGAATCTGCTCCGAGGTGGTCAGTCCTGTTATACGGTGTAGTCCCAAGCCGCTTGTTGCATATATAATTGTTCCGTCCTTGCGCCTTATGGCATGGCTGACGAAGCAGGTTTTTGTCTTTCCGTCCTCAGTGACAGTCAGCAGTTTGTCGTTGACTATCACCTGTATGCTGTTTGCCTGGCATACATAGATATGCCCCCCCTCATCCTCTGTCACATGGTTCACCACATTGCTGTTTAGCCCGTGTGTCTTATACAGCGAGTAGAAGTCGTATCCGTCGTATATGTTCAGTCCGTTGTTTGTTGCCACCCATAGCATTCCGCGGCTGTCCTGATATGCCGATCTTACGAGACTGCTCGATATATGGCTGTCGCTGTCGTAGAGTATTCCCATCTGGGCATACGCCGTTGTTGCCAGCCATGCCGTCATGGCGACAACCGCAATCCTTAGTTTCATCATCATGCTGTTCATGCGTAGTTTCGTAGTATTTTTAGTTTTTGTGTGCAAAGTTAATAATTTTTTGTAACATTTCATTCATTTATCTTATCATTTTTGCATTAACCGACACTGAAATAGGAAAATTTATCCACAATGTTGCGCAATGAAAGCTATTTGATACAAATTATAAAGTGTAAATGCGAAACTTTATATAATTTTGCAGCGGAATTTTAAATCAGCTTAACTGAAAACTACAAAGTGATAATGAAAAAAACAGTATTGTCAATGGCATTTTCGGCTGTATCGGCGCTTGCCGCAGCACAGAACCCTTTTGTACAGACATGGTACACCTCTGATCCCGCGCCTATGGTGGCAGGTGATAGAATGTACGTGTATACAGGTCATGATGAGGACGGTGCTGACTTTTTCTGGATGAACGAGTGGAGAGCTTATTCTACTGCCGACATGGTGAACTGGACCGATCACGGCGTGCCTTTGTCGCTCGACACTTTCAGCTGGGCTGATGACAGGGCTTGGGCGGCGCAGACCATAGAGCGCAATGGAAAATATTACTGGTATGTGTGTGCGCACAGCAAGCTCACCAACGCCATGGCAATAGGAGTGGCTGTGGGTGACAGTCCTACAGGACCTTTCCGCGATGCCATCGGCAAGCCTCTTGCCGACGGCAACTGGGACTACATCGACCCTACTGTGTTTATCGATGACGACGGGCAGGCATATCTATATTGGGGCAATCCACGTTTGTACTACTGCAAGCTCAATGCCGACATGACGAGCATCGACGGAGAAGTTGGAACTATTGAGATGACCGAGAAGGGGTTTGGGGCTCCAGACCCGAAAGAGCGCGTAAAAGGTCATAAATATAAAGATATGTATACCGAAGGTCCGTGGGCGATGAAGCGTGGCAAGAAATACTACATGCTCTATGCCGCAGGTGGAGTGCCGGAGCATATTGCATACAGCATGAGCGACAATCCTGTGAAGGGGTGGAAATATATGGGCGAGATTATGCCGCTGTGCGATACAGGCAGCTTTACCAATCATTGCGGAGTGGCAGACTTCAAGGGACATTCCTATTTCTTCTATCATACAGGCAAGCTGCCGGGAGGCGGAGGCTTCGGGCGCAGCGTGGCTGTGGAGGAGTTTAAGTATAATGCCGACGGCACATTCCCCACGATAATGCCTACTGACAAAGGTGTAGAGCCTGTGGGCACGCTCAACCCGCTGAAGCGCGTTGAGGCTGAGACGATGGCTTTCTCACGTGGAGTGAAGACTGAGGTGAACAATAAGACCGGAGTGTATGTGAGTGATATTCACAACGGTGATTCCATTGTAGTGCGCCAATGTGACTTTGGCTCTTATTCTCCAAAGACATTCACTGTGTGTGCTGCAAGTGCGCTCCAGGGAGGATGGATTGAGGTGCATGCCGATGCCCCCGACGGAAAACTGCTTTGCAAACTGAAGGTTGACAACACCGGAGGCTGGGAAGAGTGGCGTCAGTTTACCGCCAAGCTCGACAGCGAGGTGGTGGGTGTACATGACATCTATTTCCTGTTCCGGGGCAATAAGGGTGCCAAACTGTTCAACTTCGACTGGTGGAGCTTTCAGGAATCGGGAAGATACTATTAAAACAATATGAATATGACAGATGCCGTAAAATGGTTTGTGGGGCAATGCTGACAGTAGTTGCCGCCACAGCCACGGCACAGTGAGCTTGCTCTTATAGCATAAAAAATAAAGGTTTATAGTTAGTAGTTTTTTTGATTTATATAGTTGTAGTTTTGTAATGTGGGGATGCAGACCGTAATAGCGATTACGCTCTGCACCCCATTTTTCTTTTTCTTAAATTACCTCACTCGTTTTATCTTAAGATACATGGGGCTTTATCTTAAGATACATGGGGCTTTATCTTAAGATACATGGGACTTTATCTTAAGATACATGAGCTTTTATCTTAAGATACATTATATCGTTTAATTTTGTTCACTTATTTATAATATGCATTTTAATATAGAAACTGAGGTATGTTACATGAGAAAAAGTATGTGTAACTCTGTGTAAACTGCATATTCTTTTTTTGTTGTACCTTTGCGGCGCAAAATATATATATGTGAAAATGTTTAGATAAATCTTAAAACTGAATGAATATGAATTTTTTATCAATGAGGAAAATTTTAAAAAGTGCAGCTGTTGCGGTATTGTTGTCGGTGGCATTGCCGTCGGCAGCAGAGAATGTTACGGGGCGTAACCCTATAATATGGGCAGATGCTCCCGACCCCGATGTTATCCGTGTCGGTGACGACTTCTATATGGTGACCACCACCATGCACCTCATGCCTGGTGCGCCGATAATGCACTCCAAGGATCTTATTCATTGGGAGACCATCAACTATATCTTTGACGAGCTTACCGATTCGCCTAAGTACAGCATGGAGGGCGGCACCGTGTATGGCCGCGGACAGTGGGCAACATCGCTGCAGTATCACGATGGATGGTTTTATGCCCTTTTTGCTCCTAACGACAATCCCGGTGGCGACACATATATATATAAGGTACGCGACCCCCGTGATAAATGGCAGCTTGTGTCGCGCATGCGTCACTTCCACGACTGCGCTCTGTTCTTCGACGATGACAACCGCGTGTACACCGTCAGCGGCTCGGGCAATATTCATCTTCAGGAGCTGCGCGCCGACCTTCAGGACGTGAAGGAGGGTGGCGTTGATGTGCATCTCAATCTCCGCGACAGTGTGGAGAATGGCTTGCTTGAGGGAAGCCGCATGGTGAAGCACAACGGCAAGTATTATCTCATGATTATCTCGTGGCCTCAGGGAGGAGCACGCCGCCAGCTGTGCTACCGTGCCGACAAGATTACCGGTCCTTACGAGAAGAAGACCGTGTTGCTTAGCGAGTTCGCCGGATTTCCGTATGTGGGGCAGGGGACTATTGTCTCCGGTCCTGACGGCAACTGGTATGGTATGATATTCCAGGACCGTGGCGGAGTGGGGCGTGTGCTCACACTCTCTCCCTGCCGCTGGATTGACGGCTGGCCTATGCTGGGCGATGAGAACGGCAAAGTGCCTGCCGAGATAACGGTAACGGGAGTGAAGGCTCCAGAGAAATGCGAGGGTATAGTGGGCAGCGACGACTTCAGCTCTTCAAAATTGAAGAGCTACTGGGAGTGGAACCACAATCCCGTCAACACGGCATGGAGCCTCACCGAGCGTCCGGGATGGCTGCGCCTTAAGACCTCGCAGAAAGCCTCGAATGTGTTCGATGCCCGCAATTCCATCTCGCAGCGCATGGTGGGACCAACGATGAACACTGTGGTCAAGATGGACATCAGTAACATGGCGGACGGCGATGTGGCAGGAGTCAGCGCGTTTCAGGGCGATGCCGCCGTACTTCAGGTTGAGCGTCATGGCAAGCAGCTTGTGGTGCGTGCCATGAAAAACAATGTCAGCCTCTCCGATAAGGACAAGGTTATAGAGAATGTTACAAACGAAGAGGTTTATTCTGCCACATATAAAATAAATAAGGTGAAAGACATTCTCTTCCGTGTAAGCTGCGACTTCAATGTGGGCAAAGATATTGCCGACCTGCTTTACAGCACCGACAATGGCAAGACATGGCTGTGTGCCGTCCGTGACTTTAAGATGCGTTATGATTATCGCCGGCTGTTCATGGGCACCCGTTTCCAGATACATTGCTACTGCACCAGGCAGGCGGGCGGCTTCGTCGATGTGGATTATGTACACATTGACAAATAGGATGAAAAACCGCAATATGAGCTGAATTTCATTGATTTTTGCAACAATAAACATAAAAATGGTCAAAAAAGTGCATGTTTTTGATAAGATGTTACCTGCGGCAAAGTATGTGTAACGCCATACAACATATATATATAATTAAATTTATACCTTTGCAGCAAAATTTAAGATTAAATATGAATTGTCCTGAGCAAAAAAATGGATTGACAAATATAAATAACTAAATTTAAATTAACGTAAACTAAAAGACGGCTAAAAAATGAAAAAGATGATTAATCTTGCAGTTTGCAAGACACCGCCTAAGACATTGGTTTTAGCTTTGCTGATGATGGTTTTTGCAATGCCGGCATTAGCTCAGCAATTGGTCAAGGGTGTTGTCGTTGACAGCAATGGCGAGTCGGTTATCGGTGCTACTGTGTCTCAGAAAGACAACAAAAAAAATGCAACTGTTACCGACCTCGACGGAAATTTCTCGCTGAAAATGCCGGGAGGTAGGGGCACTATTGTAGTGACTTACATCGGTATGATGCAAAAAGAAATGAAAGTCACTGCCGACAGAGTGAACAAAGTAATTTTGGAAGAAGACAATTCACAACTTGAGGAAGTGGTGGTTGTAGGTTACGGTCAGCAAAAGAAAGCATCTGTCGTGGGAGCTATCACCCAGACAACAGGTGAGGTTCTTGAGCGTTCTGCCGGTATCGGTAGTGTCAGTGCTGCCCTCACTGGTAACCTTCCGGGTATTGCAACCATTGCCTCTACGGGACAGCCTGGTGAGGAAGACCCGCGTATATATATTCGTGGTGCAGCTGCCTGGAACCAGGATGCACAGCCTCTTGTACTCGTAGACGGTGTGAAGCGTGAGATCAAGTCGGTCGACATCTCGTCAGTGGCTACTGTTTCAGTATTGAAGGACGCGTCTGCCACAGCCGTTTACGGTGTGGAGGGTGCCAACGGCGTTATCCTTATCACCACCAAGCGTGGTGTGGAAGGCAAGGCGAGAATTGATGTTGGTTTCAATGCGACATTGAAGGCAGTGTCAAAGCTCCCCCGCAAGTACGACTCTTACGACGGCTATATGCTCCGCAACCAGGCCATCGAGCATGAGCTTGCCTTAGGCGGCGCAGCCTCTTGGGCATACTATCGTCCGCAGACATTCATCAATAATTTCCGCAACCAGGACTATACCGTAAAGCCGCAGTATGATGCCGCAGGTAACTACCTCGGCGACTACAGCCAAGCTGAGCGCTATCCTAATGTTGACTGGCAGGAAGAGATGTTCAAGGATTTCTGTATGTCTTATAATACAAATATCAACTTCTCAGGTGGTACAAAGTTTGTCAAGTATTTTGTGGCGTTCGACTTCCAGAACGAGGGTGACATGACAAGAGTTTGGGACAACCATCAGGGATATGAGGGGGGGTATACCTACAATCGTTTGAATGTACGTTCAAATCTCGACTTCCAGATTACAAAGACCACCCAGTTTAAGGTAAACCTTGCTGGTTCTAATGCCCAGCAGAAGACTCCACGCTATTATTATGGTAATAGTGGTGAGTTTTTCCAGCAGCAGCAGTGGGCAGGAGCCTACGGTATGGCTCCAAACCTTTTCCCTGTACAGTTCTCTGACGGATCGTGGGGCTACTATCCGTTGACTTCCAACATTGCGAACTCTCCTAAGAACGTGGCAACATGCGGTTATGAGCAGAAAGCCATCACGCGTGTTTTCACCGACTTTGCCCTTGAGCAGGACCTTGGTTTTATCACAAAGGGGCTTATAGCCCGTGGAACAATCTCTTGGGACAACCAGTTCAATGAGGGCGAGCGTGGTATTGCCGACCAGCACAAGGTTAAAAACGCATATATACTTCCGGAGGATGGCGTATTGCTCCGTGAGAATCTTATAGACACGGCTACAGGTTTCGATTTTTATGAGAGCCGTGACTGGACCACTCAAGCCGGTAGTGTTAATTATACAAGCCGTGCCACGGAGATGTCGCTCCAGCTCTTCTGGGGACGTCAGTTCGGTGACCATAACGTAACAGTTATGGGTAACTGGAAGCGCCGTATTTTTGCAGAAAAAACAGACCTTGAGAATCGCCGTGAGGACTGGGTGTTCCGTACCACCTACGATTTTAAGAGCAGATATTTTGCCGAGTTCAACGGTGCTTATAACGGCTCGCAGAAGTTCTCTCCCGACCACCGTTTTGTATTCTTCTGCTCAGGAGCTGCCGGCTGGATGCTCTCTGAAGAGAAATTCATGAAGCCACTGAAGGATAAGGGTATCATTGATATGTTTAAGATTCGTGGCTCATATGGTGAGATTGGTGATGACAATGCAGGCTCACGATGGGCTTATCTTACAATATGGGATCCAACGAGTAAGTTCAAAGTGTCTCTTGACAACAGCGAAAGTCCATTCCAGGGATATAAAGAATCAACTATTGCCGCCCCCGACCTGCGTTGGGCAACAGTGAAGAAGGCAAATCTTGGTTTCGATTATGCGTTCCTCCATGGCATGTTTGCAGGTAGTTTCGACTGGTTCCGCGATGACCGTTACGACATCTTTATCTCTGGTGTTGACCGCTCTGTGCCTTCATATTTTGGTGCGGCAAAGACACCGGACATCAATAAGGGTAAGATGAGAAACTCAGGTTTCGAGTTTGAGCTTCGCTTCAATAAGGTGTTGAATAACGGTATGCGCTTTTGGGCAAACACCAACTATACATACGCCAAGAACAAGATTATAATGAAGGATGACCCTGCTTTGATGCCCTATTACAGAAGGTCACAGGGCTACTCTCAGGGACAGTACATCTCATTCATAGACAATGGCTTCATTGGCTCTTACGATGAGCTGTATAGTGTGCCTGCACGTGAGAAGGACGACAGCCAGGTGCTCATCGGCGACCATTATATCGTTGACTTCAACGGTGATGGTGTCGTTGACGAGACAAACGACCAGGCTCCTTACGGTCACACAGGAAATCCGAAACATACTTACAATGCCACTATCGGCTGGGAGTATAAGGGATGGAGCATGTTTGCACAGCTTTATGGTGTGTCGGGCGTGACACGTGATGTTGGCCTCACTTCTTTCAACAATAAGCTCCTCACCGTATATGACAACGGTGCATGGTGGAATCCTGCAACAGGAGGTGGTGAGGTGGTTCCGCCACGTTTCACCACTCAGGTCTCCTATAACGACGGTACACAGTATCTCTACGACGGCTCATATTTCCGACTGAAGAATGTGGAAATCGCCTATACATGGACTAAGGGCTGGATTAAGAAGCTCGGCTTCACAAGCCTGAAGGTTTATGTCAACGGCAACAACCTCTTCCTGATTACAAAGATGCCTGACGACCGTGAGAGTAACTACGGATTCAGTGGCGGTGGCGGCGCTTATCCTACAGTGAGACGTTATAATTTCGGATTCAAGCTTAACATTTAATCGCGTATATATAATATGAAATACTATAATAATATAAAATCTCTTTTGTGCGGCTCGCTGCTGCTTTTGGCAGGCGGTGTGTCCCTCACTTCTTGCACCGACTGGCTCGACAAGGATCCTGAGTCAATTGTGGCAGACGATGAGGCATACAAGAACTACCGCAATTTTCAGGGATATATTGAGGAAATCTACGATCTGATTCCTAACAAGCTGACGGTGAACTATTGTACTTCCTGGAACTTTGGCGATGACGCTGTTCACAACACAGAAGGCTATGCGCACATGGATCACCAGGTGGATTTAGGTAACTATCGCAACTGGTGGGCAAACACCCAGTGTTGGCTGAATGGACAATATAGTAACTCAGGTATATTTCCCCCTAACCCTATAAAAGGTTCACTTTGGGCGAGCACATGGTATTGTCTGCGTAAGTGTAACTTGGGTATTGAAAACATCAAGTCGCTCGTTGGCACAGACGAGGAGCGTGACCTGTTGCTTGGACAGCTGTACTTCTTCCGTGCCTGGTGGCATTTTGAGCTGATGTGCTACTTCGGTGGTCTTCCTTACATTGATAAAAGTTTTGAGGATGGAGCCATCCCAGAGCTTCCACGCCTCTCTTTCCAAGAATGTGCCGACCGTTGTGCAGAGGATTTTGAAAGAGCATATGACCTCCTCCCTCTTGATTGGGACGAGACAATTGCCGGTGGACAGACTTTAGGAAAGAACCAGCTGCGTATCAACAAGTTTATGGCTCTCTGCTATCTCGGCAAGTGCTACCTTTGGGCTGGATCTCCACTTATGAAGGAGTTTGAGAAGACTAAGAATGGCGGTACAGCCCGGCTTTTAGGCGCAAGCTCCAACGGCAAGACTTACGACTATGACGAGAAATATTGCCAGTTGGCGGCTGAGACACTGGGTAAGGCTCTTGAGATGGTGAATAGGGATGTTGTCCCTTATAAGCTCGCTGAGTTTAAGTATTCCAACATTTATGATCATGAGAAGGAAGAACAATCTGAGTCAAACTACTCTGAAATTTTCTATACCCATAAGCAGAGCTGGCAGATGCCAGGTTCAACCGAGGCTATCTTCCGTGGCGCATATCCTGGCGAAAATAGTATCAACTGGAACTGTGCAAAGATTTTTGGTCCTAAGGTTGCAGGTCTCGTGGAGCATGACAACATCATTCACCACCCTACGGCAAACCTCATCGACCAGTACGGTATGGCAAACGGACAGCCAATCTATCTTGTAAGGAATGGTGAGTATGTCCTTAACCCTGAGTCTGGTTGGGATCCGGAGCATCCCTACAAGGACCGTGACCCAAGGTTCTATCACGATATCGTGTTCGATGGTTTCCATTATGTGATCAATGAAGAGAATTTGAATCCCGAGCAGAAGAAAAATGCATATTGTTCCCTTTATACCGATGGATCCATGCGTTCTGTCAGCAACGGAAGCAGTACGGGCTATTTCATACAGAAGCTGATTCCCCATCAGTGCAATATTGGAGATAAATGGTATGATTGGGATCACGCCCTGCAGGGCTATCTGCCTTATATGCGCCTTGCCGACATCTATCTGATGTATGCCGAGGCAAGGGCGGCTGTCGCTAAAAGCGTGGCAGACATAAAGTCAAAGACTGATTACTGCTCACTGTCAGCAGTCGATGCCATAAACGCACTCCGTGACCGCGTAAGCTCTGGCGAATGGCCGATGGAGCATGTGCAGACAAACCTGATGGACACCAGGGAGCACTTCATTGACGAGGTGCGCCGTGAGCGTGCCGTAGAGCTTTCTTTCGAAGGCTTCCGCTGGTGTGACCTTCAGCGCTGGCTTCTCCTTACAGAGTCTCCTTACACCTTGAAATACTCTCACGAGTTTGAGCGTCTGGAAAAGGACGACTGGTTTAAGAAGCACGACCCGAAAGATGCGCGTGTAGGAAACTTCCATAAGGAAAATTTGATTCTCCGTCGTTTGGAATCGAAGCATTACTGGTTCCCGCTTCCTGACAAGGATACACATCTTTATGAGGGATTCCCGCAGAATCCGGGATGGTAAGGACGATAATGCCAATTGATAACATATAACAGATAATTGACAAATATATGAAACATATAAAAACAAATATATTTCTCTTTGCCATGACAGTAGTCTCGCCACTGTCTGCCAGTGCGCAGGCAGCTGATGGCGGTGACTCTATCCCGGCAAAAAAGAAAGTCCATGTCGCATTCCGTGACAAGGATGCCGACCAGCTTCTCGGAGGTGTCTCATACGTTGACATGGAAGAGCTGCAGAAGAAGGATTATACCATGAGCAGTCTTGATGATTTGTATGCGCTTGTGGGCGGATGGAACGGCAACAGCCTTTGGGGCATGGACAACGACCGTCTTGACAATAACGACAACAGTAACCTGCCGCTCGTTATCATCGATGGCGTGAGGCGTCCGTCGAACAATGTGCTGCCTTCAGAGATTGAGCAGGTGACCTTCCTCAAGGGAGCGCAGGCAGTGGTGCTTTATGGTGCAAGGGCTGCAAAGGGCGCTATCCTTATCACTACCAAGCGCGGCACGGTTGACGGTCTGCAGGTTCAGGTAAATGCAAACACGGGCTTCCATGTGGCAAAGGCATTTCCAGAGTATCTTGGCTCTGCCGAGTACATGACTCTCTACAACGAGGCGCGCGCCAACGACGCGCTTCCTGCCAGATACAGTCAGATGGATATCTACAATCATGCGTCTGGCACTAATCCTTACCGTTATCCAAACGTAAACTACTATTCTGATGAGTATATCCGCAAGGTATATAACCGTTCTGAGGCTACAGTGGAGGTACAGGGTGGCGGCACACGTGCCCACTTCTACACTAACATCAACTATTACCGCACAGAGGACCTTCTGAACTTTGGCAACGCCAAGGACAACTATACCGACCGTTTCAGCGTGCGTGGTAATGTTGACCTTGTGATAAACAAGCTCATCAAGGGCTTTGCAAATGCGAGCGCTACATTCTATAATGCTCATAGGAACAAGGGAGACTTCTGGGGCGAGGCTGCCAGCATGCGTCCTAACTTCCCTGAGAATGCGGCACCGTTGATTCCTATCGACATGGTTGACCCTAATGCCTCAAAGGCTCTTGCCATCCTTGGCAAGTCGCTCAACCTTCTTGACGGGAAGTATTTTCCAGGCGGTACGAGGGTCAACCAGACAAATGCCATTGCCGACTGCTATTTCGGCGGTAAGACAACGGGGGTTAGCCGTCAGTTCCAGTTCGATGCCGGTGTCATTTACGACATGAACAAGTTTGTGAAGGGACTGTCGTTCAAGACACAGTTTGCCATTGACTATGCCTCAAGCTATAATCTGTCATACGACAATCAGTATGCGGTGTTCATCCCCACATGGAGTAATTATAACTCACAGGATGCCATCGTTGCACTTACCCAGCTGAACGATGAGGTGGTGAGCGGCCACATGGTCATGTCAGGCTCGGCATACCGCCAGACCATCAGCTGGAACGGACATTTCGACTATGACCATACCTTTGGAGGCAAGCATCATGTGACTGGTATGCTGCTTGGAAACATGTTTACCACGACATCCAGTGGCACATACCACCGTTATGCCAGTGCGAACTTAGGTCTTATGGGCGGCTATGATTATATGGGGCGTTACTTCGGTGAGGTGTCGTTGGCAGGTGTTCATTCCGCCCGTCTTCCTGAAGGAAACCGTAATGCCATATCACCCTCTTTCACCATCGGTTGGAATATTGCCAAGGAGAAATTCATGAAGGGGAGTTTTGTTGACGATCTGATGCTCAGCGCGTCATACAGCGATCTTAATGAGGATATTGATGTATATATGGGTGACAAGTATTATTATCTTTATGAGGCACAGTGGAAAACCGGTGGCAGCGGATTCTCATGGAATGAGGGAAATCATACAGACCTTACTTATTCCACAACAGGCAGCAATCCTGCCCTTGACTTCATTCATCGCAAGGAGTTCTCTGTAAGTCTGCGTGGCTCGTTCTTCAACAAGCTGATTTCCACAGACCTCACATTCTTCAATACAGATCTGGACGGTTTTATTATCCCAGATCCTTCCATATTCCCGTCACACCTCTCTGGTGGTATTAATGGTGGCTCGTTTAAGCCTGCCATCAATAATAACATCCAAAACCGCAAGGGCATCGACTTCAGCGTGACCGCCCAGAAGCAGTTGGGCAAGGTTCATGCCACTCTTGGTGTTGTTGGAACATATCTCAAGACCAACTATAAGAAGTACGATGAAGTTGTGGAGTTTGAGAATACCCGTGTAGAGGGACACGCTATTGATGCCATTCGTGGTTACAAGTGCTTAGGATTCTACACCTATGATGACTTCGACAAGAATGAGGAAACAGGAAAGCTCACTTTGAAGAAGGGGCTGCCCGAACCAAAGATTGGCGGTACCATCCAGCCTGGTGACTTGAAATATGAGGATGTGAATGGTGACGGTAGGCTCACCGATAAAGACATGGTTGACCTCGGTACATGGAGCTCTCCATTCCATTTTGGTGTAAACCTCACGCTCAAATATAAGAACTTCACGCTCTTCATGCTTGGCTCAGGAGGGTTTGGCGGTTCTGGCATGAAGAACAACAGCTATTATTATATGAGTGGAGAGAACAAGTATTCTGTCAATGCGCGCGGACGCTGGACTCCAGAGACTGCTGACGTTGCCACTCATCCCCGTCTGACAACGCTCAGCTCGGCTAACAACGCCTCTACATCTACATTCTGGCTCTATAGCACTGACCGCTTCGATTTGGACAAGGTGCAGCTCACCTACGACTTCCCGAAGGAAATGTTCAAGGGTAAGTATGTGAAGGCTCTCTCGGTTTATCTGAACGGAAACGACCTCCTCACGATTTCAAAGAACCGTAAAATAATGGAGACTAATGTGGGCTATGCTCCACAGACCCGTTTCTATAATCTCGGTGTTAAGGTAACTCTCTAATAAAATGAATAGAAGAATGAAGACAAAAAACATTATATTGTATTTGATGGGTCTCCTCACTGTATGCTCATGTCAGGATATGTTTGAGCCTGCGGACGAGAACAACAGGCAGGAGGATGCCATGTACGAGGAGTCCAAGTATGCGGCAGGTCTGCTGATGTACGGTTATAGCCGTCTTCCATATATTACAACCACGCAGACGGATGTTGCCACAGATGATGCTGTGACCAACGTGACCAACAGCTACTACTTGAATATGGCTACCGGTACATGGGCTTCGGACAACGACCCGATGTCGCAGTGGAACAGTTGTAAGGACGGAATACAGTATGTCAACAAATTCCTTACGATTGTCGATAAGGTAAAGTGGGCTCCAAGTGCAGTGTCAAAGCAGCAGATGTTCATCGACCGTCAGAAGGGCGAGGCATACGGACTGCGTGCGCTTTTGTATTATTATCTGCTTCAGGCTCATGGAGGCTATGCGGATGATGACGTTCTCTACGGTGTGCCTCTGCTGACGGCTCCAGAGGACGGTAGCTCCGACTTCAACCAGCCACGTGCTCCTTTTGCCGACTGCGTTAAACGTTGTTTTGCCGACTGCGACAGTGCGATGAAATATCTCCCTATGGACTATGTGGACTTGGAACAGAATGAAATTCCTGAGAAATATCAGGCTTTGGGTGCTGAAAGGTCTGGTTATAACCTCGTGTTCGGTGCCAGGTCTAAAGGTCTGATGTCGGGCAAGATTGCCGAGGCTATCAAGGCACAGGTGGCACTTCTTGCGGCAAGTCCCGCATTCCGCGACCAGAGCGGTGTTACCTCAGCTGAGGCTGCGACACTTTGCGGCAATGCTCTTAAACGTATTGGCGGTATTAGCGGACTGGATGCTACGGGTAACACCTGGTACAAGAATAAGAACAAGCTTGAGCCAAGTGCATCGGAAATGCCGGAAATACTTTGGCGTCCGGACCGCAGCAAGGATGCGAGTCAGGAGAAGGATAACTTCCCGCCCACATTGTTTGGCAACGGTCGTGTCAATCCGTCACAGAATCTTGTTGACGCATTCCCGATGCGCAACGGAATGCCTATAACAGACCCTAACTCTGGTTATGACCCGAAGAATCCGTATGCAAACCGTGACCCGCGTCTTGATGACAACATTATATATAACGGTACGACATTCTGTAAAAAAGTTATCATAACAGGTACCTATCCCGATGATGAGAATAATTCTCTGGACAACATTAACTACGTCGGTACCTCAACACGTACAGGCTATTATATGAGGAAGTTCCTCCGTGAGGATGTGTTCGCACAGACAACCTCTCTCAGTGATCAGTATCACATATATCCACGCATACGTTACACGGAAATCTTCCTTGCATACGCAGAGGCTGCAAACGATGCCTGGGGACCTAAGGCTGACCCAACAGGTGTAGGCTTTACGGCATACGATGTGATTAAGGCTATCCGTGGTCGTGCAAAACTCGGAACAGACGAGTTTGGCCGTCCGCTTCCTGAGGGTGACGCTTATCTTGAGGAGTGCGCCGGCAATCAGGCAAAGATGACAGACCTTATACGCAATGAGCGCCGCATTGAGCTTTGCTTCGAGAACAAGCGCTTCTGGGACCTCCGTCGCTGGAAGATGCCGCTCAATGAGACCGTCAGGGGCATGCAGGTTGACCGTGAGGATGTAAATGGTGAGTTCATATACACATACAGCATCATTGACGTTGAGGATCGTAAATACGACAGCTCTTACCAGTGCTACGGCCCGATACCGAAGGGTGAGGTGCTCAAATGGAGCAGACTGCAGCAAAATAAGGGTTGGAAATAAATTGTTTTAAATACATATCATTATTATGAAACTTAAGAAATATATATATGGTGTAACCTTGGGAGCATTGTCTCTCACATGTGCGTCGTGCTATAATTCAGAGAGTGAGTTCCCGGATTATGAAGGAGGCACGACAGCCTACTTCGCATATCAGAACCCTGTGCGCACACTCATATTAGGCAACGACATCTACGACAACACGCTTGACAATGAGCACAAGTGCCGCATTTGGGCAACAATGGGCGGAGCCTATCACGGACGTGACGCTGTGGTGGATATAGTGGTCGATGAGTCACTTTGTGATAACCTGTATTATACTAATGAGTTTGGAGAGGTGTCAGAGCCTGTGCGCCCTATGCCAAAGGAATACTATAGTCTTTTGGGCAACACCATTCCCTACAACGGCGATTCACGCGGCTATGTGGAGGTGCAGTTCACCGATGCCTTCTTCAATGACCCGAAAGCAATAGAGAACACATACGTCATTCCGCTTTTGATGACAAATGTCAAGGGCATTGACCATATCCTCACAGGCACACCGCTTAAGGGATTCACTCCGAAGCGCACGGATACGGAGGATTGGGAGGTTCTTGCAAAGGACTATGTGCTTTACTGTGTGAAGTATATGAACCCCTGGCAGGGGAAATACATCCGCCGCGGTGTTGACAACGTGACGGAGAAGGGTGTTACCAAAACTATTGTCCGCAAGGACTTCTCGCTTGTTAACTCTGACCTGGAGCATTACAAGGAGAACCCCGTGAACCAGAACGATGAGGTGTGTGGCATTTCCACAAAGAACATGACGCAGGCAATATTCCCTGTATCATTCAAGACCTCAGGTGCATCAGTGCCCTGCAACCTCATTCTCACATTCGACGGCAACAAGTGTACAATATCCACTGATGACGAGAACGTGACAGTGACGGGCTCGGGTGAGTTTATTGTTAAGGGAACAGAGAAGCCCGAATACAAGGACTACCAGTGGGGAAGCAACAACGGAAAGCCTGTTCAGCGTGATATCCTGCGTCTGGCATATAATGTGAATTTTGCCGACAAAGACATTCAGGTGTCAACAACTGACACGCTTGTGGTTCAGACCCGTGAGTCGAACAAGAAGGAGTTTTTCTATAACAAATACGTTAAACAATAAGTAGGAGGCGATGAATATGAATAAAATATATAGAAACGGTCTCTTGATGTTGGCAGCAGGCGCATTGACTGTATCCTGTGCCGACTATAATGTGACAGACAATTTCACTGCTGAGCCTGATCCCACTTTTGTGGAGCCATACAAGGACTATGCTCCTATTAAGTCATACATTGACCGGAGCAAATATCCCAACATGTCGCTCGGAGTCACTCTTAATGTGACAGAATACAACAAGCAGGAACTTGCTCATTCCGCAGCCATGACCAACTTCGACAATCTTTCGTTTGGCACCTCTCTGATGTCGGGCTCCATCATCAACTCAAAGGGTCTGATGAACTTCGTCGACATGAAAGACCTTCTCAACCATGTGGAGGAAATAGGCGGTGAGGTGTTTGGCAGTCCTATTGCCGCAAATGCCAGTCAGGCTTACGAGTGGCTGAATACGCTCACGGCTCCTATTGAGATTCCAGTGGAATTTGTGGAGGGAAAGGCTGTCGACTATACCACAATGGACAAATTTGAGGGTAATGTTGAAAGCGGAAAAGCCTCTATTACAAATAAGTTCAACCAGAATGTTCTTATGATAAATAAGCGTGCTAAGGTTCGCATCATTGATGGATTTGATGTTGACCCTGCCGCCAAATATACTACAATATTCTGGGCAAGAGTAGAGCAGGAAGCATCCTTCTATATTTACTTCTCCGGCAAGAAGATAGACGGAAACGGTCCTGATGGAAAATGGATTGTCAAGGCTGGCAAATGGGAGAAGATTGTTGTTGAGGCTCAAAGTGCGGAAGGAGAGACAGAGGGATATCTGAGAATTGATAATACCACAAGCGCCCCTGTCTATATTCAGAATGTTCAGATTGGCTACTATCCTGACAGCCGTCGTCCACAGACAGAGCAGGAGGTAAAAGACACTATTTCATATGCGCTCAACACATGGTGCGACGGTTTGATGAAGAACAATGCCGGACGCATCAAGTCGTTCGACCTCATTGACGAGGCTATCGGCTCTAAGGCTGAGCTTGAGAATGGTATGCTCGACCTTAAGCACTCTACTGACAAGATATTCTGGCAGGATGTCTTTGGCAGTGAGAATTATGCTCCGGCAATATCAAATGCTGCAATCGCCGCATACCAAAAGTATGATGGTGATCCTTCTGAGTTGAAGTTCTTTATCAGTGAGTCTGGTCTTGATGAGCAAAAGAAATTTGAGAGCCTTAAATACTGGATTGGTGTATGGAGCACAAATGGAGCACAGATTGACGGCATCAATGCCAAGCTTAATCTCACCTATAGCGAGGATGAGACAACGCAGGCTGCCAACAAGGCTTCTTTCGACAAGCTGCTTGACAATCTTGTTTCTACAGGCAAACTTATCCGCCTCTCAAACTTCGACATCAAGTATCAGGATGCTGAGGGCGAAAGCGTGACGGCAGCAAAAATCACGGACGAGCAGCGCCAGAAGCTTGCCGATTACTATGCTTATATCATTAAGAGCTATATGAACAAGGTGCCACAGCAGCAGCAGGCAGGTCTCTGTAAGGGCAGCATGGTTGACACGTCTTCGAGCGATCCTGTAGGTCTCTGGACTATTGACCGTGAAAGTAAGGATTGGGTGCGCACTGCCACATATAAGGCATTCTGCGATGCGCTCAGCGGAAAGTAATGACATTTATTTATTTTTATATTATTAACTAAATTGTTTCAATTATGAAAAAGTTATTTACGTTTTTTGTTTTCCTGGCATGTTTCCTGGGAACAAAGGCTGTGGAGGTTGTTGACGTAGAGGTAGATTTCTCTAAGTACAACGACATCTCTGAATTTCAATTCTTCGGTTGGGGAGCCAGTGAATCGGCAAAGGCTCGTCTCTCAATCGTAGATGGTTGTCTTCACTTCCATAGTGAGGAGGCAACAGATCCCACATGGGATTGTCAGTTCCATCCTATTGGTGGTGTAAACGCAGAGGTAGGTGTAGTCTATACTCTTCATTACAAGATTAAGGGTACAGTAGCACAGAATGTATCTATGCTTGGTTTTGGTCAGACACCTTATGGACAATTCCCTATCACAACAGATTGGGTAGAGGGTACTGTTGATTACGAGGCAACAGACGCAAGCGGTAATTTACTCATGCAATGTGGTGACTATGTTGGTGACTTTGATATTGCATATCTGAAGATTACTCACGAGGAGCGTGAACAGCGCCCTGTTACATGGCAGAACATCCTCACTAATGGCGATGCTGAAGGTGAGTTTGGTGAGCCTGCTTGTGTTCAGTCAAAAGAGTTTGGTATGAACCTTGGCGATGATAATCAGCCACAGGTACATGCTGCTGAGATTGTAGACGATGGTGGCAATAAAGTATTTGTTTGTCATGCAAAGGAGGTAAATCCTGTTATCGTGTGGGATTCTGACGGTGAGCAGTGGGGTGTAGAACACAAGGCTGGTGACCCAATGCCAGACAATGCTTGGCAGAATCAGTTCTGGGTTGTTCTCCCAAGAGCAGCAAAGGACGGTGAGCAGTTTAAGCTTTCATTCAGATATAAGGCTTCAAGGGCTGCAAAAGTATCCACTCAGGATCATACAACTCCAGGCAATTACCTTGGTGGTGGCAGCTATGGCGATTTGAATTTTACAACAGAGTGGCAGGAATATTCGAAGCAATTCTCTGCTGCAGGTACAATGCAGTCAATCGCTTTCAACCTTGGTCAGGAAATTTACACTGAGGATGTAGATTTCTTCTTTGATGACGTTAAGGTGGAGGAGATGGTGCTTGATCATGGTCTCTTCATTGCTTCTGCCAACACAGAGACTGGTACGGTGGCTTATGACTTCGACAACGCTGTTGAGTTTACTGACGGTGTAGATGATGAAGATGGTTTTGATGTAAAAGTTGCTACAATAGGTAAGGTTGGTAATCAGGACTCATGGGTTAATGAGGTTATGATTTCTACAGTTCGTGGTAATGACAAGGCATTTAAGGCTGCTACAATTAAGGCTACGGTGAACAAACCAGGTAGGTATTTTGACTATACTGAGGGTTCAAATGGTAAGATTAAGCTTCCTGCAGCAGGTGTTTGGCAAGTCTTCATTGACGAGGAAATGAAACAGATTAAATTTAAGCAGCTTGAGGGTGACGAGGCAAAGGAGCCACTTAACCCAGAAGATTGTATTAATGAGACAGAAGTTATCGTAAATGCTGTTGAGCGCGCTATGTCTATTGACGAGGCTAAAGAAGCAGGTTTGCTTGCTGATCCCGAAAATCCTACTGATGCGGAAAAGGAACTTTATAACGGCCAGCCATGGGACAACCAGTTCTTCCTTATCGGTAACCGTGCTCTCGCTGTCGGCGAAGATGTTTACCTCAAGTTCGAATACATGGCAGAAACTCCTGCTCAGGTTGGTACTCAGAACTCACAGGGTGCTGGTGGTTACCTCCACTGGGCTGGTATCGGCAACTTGGATTTCACTTCTGAATGGCAGACTTACGAAGGTACTGTTACCATCCCGTCAGAGACAAGTGGTAATCAGGATTCTTGGACATTCAACTTGGCTAACATGAGGGGTGCTAACAAATACCACTTCAAGAATTTCATCCTCATGACAGCTGATAAGACAGAGAACCTCCTTAAAGAAGGTACAGAGAGCCTATGGGTTAAGGAAGGTGCCGGCACTCAGGCATACCAATTTGGTACTGACCCTGATGGCATCGAGAGCGTAGTTAATGACACCAAGAATAGCTCTAACGCTATATATAACCTTGCAGGTCAGCGTGTATCTAAGGATTACAAGGGTATCGTTATCAAGAACGGCAACAAGTATATTGCTAAGTAATCACCCTATCAAATATTGGTGCTGACACCCTGTTGACACCTATATATAAATATGACAGCAGCTACATCTTTGTGGGATTGTAGCTGCTGTTGTTTTCGTATGTTTAAATTAACCACAGACGCAGAGTCTTGGCGGCTGATGTCTCTGTGTCTCCTGATGCCTTTAAGGCGTCACACTCCGCGTCATCAGAATAATATTGCATAAAAAACTCAGTGACTCGGTGACTCTGTGGTAAAAAATATGACAGCTGAGTAGATACGAGTATTTACTTTTTTCATTGAATTATATAAAAATGGCAAAATAATTTGTTGGGAAAAATAAAAATATGTATCTTTGCAAAAAATTATCGACAATATTATGAACAAGAACGTACTCGATTTCGTTACATATTGTATTGGCTCTTTGGCAAGACGGCTGAATTTGCCAATCCGCGATGTTTATCAAAAATTGATGAAGTCGGGTATTTTGTATGGCTATATTGTGCCCTCATACGATGTTCTCCACACTTTCGGACGTGAATATCTTATGGAAGACTTGACTTCGTTCATGAAAGAGAAAGGAGTATTGTAATGATTGTGTTTCATACTTCATATATACAAGTGTCGAATCCCGATATACATCACTCCAGAGATTTTTTGGACTTTGGAAAAGGTTTTTATGTTACAACAAATAAGCAACAGGCTATTAATTATGCGAACAGGTTTATCAGAAGAAACGGTGAAGCATGGTTGAATGTATATGAGCTAAATGATGATTTGTCTAATTGGAACATCTTGTCTTTTGAGGAATACAATGAAACTTGGTTGGATTATGTTTATAATTGCCGAAAGGGGTTAAAAGAAGAGTCACACTATGATATCATCATTGGTGGTGTTGCTAATGACAAAGTCTTCAGGACTATAGACTTGTTCTTTTCTGGCGAGATTACAAAACAGGAAGCGTTGAAACGGTTGATTTACGAAAAACCTAACATACAATATTGTTTGAGAAATCAACAGCTAATAGATGCAGAACTACATTATATATCAAGTGAGCGGTTATGACGGACGAAGTAAAGGACATATTGATTGACGCCAAAAATGCCAGAATCATAGAAGAGATAAGCAGCATGTATGGTGTTTCGTATGAAAAGGCAACAGAGATATTCTACAATTCGGAAACAGCGCAATTAATTTGCGAAGGCGTTGCCGATTTGCATTGCCGCAGTGATAAATATCTTGCGGGAGAGATATGGCATGAATATATTCAGCATTGACATTCTATATCTGGTGTATTCTTACTTTTGTGCCTTAAATACCTGTTTTTCAGCAACTACCTCTATCTTTCTTTTTAAAAACCACAGAGGCTGAGACACTGAGTTTTTTGTTTTATTAGCACTATTATTGTATGCTCACAGAGCAAAATGCCAGTCGGCATTAGTGTTACTGATTTTTGGCGGCACCTCAGGATATATCCATTCGGTTTGCGCAAAAATTTTGAGACGCAGAGTCTTGGCGGCTGATGTCTCTGTGTCTCCTGATGCCTTTAAGGCGTCACACTCTGCATCGTCAGAATAATATTGCATAAAAAACTCAGTGACTCGGTGACTCTGTGGTAAAAAATATGACAGCTGAGTGGATACGAGTAGTTACTTTTTTCATTGAATTATATAAAAATGGCAAAATAATTTGTTGGGAAAAATAAAAATATGTATCTTTGCAAAAGATTTAGCTGCACTAAGTGATTATGGAAGAGAAGAATACAAGACAAAAGGCGCGCCGCATTCCATACGGAATGATGAACTTCGTGGCAATCCGCGAGGATAACTGCTATTATGTGGACAAGACAAGGTTTGTGGAGAAGGTGGAGGACGCCAACAAATTCTTCTTCTTCATCCGTCCGCGCAGGTTTGGCAAGAGTCTGACTATATCTATGCTTCATCATTATTATGACATCAATATGGAGGACAAGTTTGAGAAGCTATACGGTGATTTGTACATAGGCAAGCACCCTACGCCTAACCACAACAAGTACCTTGTGATAAAACTCAATTTCGCAGTGATAGATGCAGAATTAGGTAACTACCGCAGTTCCATGGATGCGCATTGCAACAATGTGTTCAATTACTTCTGCGATGTTTACAAGCAGTATCTTCCAGAAGGAATAAAGGAAGGGATGAACAAGAGGGAAGGTTGCGTGGAGCAGCTGGATTATCTGTATCGTGAGGCTCAGAAGACAAATGCGAGGATATATCTTTTCATTGATGAGTATGACCATTTCACCAACAACATACTGTCGGATGCCTCACGGCTTGATGAATACAAGCAGGAGACGCACGGCACGGGATATCTGCGCACGTTCTTCGACACGATTAAGTCGGGAACAGACACTACGATAGAACGTGTGTTCGTAACAGGCGTGAGCCCTGTGACCCTTGATGACCTCACCAGCGGCTTTAATATCGGCACAAACTACTCTCTTTCATATAAATTCAACGAGATGGTTGGCTTCACAGAGGAGGAAGTGAGGGAGATGCTGACATACTATTCCACTTTCCATGAGTTCCATCACACCGTCGACGAGCTGATAGAGACGATGAAGCCGTGGTATGACAACTATTGCTTTGCAGAAGAGGCATACGGCGAGACAACGATGTACAACTCCAACATGGTGCTCTCATTCCTCTACAAATATATTGACAGCGGATGCCGTCTTCCCAAGAAAATGCTTGACGAGAACATACGCACTGACTACAACAAGCTGCGCATGCTGATACGCAAGGACAAGGAGTTTGCACATGATGCCTCAATAATCCAGACTCTCGTGTCGAAGGGTTTCATCACGGGTGAGCTGAAGGAGGGATTCCCTGCCGAGAGCATTGCCAACAACGACAACTTTGTCAGTCTGCTCTATTACTTCGGACTGGTGACAATAGGCGGCATTCATCGTGGCAAGCCCAAGTTGGTGATTCCCAACGAGGTGGTGCGTGAGCAGATTTACTCTTACCTTCTCGACAACTATCACGACAACAACCTTCAGTCAGACAGATATGAGCTTAGACAGCTGGAGGAGAACATGGCATACGACGGCGACTTCAAGCCTTTCTTCCAGTATATTGCCGACAGCATCTACACCTTTGCCTCGCAGCGCGACCGTCAGAAGGGCGAGGCTTTCGTGCATGGCTACACTCTTGCCCTTACGAGCCAGTGCAGCTACTATCGTCCTGTCTCCGAACTTGACAACCAGGGTGGCTATGCCGATATCTTTCTCCGTCCACTTCATGAGATTTACACGGACATGGAGCACTCGTACATCATCGAGCTGAAATATCTGAAGAGCCAAGCCACCGATGAGCAGGTGGCAACCGCCGTGGAGCAGGCAAAGGCGCAGGTGTGCCGCTATGCCGACACTGTCACCGTTGGCGAGAGCATCGGACAGACCAAGCTCCACAAGGTGTATGTGGTGTATCGTGGCGTGGAGATGGTGGCATGTGACGAGATTTAGAAATGTTTTTTTTAATGTAATATTTGTGTTTATAGGCAAATGTTACATAAGGCAAAGAATGCGATACAAAAAATAGAGCTTTATATCTGATTTTTTGTGTACCTTTGCACATGTTTTTATAATATAATTATAATTTAGATTAGAATAACTGAATATGAAGAAAATTAACGCATTTCTCCTCTGTCTTGGTATGGCTTTGCCAGGCATGGCTCAGCAGAACTTTGAAAAGGGTAAGCCCAATGACGATAATTATCGTTATCTTGATGAATATGGTGACCTGAAGGAGTACATCGACAGAGACAAGTACCCGACCTTCCGTATGGGACTTGCAATCATTGTGAACGACTATCTCAACAACACAACGGTGCGCAACTGCCTCAACCGTAATGCCAACGAGACCGTGGCGGGCAATGCCATGAAGATGGCAAGTTGTGTGGACGGCAACGGTAACATGAACTTCAGCAACGTGACTAAATTTGTCAACACGGCAACGGACAACGGTCTTGAAGTTTATGGACACACATTGGCATGGCACTCGCAGCAGCCTAAGGGATGGCTGCTAAAACTTCTGCAGGACAAGCCGGCTCCCGAGCTTCCTGACGGTGATGTGACGGTATATGTGCCTGTCTATAGCAAGAATTTCCGTACCAACCAGAGTGTGGGGTGGAAGGCTGATGAGGCAACGTATGGTTTCAAATTGTCGTTTGATGCTAAGGACGGACTTAATATTCACTGTACAAAGAAGGTCAATTCGTGGGAAGTGCAGTTCTTAGCTTGTACTGACATCATAATGGAGAAAGGAAAGACCTATCGCATGAGTATGACAGTGAAAGGCACCAAGGCAGGCAAACTGCACACAAAGCTGGGCGACTGGGGTGGCGGATCTGGCGGTGATGTGGCGTTCGACACAGAGTGGAAGACTGTCACCCGCGACTACAAGGCAACCATGTCCGGCAACTTCTATCTCCTGCAATGCGGTGATTTCGTAGGCGACATCTATATCCGCGACATCAAATTTGAGGAACAGAAAAAGGGCAAGACGATAAACGAGGAGCGCCGCTGCCTGAAAGTGGAGGCTACGGAGCGTGTGGATGAGGCTTGGGATAACCAGTTTTGGCTGGTGCCAGGCAGTTTCAGTGCAGGAGCAAAGTTTGAGTTCTCTGCCGATGTGCGTGCCGACAAGGCTGCCACAGCATCCACACAGATTCACAACAATCCAGGCAGCTATGTATACTATGAGGCATTAGGCAACATACCTTTCACCACGGACTGGAAGACGATAAAGCTGTCGGGTACGCTGAGCAAGGCAGGAAAGAGCATCGCTTTCAATCTTAATGAGCTTGCTGCTGCCAATAATTATTATTTCGACAATGTTAGCCTGAAGATTAATGGTGTGGAGAAAATCAAGAACGGTGACCTTGAGGGAACCGATGTGTCATCATTCAAAATAAAGACAAACCGCGGCGGTGTGGAGACACCTGCTATTTGCGAGAACTTGTCATACGTATATGTTCCAAGCAGCATTCCTCTTACACAGGAGGAGCGTCTCGAAGTGTTGACCGACGCCATGGATAAGTGGATAAAGGGCATGATGAATGCCTGTGGCGGCAAGGTGAAGGCATGGGATGTTGTAAACGAGGCAATCGCAGGCGACGGCAATGACGGCTCAGGAAACTATACTCTCCAGCATTCTAATGGGTATAACAGTGGCACATGGGACGTAGGCGGCGATGCCTTCTACTGGCAGGACTATATGGGCGACCTCGAATATGTCCGCACAGCTGTGCGCCTTGCCCGTAAGTACGGTCCTGAAGATGTGAAGCTCTTCATCAACGACTATAACCTTGAGAGTTTCTGGGATGACAACAAGAAGCTGAAGTCGCTTATCAACTGGATTAAGAAATGGGAGGCTGACGGCGTTACCAAGATTGACGGTATCGGCACGCAGATGCACATCTCATGCAGTATGAGCGACAACGACCTTAACAACCGCAAAAAGCACATCACCCAGATGTTCAAGCTTATGGCTCAGAGCGGCAAGCTGTGCCGCGTGTCAGAGTTTGATATGGGTATGGTTGATGCAAGTGGAAATACTGTCAACACGGCCAACATGACAGAGTCCATGCATAAGCGTATGGCTGATTACTATGAATGGATTGTCAAGCAGTATCTCACCATCATTCCTGCTGAGCAGCAGTGGGGCATCTGCCACTGGTGTCCTACAGATTCTCCTGCCGGTAGCGGATGGCGTGCCAACGAGCCTGTAGGTATCTGGGACATTAACTATTACCGCAAGCATGCATACGCTGGATTTGTCCGTGGCTTAGGCGGTGTGAAGACGGGTATTGAGAATGTGGAGGTGGCTAATCCTGCTACTGTCAAGAAGGGAATCTACGACCTGACCGGACGCCGCTTCGCAGAAGGTACCGACTTCTCTACTCTCCCTGCCGGTGTATATATCGTAAATGGAAAGAAAATGCTAAAGAAATAAATTAGTGTTTTGTATATCAGAAAAAATATAAGATGGTGTGCCAGATACTTTTGACACACCATCTTTTATAAAAACACGACCATGAGATATAAAATAACAGTTTTTACGGTGCTGTCGGTGACAGTGTGTGTATTGTTGTCGGGTTGCACAAGAATGAGACAAGCTGCGGCAACATCAGACGTGCAACCAACGATATTCCCCGACTACAAGGGCGTGACGATACCTGTGAATATCGCACCGCTTAACTTCATGGTGGAAGAAGCGGAGCATATACAGGCTGTGTTCAGTATCGACGGTAATGAACAGGCTGCGGTATGCGGCAGCGAGGGTGTGGTGGACATTCCCGCTGACAAATGGAAAGACATGACCGCAAAGGCGGCGGGAAGAAAAATCGATGTAGAGGTGTCGGTGTGGAATGACTCCAATTCCGATGGCGTCACATACAAGCCATTCACTATAAATGTGACAAAAGACAGTATTGACCCATGGATAGCCTATCGGCTTATTGAGCCGGGATATGAGGCATGGAGACAGATTGGCATCTATCAGCGTGAGCTTGCCTCATTTGAGGAGGTTGAGATGGTGACCAACAAAACCACCAAAAGTGCCTGTGTGAACTGTCATCATTTTCAGAACCGTTCCTCAAAGCGTATGATGTTTCATGCACGTGGGGCGAATGGCGGAACAATATTCTTGGAGAACGGCAGGACGAGAAAGATTAAACCGGAAAAGAGTGTTGCTTATCCGGCATGGCATCCGGGAGGCAGATATATTGCATTTTCGTCTAATGTGACCCGTCAGAATTTTTACGGACAGGGCCGTCAGGTGCTTGAGGTATTCGATAAAAGCTCTGACCTCGTGTTATATGACACAAAAGAGGACAAAATCATAACCGACCCGCGTTTCCTTACCGAGGAGACGATGGAGACTTTCCCTTCATGGTCGCCTGACGGCAAATGGCTTTATTTCTGCTCAGCCGCAAGCAAGAAAAAGAGCAAGGACTTGTTCTACAGCATATTGCGTGTGGAGTTTGACGGCAACAGCGGCAAATTGGGAGAGAGGATAGACACAGTGTATAATGCAAGGACACAGGGTGGCAGCGCATCGTTCCCGCGTATCTCTCCCGACGGGAAGTATCTGCTTTTTACACTTGCTGGCTTCGGTACATTCCCAATCTGGCATAACGAGGCAGACTTGAAGATGATGCTTCTCGATACGGGTGAGCCTGTTGACATCTCTGTATGGAATGACAAGGAGAATACCGAGAGCTATCATTCCTGGTCGGAGAATGGCAGGTGGGTGATGTTCTCCAGCCGCCGGCTTGACGGCAGATACACTCGTGTATTCATTGCCTATCTTGACAAGAACGGCAAGCCGCATAAGCCTTTCCTCCTGCCGCAAAAGAATCCCCGTCTGAATACACTGAGACTGAAATCCTTTAATATTCCAGAGTTTATGGACGGCAGGGTGGATATGCCTGATAATACCGTGGAACTGTTTAAATGCGAAGACAATATAATACAATGATGAAACGAATTAGAATATCTGCGGCAGCTGCTGTTGCAATATATGCCGCGTGCTTGTTTGTATGTGTATGGGCGGCATGGTATTTTTACTTTTATTATGCAATAATCTGGTATGAGGGGTATAGTTATTTCACCACGCAGTCCGATACTATGATGCTGGCGGCTATTTTCCCTGACGACATCCTGAAATATATTGGAGCATTCCTTTTGCAGTTTTTTTATTATCCTGCATTGGGTGCGGCTATTGAGGCGGCTTTTGCAGTGTTTGTGTTCCTTTGCGGCGTGGTTGTGGTCAGATGCCTGTTTTACAGACCTTTGCATCTGTTGTGGACAGCGCTTATTCCTGTGGCAATATTTGCGGAACAGAGTTTTTGGGACAGCAATCTCACTGTATCGTTGAAATGGTGTCTATGGTCATTGTTGGCTGCTGTTTCTGTATGGTGCCTGAAGCTGGCAGTGCGTCGGCGTATTAATATGCCCCGTATCATTTCCAATTTCGTGGTTGGGGGTGTTGCCTCGGTGGTCATGCTGTGGCTTGTGGTATATAATCTTGTTTTTAAGGACGGCAACTGGCGTGCATATCAGGATATATGGAAGATGGAATATCTTGCAGAGACGCGGCAGTGGGACGCTCTTCTTGAGGTGACTACTCCCGCGGTGGCGCAGATGAACGAGATAGCGCGCCGCTATGCCGTGCTTGCATTGTTGGAAAAAGGACAGCTTGCCGACAATGTGTTTCTGTATAGCGTGACTGACTCAAAAGACCTTTGGTTTAAAGGCCGTGAGGAGCCGATGTGCCGCAACTACAATGCAATGTTGTTTCGCTCCCTGAAAATGCCGAATGAAGTGATTCATCAGACGTTTCAACAGCAGATACAATCGGAGTTTGGAACCAGTTTTACTGTGCTCAGACGTTTGGCGGAAACAAATCTGGAGACAAAGAACTATGCACTGGCAAAGAAGTATATGGATATATTGAGTCATTCCACTGTAATGAAAGGGTGGGTGGAAGAGAGAAAACCGCAGCTGGAGGCAATAAGGAATGCAAAGCCGGTATTTGAGGAAAAGGGCGAGCAGTTTTATACCACGAGCATTTTGAAGGTGACTGCGGAAATGTACAACCGTTATCCAGACAACCGCAAGTATGCCGATATGTTTCTTTGCGGTCTTCTTGCAGATAAGAACGATAAAGAGTTCTTATCTGCCTTTCAGGTGATAGCAACAACTCAGTATGCCCATGGCGAGCGTATTCCCCGTTACTATCAGGAAGCCCTTATGCTGGTGTCGGTCAGTAAGCCGGAAGTGTTGCGGGAATATTCCATCAGCCGTGACGTCCAGGAGGATTTCAAGAAAGTGATGACATTGGTTAAGAAAGGTGATGTGGCGCGCATGAGGTCTCTTTATCCAGATTCTTTCTGGGCCTATTGCTTTTGATGGATTGTGGGACTGTAAGCCAAGGTGTGTCATTATGATTACTTGTTTTCATTTTGACACACCCTCAAAAAAAATTAGAAAAAATTTATAAAAATACACGAAAAACGCGATTTTTCATGAAGAAATATCAAAAAATACACGTTTTTTTGCTTTTAGTTATAAAATAAAACGTATTTGTTACATGAGACAAAGAGCATTTTCTTTAAAAACCGTACCTTTGCCGCAGATTTTTACCTAATTTTTTAAACCAATTCACACTATGATGAATTTTAAATTAACCAAAAAGCCGTTAGTGATGATGCTTTTCCTGTTCTGTTTGTTCCCCCTGGGAATTTCGGCTCAGAACATAGTAAAAGGATTAGTGAATGATGAAAATGGCGACCCAGTCATTGGTGCTACCGTAAGAGTAGTCGGTACCAAAGTTGCTACTGTGACCGACTTGGACGGACATTTTCAAGTAAGTACAAACCCCAATGCGCAATTATCTGTATCTTATTTAGGATATGAGACACAGAACGTGAATGTGGGGGGGCAGAAGAACCTGACCATTGTTCTGAAACCTGAAGACACAACCCTCAACGATGTCGTTGTTATCGGTTACGGTATCCAGAAGAAGTCCGACCTCACCGGTTCTGTGGCATCTATCAAGTCAGATGACATCAAGGGATTGTCGACAACTGATGCCGGTGCCGCTCTTCAGGGTAAGGCTGCAGGTGTTCAGATTATCAACTCAGGTGGTCCAGGCGAGGCAGCCGACATCCGTATTCGCGGTTATTCATCAAACAGCGGAAATATTGGTCCATTGCTTATTGTTGACGGTCTGAAAGTTGACAATATCCAATATCTCGACCCTTCTATGATAGAATCAATGGAGGTTCTGAAAGATGCCGCTTCTGCTGCAATTTATGGTGCTCAGGCTGGTAATGGCGTAGTTCTTATCACGACCAAGAGCGGAGCAAAAGGAAATGGGAAGTCACAGATTTCCTATAGCAGCAAGTTCACAATTCAGTCGCTCGGTAAGCGTGCAGACTTATTCGATGCTCCCGAATATATCGAGTATCATAAGTATCTTGGCGATATGACCGATGAACTGCTCAAAACCAACAACTATAAGGGACAGAATACCAACTGGTACGACGAGGTGTTTGAGAACTCGCTTGCCCATCAGCACAGCATCACATTGCAGGGCGGTAATGACAAAGGGCATTTCCTTGCCAGTCTCAACATTCTCAACAACAACGGTATTGTAAAGGGCGACAAAGACGTTTACAAGCGTATAACCGGACAAATTAATGCCGACTATAACATAACAAAGTGGCTGAACGTCACAGCCAATACGTCTTTTGAAAAATGGAAAACCAAGGGCGTTACAAAAGGTTATGGTTCTTTGCTCAACTCTGTGGTGTCCATTGATCCGCTTACTCCCGCCTATATCAGCGACTACAACGATCTCGCTCCTCTGATGAAGGCACAGGTGGATGCCGGAGGTCCGGTTCCAACAGATCCCAACCACAACAATGACTGGTACGGTACATCTAAATATATAGAGGATGCAACAGGTAACCCGCTCTATCAGCGTGACCGCCGTGACCAAGAGCGCAGTGGTATCAATGTACGTGGTACTGTAGCTGCTAATTTGATGCCTGTCAACGGTCTGACTATCACATCGCGCCTTGGCTACCGCATCACCCAGAGCAACTATCACAATTATGAAATTCCTTTCTGGCTGTCAACAATGGCTCATAGCGAGCAATACACTATCGAGGCACAGACGAACAACGGTCTTTACTACCAGTGGGAAAACTTTGCCAACTTCAACAAGGATTTCGGCAAACACTCTATAGGCGCAATGGTTGGTATGTCGTTCACCAAAAATCATTGGGACAACAGTTCTATATCATCTACAGGTGCCAACATTCTGTCTGACTATGCTCCTAATTTCCGCTATATAGACTATCTGCTCGCCGATGCCACAAAGAGCGTAGGCAATGCTCCTGGCGATGCCACTGAACTGTCATATTTCGGCCGTCTGTCATATAACTACGACAACCGCTACTATCTGCAGTTTAACTTCCGCCGCGATGCTTTCGACTCATCAAAGCTTTCAAAGGATGCACGCTGGGGTAACTTCCCATCTGTGTCTGCAGGATGGGCAATCAGCAACGAGAAGTTCTTCAAAGAGTCTGTAAGCCGCGATGCTGTCTCATTCTTGAAATTGCGTGCTTCTTGGGGTAAGAACGGTAACGTGAATATCCTCAACAACTATCGTTATTCTTCATCAATTGCCTTAAACCAGAGCTTCTACCAGTTCAATCCTTCAAAGGGAGACGGTACTCTCACTCTCGGCTCCAAGCCTACAGGTCTTGCAAATCCTGACCTGACATGGGAGACTTCTGAGCAGCTTGACTTCGGTGTTGACGCACGTTTCCTCAACGACCGTCTGACATTCGGGCTTGACTGGTACCGCAAGACCACCAAGGACCTCCTTATCGAGATTGCCCCTCTGCCTGAAATAGGTGTGAGCAAGTCGGTTATCAATTCTGGTAAGGTGCTCAACACTGGTGTTGACATCGAGCTTGGCTGGAGAGACCATATCGGTGACTTCAAGTATAGCGTAAATGCAAATGTATCAACCCTCAAGAATGAGGTAAAAGAGGTGTCGGCAATGGTCAACCGTCTTACTGAGATTGGTATCGACGGATTCAACAACCAGCTTAAGCCAACCTTTGAGGCGGGATATCCTGTATGGTATTTCCGCGGCTACAAGTATGCCGGTGTGGCAGAGGACGGCAGCGCCCAGTACTATACCAAGAATGGCGAGATAACCAAGGCTCCAGGCGAGGAGGACAAGCAGTTCCTCGGCGCAGGTATTCCTAAGTTCACCTACGGTATCACCATCAACCTTGAATATAAAGGTTTCGACTTCTCTGTATTCGGTACAGGTGCGGCGGGCAACAAGATCTACAACCTCATGGTATCTGCCGACCGTCCGCTCATCAACGGTATCAACACTTATTGGAGAGACTCATGGAGAGAAGGCAACACTGCCGCAAAATATCCTGATATGAAGAAGGTTGCCACCGACTGGATTTTCTTCAGCTCTGACGCAGCCGTGTTCAGCGGTTCTTACTTTAAGTTCAAGCAGATTCAGCTGGGATACACTCTGCCGTCTAAGCTGACAAAGTCGTTCCTCGTAAACAGTCTACGTGTTTACGCATCGCTTGACGACTTCTTCACCATCACCAAGTATCCGGGTGCAGATCCTGAAACTGCTTCTATAAACAGCGGAGCATCCCGTGGCTTCGACAATGGTACTTATCCTACATCCAAGAAAGTGGTATTAGGTATTAACGTTACATTCTAACTCTAAAAACATTAAAGAACAATGAAAAAGACATTATATTCAGTCCTGGCTCTTGCTATGGGAGCCGTCGCATTCACATCATGCGAGGACCAGCTTGATATAGAGCAGAAAGGTGTCACCTCAATAGAAAATTTCTACAAGACAGATGGCGATGCTGAGGCTGCACTCGCAGCCGCATACGAAGGATTTATGTGCAATGTTGTGGGTCGTCAGCCAGACATGGGAGGTCCCGGCATTTACACTCCTTATAAGATTTTGGTCAATATGTGTGGCGACGATGTGCTATATGCCAGCGGAAACTATGGCGACCATGAGTTCAGCGGTATGCTCAACGAATTCCGATATGACACTGAGGCTGAGGCTCCAAAGTTCCTGTATTCCGGTATTTATCTCTCTGTATATACCTGCAACCTCGTGACCAACTATTTCAAGGATGCAGATACTCCTGTCAAGAAACGTTGTGTGGCTGAGGCACGTGTGCTCCGTGCATACGACTACTTCCTGCTTGCTAACCTTTGGAATACTCCTCCTTTTGTTGACCATGTTCTTCCCGGCGACGCTCTTCCATACAACTGCGACAAGGATCCTGAGAATCCTATGACACACGAGGAACTCATCATGTGGATTGCCAAGGAGTGTGAGGAGGCTGCCACCGACCTCGACGAGCGCAAGAGCACATCAGATGTTGACGGTGCTGTGCGCGTGACCAAGGGCTTTGCATGGGCTCTTGCTGGCAAAGCTTACCTTTTCGCAGGCAAATATGCTGAGGCTAAGGCTGCCCTGAAGAAGGTGATCGACTCAGGCAAGTATGCCCTTGTGCCTGGCGACCGCTATATGGACAACTTCCATATCGAAGGTGACGGTAACGAGGAGAAGGTGTTTGAAATCAACTTTGAGTATAACGCTGGCAAGAGCGGATGGAGCGGAATGATTCAGCGCTCATCATGGATGGAGGCAAATGCCTGGAACTGGCGTGCCGGTAACTTCGTGAAGAATCCCGCCAATGTATATTGCGGCGGTCTCGACGGATGGGGCGGACTAGGTGTTCCGCAGTGGTTTGGTGATGAGTTCTTCGCCAATGACGGCCACTCACACCGCTTCGACGCTACTCTCAAGCATATCGACGATGCCGTTTATGACATGGAGTATGCTGATGACGCTCTCAATAAGATGACTCTTGAGCAGAAGAAAGCCAGCAAGGACGTAGGTATCAATGATCCTGTACAGGGACTTTACGGCAACTCTTTCTGGCTCGCATTCAAGCAGATAATCCGTGGTGCTGACACTGGCGGCAAGGTTTATGGCGACAATATCCGCCTGAACAACTATCTCATCATGCGATATGCCGAGGTGCTCCTCAACTATGCTGAGGCTTGCATCCAGACTGGTGACGCCGCAACCGCCAAGACCTACATCAACATGATTCAGGAGCGTGCCGGCTCACAGACAATCAGCGCAAGCGTGGATATGGAAGTATTGAAGAAAGAGAAGTCATACGAGCTTTGGCTTGAGGGCTGCCGCTGGTTCGACGTTATGCGTTGGAAGGACCAGAAGGCTATCAGCCGTCTGGAAGCAGTAGGAAGCGATGTTCCTCACGTATTCGACAAGTTGTTCCGTGCTCCTGCTGCTGGAGACGAGAAGGTGACATGGGAACATGGTACAGAGGCAAACAGCCGTTTCTATACGGTTTCAAGTCATGCTGCAAAGGATGCTGGATTTACAGTTGGCTTCAAGGCTGGCAAGCATGAGTACTTCCCATTCCCACAAACGGTTATGGACAAGAACCCGAACCTTGTGCAGAATCCGGGATGGAATTAACATTTGGATGTTACAATATTGATTTAAGGGAAATGGTTTTAATCTACCAATCCCACAGACTGTCTTGATTTCTTCTTGACTACTCGCTTATCAAGCAGAATCATGGATATTAAATCACGTATATTGCTTTAATATACAATGTGAGTTTTTTAAATTTAGTTGATAGAGGGTGTGCCGTGAAGGCACGCCCTCTATTTTGGGAAAATGGCAGTGGCAATAAAAATTGTTGAGGTAATAATTTATGATTCTGTTTTCCTAATTACCGGTTTCGTCACAAGCCACCATCTCTACACCGCGATACACCACATATACCTTGTGGAGCGTAGTCTGTCCGATGCTCTCGCCAACGGTGACAGTGTCGGCATAGCGGCATACCTGCGACTTTGCCTGCTCCACGGCGGCTGCCACCTGCTCATCGGTGGCTTGGCTCTTGAGATATTTCAATTCGATGATGTACGAGTGCTCCATACTACGGTATATCTCATAAAAGGGACGGAGAAAAATGTCGGCATAGCCGCCCTGATTGTCAAGCTCGGAGATGGGACGGTAGTAACTGCACTGGCTCGTAAGGGCAAGAGTATAGCCATGCACGAAAGCCTCACCTTTCTGACGATCACGCTGTGAGGCAAAGGTGTAGATGCTGTCGGCTATGTACTGGAAGAAAGGCTTGAAGTTGCCGTCGTATGCCATGTTCTCCTCCAGCTGTCTAAGCTCATATCTGTCTGACTGAAGGTTGTTGTCGCGATAGTTGTCGAGAAGATAAGAATAAATCTGCTCGCGCACCACTTCGTTGGGAATCACAAACTTGGGGCTGTCACGATGGAAACCGCCTATTGTCACCAGTCCGAAGTAATAGAGCAGACTGACAAAGTTGTCGTTGTCGGCAATGTTCTCAGCAGGGAAGCCCTCTTTTAGCTCTCCTGTGACGAATCCATGCGACACCAGTGTCTGTATGACGGAAGCATCATGCGCAAACTCCTTGTCCTTGCGTATCAGCATGCGCAGCTTGTTGTAGTCAGTGCGTATGTTCTCGTCAAGCATTCTGTCAGGTATACGGCATCTGTTGTCAATATATTTGTAGAGGAACGAGAGCACCATGTTGGAGTTGTACATCGTTGTCTCGCCGTATGCCTCTTTTGCAAAGCAATAGTTGTCATAATAGGGTTTCATCGTCTCTATCAGCTCGTCGACAGTGTTGTGAAACTCATACTGGGTGGAATAGTAC
>Ga0129317_1000323_pt1 | contig 54398 bp, 43 predicted proteins | sample Cm1ome_FD_94430 | JGI IMG/M metagenome (GOLD analysis project Ga0129317, IMG submission 94430) | Eastern black-and-white colobus group fecal microbial communities from Wisconsin, USA - Cm1105 metagenome | ecosystem: Host-associated > Mammals > Digestive system > Large intestine > Fecal | place... | reverse complement strand
TTTTCGCATATCGGATTTCCTTTTTTGTTTGAGTGTGGTAACTAAAACTTTAAAGGATTCCGATATGCTTTTTTATATCTTTAAAAATCTCGTCTTCAAAAATTATTTTGGACAGTAGTGAGATACATTACTTCTTTCAAAAAATCTGAGTAAACCCCCTTACGTCACTTTGGCGTTGTCAGCTCAAAATTATCGGAATCAAAAATAAAAAAAGGGGTAAAACCATGTCAACTCAATGCTATCCGCAGACCACACCAAAGTGGTCCACTATCGCCACACAACCAGCAAGCGATATCATTCCGTTGATTCTTAAAATTGCAGCCACGCCCGATGTGATTTCATTTGCGGGTGGCCTTCCGTCTCCGGAAGGTTTCCCGATTAAGGAACTCGCTCAAGCCTGTCAAACCGTTTTAGAGCGTGACGGCAAACGTGCCCTTCAATATTCCACGATTCGTGGCGAAAAGGAACTTCGCGAAGAAATCGCTCGTCGCGAAACGCAAAAAGGCATCCCCACCACCGCTGATGAAGTTCAAATTGTCTCAGGCTCCCAACAAGCCTTGGACATGATTGCTCGTCTTTTCATCAATCCCGGTGACAAAGTCTTGGTTGAAAGCCCGACCTATATGGGCGCATTGCAAGCCTTTGATCTTTGCCAACCCTCTTATGTTGAACTCGACTGTGATGAAAACGGTTTGAATCCGGCCGCTTTCGGTGAAGAGTGCCGTGGGGCTAAGTTTGCTTACCTCATCCCCACTTGCGCCAATCCGACGGGTTTGACGATCTCAACCGAACGTCGTGAACTCTTGGCTCAAAAGGCCCGTGAATACGATATGTGGTTGGTCGAAGACGATCCGTATGGTGAAATCTGGTACACGGAAGAGCCGCCGATGTCACTTCGCGCCTTTGCGCCGGAGCGCACGATCCGCTTAGGGACGCTTTCAAAGATCTTGACCCCGGGCTTCCGCTTGGGCTATGTCATCGCTCCTAAAGAAGTGATTGAAAAGATTGTTCAAATCAAGGGTGCCATGGATTTGCACACTTGTACATTTACACAGTTGGTATCTGCTCAAGTTTTCTCTGAAAACATTTTGGACACTCACCTTCCGGCCATTCGTCAACGCTACAAGATGCATGCTGACGCTATGTTGGCAGCACTTGAAGAATTTATGCCTGAAGGCGTTACTTGGACGCGCCCGATTGGTGGCATGTTTATCTGGGTAACGGTACCCAAGCAAATCAATACCACGACGCTTTTACCGAAGGCGCTCGAACAAAAAGTTGCTTATGTTCCGAGCGAACCCTTCTACGCCAATGCTCCTCAATATAACCACTTCCGATTGTCGTTCGTGACGGTCGGCCCTGAAACGATTCGTGAAGGCGTCAAGCGCTTGGGCGAATTGATCAAAGCCAGCATTTGATACCGGTTAAAAGCCGGCCACTTGCAAAACTTTCGGTACGGAAAGATCCATTTCTCAAATCTATTTTTGGATCTTTCCGACACCTAAAAATCTTTTACCCATTTAAAAATTTTCGTACATATCAAAGGTGTCATTATGAATGGACTGACAATCCTGGCGTTTGCCATTGTTGTTCTGTTTTTAGGCTACCGCGTTTATGCGCGATGGCTTGAAAAGACGTGGGGTATCGACCCCAATGCAAAGACTCCTGCCCAAGTGCTCAACGACGGTCAGGACTACACGCCAGCAAATCGCTGGAGTGTGTTTGCTCACCAATTTACTTCCATCACCGGTGCCGGCCCCGTCACGGGTCCGATTATTGCTGCCATGTTTGGTTGGCTTCCGGCCTTGCTTTGGATGTTGATCGGCTCCATCTTCTTTGGTTGCGTTCAAGACTTCTCCGCCCTTTACGCTTCGGTGAAGAGCGGCGGCAAGTCCATGGGTGCCATCATCGAAGAACACATCGGTCGTACCGGTCGTCAATTGTTCTTGCTCTTTTGCTGGCTCTTCACGATCCTTGTGATTGCAGCCTTCTGCGACATCGTGGCCAATACCTTTAATGGCTTCACGGCAACGGGCGAACAAATCGTTCCGAACGCTGCTGCCGCCTCCATCTCCATGATCTACATGGTCGGTGCCATTATGTTCGGTCTTTACTTGAAGTATCGTAAACCCAGCAGTGGCGAACAATTGGGCGTTGGTATCGTCTTGATGGTCGTGATGGTTTGGTTGGGTATTGAATTCCCGATCTACGCTGACAGCGAAACGTGGCGCTACATCGTTTTTGCCTACCTTTTCGCAGCCGCTGTTGTTCCGATGTGGCTTTTGAAGCAACCCCGTGACTACTTGAGCATGTTCCTTCTCATCGGCATGATCTTGGGTGGTGTGATCGGTGTCTTTGTTAAGAATCCTGACGTCAATCTTCCGGCTTTCGTTGGTTTTGAAGTCAAGGGCCTTGACCTCTTCCCGATGCTCTTTGTGACGATCGCTTGCGGTGCTGTTTCCGGCTTCCACAGCTTGGTGTCTTCGAGCACGTCTTCTAAGATGGTTGCCAACGAACAAGACATGCGCCTCGTAGGTTACGGTTCCATGGCTGTTGAAGCTGTGTTGGGTGTCGTCTCCTTGATCGTTGTTTGTGCGGCTGCTTCTAACGGTGCATTGCCGAGCGGCACGCCCTTCCAATTGTTCTCTAGCTCCATTGCCGGCTTCATGACGGAAATCTTCGGCATGCCCACCCATATCGCAGCCTGTGTGATGACGATGTGCGTGAGCGCCTTGGCTTTGACAAGTGTTGATGCTGTGGCTCGTATCGGTCGTATGTCCTTGCAAGAACTCTTCACGCCACCTGCCAATCAAGAAAAGACGGCTGTGCAAAAGCTCTTCACGAACACGGTCTTTGCAACGACGTTAACCTTGGTCTTGGGCTTCATGCTTTGCTTGGCCGGTTACATGAGCGTTTGGCCGCTCTTCGGTTCTGCTAACCAATTGTTGGCTGCTCTCGTCTTAACCGCTGTGGCTGTCTTTATGAAGGCAACGGGTCGCAAGGGCTGGATGCTTTACATCCCGATGGGCTTCATGCTTCTCGTGACGATGACGGCTATCTGCATGACGATCTTCCGTATCTTTGGCACGATCGCCAACGGCACGTTCGTCTTCATGGTCGGTGGCTTGCAACTCATCATCGCTTTTGCCTTGATCGCCTTGGCCGCATTGGTGGTTTACCATAGTGTGATTAAGTTAAGTGCAAAAAACTAACTAAATCGACATGACAAAAAATCGCTCGTTGCCAAAGCTTCGAGCGATTTTTTTGTTTTTCAATAATTATGGTTTTGCTTTTTGTTTGCACTTACTGCCCGCACGATCGTTTTTCGGGCGAATGATTTGAGAGCAAATGCCACGCAATAAATCAATTTCCGGTTGCGTTAATTGAGTTCTAGAAAATAAGCGTCTCACACGCGGCATAAAAAGCTTAGGTTCTTCAGGGTTCAGAACACCTACATGGATCATCGCTTCTTCAAAGTGTTTTAAGAAACCTTCAGTGGCCACTGTATCGGCCAATTTTTCCCCTTCAAAACGACTTTGCCAATCATAGAGACCGTCATGTGTCACTTTTGTATCCATCAGTGCCATATGAAGTTCGTAAGCCATAATTTGCACGGCTTGCGAGAGATTTAAGCTGGAACTTTCAGGATCGGCCGGAATAGCCGCACAGCCTTGGCAAAGAGCCACATCTTCGTTACTTAACCCGGTTCTTTCACAACCAAAGACAAATGCAATTTCACCTTGGTTTTGAGCTAAAAAGTCATGAGCCTTTTGAGACACGACTCGCACCGGTTCAATGGCTGCGCCGAACTCGCGATCGTAACCCGACATGGCCCAAGCAAATTGCACACCTTCTAACGCTTCAAGCAAACTGTCGTGACTGTGACTGGCTTCTAAAACATCAATGGAGCTCGTTGCATAAGCCACAGCTTCCGGATCCGTACGATAGGAGTCAACCCAGGGCTTCACAACACGCAAATCGCGAAAGCCCATCGTATTGATGGCGCGAGCGGCAGAACCGATATTGCCGGGGTGAGCAGGTTCAACCAAAATGAAACGAACATGTTGCGCTAAAGGGGAAGTAGACATTTTTCAATTTCAGGCTCAAAAAGCCATCAAAATCATTAAAATTAACGGGTTATAGATTTTAGAACAAGATACCTAATTTTTCTTTAAAGGATGGGTCAGAACATGAGTTCTCCGATGCTTAACATCGCTGTTAAAGCCGCTCAAGCAGCTTGCACTATCATTTCTCGCGCCGAAGACAATCTTTCTTCGATCGAGATTCACAAAAAAGCTCACTCTGACTTTGTGAGTGAAGTTGACATGGCTTGCGAACGCACCATCGTCGAAATCTTGCACGAAGCCTTCCCCAAGCATCAAATCTTGGCCGAAGAAACGGGCTTGACCGGTCCGCAAAATAGCCAATACCAATGGATTATCGATCCTTTGGACGGCACGACGAACTTTATCCACGGCTTCCCGCAATATGCTGTTTCTATCGCCTTAAAGCGCGATAACGAAATCATTGAAGCCGTTGTGGCCGATCCTACCCGTAACGAAATCTTTACGGCTACGCGCGGTGTCGGTGCCTACTTAAACGGTCGCCGCATTCGTGTGAGTAAGCGCGTTGCTTTGGCTGACGCCTTAATCGGCACGGGCTTCCCCTTCCGTCGTCAAGACAACGTTGATGCCTTTATGCAAGTCTTCCGTGAAGTGGCTCCGAAGACGAGTGGGTTGCGTCGTGCTGGCGCTGCCTCTCTTGACTTGGCTTATGTTGCTGCCGGTCGTTTGGATGGTTTCTTCGAACCGAATTTAAAGAGCTGGGACATCGCTGCCGGTTCTCTCTTGGTGTTGGAAGCCGGTGGTTTGGTGACGGACTTCACGGGTGAAGGTAACTACCTCACGACGGGTCAAATCGTTGCCGGTACGCCGAAGGTCTTCGGTCAATTGTTGCCGTTGGTCAACAAGAACTACCCCGACGTCAAGTAATCCGAAAGATTTGGCATGAGTATCGATAAAAACGCCAAAACCGAAGTCGATCCGTTGGCAGGGTACACCCCTGCCATTCGTCGTTTCTTGGAAATTAAAGCCCAACATCCTGAAACCTTGTTGCTTTATCGGATGGGGGATTTTTATGAGACGTTTTTTGATGATGCTATTCGTGCCAATCGCCTCTTAGGCATCACGCTCACCTCTCGTGGCACCGACACGGAAGGTAATCCCATTCCGATGGCTGGTGTCCCTGAAAAGACCTTAGAGCAATACTTGGCTCGCTTGGTTCGTTTAGGTGTTTCTGTTGCAATTTGCGAACAAGTGGGCGACCCCAGTAAAGGGCCGCTCGAGCGAGAACTTGCTCGCATTGTGACGCCCGGCACTCTTACCGAAAACGAACTTTTGCCTCAAAAGCAAAATGCGTCTTTATTGGCAGTGTCGCCCGCAAAGGGCAAGAAAAATCGAGTCGGTTTAGCCTGGCTTGTGCTCAGTAACGGACAATTCCATACGGCACTCACCACGCGCGAGGAACTTGCAAGCGAAATTTATCGCATTGGTCCGAGCGAAATCTTAGTGCCCGAAGACTTTAAGGAAACCCTTCAAGCCGAGCACTTAAGTGCGACCATCACACCCCTTCCCCAATGGCACTTTAGTCCTGATCATGGGGAAGCTAAACTCAAGCACCAATTTGAGGTGCAAACGCTTAGTGCTTGGGGTTTGGATGAAGTGCCCGATGCCGTGAGCGCAGCCGGCGCACTTTTGGGATATGCCGAAACAACGCAATGTGAGGCGATTCCTCACCTATTGCCCCCGGTTTTTGAAGTTCAAACGCGTTTTGTTGGCATTGACCCTGCCACGCGTCGCAATTTGGAGCTTACCGAAACGCTTCGTGGTGACGATGGTCCGACGTTGTTCTCATTGCTCGATCATTGTAAAACCGGCATGGGCTCTCGTACATTGCATCAGTGGTTGCACAACCCCTTGCGAGACTTCACTGAAATTGCGGCTCGCCACAATGCTTTAGGGGCGTTAATCGAAGCTGAAACCATTCTCGAAAGTCTTAAAGAGCACTTTAAGACGTTGCCCGATCTCGAGCGTTTGGCCACGCGTATTGCTTTAAAGAGCATTCGTCCTAAAGAATTAGCCGCACTTCGTGATGCCTTACCCCATTTGGCACTCATCGTTGCCAATGCTCGCGTCATTGACGATCCTTTCTTGACTGATCGCCTTGCTGCCCTTGTTATTGATCCTGCGCTTTACGAAAAATTAGACGCGGCACTATTGCCCGAGCCCGCCACGCTTTTGCGTGATGGGGATGTCATTGCGAGCGAGTACAACGAAGAGTTGAAGAACCTACGTGAATTGCGTGACAACGCCGGTAATTTCTTAGTCGAATTTGAAGCACGTGAACGAGAAAGCACGGGCATTAGCAATTTGCGTGTGCAATATAACCGCGTTCAAGGCTACTTTATTGAAGTCTCTCGTGGTCAAGCCGATCAAGTACCCGTTCACTATCATCGTAAGCAAACGCTTAAAAATACCGAGCGTTACATCACGCCGGAATTGAAAGCTTATGAGGATAAAGCGCTCTCCGCGCAAGAGCGTTCGATGGAATTGCAAAAAGAACTCTATAACGATCTTTTAGAGTTTTCCGATCACTACATCCGTGATCTTCAAAACGCCGCCATCGCCATCGGCGAAATTGACGTGTTGATGGCCTTGGCTACGCATTCTATTAAAGCCAATTGGGTTAAACCCAGTCTTGAAAAGGTGCCGGGTATTGAACTTGAAGGCGCTCGTCACCCGGTGGTTGAAGACGCCATTGAAACCTATACACCCAACGACTGCGTACTCATGCCCGGTCGTCGCTTATTGGTGATTACCGGCCCCAACATGGGTGGTAAATCAACCTTTATGCGTTCAGTAGCATTAATTGTGCTCCTTACCCATATCGGCAGTTTTGTCCCTGCCACAAGCGCCAAAATCGGTCCTGTTGATCGTATTTTGACGCGTATCGGTGCCAGTGACGACTTGGCTCGCGGGCGTTCCACTTTTATGGTGGAAATGACAGAAGCCGCCGCCATTTTGCATCAGGCCACAGAGCAAAGTTTGGTGTTGATGGACGAAATCGGTCGCGGTACTTCAACCTTTGATGGGTTGAGCTTGGCCGGTGCCATTGCTCACGAGTTAGCTTTGGTGAAAAAGAGTTTCACGCTTTTTGCAACGCATTATTTTGAATTAACGAAACTTGCCCAAACGGCCCCGGAAGTTGCCAATGTTCATGTGGCTGCCGTTGAAAACAAGTCTCGTATTGTCTTTTTACACGAAGTCAAAGAAGGCCCTGCCAACCAAAGTTATGGGATTGCTGTTGCTCAATTAGCAGGGGTTCCCAATAGCGTCATTCGTCGTGCTCGCAATATGCTTGCCGAACTTGAAAGCCGTGCTCATACCAATGAACAGTTGGATCTCTTTGCCGTTGATCCGTTAGTCGAAATGGATAATGAAAAAGAGCCCGAAATCGAGCCCTCTTTCTTGCTCTGTGAAGAGCTTAATAACTTGGATATCGATCAGCTCTCGCCCCGTCAAGCCTTAGATCTTCTCTATAGCTTAAAAGACAAGGCTAACGACATCGTTTCAGACCGCTAGTCTTTAGTGGCGAGTCGCGGTCGGATCGTCCTCTTCGTCAGCATCAAAGACATCGACCTTTTTGTCTGTAATTTGCAAGAAATTCGGCACCACGACATCGTCCGTCGTGCCCATTTCTGCCTTAGCGGGCGCCACGTCCTTAATCTTAATTTCGAAATGCAAACCGTAACCGGCCAACGGGTGGTTACCATCTAAGACCACAACGCCTTCGGCGATATCCGTCACTCGATAGACACGATCCAAAGTTTCACCACGAATTTCCGTGTATTGCAAACCGACTTCCACACCTTCATCAAAGTCCGTTTCCGGTCGAATGATCAAAGCGCTGTCGTCATAATCACCAAAAGCCTCTTCAGGTTCGAGTTCAATGGTAAGCGTTTCGCCCGCTTGCTTACCTTCTAAAGCAGCTTCAATGACAGGGAAAATGTCACCATGGCCGTGCCAGTAGGCCAAGTCTTCTGCCGTTTCAAGTAAGTTCTTTTGCAAATCGTACATTTGCACAGACATCGTCACCAACGTATCTTTTTGAATTTTCATTCGTTTTAACCCTTCAAAAGTTTGGTTTTGGCTTTTTGGAACTCTTCTTCAGTCAACTGACCTTTTTCGAAAAGTTGCGACAAAATTTGTAATTCGCGCACACGCATTTCTTCGTTCGCACCGGGAATATAGAAGTTATTGTCCCCATTGGGATTTAAGCCATATTCATTGGCGCCACGCGTGGATGAAATCGACCCGATGATAAGGATAAAAATAAATTCCAAACCAGGCAAAAAGTGCATCAACGCCCAAAGACCGCTAGCACTTATATCATGAAGCCGCCGCACGGAGGCTGAAATCATCGAAACAGCGGAAATTAACGTCAACGCAAAATAAATTTGAGAAGTTTCTTCCCAGAGCTCAGGATTAGCCGTCACGTCTTCAATACCGACGCTTGCCAAATCGTAGCTATCGTACCAAAACCACAAGTAAGGAACGCCGATACGAATCACGAGCCACGTCAGCATCACGAGCCAATAACGGCTTCGCGTCAAACGGCCCTTAAAGGAGAAAAATAAATTTAACATTCTTGGAAAAATAACAAAATTTCGTTCAAAAATTCAACCCCACAAGTTTAAATTAAACAGGGAAAATTTTTGAGATTCAGAAGCTTTAAAACGCTTTTGTTTGTTACTGTTTTTGACGGTTACGGACAAATCCCACACCCATGAGAACGAAGGTTAACCCAAGGCCGACAAAGAGCGGATCAAACGCGGAAAAACCGATCGACTTTAAAAGGACAACAGAGATGGGCCCCAAAAAGACGCACCCCAAGGCGTAATACCCTTTAATTTGCCCTTTAAACCACAGCGCACAGCAAAGCGGTGCCAAAACCACCGTGCCACGCAAAGCCATCGAAAGATAGGCATAACTTAAAATCACATCGTTTTCGAGCAAAATACAGAAAATCGTGGCAACAAAAAGCACCACGACAATCAGCACTTTTTGCAAAACCAATTGACGACGAACATCAGAAAAGCGCTTGGTATAGGCTTGAATAATGTCTTTATTGATAATCGTCGCAATGCCTAACGTTAACCCAGCTCCGCAAGCAACCACGGTAATCAATAAGGTACCGAGAACTATCCCACCCAAGGTACCGGGAATGTAATTGAGAACAAACTGTGTGAGCGCCGTTTTTGCGGGGATCTCCGGGAAGTGCATTCGCATGTAAAGCCCCACTAATACGCCACCGGCACCGATGGCGGCTACCATAATGCTACTAACCAATGCCCCTAGTCGTGCTGAACGGTCATCTTTGGCGTTGGTGAGTGCTTGCGCGTAAATTTGTGTGGTCGTCACGCCGACAATCAGCGACGCACAAGCCCCAAGATCGACACCGAGGCCACGACCAAAGAGACTTAAATAGTTGATTCCTGTGGTTTGAGTAAGCGTCTGTGCGCCGTCAATCACGGCTCCCAAGCCTCCGCTCATCTTTAAGACTAAATAGCCGCAAACGACCATTGAAATGTAGATTAAAACAAGTTTGACAAGGCCTGCCATCCCGGCGCCCTTCGATCCACCAACGACCACATAAGCAGCCATGAAAAACATGGAAAGAAATAACGCCGACACCAATGACATATTGGGTGCAATGACAGCAATGACCGAAGTAGCGGCAATAAGTTGAGATAGGATATTGATGAAGGTACCGAAAGAATTCAAAAAGGAAGCGTAAAGACCGACTCGGCGTCCGTACTCTTTACCGACAATGCCCAAAAGTGTTCGGCCGTTTTCTCTACGGATGGCATTAGAAAAACCAAAAGCAAGCACAAGACAAGCCAGGCCCGCCCCCAAGCAATACCACCAAGCACTCATCCCATAGAGAAAGGCTAACTGAGCCGTCCCGATCGTGCAGGCGCCACCGATAATGGTCCCTAAAATAAGACCGCTTACCAACCCGGCACCCGTCTTGGCACTCGCCTTCCCAAGGTGACTGCTCCAAAACACTATCGCTAAGATGCTACAAACGCTCAGTAATACGCCCCAAATCATTGACAGCTTTCTCCAAATGGAAAAGAGGCGTTAACACCTCTTTTCTCATACTGCTAATGACAACCGTTGATCCGATCAATAAATCCAGTGAACACAGCGAATGCAATGGGCATACTTTGCGTATCTTGGATATCAAAATCGGCTTTATGATGGCCGTGATGTCGGCAACCCCAGCGAAAGAGCCCGCCTTGTCCACCATGATCCACAACGCGCTTGAGCATCATCGTGAAGTCTTCACTGCCCGCCGGCCGTCTTAAATCAACCACGTTCTTAACACCATCAACGGTCTTCGCAACCTCACGGACAATGTCCAAGATTTCAGGGCAGTCCACGATTGTTGTCGCGTCCCCCACTCGTTTGACCTCTGCCTCAACCTCGTAAGCCAATGCATTGCCTTTGACAATCGTTTCAACGGCTCGACCCATATAGTCATTTACTTCGGCGGTCTCGCCTCTGACTTCAGCTTGGATGTAAGCATGCACCGGCGTAATGTTTCGACCTTCGCCGGCCGTTAAACGACCAACGGCCACGCGTGAAGCCCCATCGCCGTGACGCGGGATGCCCACCAACATCATCGATGTTGCGCAAGCTGCCATCAAGGCACTATGACCTTTGTGAGGTTGGTTGCCAGCATGAGACGGAGTACCGGTGAAAGAAATATCAAACTTGGTACTGGCTAACACGCCGCTATGCACTAAGCCGATTTCTCCGGGTTCAATCACGCCACCACAGTGCGAAGCAAGAATGACATTGACGTCATCCAAAATGCCAGAGTGAGCCATGGCAACTGCCCCTCTAACACCTTCTTCTGCAGGTTGGAAAACAATCTTGATTGTGCCTGTCAGACGCTCTTGATTTTCAATGACCCAACGCGCAACGGCCAAGCCCAAAGCCGTATGTCCATCGTGCCCGCAAGCGTGCATCATTCCCTTGCGTTGAGAGCGGAAACCCTCTTTATTGGGAAGATGGTTTTCATCGGTCGTCTCTTCAATTAAAAGCGCATCCATATCAAATCGGAAAGCACTCACCGGCCCCTTGCGACCGGTTTCTAAGACGGCGACACAACCCGTTAACTCATCAATTTCATCAATAAAGGATGCAGGAACCCCATTGGCAATGGCTCGGGCAATCTCACGCTTAATCAAGTCGGGACTGCGTCCCATGACCCAATCCGGATCAATGATTTCGTGTCCCACCAAAATCTTTTTAAAGCCCAAAGCTTTTAAGCGATTAACCACCAAATAAGTGGTTTCAAACTCAGTCCACCCTTCTTCCGGGCGTTGATGCAACGCCCGGCGAGTGGCAATCATTTCTTCAAAAATGGATTGACTCATTTTGACCTTCTTTCATCAGATCAACATGACAGAACGTACGTAGGTTGCGGCAATGGCAACAATCATCACCGGAATCGAGCGACGAATTAATTGGAACGGATCCACACCGCTTAAACCCGCTACAGCAATCGTGACACCTGCCACCGGACTCATTGAGCGACCCATGCCGCTAGACAATTGAAGCGGTGACAACATAAAGGCGGCATTACCACCCACGTGCGCAGCGGCGTCAGGAATCATCGGTGCAAAGCTAAAGAACGAAGCATTACCCGATCCCGTCACCATGGCAGAACACACCACAATTAAGAACATGACGGTAAAGACCGCCACGGCACCAGCGTCCATGGAAGAGACCGATTGAATGATCGTATTGATACCGCCCGATTTCGTAAGACCGGCTGCGAAAACTTCAGCGCACACAATCAAAAAGACGGTGGAGGTAAAGACCTTACCCATGCCTTGCGGATAGGCGCGCAGGGTTTCTAACGAGTCTTTGAGGTTTCTGCGACGCAAACCGTCAACAACAAAGGCAATGAGCATGGAGGTAATCAATGCCGTCACCACTTCCATACGAATACCCTTATAAACCAACGGTGAGAAAACAAAGAGCAAGAACACCGGAACCAACGGGAAAATGGCGTAAAAGACAGGCACCGATTGCGTTGCCTTGTCGTCTTGTTCGACGTTGGGCAATTCAAAGTCAGCTTGCGTTAACTTACCGCTTGCCAAATCCTTCTTATCGAAATAGCGTTGGACAAAGAAGTGAGCAACGAGCATGAATGGGACGATAAACCAACCGATTCGCCATTGGACATTTAAGAAAAAGTCCATCACGTGCATATTGGTTAAGTCAGCTGCCAACAAAGAATTGGATCCCGAAGGACCGAAGCAGGCACAACCACCTACCAAAATCGTAGCGGCGGCCGATTGACGAGACACACCCGCAGCAATCAAAACGGGATAAAGCGAAACCATCAACAACAAAGCAAGACCGGCAGCCGACGGAATAAATACGTTCAAAAGCATGCTTAAAGCAAAACCCGCCGTCATCACCAAGTAGGGCGAGTGAATCATTTCAAGCGGTTTGATACTCAAGCGCACCAAGGCCTTCGAAGCACCGATTCTGTCCATATAGTAGGAAAAACCGGCAATGGCCATAATGTTCATACCCAAACCGGCCGTACGCGTTTGAAGTAAATTGGTCACGATTTGGACGATATCAAGAGCGGCTAAGTTAGTCGCTTTTTTGCCCGTTAAAATCGGATCGGGCGAAATGATCGTAACGACACTTAAAGTGATCAAACCCACAAAAAGCAAAACACCCGGGGCATAGTATTTTTTGATAATAAGATAAGCGGCCGCGAAGACCGAAGCAAAGACAATCAGAATTCCCAACATACGAGACTCCTTATTGCATTTAAAAGTAATGAAAATGTGTTGGATACGTTTAATTATGAGCGCTTCAAAGTCCTGTGGTAACTGGCATTGGGGAAAGTCAGGAGGGAAAATCTAAGCAAAACGCATTGGTTTTGAGTGACTTTTTCTGAGAGTGCAAAAAAGCGCCCACTGTGGAGCGCCTTTTTGCTGTCGTATTAAGAGCAAACACGACAAACTAAGTCATGTCGCTCTCTGAAAACAACTTAGTGAGAGAGCGTGATGATGCGGTTGTTATCAACCACTTCAAACGTATTGCCCGTCTTCACAAGACCACGGATATCGGTGAGTTCAGCCGGAATACCCCAAGCAGCCGTTACCTTTTCAGCGGCAATGTCGATTTCAACAATCACGTTGAAGTTCTTCGACACGGCATAGAGCTTACCGTTGTCATACGTCATACCCGTCACATAGAGTTCACCTAACGTACGCCCTTCCTTGAGGTCAGCCGCCGGCAAGAATTCACCCGAGAGCGTCCAGTCGGCCATCAAAGCCTTGGAAATCACGAACTTCGTCTTATTCTTGTTATCAGGCACCGTGGCGGTGTAGATGTAGCGATTATCCGTAGCAGAGCTGTGGATGTGGGAGAACTTAGCGCGTTCCGTACCGATACGGGCACGGCCCAAGCCCTTAACGTGTTCGACTTGATCGCGACCGGCCGTAAAGTTAGCCCAACCACGAACGTCATCGGCTTGCGGGTTTTGACGAACGCGCAACAAAGACTTGTTGTAACCCATCAACACAAACGCATCTTCAGCGTACGGCGTAATACCGACCACATCGAGCACATTGGCGCTGAACCACGGGTCAAACGAAGCACTAACCTTCGGAGAAAGGTCGTTATTTAAAACCCAGAAGTCATACTTGGAGGCCACGTGATACTCGCCACGAATCAAGGCAAGGGTATTGACCTTAGCATTGATACCTTTGATGGTACGAACTTGGCTGATAGCAAGTTTTCCGTCCAAAGCCACAGGAGCATTGTCAGCGTTGTGATCCCAAGTTAAACCGAGTTTCTTCGTATTGGGAGCGTAGGCCAAATCCGGATCCTTAACGTCACGCTTACCGAAGAAGTTCACACCCGACCACATACCGTGCCAGGCATCCGTGGACCAAACCACATACTTCGGATTAAAGGAGAAGCGCACCGGGTCGCCTTGACCATAAAAGGGCGGAATACCCGTCGACCACAAAGCTTGGAACGTGTTGGAAGCCAAAATGAAAGCCACCGTCAAGCACGTCACCTTGAAATACTTCGTCGTCGGGCGCCAAGCTTGGCCCTTCATATTGGCAATCAATGCATCCATACGCGGAGCAAAGTACATTGCCAAACCAAAGAGAAATACCACGCACCAGAACACAATTTCGGCCCAGAAATACGTGTGGATACCGAAAATATCCAAACCGAAACCTTGGCTGACATCGCGAGCAGCGTGGTTACCGTAGTGGCGGAAAGACATCCACAAACCGGCAGCAGCCATCACAAAAAGCGTAGCAAGGTACTTGGGCTTAACACCGTAGCGAGCCATAAAGAGGCAGACCACACCGATATAAGCCATTTCTTGTCGTTGGCCCCAGCACAACGTGCAGGGCGAGTCGCCAAGCATGAAGCCCAAAACAATATTGGCAATCCCGACAGGAAGAAGCACGATCAAAAGACCGTAGGTCAGGAGAATGTCATAGAAGAAGTTTGCCTTCTTATCGTCTTCAGCCGTCAGAGGACGCGCATAATCATTAATCATCATGATAGTTGTCCTCAAAATTAAACGTTAATGACACCGAAGATCGCCGTCGAAACGTGACCCAAGTAGATAAGAAAACAAACTGCCCAAGAAATAACCGTCAATCGCCAAGCCAGTTTTTCTTTTTCCGGCTTAAAGAGAATGAGGAGTGGTGCAAACGTCAGAAGCAAAAGTTCTGCGAATTCCATTTTTGACCCCGTCAAAAAATTGAAGAACATTCGTTAACGCAGAGTCAAGAAAGACTGCGAAAACGAACAATGAAAATGAGGCTTAATAAGGACTGTCGTTTTGGCATCAACCCTGCAATTAAGCCAAAGAAGCGCCTATTACAGCCTTTTCGGCCGGCGGAGGATAATACTCGAACTTTGTGTAAACAGAATATTAATGAGATTGATTTTCGTCAGGACTTTTTCACTGATTTTTTTAAGTCTCTGATTTTTTTAGAGCAAATTTTTTGTAAATTTTTTAGCCCATTTTGGCAGAAACAGACAATGATTAACGCTTCGCAATGTAAGCACACGGTCATGCAAAAAGCGCCCACTTTGGAGCGCTTTTTGTTGACGAATGGTAATAAAGCTTACTTGGTTTGTTCGCTCAAAAGCGTCAAGATCTTCGGTGCGACACCGGTCGTATCAGCCTTACCGTCCGGACCCAAAACGTGAACACGCGTTTCGGTATCAGAGAGCTTTTGCAAGTAGATCACGTATTGCGGAGCATCCACGGGCTTGCTGCGACCAAAGGCATTACTCCAGAAGCCTTGTTCGTCACGCTTTTGTTGTTCGTATTCTTCGTCTAAGTAACGGACCAAGAAGAAACCACGAGAGCGGTCACGGTCTTCAACCGTAAAGCCCATGCGGTCGATGGCCAAAGCCACACGACGCCATGCGCGTTCGAACCCTTCCTTGACGAACAAGCTCGTAGCCACACCTTCAGCGTTTTGTTCCAATTGAGAGATGGACTCAACCGGTTGGTAACGAGTCAAATCTTCCACGGTCTTTTCACGCTCGGCCTTCGTTTGAGAAACGGCCTTGGGATTAAATTCCATGTTGATGCGTTGAGCCATGCGGGTCAACATTTCAGCTTCCATTTCCGGATCGCTCGGGCCGGGTTGCCAAACGGTGGTTTCATTGTCGCCACCGATGCTCTTGACCACTTCGACCATCGAACGGTGCGTAATGAAGATATCGGTTCCACCCGTTGCAGAGCGTTCCATACGGGCACGGTATTGGTCACGTTCGCCGGTGGAGTAAACCAAATCAACAACCTTACCCAAAGTTGCACGGATCACGTCTTGCGGCAACTTGGCGCGGTTTTCAGCCCAGTTGGTTTCCATCACACCGGTGGCAGCATCTTGGCGCAACAAGCTCAAACCAATCGTGTGCCAGAAGTCTTGGGCGATGGGCCAGGTTTGTTCCGGCGTCAAATTCACATGGATCCAACGGTTATTGCCTTCACGCATCACCTTAGCGATTTCACCTTCGGGCAAAATGGTCGTCGTCACTTGAGTCGCGCCTTGCGTTTGAGAAGCGTCAACTTGTTGGCTAGCCAACACCGTTTGCGGGCGCGTCGGCACAGCATAACGGTCAGTGGTCGGGACTTGCGTCAAATCCGGCGGCACTTCCAACGGAGCACGAGAGGCACTCGTTTCGTACTGAATCTTGTCGTTTGAAAAATCCACACCCAAAACAGAGCAAGCGGATAAAACAACCGGCATTGCCAAAATAAGGCTCGTGCGAACTAATTTTTTCATAAAATTTCCTAACCACTTAAGGCTCGCCCTTGGGCGTCTTAAGTTTTTTACTAAAGCAATTTTTTAATTTTACCTAACCTTATGAAATAAGGCTTAGAAACCAACGAAAGATAATAAATTTTTACCAACGTAGACGAAGGGACGCATCCAGTAATTCAACAACCCCGACATAATCAAGACCACCAAAATGATCATCCCATACTGTTCAAGGCGTGCAAATTGTTGAGCAGCGTTATACGGCAACAACATCGTCACGATGCGACCGCCATCCAAAGGCGGCAAGGGCAAAAGGTTAAAGGCCATGATGTAGAAGTTCACCAAAACGCCTGCCACCGTAATGTCTAAAAGCGATTGCGTCAAAATGCCGGAATTGATAAAAGCCTTTAAGAAAATAAACCAAACCAATGCTTGGCAGAAATTGCTCAAAGGACCGGCCAAGGCCACCATCAACATCCCCTTGCGGAAAGGATTGAGCTTGCGGGTATTGATCGGAACGGGCTTGGCCCAACCCAATAAAACACCACCCAAACCGGTTAATGCCGATCCCAACAAAAGGACTCCCGGCACAAGGATGGTACCGACCAAATCAATGTGAGGAATGGGGTTAGCCGTGACGCGTCCCAACATAAAGGCCGTATCGTCACCGTAACGTTTAGCAGCTAAACCGTGAGCCGCTTCATGCAACGTGATGGCAAAAATCAACGGAATGCCATACACCAAAATCTGATACAAAGTATCGGTAATCGCCATTTTGATTCTTCTTTCTTTTACTCTTTAATAAGTTCTAAAACTGTCGGTAAGTAGGCAGGCAAGGGTTCTTGCATGCCGGGCTCCGGTCGACCGGGTTTGGAGCCATGATAGTCACTCCCCGTACTTGCCCAAAAGCCCATATTAACGGCGACACGAGTATAGCGCTCATTTTCTTCACTGAAATGACTTCCCGTTGTCACTTCAATGACGTCGCCGCCCAAAGCTTTAAATTCAGTCAAAAGATCGTACGTTGTTTTGCCTTCCGGGAAGGTGTAGCGACCGGGGTGAGCCATCACCGCAACGCCCCCGACTTCACGGATCAGCGTCATCGCTTCACTTAAGCTCATCCAGTCGGTTTTAACGAATGCGCAACCGTCATCTTTAAGATAGCGATCAAAGGCCGCATCTTCCGTACCGACCGTACCTCGTTGCACCAAGGCAAGAGCAAAGTGGCGACGCGATAAATTCAAGGGATTGCCCGCTAATTCCAATGCTTGCTCGTAGGTATTGTAAATACCCATCGCATCAAATTTAGCAGCCATGGCTCGAGCTCGCTCATCACGCATTTGACAAAGTTTGACAGTTAACGCCTCAAAAGCGTCCATCTTCTTGGGAGCCAAGCAAACCACATGAATCGTTTTGCCAGACCAAGTAACTGATAACTCCACCCCATCAATAAAACGAATCCCTAATTCTTGGGCGCGTTTGCGTGCCTGACGAAGGCCGGCCACCGTATCGTGGTCGGTCAATGCCATCACTTCAACTCCGTTTTTATGCGCCATCTCCACAACTTCAACCGGACTTTTAACGCCGTCACTTGCCGTTGAGTGCAGATGTAAATCCATTCTCATAACAAAACCGTACAATTGGGTACTCTGATTCCGAATTTTAACAAGAGCGAGAACATCTATGCCCGTTTTTGCAATTGGAGACAAAAAACCAAAGCTCTCCGACTCCGTTTACTGTGCCCCTACAGCAACTGTTGCTGCCGATGTCACTTTAAAAGATAACGTCAGTGTATGGCCCGGTGCGAGCATCCGAGGCGATGAGGCCACCATCACGGTGGGAGAAAACTCCAACATCCAAGACAATGCCGTTTTGCATAATGACCCTGGGTTACCGCTTGAGATTGGTCGTAATGTGACGGTTGGTCATGGTGCCATTTTGCACAGCTGTACAATTGGTGACAATTCTTTAATCGGGATGGGTGCAATTATTCTGAATCGTGCGAAAATAGCGCCCTATACATTAGTAGGTGCCGGTGCGCTCGTGGCAGAAAACAAAGAATTCCCCGAGGGAGTTTTACTTTTGGGGACGCCTGCTCGCGTTTTGCGGTCTTTGACGCCTGAGGAAAAGGCTTTGATTGAGAAAAACGCCAAACACTACATTGAGCGTGCCCAAGAATACCGAACGATGACGAAAGAAATTTAAGAAAGGCTACAAACAAATGAACGATTCTATTTTGCGTTTTATCTTCACACCGACCCCCGTTAAAGGGGCTGTTGTTCGTTTGAATACAGCATGGAAAGCCATGCGAGAATTCCGACACTATCCGTTGCCGGTCACGCACCTTTTGGGCGAAATGACGGCTGGGGCTTTGTTATTGGCCAGTTCCATTAAATTCGAAGGCTCACTCATCATGCAAGTGCAAGGTGACGGCCCCGTGCGTTTAGCCATCGTTGAAGTTCGCAATGGCTTAATGGTTCGAGCTTCTGCCAAGTTACAGCACGATGCTGTGGTAGCTGCCGATGCGACGACCAAGGATTTAATTAACGTCAATGGCGGCGGCCGTTGTGCCATCATGCTCGATCCCAAGGATCGTCGTGAAGGCGAACCGCTTTACCAAGGCGTTGTGTCTTTGGCAGGTGACTCCATTGCTCAGGGGCTTGAGCTTTACATGCAACAATCCGAACAAATTCACACGCGCTTGTGGTTAGCGGCCGATGAAGACAATATCGGCGGTCTTTTAATCCAAAAGATGCCGGGATTTGGCGGCAAAGACGAAGGCATTGTCGATGACCCAGAAGCTCTCAATCGAATTGAGACGTTGGCTGACACCATTAAAGACGAAGAGCTTTTATCGCTTCCGGCTAAAGAAATCGCTCACCGTTTATTCTGGGAAGAAAAGCCGCAATACTTTGAAGAACAAGAACCTCGCTTTGCCTGCACGTGCTCTCGTGAACGTGTCGAAGCCATGATTTTGAATTTAGGCGAAGTCGAAGCCCTTCAAGCCTGTCAAGAACATGGCGGTTTGGAAGTCACGTGTGACTTCTGCGGTAAAACTGAAAAATTCTCGATTGACGATTTACACACTCTCTTTAACCACAACAAAAAAGACGCAAACTAATGGCAACACATTTCTTTGATGTCCACAACAACGACGTAATGGGCTGGGGCTTTTCTCATAAGCCCCTGGCGGGTTATTTTCACTTTCTCGGTAACCTCTTGTCTCTAAACCTTAATGGGGGTTACCCCATCACTGGCTTTAGTGAAAAGCGTTTATTAAATAACCTCGCTCGTATCGTCGATGACTTTAGAAATCAAAAAAATATGACCGATCAAATCGTGGGCTTTGGCTTTAAAGCCCGCATCGACGGTGAATATTATTTCTACACAGGTCATGTCGACACCGAAGGCAATGTCGATCAAACGCGTATTGCCCTTGAAGATATTGTTGAGCAGATTTTGCCCGAAAAGGTTCAAGGCGGTTTACGCCACGGAGATTTTTACGTAAAACCCGAAGGTCAAACCCTTTGGATGTTTAATTTTCTCTATCACGTTTTGTTAAGCATGGATGCCGAAACCGGCAAAATCCAGGTCTACACGCGTGATGAATTGATTGATCAACTCTTGGATTTTGATCCTCGTTTTCTCATCACGGAAGCTGAAAAACTTATCCGCCAACCGCAAGGTATGGGGGAGACACCTGAAATGGCGTTCTCGGAAGACCAGTTAGAGAAAATGCTCCAAAAAATCACCATTGCCGTCACGGAATGGTTAACGGACGATCATATCAATTCCCTTAAGTTGGAATCGGTGAAATTAGAACTTTCCGGTCAAACTTCGCTTCGCAAACAATGGGCGCGTCTATTCTCCTTTAAGTGCATCGCCAATTTCGAATCTGTCGAAAATCTGACGCTTTATACCGATAAAGAAAACTTTTGGATGTACAGCGAATTAGAAAATGAAAAAACGGGCGAAACCTTTAGGACAATTGAACCTCTTGCCAAAGATGAGATTCTCAATAAGGTGCTTTATAAATTGAAGCGCCAAGTGGAGTTTGACGTTAATGGCAAGGCCTCAGGAATGACGCCCACCAGCGTTAACTAAAGTAACGGTTGTGCATCTCCCGACGGTTCTTTAGCGTTGGGGTTGTACAACGGATCGTTGATGATATCTGCCGGGATCTCAGTGCCCGGCAGTGTCTTTTGCGGACGTTGAATACGGAACAACACTTCACCGGCTCGCACCATGTTTAAGTCATAGCGAGCCCGCTCTTCAATGGCTCCCAACCCCGTTTGTAGGGATTTTAATTCCGCAGACATACGCTCATTGTCTTCTCGAACTTCACGGTTATCGTCTTGCAACAACGCCAAATCTTCGGCGAGCGTAAACATTCGAACATAACCGCCTTGTCCGAAAATCAATGTATAAAGCCCCAACAGGCATAACCCGCAAAGGAGAATCAAAATTCGCTTCGGAGTTATCATGTCGGGGCTCTACTTTCCTAACGTTTCTTAGTTAACGTTAGATAGTCCATTCCTTAATGCAATAGAATGCATCACGGCCCGGATAAACAGCTTGATCGTCAAGTTCTTCTTCAATACGAAGCAATTGGTTGTACTTGGCGATACGGTCGCTACGGCTCATGGAACCCGTCTTGATTTGACCGGCGTTCACAGCCACAGCCAAGTCAGCGATGAAGCTATCTTCGGTTTCACCGGAGCGGTGAGAAACCACGACGGAGTAACCGGCGCGCTTAGCCATTTCAATAGCAGCCAACGTTTCGGACAACGTACCGATTTGGTTAACCTTAATCAAAATGGAGTTAGCCACACCCTTTTCGATGCCTTCACGCAAAATCGTCGGGTTCGTCACAAATAAGTCATCGCCCACTAATTGGACACGACGACCCAAAGCTTGCGTCAACTTCTTCCAACCTTCCCAGTCGACTTCAGCCATACCGTCTTCGATGGAGATGATCGGGTACTTCTTAACCCAAGCTTCCAAGACTTCAATCCATTCTTCAGCCGTGTAGGTCTTGCCTTGGCCCTTTTGAACGTACTTGCCGTCTTCGTAGAATTCGCTAGCGGCGCAGTCCAAACCGATGGCAATGTCCTTGCCCGGTTCGTAACCGGCGGCCTTGATGGCTTCGATAATCAATTCGATGGCTTCTTCGTGGCTATCGATGTTGGGAGCGAAACCGCCTTCATCGCCCACGGCCGTGCTCATGCCACGAGAGTTGATGATCTTCTTTAAAGCATGGAACGTTTCAGCACCGTAGCGGACGGCTTCACGGAAGCTCGGAGCACCCAACGGGATGATCATGAATTCTTGGATGTCCAAGTTGTTATTAGCGTGTGCGCCGCCGTTGATGACGTTCATCATCGGAACCGGCATTTGAACAGCGCCCATACCGCCCAAATAGCGATAGAGAGATTGTTCGGTAAATTGAGCGGCAGCACGAGCGCAAGCCATGGAAACACCCAACATAGCGTTGGCACCCAAATTGCTCTTATTTTCCGTACCGTCCAATTCGATCATTTGCATATCGATGCTGGCTTGTTGCGTCACATCGAAACCGATCAAAGCGGGATTAATCTTAGCGTGGACATTTTCGATAGCCGTCATCACGCCTTTGCCGCAATAACGTTCATCTTTATCGCGCAATTCAAGTGCTTCGCGAATACCCGTGGAGGCACCAGAGGGCACTGCAGCACGGCCGCAAATACCGCAATCCAAATAGACATCGCATTCAACCGTCGGGTTGCCGCGGCTATCTAAAACTTCACGAGCAATAATGGCATTGATCGTAGACATGTTTTTCATTCCCCAAATTAAGAAGATTAGACACGCACAAAAGCATGCGCGAAACAAAAAAAATCGAAGCGGGTTCAGACCCCAGTCCTTGCCGCCATTTTAGCTAAAAATCGTTTTCTAAGAAGGGGCGAGCCTTCACCACGCGGTCAATCGCCACCAAACTTTCTAATAAATCGTGCATACGAGCCAACGGCACCATGTTGGGTCCGTCACTCTTAGCGCAACTCGGATTAGGATGCGTTTCCATAAAGAGCCCGGCAATCCCCACGCCGACAGCTGCTCGAGACAAAACCGGCACATGCGCACGGCAGCCGCCCGAACTCGTACCGTTGCCGCCGGGCAACTGCACCGAGTGCGTGGCATCAAAAACAACCGGAGCACCTGTTTCACGCATGATTGCTAACGAACGCATGTCGCTTACTAAGTTACCGTAACCAAAACTTGCGCCACGTTCGCAGGCCATGAACATATCTTCATCCAAACCCACTTCGCGGGCGGCTTCACGGGCCTTTTCGATCACATTTTTCATGTCATGCGGCGACAAGAATTGACCCTTTTTAATATTGACGGGTTTGCCCGATTGAGCGCAAGCGCGGATAAAGTCCGTTTGACGGCACAAGAAAGCAGGCGTTTGTAACACATCCACGTATTGAGCCACCATCGGCACATCTTGGGCCGTATGAACGTCGGTAACCACCGGCACGCCCACCGTTTCGCGAACGTGAGCCAAGAGCTTTAAGCCGTCCTCAATACCGGGACCGCGGAAGCTATGACCGGACGTACGATTGGCTTTATCGTAACTGGCCTTAAAGATATAGTGGATACCAAGATCATCACAGATGGCTTTCATTTCTTTGGCGATATCGAGCACCATTTGTTCGCTTTCGATCACACAAGGACCGGCCATCAAGAAAATCGGCTGATCTAAACCCACATCAAAGCCACAAAGTTTCATTTTGAGCCCTTTAAACTAGATAAAAGTACTAATTTACAAACATAACACATCAGCTTCAAAAAAGGCGACTTGATCTCACTTCTTTTCGTCAGAAACCGTAAGTTTTTTTACTTCAGTCCACTTTCTGATTTTTGTTGTCAATATCTACAAAAAAATACTCATTTCAAATCATCTCAGATCGTGCTTTTAGTTATACTTATCGATTGTTGTTTTGAAAGAAAGGAACAATAAAATGAAGACGATCGGCTTTGATAATGACAAATATCTCACGATGCAATCTGAGCAAATTCGTCGACGAATCGCTCAATTCGGTGGCAAACTTTACCTCGAATTCGGCGGCAAACTCTTTGATGATTTCCACGCCTCTCGTGTCCTTCCCGGATTTGAACCCGACAGCAAAATCCGCATGCTTCAACAGCTCAAAGAGGATGTTGAAATCGTCATTACGATTAATGCAAATGACATTGAATCCAGTAAGGTTCGTGGTGACTTGGGCATCACCTATGATGAAGACGTCTTGCGTCTCATTGATACCTTCCGAGAAATGGGCCTTTATGTCGGTAGCGTCGTCTTGACGCAATTTACAGGCCAAAAAGCTGCTCAAGCTTTTTTACAACGCTTAGAAAGTTTAGGCGTTCCCCACTATCGTCACTTCCCGATTCCTGGCTACCCGTCTGACGTCGACTTTATCGTCAGCGAAGAAGGCTTAGGACAAAACGAATACATTGAGACCAGTCACTCCTTAATCGTGGTGACAGCACCGGGCCCGGGCAGTGGCAAAATGGCCACGTGCTTGAGTCAGCTCTATCACGATCACAAGCGTGGAGTGACGGCCGGTTACGCAAAGTTTGAAACATTCCCCGTTTGGAATTTGCCCTTAAAGCACCCGGTTAATTTGGCTTATGAAGCCGCTACGGCTGATTTAAATGACGTTAACATGATCGACCCCTTCCACTTGGAAGCCTACGGTAAAACCGCTGTTAACTACAACCGTGACGTCGAAATTTTCCCGGTTTTAAATGCCATTTTCGAGCGCATTCAAGGTGTCTCCCCCTACAAATCTCCCACCGATATGGGGGTAAACATGGCCGGTAACTGCATCGTTGATGATGAAGCTTGCCGTCGCGCCTCCCGCATGGAAATCCTTCGTCGCTACTATGCTGCTGGCGTCAAACGCATGCGCGGTTCGGTCAATGATCATGAAATCAGTCATTTGAAGATTTTGATGAATCAATCCGAGACGACGCCGGAACTTTTCCCTGCGGTCGCTGTTGCTTTGGATAAAGCAGAACAAACGGGTGCACCGGCTGCCGCCATGATGTTGCCTGACGGTCGTATCGTCACCGGTAAAACGTCAAGCACTTTGGGTGCGGCTTCTGCCATGCTCTTAAATGCTTTGAAGCTTTTGGCCGGTATTGATCACGATATCGATTTGATTTCTGCCCGAGTGTTAGAACCGATTTGTGCGCTCAAGACGCAATACCTCTTGCACAAAAATCCGCGCTTGCACGTTGATGAAGTGCTCTTGGCATTGACGATTTCTGCCCTTCGAAATGAAGTAGCACAAAAGGCTAAAGAACAATTGTCCAAACTTCGCGGTTCTGAGGTTCACTTTACCGTGATCATCAGTGAAGAAGACGAACGCTTGTTGCAACGCTTAGGGATGAACGTGAGCTGCCAACCGCGCTACGAAACCTCTCGCTTGTATCATAAGTAAGACTTTTGATCGCTCACATTCAAGGCTGCTATTAACAAAAATAGTGGCCTTTTTCTTGTCCGTCAGAAACTGACGTACCATCAGGCAGAGTATCCTAGTGATTAGGAGATAAATATGACTGTCAAACAAGAAATCCTTGTAGAAGGCGGTGTGCCTGTCAAAATTTGGACCGACGATGTTGATGTCGGTTCCATTCGACAACTCACCAATGTAGCGAAGTTGCCGTTTGTCTTTCACCATGTCGCTGCGATGCCGGACGTGCATGTCGGCATGGGGGCCACGATCGGGAGCGTCATTGCGACAAAAGGCGCCATTATTCCCGCCGCCGTGGGTGTTGATATCGGTTGTGGCATGTTGGCGGTTCGAACCAATCTCAAGAAAGCGGATACCGACGAAGCGACTCTGCGCGAAGCCTTTCGCTCCATTCTTCGACGCACGCCGGTGGGTTTTCAACAGCACAAAGATAAAAATGTACATTTGGAGGCTTGTTGTAAGTTGCAACCTGCACTTGATGAAATCCTTCAGCGTGAACCGACCATATTGGACGAAATGCAACGTCGTCATTGGACCAACGAATTGGGAACGTTGGGTGGCGGCAACCACTTCATTGAACTCTCACTTGATGAGTCCGACAACCTTTGGATCATGCTTCACACGGGGTCTCGCGGCCCCGGCAATGTGATGGCTTCGTACTTCATCAACAAAGCCAAAGCCCAGTCTGCCGCTAGAGGAGAAGAGCTTGTTGACTCAAATTTAGCCAGCTTTGAAGAAGGTACCGAACTATTTGATAGTTATATGTTGGCCACCACTTGGGCGCAACGCTATGCCATGGTTAATCGAGAAGAAATCCTTGCCGATGTCATTAAATCCCTTACCGATGTTTGGCCCGGCATTGCTTTAGAAAGCGAAGTCATTAACTGCCACCACAATTACGTCGAAAAAGAAACGCACTTTGGCGAATCGGTTTGGGTGACTCGCAAGGGCGCCATTCGTGCTCAAAAAGGCGAAATGGGCATTATTCCGGGAAGTATGGGAACAGCTTCATTTTTAGTGCAAGGTTTGGGTAACCCCGAGTCCTTTATGAGCTCATCCCACGGCGCCGGTCGCAAATTAAGTCGTACGCAGGCAAGAAAATCGTTTAGCCTCGAAGATCTCATTGATCAAACAAGTGGCGTGATTTGCCGTCATGACAAAGGTGTTCTTGATGAAATCCCAGGCGCTTATAAACCCATTGAAAGCGTGATTGAAAATCAAAAAGATTTAACCGAAATCCAGCACACGCTCAAACAAGTGCTTTGCATCAAAGGTTAGAGACGAAAAACGCCGCATTTTGCGGCGTTCTCATTAGGCTGTCTGTATCGCTATTGTGGCTGTTTAGCTTTTGCCGCAAGCTTCTTGCAAAGACAATCTTTTTCTTCATTTTTGTCGTGTTGGCAGCCACAACCTTCGTGTTTTTCTTCGAAGTTCCACTCCGGCTGCAACGTAACATGGTCAATATCAAAACGATCTTTCACATTATGACGGATAGCATCCAAAATCAAAGGCCAACAACGATGGGACTCGATACGCACGTGGGCACAAATGGCGGAGTAACCCGGGCTCATGCTCCAGACATGCAAATCATGCACGCTCACCACACCGTCAATGGCTAAAATCGCCTGACCGACATCTTCGTATTCCACGCCTTCCGGTACACCATCTAAAAGAATCGGCGTTGTTTCCTTAAGCACTCCCCAAACGGCATGAATTAATAAGAGACTGATCAAAAGCGACAAAATCGGGTCAACGATACTGGGACCACCCAAATAAATCACCACACCGGAAGCTAACGCTGCAACTGAACCCAACAAGTCACCCAAGACGTGAACCAATGCTGCACGGGTATTGACGTTTTTCTTATCGCGAGACAAGGACCAAGCGACTAGAACATTAACAACCAAACCGATGCTGGCAATGATCATCACGCTTCCGCCCGAGACTTCACTCGGATTGGCTAAACGTTCGATGGCTTCGTAGCAAATCCACCCGATAACAAGCAACATCGTCAAGGCATTAATAAACGCAGCCAAGACTTCAATACGCGCGTGACCAAAAGAGTGGTGTTTGTCAGCCCCTTCTCTGGCAATCCAATTAGCGACCAATGCAAATAAAAGACTGGCGGAGTCGGTTGCCATGTGGCCCGCATCCCCAATCAAAGCCAAAGAATTACTCAGTAAGCCACCCACCAATTCAACGGCAGAAAAGCCCAACGTCAATACAACAGCAAAACCCAAGACACTGGTTTTAACTTGTTGGGCTGCGTGGTTACTGAGGCTATCGCCTGTTCCATGACTTGAAAGTATTTTTTGTGTTTCTTTTAACATCTTCTTTCCTCTCATAGAAGCGAAAGTGTACTCGCTTCTCATCGTGCTGGCGAAGCAAAATTGTGTTTCCGTTGATTCGGTCTAAGAGGTGCAATTGCTATAATGTTTGACAGTTTTAACGAGTGAAAAAATATCAATGGATTGTCTGAAATTCATTGGTATTGAGATTTTTGATGAGTGCAGTTTATTTTTTGATTCCCGGCTTGAGATTGCCCAATGGCAAACTCGCCGAGATGGTGGACACGATTGATTTTTCTACGTTGCTTCATTTGGGTGAAGGCGCTGAAGAAGTGCTTGAGCAAACCCTCATTAAGCATCCCCTGCTTTCCGGTGCCACGCATCTTGTTTGGCTCTGGCAAGTCATTTGTAAATCCTCCGGTATTCCTGAGACCGCTGCTTTTGAATGGGAGGCCGATGGCGGCCCCACCATGAGCACGCAAACATGGCGCTTATGGAGTACACACGAAATTGAAGACAACGGCCAAGTTGTTACTGTCAGCCCCAAAAGAGACTTAAATGGTCAAGAGCGAGACGTTCTCCACGATCAAGTCTTGGCATGCGTGCGTCAATTCGGCTTTCAACTCCAACAGTGGGAAGGTCGGTGGTACCTTACCCGCAAAGACGATTGGAATGTTGCCGTTCGTCCTTGGTACGCTCAAAATCATCAACCCTTGACCCCTGATGCCTATGATGGCGAGGGCATTGAAGACTTTATCCAATTGCGTCAACAATTAGCGCACATTCTCAAAGAGAGTTCCGTTAACCAAATGCGCCGCGAGAAAGGCGAAGATACGATCGATGGCTTTTGGCCCGATGGTGGCTCTCGTCGCCACCTCTTTAAAGCATCAACTTTGCGAGGCGTTATGAGTAATGACTCCTTTGTTTGGGGTTGGGCTCAAAACGCAGGGCTGCTCAATTTCAGAACGACGCCTGTTAAAAACGAATGGCCTGACTGCCCCGAAGGCGACTTATTAGCCGTACTTGACGGGCTTTATGATGCTTATCGTGCTCAAGATTGGGAGCGGTGGAAAAATGAACTTCCGAACGTTTTAAACCAATTGGAGCACTTAACAAAACTGGCTCAAAAACGACGTTGTCAAAAGTTAGTCATTGTCGCCAGCGGTGCCCTTGACACGCATACCATCAGTGTGGATTTAGGCGTAGCTAAAGGGTTACTAGCCCGATTCAAAAAGAAAAAGCCTTTAGACCTTAACACCCTTTTGAGTGAGCAAGCATCATGACCCAATTTATTGTCCGTGATTATGCCTGCCCCATTGCTCAGAATTTGGTTGATGAGGGCTTTTCTCCCGCTCTGGCTCGCGTGCTTGCGGCCCGTGGCATCGAAACCTGTCAAGATTTAAAAGGTGATTGGAAAGGCATGTTACCTCCCAACACCTTAATGGGAACAAACGCTGCTGCCACCATATTGGCCGATGCAATTGAAACCCATAAGAAAATTATGGTGGTCGCCGACTTTGACTGCGATGGCGCAACGGCCTGCGCCGTAGCCGTTCGTGGTCTAAGATCTATGGGGGCCGAAGTGGACTATTTAGTACCCGATCGATTCGTTTATGGGTACGGTCTGACGCCTGCCATTGTCGATTTGGCCCATGAGAAAAAACCAAAACTCATCGTTACGGTTGATAACGGCATTGCCAGTATTGAAGGTGTAAAACGCGCTCGTGAATTAGGCATCGGTGTCATCATCACCGATCACCACTTGCCGGGTAAAGAGTTGCCAGACGCAGACTGTATCGTCAATCCGAATGCGCCTCACTGCGACTTTCCGAGCAAAAATTTGGCCGGTGTCGGCGTGATGTTCTATGTCTTACTGGCGCTTCGGGCCGAAATGAGAAAACGCGGTCACTTTGATGCACAAACGCAACCGCGCCTCGATAGATTAGTGGACTTGGTTGCCTTAGGAACCGTCGCAGACGTCGTCAAGTTAGACCACAACAATCGCATTTTCGTACAACAAGGTTTGGCCAAAATTCGTACAGGCAGAACCCATCCCGGGATTAAGGCCTTATTTGAAGTGGCTGGGCGCTCAAGCGTTTGTGCCAAAGTGAAAGATTTTGGCTTCGTGATTGCGCCACGCATTAACGCTGCCGGTCGACTTGATTTGATGACGGCGGGTATTGAATGCTTAATTAGTGACGATGAAAAAGTGGCGCACGATTATGCTCAGAAACTCGAAAACTTTAATCGCGAGCGTCGTGAATTAGAGCAAGATATGCAATGGGACGCTGCTTTGCTTCTCAATCAAATCGATGTTTCTAAGCGCCATACGTTAACGCTTTTTGAACCCACGTGGCATCAAGGAATTGTGGGGCTTGTCGCCAGTCGCATTAAAGACAGTAAGCATCGACCGACGATTGCATTTGCCGATGCCGGAGAGGGTGAACTCAAAGGGTCTGGCCGTTCAATTGAAGGCGTTCATTTACGAGATATGCTTGACATCGTAACCAAACGAGCTCCCGGTCTCATCAAAAAGTTTGGCGGACACGCCATGGCAGCTGGTCTTACCATTGATGCGACTCGTTTAGAAGAATTTAACGATGTATTTGAACAGGTCGTCACGGAGATGACCGATCAAGAAGCATTTGAACGGGTCGTTTATGTTGATGGACCGCTTGCTCCGCACGAAATTAATTTAGACTTGATTGAAAATATCAATGAGCAAATCTGGGGACAAGGTTTTTTACCTCCTCTTTTTGCCAATGAGTTTAAAGTTATTAATCAGACACTGTTAAAAGGCGGACATCTGAAACTTCTTTTGGAAATGGATGGTGTTCGCTATACGGGGATTTTCTTCCGAAGAGCGGCGGAAATTCCCTCTCGGGCTCGACTTGCATATCGACCGGAAATTAATGAATGGATGGGACGCAAAAGCATTCAATTGGTCATTGAGCAAATTGAAACGCAATCGTAAGTCGAGATTGATAGGCACTGAGAAATTAAGACATTGTTTTATGGGAGGTTTTCCGATAAAATGATGCACTTTCTCTCTATTTTTGAGGAATCGTACCGTGAATCGTAAGCCTTTTGTCGTGGCAAACTGGAAAATGAACGGGAGTCTTCGAGCCAATAATCAATGGATTGAAGAAGCTTTACCGTCCATGGGAGGCACTCGCTTGGCTTGTGATGTCGCCGTTTGTGCTCCTAGCGTTTATTTACCGCAACTTGTTGATGGCTTTGCAAAAAGTGCCGTTATGGTTGGGGCAGAAAACTGCGCTGAGTATGAAAGTGGTGCTTACACCGGTGAAGTCTCGGCAGAAATGTTAGCGGACATCGGGTGTGATCTCGTCATTTTAGGTCACTCTGAACGTCGCACGCTTTTTGGCGAAACGGATGAAACGGTTGCCAACAAGACTCGCCTTGCTTTTATGCACGGTGTGATGCCCATTGTCTGTGTTGGCGAAACACTCGAACAAAGAGAAGCCGGTCAAACCATTGAAGTGGTGACCGCACAATTAAAAGCCGTGTTAGATACCGTCGGCATTATGCCGTTGGTTGCTGGTGCCTTAGCCTACGAACCTGTTTGGGCCATCGGTACCGGTAAGAGCGCTTCTGCTGAAGATGCTCAACAAGTTCACGAAGCTTTGCGTGCCGCTTTGGCTCAAGTCGATGAAGATGCCAGCCAACGCGTTCGAATCCTCTACGGTGGCAGTGTTAAAGCCAAAAATGCCGCAGAGCTTTTCGCACAAAAAGATATTGACGGCGCGCTCGTCGGTGGTGCTTCGTTGAAAGCGGAAGATTTTTTAGCAATTTGCCAATGCGTGCAAGCTGCTTAAGTTGTTAACTAAAGGAAAGCAAATAAAATGTCGTTATTGATCTCTATCGCTATCGTGGTTCAAATCGTCTCCGCGATTGCCGTGATCATTTTGGTTTTGTTGCAACATGGTAAGGGTGCCGACCTCGGTGCTGCTTTCGGTAGCGGTGCTTCTGGCTCCATTTTCGGTGCTTCTGGTTCTGCTAACTTCTTGTCTCGTTCTACGGCTATTGCTGCAACGTTGTTCTTTGTTTCTACCATCGCTTTGACGTTGGGTTCTGGCGCTTTCACCAAGCAAGCTCCGGCCAGCGGTGTTTTGAGCACAGAAACCACGCAAAATATTGACGCAGATCAAAAGACTCCGACGGAAAATTCCCAAACGAGCCAAATTCCGCGCTAAAATGCGTTTCTCTGATTTGCTGTGATTCTGGTAGGTCAGAAAAACAATCTGCGGCCGTGGCGAAATTGGTAGACGCACCATCTTGAGGGGGTGGCGGAGCAATCCATATGAGTTCGACTCTCATCGGCCGCACCAAATTCCAAAACGCTCTGAGTGAAAACTCAGAGCGTTTTTTCGTTCATTAAAAAGTTTTTTTGGAATAAAAACTATGGTACACCGTGGATTTTATCCATTCTCGACCATTGATTTTATCCAGCTCTTTACTTTCACTTAGAAATTCTCTTAATTTTTAAAAATTCTTCGATAGCTCCTTTGCGGCTGTTATTACAATTAATCAGATGTATTCTTTTTTCAAAGAGGTTTTGTTATGACCGTTTTATGCGAAGAAAAACTCTTACCTGGTGTTGCCCAATGGGCCGATGAATTGACTGCAATTCGTCATGATTTCCACCAACATCCTGACCTTGGATTTGACACGGAACGCACCGTCTCCAAAATCTGCGAATACCTGAAAGGTTGGGGCATTACCGACATTGATACCGCGCTTGTTAAGGGTAGCGTCGTTGCTACCGTTGAAGGCAACCGCCCTGGCAAAACCATCGCAGTTCGTACTGACATTGACGCTTTGCCCATGAATGATGGCTCTTGTAAGCCTTGGGCCAGTCAAATCGAAGGTAAGTCTCACTCTTGTGGCCACGACGGTCACATGACTTGGGTTTTGGGCGCAGCTCGTTATATCAGCTCGCACCGCGACTTCCCCGGTAAAGTCGTGTTTGTTTTCCAAGCAGCTGAAGAAATTGGTATTGGTGCCAAAACCTTGGTCGAAGCCGGTTTGATTGAAAAATACGGTATCGATGAAATCTACGGTGGCCACACGGAGCCCAACCTCGATAAGGGTGATATCGGTATGAAACCCGGCCCCTTGCAAGCTGCTGCCGACGGCGTTCAAATCATCATTAAAGGCAAAGGCACTCACGGTGGCCGTCCGCATCAAGGCATCGATACGATTCCTGTTGCCTCTCAAATTGTTTTGGCTTTGCAAACCATCGTTTCTCGTAAGGTTGATCCGATTGAATGCGCGGTTGTTTCGATTTGTTCCATTAACTCAGGTCGATTTGAGGCCTTTAATGTCGTGCCTCACCAATGCACGTTAAGCGGTACCGTTCGCACGTTCTTGCCGGAAATCCGAGATATGGTGGAAGCCAAGATTGAAAAGATTGTTAAGGGAATTGCTTTAGCCAATGATTGCGAAGTGGACTATAAGTACACGCGCAGTGTCGGTTCTGTTATTAATAGTGAAGAACAAACCGAAGCCGCGATTGACGCAACTCGCAAATTAATTGGTGAGGATCGCGTCAAAATCATCAAACCTTTTATGAGCTCCGAAGACTTCTCTGAATACTTGGCAAAGATCCCTGGTTCGATCATTCGTGTAGGCATTCGTGACGAGAATCATAACGTCTCGCTTCACAACCAACAGTTTGATTTCAACGATGAAGTTTTGCCGTTGGCCGTCTCGGTTATCACCAATATGACGCTAACTCGACTTGAGCATTTAGCAAAGGTGGGCTGAACTTCTGTTTTACCGCAAGGAAACCTAAAGAATTAAGGGTTTACATTGAAACGGAATGTGACACATTCCTGTAAAATTGCCTCATCTCAAACTACTCTCTCGGAGATATTATTATGACGATTCTGAACTGGATCGCGATCGTCGTGGTAGTTTTAACCATCGTTGCTTTGGTTAAGCGCTACGAAACGCGTTTGGTCCTTTTCACGGCTGGTTTGGTCTTGTGCTGTATTTCACTTGACCCGATGAACGCCTTTAACTCCTTTGCTAAGTCCATGACCAACGGTGGCCTCATCATGGCTATTTGTGCTTCCATGGGTTTTGCTTATGTTTCTTCCTTCACGAAGTGCGACCAACACTTGGTTCAACTTCTTGCTACGCCGATTCGTGGCTTGGGCATCTTCTTGATCCCGGTTTGTACGGCTGTGACGATGGTGATTAACGTTGCTATTCCGTCCGCCTCCGGTGTGGCTGCTGCTGTAGGTTCTACGTTGATCCCGGTGATGTTGCGCGCTGGTATTAAGCCGGCTGCCGCTGCTGCTGCCGTGATGATGGGTACGTACGGTGGTGTGGTGTCCCCGGGCTCTGCACACAACGTGTACATCGCCAAGATCTCCAACATGGAAATCATGGACTTCATCGCTTTGCATACGCCGTATAGCTGCATCATCTATGCAATCGGTATCATCGGTTTGCTCCTCGTTTGCATCATGTTTGGCGATAAGGGCCAAGCTACGGACAACATCAACGTTCACGTTTCCGACAAGGTCGAAACGGTTGAAAAGCCGAACTTCATCTACGCTATGGTTCCGTTGCTCCCGATCGTGATCTTGGTTTTGGGTAACACGATTGTTCCGCAAATCAAGATGGGCGTGGCTCAAGCCATGGTCTCCGGTGCTATCCTCTGCTTGCTCATTACCCGCGTTAACCCGCAAGACTTCTCTAAGAGCTTCTTTAACGGTCTCGGTAAGGGCTACGGCAACATCATGGGTATCATCATTGCCGCTGGCGTTTTCGCTGCTGGCTTGCGTTCTGCTGGTTTGATCGATACGTTCGTTGCCTTGTTGCGTGAATCCAATGAAATCGCCCGTTGGGGTGGTTCTCTCGGTCCGTGGATCCTCGGTGTGATCACGGGTTCCGGTGACGCTGCTACGTTCGCTTTCAACGAAGCTGTTACCCCGCACGCTGCTGACTTCGGTATGGACATTCCTCACTTGGGCGGCTTGGCCTTCTTGACCGGTGCCTTGGGTCGTACGTCCTCCCCGATCGCTGGTGCTATGGTGGTGGTTTGCGGTATTGCTATGGCTAACCCGATTGAAGTGGCTAAGCGTACGGCTATCCCCTGCTTCATCTCTGTCATTACGTTGGCATTGGTGATGGCATAGTCTTTAAGACGCCATTAGGCAATCACCATTTGATTGCCTAACCAAACAAATAATAAACCCGAGTTTCATCACGAAATTCGGGTTTATTTTTGACCTCAAAACGGGCAGCAAAAAAAGCCGGACAACTGCCCGGCTTCTTTGTTAGTTAACGATTAGATGTTTAATTGACCGCGATAGTGCAACCACTTTTCTTCAATGCGTTGACCGCATTGACGCATTGCGCTCTCACAAATGCTAATCGCTGCTGCGTACATCATGTCACCGTTCGTAGCAACGGTTAAAGCTTCTTCGGTGCTCATGGATTTGAATTCCGAAACAGAACCGTCTTGATTGGCAGGCTTAACACCGGCCTTCAAGCGACCGTCAAAACTCAACACCACTTCGCGAACCATGCCTTCGGCCACTGCAAATTCCTGAACGAAGCGAGCACCTTCAGAAATTTCTACTTCAGAAGTCGTTAAACCGGCTTCTTCATAGAGTTCACGATAAAGGGCTTGCATGGGTTGTTCGCTGGCCTTAACTAAGCCTCCAGCCAAACTGTCCCATTTGCCGGCACCGATTGCCTTTTCAGGGATGCGCTTGGCTAATAAGAAAGCGCCTTGAGCATCATAAGCATTTAAGCGAACCGACGTCGTCAGTAAGCCAAGAACGCGAGCTAAGTTACGCGGGGCTTGGCAATACGTACCGTCATAGACCGACAAGCGAATATCCACCAATTCGTTGGAAACGCCCTCGGGCAACAAATTGAGCTTACCCAAAATGTCAGCAGCTTTTCTCAAAGCCAACGTACGAGAAGCTTCGGAGCCCACCGTTGCGTCGCTGAAACTTAAAACATCTGTAAGACGAAAGTCGCTCGTTGTCCCCGCTAGTTTCATGGCAATGTCTTTGCGGACATAACCAATCGTTTCCTTTTTATCAGCAAAACGAATGAAACCTTCAGGCGCCGTTTGAACCACTTTTTCCTTAATCGATGAATAGACAGACATTACTTTTGCCGTATCGACCATAATGGGCTCCTTCTGAGTACTGGATAGGTAGATTCCTCCTCGATGAAAGCATCGAGGAGAACCGTTCATACCTCTAGTTTACGCTTCCGGACGCATGTGCGGGAATAATAATACGTCGCGAATACTCGGAGCGTCGGTTAACAACATCACGAAGCGGTCGATACCGATACCGCAACCACCGGTGGGCGGTAAACCGAATTCGAGAGCGCGGATGTAGTCAGCGTCATAGTACATGGCTTCATCGTCACCATGATCCTTGGCTTCGACTTGAGCACGGAAACGAGCGGCTTGGTCTTCCGGGTCGTTCAATTCGGAGAAGCCGTTAGCGGTTTCACGACCGGCCATGAACAATTCAAAGCGTTCGGTCAATTCCGGATTGACGTCAGAGGCACGAGCCAACGGAGAGATTTCCACCGGATAGTCAATGATGAAGGTCGGTTGAATCAACTTGGATTCTGCGACTTCTTCAAACAAAGCCATTTCCAAAGCGCCCATACCGACATAATCCGGTTGCGGTTCGCCCAAGCGCTTCAATTCATTGCGCAAGAAGGCTTCGTCATTTAATTGTTCTTCGGTGTATTGCGGAGCGTACTTCAAGATGGCTTGACGCGGCGTCAAACGATCGAAGGGCTTACTGAAGTCAATGTCATGACCTTGATAATGAATCATGCTGGAGCCCGTAACGCGCTCGGCCACCGTACGCAACAAACCTTCGGTGAAGTCCATTTGATCCTTGTACGTCCAATACGTAGCATAGAATTCCATCATCGTGAATTCAGGATTGTGACGAACAGAGACGCCTTCATTACGGAAGTTACGGTTAATTTCGAAAACACGTTCAAAACCACCCACAACCAAACGCTTCAAATAAAGTTCCGGAGCGATACGCAAGTACATGTCGATGTCTAACGCATTGTGGTGCGTAATGAAGGGCTTAGCGTTAGCGCCACCCGGGATCGGGTGCAACATCGGCGTTTCCACTTCCATGAAACGATTTTCAACCATGTAGTTGCGGATTTCAGAAATCGCTTGGCTGCGCTTGACGAAACGATCACGGCTTTCATCATTCATGATCAAGTCAAGGTAGCGTTGGCGATAGCAGATTTCTTGGTCGCTCAAGCCCTTGAACTTTTCAGCCAAAGGACGCAAAGCCTTGCTCATTAAACGAAGCTTTTGAACACGAACAGACAACTCTCCGCGCTTGGTGCGGAAGACAATACCTTCGGCAGCCACAATGTCACCGATGTCCAAGCTCTTGAAGCTGTCATAGGCTTCTTCACCCATTTCTGCCGGAGACAAGAAGTATTGCATCGTGCCGGTACCGTCACGCAACGTGGCAAAGGAGGCTTTACCCATAATGCGTTTGAGCATCATACGGCCGGAGACGGCCACGTGGTTGGCTTGAGCTTCTAACTCTTCAGCCGTAACGTCAGCAAAACGTTCACGGATATCACCGAAAAAGTCTTTGCGAACGAAGTCATTAGGGTAAGCATGACCTTCTTCGCGCCACTTAGCGAGCTTTGCACGACGCTCAGCGATAATGTGGTTTTCGTCGTCTGCCGCAGCAGCGTTAACGATATTTTCTTCTGCCATTTTTAGCATCCTTTTTTGTAGTCTTTAGACGTTGTTACACGCCTTGCTTGAGGCTAGCCTCAATGAAATCTTCCAAGTCACCATCCAACACAGCTTGCGTGTTGCCGGTTTCAACGTTTGTTCTTAAATCCTTAATGCGAGATTGGTCCAACACATAGGAGCGGATTTGATGGCCCCAAGCGATATCGCTCTTGGCATCTTCCGTTTGTTGTTGAACTTCACGACGTTTTCGCATTTCCGCTTCGTAGAGCTTGGCCTTTAATTGGGCCATGGCTTGTTCTTTATTGCGGTGTTGGCTACGGTCATTTTGGCAAACCGTCACAATCCCCGTCGGAATGTGGGTAATACGCACAGCCGACTCGGTCTTTTGAATGTGCTGACCACCGGCACCCGATGCGCGGAAGACGTCGACTCGCAAGTCAGCCGGATTGATTTCCACTTCAAAGGAATCATCAATTTCCGGATAGACATACACACTTGCAAAGGACGTATGACGACGGGCATTAGAGTCAAAGGGACTCTTTCTCACTAAGCGGTGCACACCTGTTTCCGTGCGCAACAAACCATAGGCATAGTCACCTTGCAAATAAATGGTGCAACCCTTAATACCGGCTACATCACCATCGGTTTCTTCTTGCAACTCCACCGTAAAGCCTTGGCGTTCACCGTAGCGAAGGTACATGCGTTCGAGCATGCTTGCCCAGTCTTGAGCTTCCGTACCACCGGCACCGGCCTGGATTTCGATGAAGCAATTGGCGGGATCCATGGGTTGGTTAAACATACGTTGAAACTCTAATTTTTCAACGCTCTTTTCCAACGTAAAGACTTCATCCCCAACCACTTCTACGCTGGGATAGTCTTCTTCTGCCATGGAGAGTTCAAAGAGTTCGGCTGCGTCATTGACGCCGCTCGTTAATTGTTTGAATAGGCCAACCGTGCCATCTAAACGTTTTTTCTCACGGCTGACTTTTTGTGCGTTTTCAGGATCATCCCAAAGAGCGGGATTTTCCATTTCGCGATTGACTTCCTCTAATCGACGCTCTTGACGGTCGATGTCAAAGATACCCCCTCAGCTCAATCAATCGAGCTGTGAGGTCGGAAATCTTCGCCTCAATTTGATTTATACGTTCCGCTTCCATATTCCTACTATGAAGTTAAGTGGAAAAGATTAATTATACTTTGTTTCTCAAGGGTTATTCGCAAAAATTGACCGACTTTTCGTCGGTCAATACGCTTTTTTTGACTACCTGTCTACAAACTATCTAATCCATCAAGCGCATTAACCGATTTAATCCCATCGACCCACTTCTTGGCAGGTAACTTCCATGCTTCTTTCAATTGCTTGGCTCGATCATACATTTCAGTCCAATCCAAAGGGCAACGTTCGCCGGCAAACGCCAAAACAATGCGATTCCCCTCATCAATTTCAGGCATCACCAAGACTCGGCCACCGAACGCTTCAGAAATCGCTTCAAAGCTCGGTTCAAAACAGCTGCCGAAAAGGTTAAAACTTGCCACACTCCCCGCTTTATTCATGGCACGACGGCACATCGTATAAAACTCAACATCGTCGTAGACGGGACCTTCGGCATCGGCATCATAAAGGTCGACTTGCAACCAATCAGGGCTGTCATAGCCACGGAGATGACCAATAAATTCCTTTGCGTCAGCCAAATGCACCGTGAGTCGATCGTCTTCTTCTGGTAACTTAAACCATTGCGACGCGGCAGCCACCACGCGTTGCGAGACTTCAACAACGTCAACCTGAGCGTCGGTGTAGCGATAACAGAATTTTGTGAGCGACGCCGCCCCCAACCCCAATTGCAAAATGTGTTTGGGATTCGGATAGAAAAGCCCGACCGCCATCATCTGCCTCGGGTACTCCCAAACCAGCTCATAGGGACGGCGAACTTTCATTGCCCCCTGAATCCAAGGACTGCCAAAATGAAGATAACGAAAACCGTCTTCTTCCGAATAAAAAATCTCACCGCAAGGGTCGGTAACGTGGATGTGTTTACCCATAAAAATTCCTCAAAAATGTGCCTTAATTCTACCGTGTTGCGTTAACACGTATTGCGCTATGTCAAAACTTCTCAACTTTGGCCAAAATAAGGGATTGCACTTATCAAAAACCTCCGAAATTTTCTTTGATATATCTCAGTAAAAACACTCGGTCGCATTCTTATGATTTTTCGCTTTCCCAACAAAAATAAGGAAAGCTTTATGCATAAATCCTCTTCTCCTTTAAGCGCTTTAGTGGCGATGGCACTCATGGGTAGCCACCCTGCCATCCTCGCTGAAGAATTTCACCATGAACTGGTTTCGACAACAGCCACCGAGCATCCGCCTCCCGACAATATCTTTGTTAAATTAGAAGAAAATAAACACATCTTTTCTACCATTGATATTGCCGATGTGCATTTTGATGCAAAAGATAAAACCATTGATGGTTTGAGCTTCATTAACACTGAAAACGCAGAAGTAAAATTTCTGACCGACTTCAATTTAAACTTTTCAACCCACAATGTAGCTGATGTTTTCGGTATTGAATTCATTGAGAACAATAACGTTTCTTTTGGAAAGACTTTTTCGTTAAGCGTTAAAAACCAACTCTCCAATCCCGATGCTGCATTGACCTACACGATGACAACGGTGGCAATGGCATTAAATGGCACAGAACTCACCGCTTCACAATTACCCGCCAATATGCATTTGTCAGCTTCTGCTCAAACCATGCCGGGTATCGATCTTGATGAAATGCAAACAACTGCGCTTCATCTCGAAGAAAATAGCTCCTTTAACTATCAAGGTTCTTTGCACCTTTCCGCTATCAACAAAAACGATCTTGGAACCTCTTTGGGCCATGCAGCTATCGTCGGCAAAAACAGCTCATTATCCATTCATAGTAGCGGTAATACGTTCATCTTCGGCGATGTTGGTGTGACAGAAAACGGCGAAGTTCATTTGAATCTCTCTAACGCCTCAGACCGTTTTACTGGAAACGTCTACGCAATGGATGGAGCCAACTCCAGTGGCATTCAAAACGGACTCATTGATATCACGATCGGCAATGGTGCAACGTGGCACCCAACGAAAGACAATGGCTTTGAAAGTTTCCATTGGAATAAAGGGGGCGTTCTCGATATCACACTCACCGATCACATTGTTCGATTGGGTTTGCCGATTCACGCAGACAACCATCAACCGTCAACCACCTATATCGAAGACGGTGCTGTATTACGAGTTCGCATTACCGATGAAAACAGTAGTCCAACAATTGTTGATGGCAAAGAGGTCTATCTCGTTAATATCGAAAATGCTCACGCCAAACTCGATGACAACGTTCAAATCATTGTGCAAGTCATTGACGAGCGAAGTGATAAAGAAACGCGAGCGCCTTTGGCGATTCCGTTACTTCACTATGACAAAAACACAGGTGGTGTAACACTCAAATCCGATGTCACCGAATACGAAACCGCCTTGGGTAAATTTCAGTCCTTGTCAGAATTTGGCAGTGGTTTTTCTGGCGGCTTTGTCATCAGCGATATCCGTACCGATTTGATTGCCCCTTCAAGTTTGGCCAATAACCAACTCGATACGATTTCCACCGAATTGATTGCAGTTGAAAAAGTTAACACTCGCATTCAATCCCATTTAATCGAGCGTGCCCTTCCTGGCCACCAACGCGGTCTTTGGGTTGATCACTCCTACAGTCAAACGGATCTTTCGTTTGAAAACGATGCCCGTGAGCAAGAACTTAAAATCAATGCCCTTACGATGGGTTATGACAAAGACGTCACTCTGCCCTTAATGCATGAGACCTACGCAGGCCTTCTTGCCTACTACAGTCAAGGTGATGTGAAGTTTGATACGGGCAACGCAGACATTGATCAGTACGGTTTTGGCCTTTATGCCGGAGGTTTAAGTACGGAGCGTAAATACCGACTCATCCTCCAGGCTCATTGGGGACAAGCCAATACCGATCTGACCAGTCATGCATTCTTGGTGAACGGCGTAGCTCAAAAGCACCTTGCTTTCAACTCTAAAACGCAAAGCTATGGCGTGGGCCTTTACATGGGTTTTGTTCAACCGCAAGACGAACCCTCGGCTTGGTTTATCGAACCCTTCATCTCGGGCTACACCTATTGGATGGACGATCGTAAAACCAATCAAAAAGAAGGTATTGAGTTTGATGCAGAGAAAAACCATCAATCCGTTGTTAAACTCGGCACAACCCTTAGCTATCAAAGTCAAACGACACCCGGCAATGCGCTTTTCTCACAAGTGGCTTGGGCGCATCGATTCGGTAAGTCCATTGAAGTGATCGGTCGAGAAAACACCCAAACACAATCTTTCAAAACCGAAGATTTGCAGGAGTCTTGGGGGGAATTTACGCTGGGCGGTACGTGGATGTTCAGTAAACATGGACAGGTGCAATTCCGAGGATCGGCCGGTTACGCCAAAACCGTTAAACCGCGCTATGAAACGAGCATTTCGTTGAACTACGCATTCGATTAACGGGTAGCAAAAAAGGCGGAAATTCCGCCTTTTTTGCTAGACAAGTTCGAGTATTTCAGCGCTCTCGGTCGCTTCGACCTCAGCCTTCTCACCATCTTCTTGATTTGTCGCAGGTGCCTTCACCGGTAAATCTTGCAAAGACAAAGCCTTCCAACGGATATCGAGTTGTTTACCCTTACGAGCACGATGACCTGTGTGGTATTCCAAAATGGCTTTCTTCACCGCATATTCGCGATCCTTGCCACCACGACCCGTTCCGGTCACCATCACACCTTCCGGGGCAATGGGCTTGGCGATCAAGAGTTTTTCTGCCAAATTGAGATCCATCAAGCTCACACCCTTGCCGCCACCCGGTAATTGACGCACTTCATTTAAGTCAAAGATGATCAAACGGCCTTGTTCAGACAAACAAGCTAAATGGGTTTGACCTTCTGCAACCACTTGCGGAACCAAAACTTCGGCATGTTCTTCAAGCTTTAAGAAGTTCTTACCGGCCTTTAAGCGCGCCAACAAATCCTTAAACTCGCAAACGAAGCCCATACCCATCGTGGTGGCCATGACAATCTTGTCCTTGGGTTTGGCCACACAGTAGCCCATGATCTTTGTGCCGGACTCTAAGTCAATGAAACTGTTAATGGGTAAGCCATCGCCTCTGGCGCTCGGCAAATCTGCAACTGCGATCGTGTACACACGACCCGTATCGGAAATAGCAACCATTTGATCCGTCGTACGACACTCGCAAGACCAAGCGTAACTGTCGCCCATCTTGTAGTTCATTACTGTCGCATCATGACCGTGACCCGTGCGAGCACGCACAAAGCCCATTTGACTGATAACCACTGTCACGGGTTCATCCAAAACGGATTGAGACATTTCGGCACGAATGGCTTCTTCTACCAACGTGCGGCGATCGTCACCAAATTCGTTCATGTCTTGCGTGATTTCCTTGGCAACCAAGTTGGTCAACAATTTTTCGCTGCCTAAGAGACGTTCCAAAGAAGAACGCGTCTTATTGAGTTCTTTTAATTCAGCTTCAATCTTGATACCAGTTAAACGTGCCAATTGGCGCAAACGGATTTCCAAAATGTCTTCAGCTTGAATTTCAGACAAGGGGAAACGTTCCATGAGCGCAACTTTAGGATCCTCAGCATCACGAACAATACTGATCACTTCATCCAAATTGAGGTACACCAAATGGCGACCTTCCAAAATGTGAATGCGATCCACGGCCTTTTGCAATCTATATTGCGAACGACGACGTACCGTTTCTCGACGGAATTGAACCCATTCGTTCAAAATCGTCAATAAATTCTTTTGGCAAGGTTTACCATCCAAGCCCACCATCACCAAGTTCATCGAGACGTTGCCTTCCATGCTCGTTTGAGCCAATAAGGCATTGACGAACTCTTCACGGTTAACGTTCTTGCTCTTGGGTTCAAACACCAAACGCGTGGGATTATCACTATCGGATTCGTCCCGAATAGTTTCCAAAATGGCCAGCATGGCGGCCTTGGCTTGTTGTTGCTCAGCCGTCAAGGCCTTCTTGCCCGGACGAATCTTGGGATTGGTAATGTCACCCAATTCATTCGAAACGCGTTGAGCACTGGTGTTGGGCGGCAATTCCGTCACAATCAAGCGCCAGTTCCCACGTTGCATTTCTTCGAAGTGATAGCGAGCACGAACTTTGATGCTGCCACGACCGCTCACATAGGCATCACGGATATCTTCTTTTTTGCTGATGATTTGACCGCCCATCGGAAAGTCCGGTGCAGGCAAAATCTCCATTACATCATCAATTGTGGCCTCAGGCTTTTCCAAAAGCATTAAACAAGCATTAGCCACTTCTTTCAAGTTGTGAGGCGGGATTTCCGTTGCCATCCCCACGGCAATACCGCTCGCACCATTTAAAAGAACAAAGGGCAAGCGAGCGGGCAACATCGCAGGTTCTTTAAAGTGACCGTCGTAGTTGGGCGAAAAGTCCACCGTGCCTTCATCGATTTCTTCCAATAAAAGGCGGGAAATCTTCGTTAAACGCGCTTCGGTGTAACGCATAGCTGCAGCACCGTCACCGTCACGACTACCGAAGTTACCTTGACTTTGAACCAAGGGGTATCGCATATTGAAGTCTTGCCCCATACGCACCATGGCTTCATAAGCAGCCGAGTCACCATGCGGGTGATATTTACCCAAAACGTCACCGACCACACGGGCACACTTCACAAAACGGGCTTCGGGTCGAGCCAACCCCATCTCGTACATATCAAAGAGGATACGGCGTTGAACGGGTTTTTGACCATCGCCTACATCGGGCAATGCACGGCCCTTAACCACCGACATGGCGTATTCCAAATAGGCGTGACTGGCAAAGTGAGCCAACGTCAAACGTTCACCATCATCGCCGCTTTGTACCGGGCGATTTTGTATAGGAGTCGGAGCCTCTACTTCAATCTCAGGTTCAATGTCTTCATTGACCGATTCTTGAGCGTTGAGTTCAGCATTTTCGTCTTCAACGACAGCAACAGCACCTTCAACTTGAATAGGTGCCTCTTCAGTCGATTCAATGGTCACATCGTTTTCAATTTCAACTTTGGTCTTTTCTTCTTTGGCTTCTTGCTCAACGTCAAAAAGATCGCCAGAGAATAACTCGTCTTGTTTCCCCACGTCTGTCTCCTTAGATATCCACTTCGACTTGATCGCCATTATTTTCCATCCACACTCGACGCGTAGCGGCTTCACTTCGACCCATCAACATATCAAACATTTCTTGACTTTCAGCGTATGCCAAATCACCGAAAGAGACAGGCATTAAACGGCGAGTTTCAGGGTTTAAGGTTGTTTCCTTTAATTGCTTATCGGACATTTCCCCCAAACCTTTAAAGCGAGAGACTGAAACATTGGCCATATTGACCTTTTCCATTTCAAGTTTTCTTCTCTCACTGGCCAACTCGCGCTCATCCAAACAATAGATGGTACGAGCGGGCTTGCGACCGGTCTTGGGCACATCCACACGGAAAAGCGGCGGACGGGAAACAAAGATATGACCCTTTCGGATCAAATCCGGAAAGTGTCTGAAAAAGAGCGTTAACAACAACACTTGAATGTGAGATCCGTCAACGTCAGCATCGGCCATAATGCAGATCTTGCCATAACGCAACTGACTCAAATCGGCCTCCTCGTTAAAGCCGTGCGGATCCACACCGATGGCCACCGAGATGTCATGAATTTCGTTATTGGCAAAAATACGATCGCGATCCACTTCCCACGTATTCAACACCTTGCCTCGAAGTGGCAAAATGGCTTGGAAGTGTTTATCTCGAGCTAATTTTGCAGAACCGCCTGCCGAATCCCCTTCCACAAGGAAAAGTTCATTTAACGTAATATCTTCGCTTTCGCAGTCGGTTAATTTACCTGGCAACACCGCGACACTTGAGCCCTTGCGCTTGGTAACCTTCTTGGCAGAATTTTGGCGAGCTTGAGCTTGCTTAATCACAAGTTCGGCCAACTTCTTACCGTCTTCGACGTGGCTGTTGAGCCAGAATTCAAACTGCGTACGAACAAAGTTACTCACCAAACGCAATGCGTCGCGGTTATTTAAACGTTCTTTTGTTTGACCTTGGAATTGCGGATCCAATACCTTGGCACTCAAAATGCAGGACGCACGAGCAAAGACGTCTTCGGTTAATAACTTGACATTTTTTTGCATCAAGCCATGGGCTTCGATAAAAGCCTTCATGGCCAAGTAAAGCCCTTCGCGCAAACCCGATTCATGCGTACCACCGGCCGGTGTCGGAATCAAGTTCACATAACTTTCACGAACGGTGCTGCCCTCTTCTTGCCAAACGACCACCCAAGAAGCGCCTTCACCTACGGCAAAACCCATCGAATCGTCTTCTGCATAGCCTTGTGACTCAAAAGGTTCGATCAAAGGATCTGCCGTCAACTCACTCATCAAGTACTCACGAAGACCGCCGTCAAACTTCCAACTTTGCGTCGTTTCGTTTTTCTCATTGATCAACACCACTTCGCAGCCCGGCATCAACACAGCCTTTGAGCGCAAAAGGCGAACCAATTGCTCCGCGGGCACCGTAGGACTATCAAAATAACGAGGATCGGGCCAAGCGCGAACTCGCGTACCGGTTTGAGACTTAGGACGAGGGCTCTTCACGCTCGTTAAGGGTTCAATAACATTACCGTCGGCAAACACAATGCGGTGCTCTTTACCTTCACGCCACACCGTCACTTCCATACGCGTAGACAAAGCATTGGTGACAGAAACACCGACACCGTGCAGGCCGCCCGCAAAGGAGTAGGCTCCGCCCGAATCCTTTTCAAACTTACCGCCCGCGTGCAATTGCGTAAACACCAACTGAACAGCAGGAACCCCTTCTTCCTCATGAATACCGACAGGGATACCGCGACCATCATCCAAAACCGTCACAGATCCGTCCGTATGTAACGTCACCTCAATACGAGAGGCGCCACCAGCCAACACTTCGTCGCTGGAGTTATCAATCACTTCTTGAATGATGTGCAAAGGGTTGTCCGTGAGGGTATACATCCCCGGACGTTGCTTGACAGGTTCAAGACCTTTTAAGACCTTAATACTCGATTCGCCGTAATCAGCACGCTTACTTGTTGCCATTATTTACCCAATAAAAACAAAAGTTTACTCTAAACTAGACTTCCCACGGTCGACAACACGGACCGCTCGGAACAAAATGGTAATTATGCCTGTTTTTAAGCATTCTCGCCAAAGGCAACCTCGACCAAAAACACCAACAAAAACAGCTACATAGAAACAGAAAAGCGTCAAGTTTTTCAACTGACGCTTTTTTGAGCAATGGTATCCCCGCCGGGACTCGAACCCGGAATTACAGCTTAGGAGGCTATCGTGATATCCTGTTTCACCACGGGAACATCATCTTTTAGAGCCCATCATTGTACTGTAAAAATGACGTTCCCCCAAATTTTTAAGAATTACTCTTGCGTAATTTAAAAAACATCTATAAAATGCCGAATTCTGATTCCCCGATAGCTCAGTCGGTAGAGCGACGGACTGTTAATCCGCAGGTCGTTGGTTCGAGCCCAACTCGGGGAGCCAAGTTTCAAATAAGATAGTTTCTTCGAAAACTGTTTTATTCCCCGATAGCTCAGTCGGTAGAGCGACGGACTGTTAATCCGCAGGTCGTTGGTTCGAGCCCAACTCGGGGAGCCATTCAAAGGAGAGGTCAAAAAACCTCTCCTTTTTCTTTGTCAACAATATTTTGTGAGTTTTGGGCAAAAATACCACAAAATATTCCATCAAAAATCCTCTTATTTTCCAAAGACTTGCGCACTGTTGCAATTTATTTTCGTTTTACCTATTGCCCTCACCGAATTTTGACTCTATTATCGCGGTGTCAATAGAACAAATTTATTTTGTTGACCACCGTGTCGGGGGAGAAAACCCTCGAAAAACGAGAGATGAACGTTTGGACGACGAGCATCTTTTTACAAACGGGTTGCAACTGTCAGACTAGCTTCGAAGCGAACATTTCGTCGAAGACAAGATCCTGAGTCCTTGGGTATAAGGCCTGTACCCTCGGTGCTAGAAAGCAGAAGCAACACTTTGGGGGAAAGGCATGAGTAATCGCTCCCAAAATAATACGGCGAATAACGAGTCCCAATTCCAACGCTCAATGCAATTGCGTCACCTCATCATGTTGAGTTTAGGTGGCGTGATCGGCAGCGGCCTCTTCTTTGGAACTGGTCACATCATCGCAAACGTTGGTGCCTTCGGTACTGTGTTGGATTACTTAATCGGTGCATTTATGGTGTACTTGATCATGTTAAGTCTTGGTGAACTCTCTGTGGCTCACCCCGACCCTGGCTCCTTTCACCTTTATGCAACGAAATACATCTCTCCGGCAGCCGGCTATGCTGTTGCGTGGTTGTATTGGTTGAATTGGACGGTCACGTTAGGGACCGCTTTCACCGCTGTTGGCTTTGCCATGCAGTATTGGTTCCCGCAAGTGCCGATATGGATGTGGTGCGTGATTTTCGGGTCGATCATTTTCTTCTTGAATGTGATTGATACTCGCTTTTTTGCTGAAAGTGAGTTCTTCCTCTCGATTATCAAAGTGATCACCATTCAGGTCTTCATCGTCTTGGGGACTTGCGCCATCTTTGATGTTATTCCATTTGGCGAAACAGGTTCTCCGGGTTGGTCAAACTTGATCGGTAACGGTGATTTGTTGCCCAACGGCATAACACCACTGTTATTTACGATGGTGACGGTTTGCTTTGCCTTCTCGGGCACTGAATTGATCGGTGTGGCCGCAGGCGAAACGCATAATCCCGAACGCGTGATTCCGATTGCTGTTCGCGCCTCTTTATTGCGCTTGGTGGTCTTCTTCGTAGGTACCGTCTTGATTGTTGCAACGTTGGTGCCGGCAGAATCGGCCACGGTTTCAAAGAGCCCGTTCATTACGGTCTTTGAGCAGTTGGGGATTCCCTATGCAGCAGACATCTTTAACTTTGTCATCATCACTGCGATTTTGTCATCGGCCAACACGGGGTTGTTTGCCTCCGGTCGCATGGTGTGGTCGTTGGGTCATGATGGCATGATGCCGGCTGGTTTAGCAAAGCTCAATAAGCGCGGTGTTCCTGTGAACGCCTTAGCTTTCAGTATGTTGGGCGGCTTACTTGCTTTGGCCTCTAGCGTTATGGCTGCTGATACGGTCTTTGTGATTTTGATCTCTATCGTAGGTTTCTCTACGGTGGGTGTTTGGTTAAGCATCTGCATCGCTCACTACCGCTTCCGCCAACAATATTTGGCCAATGGTGGCGACTTGAACGAGCTTAAATATAAGAGCCCTTGGTTCCCGTTCGTGCCCATTGCCGGTGCAGTGATGTGCATCATTGTGATGGTCGGCATGGGCTTTGACCCCGAACAACGCATTGCGCTTTATTGCGGTATTCCGTTTACCGTTTCGTGCTTTGTCATCTATCACTTGACGCATAAGATAAAAAAAGCGGCCCGGATGACTCACGTGGTGGACGACATGCCGGGTCGTGAAGCGATTCCCTAAGCGCTTCTTAACCACAGCCGGTTTTGACTGAGCCTATCCCCTCTTCGGGAAACAATCAAAACCGTTTATCAAACAAATACGGGAGAGTTCCAAAAGAGCTCTCCCGCTTGTTTTCCTATCATCAGTTTGCGGATTAAAGACCTGAGCGATCTTCCAATACATCCACTCCCTTAGGCGTCTTAAATGTGAAATCCGTCTTCTTAAATTTCGGATTCTTCTTCACATTCGAAAAAGCCAAAACCGTTTGCTGACCAAAATTGTCTTTCAAAATCATGCGAGCGGGCAATTGATTCTTAAAAGCGATTCTGACTTCGCTAAAGGGCGAGTTATCATCTTTAGGCGTTGCTAACAACCAGTGCATCCCTTCACTATCGGGAAGCTCTTTTACCGCAAAGTCTTTTGAGAAATCGTTGTTCCCGAAAAGAATGGATGCGGGCGTTGCCGGTAGCGCCTGCGTGAGTGTCTTAACGGTCACCTGAGCCATCTCGACGTCATAGAGCCATAAGGTCTTACCGTCACTCATCATCAATTCTTCAAAAGGCGCATCGTAGTGCCAGCTAAAGCAGCCCGGACGCAAGAATTTAAATTCTCCTTGACCGGCGCCAGAGGCATCTTCCCCTTTTTCCGTAAGAACTTTTTGGCTAAACGTCCCTGCGGCACTTGAGGTGTTTTTCAAAAAAGCCTGCAAGTCGTCCATGGCCCCAGCCATGGCAGACAACGAACAACCGGCTAAGAGTAAAGAGACTAAAAATTTACGCACTTAGAGCTCCAATTGATCAGGGCGAGCGTTAATAGTTCGACGACCACTTGAGTCTGCAGCACTCACAATACCTTCGGCCTCTAACTCATCAACGATATTGGCTGCACGCGGATAACCCACACCTAAACGGCGTTGTAAGAACGTCACCGAGCACTTATTACTGTCGAGAATAATCTGCACGGCTTTATCAAAAAGTGCATCTCGAGCGCCACCCAAACTGCGACGACTTTCTCCGCCTTCGCCTTCCTCGTCTTCGTCAGTTACCAACACTTCAGTCACATACTTAGGTTTAGCCATTTGACGCAATGCCGACGTAATACGTTCCAACTCGCCATCGGTCACAAAAGCTCCTTGGACACGTTCCAAAGACTGTAGACTCGGCATCTTGAATAAGAAGTCACCGTTACCTAAAAGGTTCTCGGCACCCATTTGGTCCAAAATAATGCGACTATCAGACCCCGTTGCCACTTGGAATGCCGCACGGGACGGAATATTGGTTCTCAAAAGACCGGAGAGCACATCGGCACTCGGACGTTGCGTTGCCAAAATCAAGTGAATCCCTGCAGCACGCGCTTTTTGAGCCAATCGAATCAAAGAGTCTTCAACACCCTTTTTATCCACCATCAATAAGTCTGCCATTTCGTCAACAACAACGACGATATAAGGCAACTCTTCCAACGGCATGTCCTCTTTCACATCCTTGAGATAGTGAGAGAGCATCGTTGTGCCACTCGCGGCAAGTTCGCGAACCTTTTGGTTATAGGTATCAATGTTTCGAACTTTCAACAAATGCGCCAAATGGTAGCGTCGATCCATTTCTTTGACACACCATTGAAGGCTGTGTTTTGCCAAATTCATTTGATCAACAACCGGGCACAACAAGTGCGGAATATCTTCATACCAAGAAAATTCCACCTTCTTCGGGTCAATCAAAATCAAACGTAATTTCGAGGGTTCAAAACGGTACAACAATGACAAAATCATGCTGTTGACGCCCACTGACTTACCAGAGCCCGTAGTACCGGCCACCAACAAATGAGGCATCTTCGCCAAATCTTGTACAAACGGCTCACCCGTGATGCACTTACCTAAACACAAGGGCAAAGCCCCTTTAAAGCGAGCAAAGTCTTGAGAGCCTAAGAGTTCAGAAAGTTTCACAATCTGACGCTTAGGATTCGGCACTTCAAGCCCCATGTAAGGCGTATTCGGAACGGTTTCCAAAACACGTACCGATTGAACACTTAAGACACGCGCCAAGTCGTTTTCCAGATTTTTAATCGCAGAACTTTTAACGCCTTCAGCCGGTTCAATTTCGTAGCGCGTCACCACCGGACCTGGATTGGCCGCTCTCACCGTCACTTTGACTCCGTAACTTGCGAGCTTACTTTCAATCAAGTTACTCATGATGCTCAACGAAGTCTTATCAATCGAAGGCTCGGAATTCACAGCCGGATCAAAAAGTCGCAAGTCCGGTCGAATGGGCGTAACAGAATTCTCAAAAAGACTTTCTTGTTGTGATTGCAAAGCAATCGTACTTTGTTCAACTTTGGCTTGAGGCTTAATATCAATCGCAAGACCGGGTTGATCATCCTCTTTCTCTTCAACCTTGTCTTCTTTCTTAAAAAACGGCAACGAAGACGTTATAACTTCTTTCTTTTTTTCCGGTTCATTGAAATCAGCCTTAACGATCTCTTCTCGACGATTATCTCGCTTGTAGAGGCGCTCGACGCGCGCTCCCAACCCCTCAAAAACATTGAGCCAAGAAAAATCAAAGAAAATCGCCATGCCCCAAGCACCCAAAACGAGCATAATCAAAGTAACGCCAATCGCTCCCATGTAAGGAACGACAGCTGTCATCAAGGATTGACCTAAAATGCCGCCGGCTTCGCCTGGCAATCGTTCTGCATAAGGGTACAAACGTAGCGCTTCCAACGTTGTGCTTGCGCACAACAGTAAGATCAAGCCAGCTAAGTGGTAGATGCGACCAAAGGGCGTTTTAACATAATGACTGGAAGCGTAACGCCATGCCACCATAGCGCCGACCCCAATGAGCCAATACGCACTCCAACCAAAAACAAACAATGAAATGTCTGAAAGATAAGCCCCAAAACCGCCTACAAAATTTTTCGCATTAACCAAGGGGGCCGCATGAGTGAAAGACGGATCGGCCGGAGAGTATGAAACGAGTGACAACACATACAAAACGGTGAAAACGGCAAAAAACACCCCCATAAAAGGCGCAAGGTGAATCTTTGCCTTTTCTTTAGGCGCCTTCGGTGCCTGCAAATACGCATTACTCTTAAGAACCAGTTCATTTCCAGGTGTCGCCAACTGACTATCATTGACGGAACGCTTGCGCTTGGCAGGTGCTTTTAGCAGGTTTTTTGAGGCTTTTTCTTTGTTGAGGGCCGGTTTTTTCATTCAAAAAATCAATTCTTACGTTCAATTTCTAGAAACATTAATTGTACTTTTTTGCGTCGCTAATAGGGCTTGTAAACACCCAATTTTGCAAGCATTTTTCAGCTGGTTACCTTTTTTATATTTTTGATCAATGGATCTTGACTAATTTCTTTCACTTTGAAGCTAAAATGCAAGAGTTAATTAATGAGAGAAACAAAGGATTTTTTATGTCCACTACGAAACATGCCAAAGTGATTGTCTTAGGTTCTGGGCCTGCAGGTTATACCGCCGCTCTTTATGCTGCGCGAGCCAATTTAGAACCGCTCTTGATCACCGGAATGGAGCAAGGCGGCCAATTGATGACGACCACCGAAATTGATAACTGGCCTGCTGATGTCAATGGCGTACAAGGGCCTGAACTTATGCAACGATTCCTTGATCACGCTAGCCGTTTCGGCACCCAAATTGAATTTGACATGGTGACCGAGGCTCACTTAAAGGAAAAACCGATTCGCTTGGTCTCCGACCTTGGCAACACCTACACGTGCGATGCCCTCATCATTGCAACGGGGGCCTCTGCCAAGTATTTGGGCCTTGAGTCCGAACAACACTACAAGGGACGAGGCGTCTCTGCATGCGCAACGTGTGACGGTTTTTTCTACCGTAAAAAGGTAGTGGCTGTTGTTGGCGGTGGTAACGCTGCTTTGGAAGAAGCACTTTACTTATCCAATATTGCCAGCAAGGTTCATCTCGTTCACCGCCGTGATCGTTTCAAAGCTGAACCGATTATGGTCAAGAAATTAATGGCTGCCGTTGAGGAAGGTCGTATTGAATTGCACCTTTTCCGCGAAGTCAAAGAAGTCTTGGGTGATGAACAAGGTGTAACGGGCCTTTCCCTTAAGGCTACAGACGGCGCAACTGATGAAACGTTAACGCTTGACGGCGTCTTCATTGCGATCGGCCATTCGCCCAACACCAAGATTTTTGCAGATCAATTGGAGCTTGATAACGGTTACATCGTTACGCAAGGTACGCGCTCACACACGGCAACGGCAACCAACATTGAAGGCGTCTTTGCTGCCGGTGACTGCCAAGACCAAACTTACCGTCAAGCCATCACTTCAGCAGCCACGGGTTGCATGGCCGCACTTGACGCACAACGCTATTTAGAAAGCCAAGAGTAAAAATGAGAAGTAAAGGTTTTGAGGCACTAAAGGGCATTAAAGCCCGTGCCTTTGAAGAAACAAAAGCACGCGAAGAGTCGGCAGAAGAGGCCGCCGCTCGTCGTGAGCAAGAAAAGATCAACAAGGAAGACTTTGATGCCGAAATGCATCGTCTTGGCATGATCAAAACCGAAAAGCAAGACGATGCCGCAGATCTGTTCTCTAAAGAAATGCAACGCTTAGGTGTCACTGAGCTTGATCAATCCAATAAAAAGCACCCGGCCGCACGCGTTAAAACGCGCAAGCCCATCACACCGGCTACCCGCGCTCATGTTGAGATGAAGTTGTCGGATAACTATGACGCCACGTCCATGGACGATTGGGCCGATCGTGACTATGTTGCAGTGGGTTGCGGGGTTGATTTAGCCAGCAAACTCAAGCGTGGTTTATGGCCCGTTGGGGCACATTTAGACTTACACGGCTACACAATTGAAGAAGCCCGCTCGGCTTTGACGACGTTTATTATTGCCGCCCGTCAGGAAGGGATTCGTTGTGTCCGTGTCGTCCACGGAAAAGGCATGAATAGCGATGAAGGCCCCGTTTTAAAAATGATGGTACGCCGTTGGCTTCGCCAAATGAATGAGGTGCAAGCCTTTATCCAAGCTTTACCCGGTGAAGGTGGCTCTGGTGCCGTTCGTGTTTTATTAACGAAGAAAATTGTTTAATGGGGAGATATTTATGGATATCTTGGAATTGATGCAAACTCGCTATACGACCAAGCACTTTGATCAAGGACGTCACGTGTCTGCAAAGGACATGGAAAAGCTTTTAGAAGTCCTTCGCTTGTGTCCTTCTTCCGTTAATTCACAGCCGTGGCACTTTTATGTTGTGACGACTCCTGAAGGTCGCGAAAGAATTCGTCCTGCCATTAAGGACTTTAACGTCAACCGTTTAACTGCCTCGGACTTTATTTTCTTTGCCGTGCCCGCCACGACAAGCCTACCCTATTGGGAAGCGCTTTATGAGAAAGAAAAAGCCGATGGACGATACAAAACGTGGACTTCTGAGGAACGTCCCGATGCACTGCGCATGGAGTACGCCAAAATGTACGAAGAAGATCCACAAGAATGGTTTAACTTCGCCAGCAATCAAGCCTATTTGGCTGCCGGCTGCTTAACTGTTGCAGCTGCAGAAATGGGCATTGACTCCACGCTCTTAGGTGGCATTGATTTTGATATGCTTGATGACCTTTTAGGCCTCAAAGCAAAGAACCACCGTACGATTTTAGGTATTGCATTGGGCTATCGCGCAAGCAAAGACTCCAATGCCTCTCGACCGAAATCCCGTTGGGAAAAAGAAGATATTATCCACTACATCCCTTAAAAAGATACCCGCCGGCCTAGCCGGCGGTTCTTCTTTGAGCCTATAAGGCTCTGTTACCAGCCGCGCCCTAACAGGCGCTTATTGGTCTGACACTCGCACGCTTGATATCAGCTGGCCGTA
>Ga0129317_1000322_pt1 | contig 54407 bp, 53 predicted proteins | sample Cm1ome_FD_94430 | JGI IMG/M metagenome (GOLD analysis project Ga0129317, IMG submission 94430) | Eastern black-and-white colobus group fecal microbial communities from Wisconsin, USA - Cm1105 metagenome | ecosystem: Host-associated > Mammals > Digestive system > Large intestine > Fecal | place... | reverse complement strand
GGGACTTGTTCACAAAATAGAATTTGAAATATATGGAGAGATATACTATAATATAACCTGTATTGTCATACACAGAAGGAGTGAGACCTTGGAAGTGACCAGAAAACAACTGGCGGACGGGGTATATCTCACCTGTTTGCCGGCGAGAAAGTTTAAAACCAGCCTGCTTTCCGCCCAGTTCGTGACGCCGCTCCGGAAGGAGACGGCGGCGGGCAGTGCGCTGCTGCCGGCTGTTTTGCGGCGGGGCACCGTCACGTACCCCGACATGGGAAGCCTGGCGGCCCGGCTGGACAGGCTGTACGGTGCCCGCATCGACTATACGGTCCGCAAAAAGGGCGAGAACCAGTGCGTGGGCTTCGTGGCCAGCTTCATTGACGACAGCTTCACCCCCGGAGGAGAAAAGCTGCTGGAGCCGGTGGCGGACCTGCTGGGAGAGCTGATCTGCGACCCGGCCACCCGCCACGGCCGCTTTGTGCCTGCCTATTTTGACAGCGAAAAAACCAACCTGATCGACGCCATCCGCAGCCTTATCAACGACAAGCGGGACTATGCCGACAGCCGCCTGCTGCGGGAGATGTGCGCCGGGGAGCCCTATGGCGTGCCCAGGCTGGGGGATGAGGCGGAGGCGGAGCGGCTGCAGCCCAAGAAGCTGTACGCCCTCTACAAAGAACTGATCTCCACGGCCCGGCTGGAGCTGTTTTACAGCGGCAGCGCCGACCGGAAACGGGTGGAGCAGGCTTTGCTGTCCGCCTTTTCCGCCCTGCCCCGGGATGTGGTCCGGGATATCGCCATTTCCCGTGACCATGCGGCTAGGCAGGAGGTGCTGCGGATCGAGGAGGCCATGGACGTGACCCAGGGCAAGCTGGGCATGGGCTTCTCCTGCGGCAGCGATGATACCGCCGCTCTGTTGATGGGCAACACCCTCTTCGGCGGCAGCAGCAATTCCAAGCTGTTTTTGAACGTGCGGGAGAAGCTGTCCCTGTGCTATTATGCATCTTCCTTGTACCACCGGCAGAAGGGGCTGATCACCGTCTCCTCCGGCATCGAGTTTGACAAGTTCCAGCAGGCCTATGACGAGATTCTGGCCCAGCTGGAGGCCGTCCGGAAGGGGGAACTGGAGGACTGGGAGCTGGAGGGCGCCAAGAGCACCCTGCTGAATGCCTACGCTTCCATGGGAGACTCCCAGGGCAAGCTGGAGAACTTCTATCTGGGCCAGGCGGCCACCGGCCAGAGCGAGACGCCGGAGATGCTGGCCCAACAGGTGCGCGAGGTCACCCCGGAGCGCATTTTTGAGGCCATGGGCACCGTTACCCTGGATACCGTGTACTTCCTGAAGGGAAAGGAGGCGGCGGAATGAAACAGAGCTTTTACAAGCGCATCGGGGAGTCCGTCTATTCCCAGCGCTTGCCCAACGGCCTGGAGGTCCGGGTGGTGCCCAAGCCCGGCTACGCCAAGAAGTACGCCTTCTTCGCCACCCGCTACGGCGGCATGGACACCCGCTTCTGCCTGAACGGCAAGTGGCTGGACACCCCGGCGGGCATTGCCCACTATTTGGAGCACAAGATGTTCGACACCAAGGAGGGCAACGCCCTTCAGGAGCTGGCGAAAAACGGCGCGGAGCCCAACGCCTTCACCTCCAACGCCATGACTGGCTACTATTTCGACTCTACGGACCACTTTGAGGAGAATCTGGAGATTCTGCTGTCCTTCGTGTCCATCCCTTATTTCACCGAGGAGAGCGTCGCTAAAGAACAGGGCATCATCGGCCAGGAGATCCGCATGATCGAGGACAACCCCGATTGGCAGATCTACACCCGGATGCTGGAATCCCTGTACAGCAGCAGCCCCGCCCGCGCCAGCATTGCCGGCACGGTGGAGAGCATCTCCCACATTACGGCGGAGACCCTCTACGACTGCCACAAGGCTTTTTACACCCCCTCCAACATGATCCTGACGGTGGTGGGCGACGCGGACCCGGTCCGTGTGGTGGACCTGGCCCGCCGCATCCTGCCCCGGGAGGGCGGCCCTATCATTCCCCGGGACTACGGCGACGAGCCGGAGACCATTGCCCAGGCGGAGACCAGCCGTACCATGGAGGTCTCCTGTCCCCAGTTCCTGGCGGGCTTCAAGTGCCGTCCCGCCGAAGACGGGGAGGACTATATGCGCCTAGCGGTGATCGGCGATATCGCCTGTGATATTCTGCTGGGGGATTCCAGCCCATTGTATCTGCGGCTGTACGACCAAGGACTTATCAACACCAGCTTCGGCGGCAGCTTTGAGATGATGCCCGGCATTGCCTACCTGTACGCCGGGGGCGACAGCAAGGACGCCCGGACCGTGGCGGCGGAGATCCAAAAGGAGGCGGACCGCCTGGTGCGGGAGGGCATCGACGAGGCCTTCTACCAGCAGGTGACCCGGGCCGCCTTTGGCTCCAACCTGCGGGGCATCAACTCCTTTGAGAACATCGCCGTCTCCCTGACGGAGGGCTATTTCCACGGGTACGATCCCTTCCGGTTCCCGGAGGTGTTCGACTCCATCACCAAGGAGGATGTGACCGCCTTCCTGCGGGACAACATCCGGGGCGAGCGCATGGTCCTCAGCGAGATCGTGCCGCCCCAGGCTTAAGCGTATACAGAAAGGAAGACCTGTTTTGACTGCGTTGAAAAATATGCCCATCAGCTTTCCCGGCCTGTTCGGTGACTGGTCGTTCAATCCTGACCCCATCGCCATCCATGTGGGCCATGGCATCTACTGGTACGGGATCATTTTGGCGGCTGCCATGCTGGCGGGTTTGTTCCTGTGCATGAAGCAAGCGAAGCACTACGGCCTGACTGAGGACAATGTGCTGGATTTCATCCTGTGGGCGGTGCCCAGCTGCATCATCGGCTCTCGCATCTACTATGTGATTTTCTATCTGGACCTCTACCGGAATGCCGACGGCAGCCTGAACTGGGGACAGATGATCGCCATTTGGGACGGCGGCCTGGCCATCTACGGCACGGTCATCGCCGGTGTGATCGTGGCGGTGATATTTACCCGGCTGAAGAAGCTGCCCCTGGCCGCTATGACGGACCTGGCAGTGCTGGGGCTGCTGCTGGGCCAGATCATCGGCCGCTGGGCCAACTTCATCAACCGGGAGGCCTTCGGCGGCCTGACGGACCTGCCCTGGCGCATGCGGCTGTGGGTCAGCAGCTACCAGTATATCGAGGTCCATCCCACCTTCCTCTATGAGAGCCTTTGGAATCTGGTGGGGCTGTTGCTGCTGCTGCTCGTGGTGTCCAAGGGCCGCCGGTTCGACGGCGAGAACACCTGGTTCTATTTCTTGTGGTACGGCCTGGGCCGCTTCTGGATCGAGGGCCTGCGGACCGACAGCCTGTACCTCTTTGACTGGACCTTCATGGGGGAGCCCATCCGGGTCTCCCAGGCGCTGAGCCTGGTGATGGTGGTCGTGGCGGTCTTCATGCTGTTTTACAATCTGAAGATCAAAAAACGCACAGCGGACGGGCTCTGGGTGAACCGGGTGGCCGCGGCCAAGGCTGCGGAGCGGGCCGCCGAGGAAGAAGCGGCTTTCCAGACGGACCCGACACTGGAGAAAGTGATGCTGGAAGCGGAGGAGAAGGTGGAACCTGCGGAGACCGCCGAAAAAACAGAGGAGGAGCAGCATGGCGACGCGGATTGACGGGAAAGCTTTGGCCGCAAAGGTAAAGGAACAGGTGTGGGCGGAGGCCGCCAAGCTGCGGCGGGAGGCTGGCCTGGCAGTGATCCTAGTGGGTGAGAACCCGGCCTCCAAGGTATACGTGGCGGGAAAAGAGAAGGACTGCGCTGAATGCGGTATCCGCAGCTTCCCTCACAAGCTCCCGGAGGAAACCACCCAGGAGGAGCTGCTGGACCTGATCCGGACGCTGAACGGCGACCCGGCGGTGGACGGCATCCTGTGCCAGCTGCCCCTGCCCAGGCATCTGGACGAGGAGGCGGTCATCAACGCCATCCGGCCGGACAAGGATGTGGACTGCTTCCACCCCTTCAACGTGGGCCGCATGGTCATCGGGGAGCCGGTGTTCCTGCCCTGCACCCCCGCCGGTGTCATGGAGATGCTGAAGGAATACGAGATCCCCATCCGGGGAAAACGGTGCGTGGTGCTGGGGCGCAGCAATATCGTGGGCAAGCCCATGAGCATGCTGCTGACCCAGGCGGACGGCACTGTCACCACCTGCCATTCCCGGACGGAGGACCTGGCGTCCATCACCCGGGAGGCGGACATCCTGGTGTCCGCCATCGGCAAGACCCGCTTCGTCACGGCGGATATGGTGAAGCAGGGGGCCGTGGTCATCGACGTGGCCATGAACCGGGACGAGAACGGCAAGCTCTGCGGAGACGTGGATTTCGCCGCTGTGGAGCCCAAGGCGTCCTACATCACCCCTGTTCCCGGCGGCGTGGGCCCCATGACCCGGGCCATGCTGATGCGAAACATCCTGACGGCGGCTCAAAATCATCAGGCATAAAAAAAGATCAACAGCGCCCCATGGAGCGATTCCATGGGGCGCTGTTTTTGTGTGCTGATGGGCTTAATCGGTGGCCGTCAGAGGCCGAAAGGCCCGGGCCAGACTGCGGTGATAGACCAGAAGACCTACCGCCAGGGAGAGCACCAGGCCGCTGAGCACGTCCAGGCAGGCATGCTGCTTGATGAACAGGGTGGACAGGCAGATCAGAACCGCCAGTACTGCCACAGTCCAGCGGAGAACGCGGTGGGGGCGCAGACGGCGGCAGTCCCAGACTGCCCAGGCGGCGCCAATGGAGCCCACCACGTGGACGGAGGGGAACACGTTGGTGTTGGTGTCGATGGCGTACAGTCCCTCCACCCAGCGGGCGAAGAAGTTGTCCCGGGGCATGACCAGAGGACGCAAATCCTGGCCGTTGGGGATCAGGAACCAGATCAGCTCACTGAGGAAAAAGGTCAGGGCCAGAAAGACCATGTACCTGCGGAAGCCCTCCCGGTCCCGTGCCAGCAGGTAAAGTCCTACTGCCACCAATAGAGGATACCACAGGCAGTAGGGGATCACGAACCATTCGCAGAAGGGAATGGCCTGATCCCAGGGCGTCTGGGTAGCCCAGTAGCCGGAGATGGGGAGATGCTCCAGAATCACAAAGGACAGCAGATACAGGGGGAGCCAGAGGAGATACTTCAGTTCGGCCAGGATGGGGCGCCAGAGGTCGGAAAGCCGCATACGCGATCACCTTCTCGTGAGAAGATGCGTATACACTACCACAGGCACGTAGGAGAATCGTGTCTATTTTGGGAACAAAATATGAAGAAATTGAGAACTTTGAGAGGCGTCTGACGCACAAAAAAGCGCCGCTGCAAAGCAGCGGCGCCTGGAAGGTTTCAGCGTTCCTCGCGGAAATAGGGCAGTCCCAAACTGGCAGGGGGCTGATTTTCGCGCTTTTTGCGGAGAGAGATGGCAATCAGCACCACGATGGTGACCAGATAGGGGAGCATCTTGAACAGCTCGATGTCCTTGCGGCCCAGGCCGGGGATGATGAGGTACACCCAGAACAGCAGGCCGAACAGGTAGGAGCCCCAGATGGCGTTGACGGAGCGCCAGGTTGCGAAGATGACCAGGGCCACGGCCAGCCAGCCCAGGGATTCGATGGTGCCGTCGTTGGCCCAGGTGCCCTTGATGTAGTCCATGGTGTAGTACAGGCCGCCCATGCCGGAGATGCCGGCGCCGATGCAGGTAGCCAGGTACTTGTAGCGGGTGACGTTGATGCCTGCCGCGTCGGCAGTGGCGGGATTCTCGCCAACAGCCCGCAGGTTCAGGCCCGTGCGGGTCCGGTTCAGGAACCAGGCCATGACGATAGCCACCACAATGGCGAGATAGACCATGAAGCCGTAGCTGAGGAACAGCTTGCCCACCACACTCAGGTCCGTCACATTGTTGATGTTGGCCCGGTAGATGGAACTGGTGGCGGCTACGGAGATCTGGCCCACGCCGCCGGCCATGGTGTTGAGACCGCCGCCGAAGAAGTTTGCCACGCCGCCGCCGAAGATGGTCAGTGTCAGACCAGTGACGTTCTGATTGGCCCGGAGGGTGATGGTCAGGAAGCTGTACAGCAGGCCGCCCAGTGCAGAGGCCAGGAAGGCGGCAAGGAAGCTCAGCAGCAGACATACCACCTTGTTGGGCGCGGGATTGTTGAGTTCATAGAAGAAGGAGGCTGCCAGACCCGCAATGCCGCCCAGGTACATGATACCGGGGACACCCAGGTTCAGGTTGCCGGATTTCTCCGTCAGGATCTCGCCGATGGCGCCGAACATGATGACGGTGCCGAAGCAGACGGCGGACTGCAGCAGCTGGATTACCTGTGCGGTTGTCATTTGGCCTCGACCTCCTTTTTGCCCCGCAGGATGACACGGTAATTGATGAAGAACTCGCTGCCCAGGATGAAGAACAGGATAATGCCGGTGATGATGTTGGAGGCATAGTCGTTCAGGTTGAACTGGGAGGCGATCTGAATGGCGCCCTTCTGCAGGAATACCAGCAGCAGGGAGATCAGGATCATCACGAAGGTGTTGAACTGAGCCAGCCAGGCCACGATGATGGCGGTAAAGCCGCGGCCGCCGGCGGTGGAGGTGGAGATGGTGTGGCTGGCACCTGCCACAGCGATGAAGCCCGCTAGACCGCAGATGGCGCCGGAGATGGCCATGGTGCGGACGGTGACCTTCTTCACGCTGATGCCTGCGTACCGGGCGGTGTTCTGGGAGTCGCCCACCACGCTGATCTCATAGCCTTGCTTGGAATATTTCAGGTAGATGAACATGCCCACGGTCAGGGCCAGCACCAGGATCACGTTCAGACCGTAGGTCTGGCCGAACACGGCGGGGAACCAGCCCGCCTTGGTCTGCTGGTTGATGACGCCCACGGTGTTGGAGCCGATGGGATTCTCCCACAGGGCCACGCAGTAGCTGGTGATTTGGATGGCCACATAGTTCATCATCAGGGTGAACAGCGTCTCGTTGGTGCCCCACTTGGCCTTGAAGGCGGCGGGGATGACGCCCCAGACGCAGCCTGCCAGCAGGCTGACAACAGCCATGATGACCAGCAGGACCGGGGTGGAGATGGAACCGCCGAAGGCCCGCATAAAGCCCGCGGTGACAACGCCGCCGATCAGGACCTGGCCCTCGGCGCCAATATTCCAGAATTTCATCTTGAAGGCGGGGGCCAGGCCCACGCCGATGCACAGCAGCATCATGGTGTCACGGATGGTGACCCAGCTGCGGCGGGAGGTGCCGAAGGCACCGTCAAAAATGGCTTTGTAAACCTCGACAGGATTCAGCTTGGTGACGGCAAAGATGAAGATACCGCTGACCACCAGGGACAGCACCACCGCCACGATGCGGATAACGTAGGCCTTGGGGCGGGAAATGCCGTCCCGCTTGGCAATGCGGAGCAGGGGCTCCTGAGTGTGATTCACAGTGCTCATGCAGGTTCGCCCTCCTTCTTAAAGCGGGTCATCAGCAGGCCCACTTCCTCCTTGGTGGTGGTACGGGCGTCCACGATGCCGGAGACCTGGCCGCCGCACAGCACCAGAATCCGGTCGCACAGCTCCAGCAGCACGTCCAGATCCTCGCCCACGTAGACCACGGCGACGCCCTTCAGCTTCTGCTCCGTCAGCAGGTTGTAGATGGTGTAGGATGTATTGATGTCCAGGCCGCGGACGGCGTAGGCCGTCATGAGCACAGAGGGCTCCTGGGCGATCTCGCGGCCCACCAGCACCTTCTGCACATTGCCGCCGGAGAGACGGCGGACGGGGAAGTTGACGCTGGGAGTGACCACGTCCAGCTCCGTCAGGACCTCCTCGGCCAGCTTCTTGGGGGCTTTCCGGTCCGTGAAGATGCCATGGCCCTTCCGGTAGCTGCGCAGCAGCATGTTGCCGGTCATGCCCATGGTGCCCACCAGGCCCATGCCCAGCCGGTCCTCCGGCACGAAGGCCAGGGAGACGCCGGCCTGCTTGATTTGGAGAGGCGTCTTGCCCACCAGCTCCGTGCCGTCCTTGTCCTCCGGGTGGCCGATGGGACGGTACCGGATAGAGGCGCCGGGGGAGATGGGCTGCAGGCCCGCGATGGATTCCAGCAGCTCCTTCTGGCCGGAACCGGCGATACCGGCAATGCCCAGAATCTCGCCGCCCATTGCGGTGAAGGTCACATTGTCCAGCCGCTTGACGCCCATGGCATCGTAGACGGTCAGACCGCTGACCTCCAGACGGGGCGTGGGGTCCTTGGGATCAGGGCGGTTGATGTTCAGCGTGACGGCGTGGCCCACCATCATGTCCGTCAGCGCCTGGGGAGAGGTGTCCTTTGTTGCCACGTCCCCGATGTACTTGCCCTTGCGGAGCACTGCTACCCGGTCGGATACGTCCATGACCTCGTGGAGCTTGTGGGTAATGATGATCATGGCCTTGCCGTCGGCCTTCATGTTCCGCATGACGTCAAAGAGGCGGTCGGTCTCCTGGGGAGTCAGGACGGCGGTGGGCTCATCCAGGATCAGAATGTCCGCGCCGCGGTAGAGGACCTTGACGATCTCCACCGTCTGCTTTTCGGAGACGGACATGTCGTAGATCTTCTTGTTGGGGTCGATCTGGAAGCCGTACTTTTCGCAGATGCCGTTGATCTTGGCTGCGGTGGCTTTCAGGTCCAACTTGCCCTCCTCCTCCAGTCCCAGAACAATGTTCTCGGCGGCGGTGAACACATCCACCAGCTTGAAGTGCTGATGGATCATGCCGATGCCGTAATCAAAGGCGTCCTTGGGGGAGGCAATGATGACGGGCTGGCCGTTCACCAGGATCTCACCTTCGTCGGGAAAGTAGATGCCGGCCAGCATATTCATCAGCGTGGTCTTGCCGCTGCCGTTCTCTCCCAGCAAAGACAGAATCTCACCACGGTTGATGTCCAGAGAAACGCTGTTGTTGGCAACGACTTTTCCGAACCGCTTTGTGATGTTCCGTAATTGGACTGCTGCAACAGTTTCCACGAAGACCATCCTTCCTGCCGTTTTGGCATAAAATGGGGAAGCGCCGGAGAAACCGAAAGCCCGGCGCTTGGGGCAGGGGGAGTGGTTCCCGGTGCCCAATGGGATCTCAAAGGTTGATATCTAAGTATACCATGCCTTTCGGGCAATGTAAATCATAAATGACATAAGAATTGTGAGGGTTGCACAGAAATGTAAGACTTCCACAAGAAAGGTCAACCTATTTTGACGAGAATGGAAAAAAGAGGGGACTGCCTTTTGGCAGTCCCCTCTTTGGAACAAATTGCGAATTAGTTGTTGTTCAGCTCGGTGATGCCGTCGATGCGCAGAGCGAAGTAAGGAGCAGAGCGCAGGACAGACTCCTGGAAGGCACCGTCCACGATGGCCTCGCCGGTGTCGTTGACCCAGTCGCCGTCGGTATCCAGACCGAAAGCGGTGGTGACGGTCTCGCCGCCCACGGTGAAGGTGGAGGTATCGAAGACCTGCAGGCTGCCGTCCTTGATAGCGGCCCAGGCAGCGTCAACGGCTTCCTGAGTGCCCTCGGCGCAGCTCTCGCCCAGGGCGGAGATCATGACAGCGCCGTCCTTCACACCGGTAGCGAAGTCGGTGGGGATCTCCTGGCCGGCGATGAACTTCTCCAGAGTGGCCTTGTACAGGACGGACCAGTTGTTCTGAGCGGAGGTCAGGGCGGCGGTGGGAGCAACGGACAGCATGTCGATGTTGTAGCCCACGGAGTAGACTTCCTTGCCGGAGTCCTTCACAGCCTGAACGGCGGAGGGAGCGCCGGTGGAGTCGGCGTGCTGGCCGATGATGACGCAACCCTTGCTCATCAGAGCATTGGCGACCTCGCCCTCAGCCACGGGATCATACCAAGAGTTGGTGTACTGAACGTCCATGTGGGCCTCGGGGACGATGGACTGGATGCCCAGCAGGAAAGCGGTGTAGCCGCAGACCACCTCGGCATAGGGGAAGGCGCCGACATAGCCGATGTAGGGATCGGAGACCTTACCGGCGTCCATCAGCTCCTTCAGCTTCATGCCGGCCACGACGCCGGAGACGTAGCGGGACTCAAAGGTATAGGGGAACATGTTTTTGAAGTTGGCCAGACCGGAGTTGGCGGCGGTATCGCCGGTGCAGGAGACAAAGACGACGTCCTCATACTCGCCGGCGGCTTCCTGCATGTACAGCTGGTGGCCGTAGGAGTCAGAGAAGATGATGCCGCAGCCCTGCTCCGCCAGGTCGACGGCGGTATCGTAGCAGGTCTCATCCTCGGGGATGTTGTACTTCATGATGATCTGAGAATCAGCGATGCCCAGATCGGCGCAGGCGGTCTTCAGACCATCAATGTGGGCAGCGTCATAACCGGAGTTCTCATCATGGACGCAGATCAGGCCGACCTTCACTTCGGCGGCGGGATCAGCCGCGGGCTCCTGGGTCTCAGCGGGCTTCTCGGTCTCAGCGGGCTTTTCTGCCTCTTTGCTGCCGCCGCAGGCGACCAGGCTCAGGGACATGACCAGAGCGAGAAGCAGTGCAAGGAACTTCTTCATTCTAATTTCCTCCTTCAAAAAATAAAATTAGGTCACAAATGACCCTCTTCTATTGCCATCATACAAGGTCGGCCTTAAAAATTCAACTGAATTTTTGCAATTTTAAAAGAAATCCGGCTGGAATTTTCGAAAATTTTTGCACGGCTTTTATGAGATGATACAAAAACGAAAAAAAGCGGACAAAAAAGGGAAGTGGAAATCCCACTTCCCTTTGGCGAAAATAACAGGTCGACCTTTTTTACTGGGTAATTACGGTGCCGGTTTTGCCGGCGATGCCGTCCCGCGCCTTTTCCAGCAGGGTGATGAGGGCGGAGCGGCCGGACTTGCTCTCGGCAAACTGAACGGCGGCCTGGACCTTGGGCAGCATGGAGCCGGGGGCGAACTGCCCCTCGTCCATGTAGATCCGGGCCTGGTCGGGCGTCAGGGAATCCAGCCAGGTCTGGTTGGGCTTGCCGAAGTTGACAGCCACCTTCTCTACGGCGGTGAGGATCACCAGGCAGTCGGCGTCCAGCTGCTGGGCCAGCACGCAGGAGGCGAAGTCCTTGTCCACCACAGCGGCGGCGCCCTTCAGGTGATGGCCCTCGGTGGTGAAGACGGGGATACCGCCGCCGCCGCAGGCGATGACCACCAGGCCGGCGTCCACCATGTCACGGATGGACTCGATCTCCACGATGGACTGGGGACGGGGAGAGGCCACCACACGGCGGTAGCCCCGGCCGGCGTCCTCCACCACCTGATAGCCGCGTTCCGCAACCATCTTGTCTGCTTCCTCCTTGGTCATGAAAGAGCCGATGGGCTTGGTGGGATTCTGGAAGGCGGGATCGGCGGGATCCACTTCCACCTGCGTCAGCACAGTGGAAACGCCCTTGCGGATGCCCCGGTCCAGCAGCTCCTCACGCAGGGAGTTCTGCAGGTCGTAGCCGATATAGCCCTGGCTCATGGCCACGCAGACGGACAGGGGGCAGGGAATATACTTTTCGGGATTGGAGCGGGTCAGCTCGGTCATGGCCGCCTGGATCATGCCCACCTGGGGGCCGTTGCCGTGGGCGATGACCACCTCGTGGCCCTCTTCGATCAGGTCGGCGATGGCCTTGGCAGTCTGCTTGACGGCCACCATCTGCTCGGGAAGATTGTTGCCCAGGGCATTGCCGCCCAGGGCGATGACGATACGTTTACCCATGGTATATATACTCCTTTTGGATATAGCAAGCCCGCCTGAGACGCGGAAAACACATATCAGGCGGGCCGACCGTTCAGTTGGTTGATGTCGTCAGGGAGCGCTGATTATTCGGCGAACTCACGCTTGGTGGCGCGCTCCTCCAGAGCCTTCAGAGTGGCCTGAGGATCCTTGCACTTGGCCAGGAAGATCATGGCGGCGATGATATAGGGCTTGAAGGAGGCCTCCTTGTACAGGGGAGTGCGGTAACGGTCGAATACGGAGGCGTCCACCTCGCCGGTCTCGCAGGAGACACCGGTGATGTCGGCGGGCAGGCAGTGCAGGTACAGAGCCTTGCCGTCCTTGGTCTTAGCCATCATTTCCTCGGTGCAGGCCCAGTCCTTGTGCTCGGCGTTCTGAGCCAGCAGCTCCTTCTCCAGAGCCTTGATGCCGTCGGTGTCGCCCTCGGCGTACAGGTTGGTGCGCTTCTCCATGGCGGCGAAGGGAGCCCAGCTCTTGGGATACACGATATCGGCGTCCTGGAAGGCCTCTTCCATGGAGTGGGTCTTGGTGAAGGAACCGCCGGTAGCGGCAGCGTTCTTGCGGGCGACCTCCTCGACCTCGGGCATGACCTCATAGCCCTCGGGATGAGCCAGGACAACGTCCATGCCGAAGCGGGTCATCAGGCCGATGACGCCCTGGGGAACGGACAGGGGCTTGCCGTAGGAGGGAGAATAGGCCCAGGTCATGGCGATCTTCTTGCCCTTCAGGTTCTCCACGCCGCCGAACTCATGGATGATGTGCAGCATATCGGCCATGCACTGGGTGGGGTGGTCGATGTCGCACTGCAGGTTCACCAGAGTGGGCTTCTGCTCCAGCACGCCGTCCTTGTTGCCCTCGGTCACGGCGTCCACGACCTCGTGCATGTACTTGTTGCCCTTGCCGATATACATATCGTCACGGATGCCGATGACGTCGGCCATGAAGGAGATCATGTTGGCAGTCTCGCGGACAGTCTCGCCGTGGGCGATCTGGCTCTTGCCCTCGTCCAGGTCCTGGACCTCCAGGCCCAGCAGGTTGCAGGCGGAGGCGAAGGAGAAGCGGGTACGGGTGGAGTTGTCGCGGAACAGGGAGATGCCCAGGCCGGACTCGAAGATCTTGGTGGAGATGTTGTTCTCACGCATGTAGCGCAGGGCGTCGGCCACGGTGAAGACGGCCTCGATCTCGTCATCGGTCTTCTCCCAGGTCAGGAAGAAGTCGCCGTTGTACATATCCTTGAAGTTCAGGGCATTCAGCTTGTCGATATACATCTGCAAAGTCTTATCCATGTTCAGTTCTCCTTTAATATTCTCTATATAAATAAAGTTGGGGCAGATTACTGGATGTCGTTGTTGGTCAGGCTCTGACGGAACTCGGTGATGTCGTCGGTCTTGTTCTCGGGCTTATACAGGCCGGGGACGGCGGCGTACAGGGCGGCGCAGGTGACCAGATCCTGCTTCCAGGTGATCTCGTTGGGGGCGTGGGCCTGAGACTCAGCGCCGGGGCCGAAGCCAACGCAGGGGATGCCGTAACGGCCCTGGATGGAGACGCAGTTGGTGGAGAAGGTCCACTTGTCGGTCAGGGGACGGCCGTCGCGCAGGTGCATGGCGTCCTTCTTGGGGTCGGCGTCGGCGTGGCCGATGCGCTTGTCGCCCCACAGGGCGTGGTGGGCGTCGATCAGAGCCTGGACGTGAGCGGCGCTCTCCTTGTTGATCCAGGTGGGGAAGAAGCACTCGGTCTCATAGACGGTGCCGGTCCAGGCGGGACGGTCGTACATGTACATGCTGACCTTCACGTCGTCCTTGTACTTCTGGACGGAGGGCAGGTCCTCGATCTCCTTCAGGCAGGAGTCCCAGGTCTCACCGGCAGTCATGCGGCGGTCAATGGAGATGGAGCAGCTGTCCGCCACGGCGCAGCGGGAAGGAGAGGTGTAGAAGATCTGAGAGGTGGTGCAGGTGCCGCGGCCCAGGAACTGAGCGTCCTCATAATGCTCGGGGTTGAACTCGGGGTTCAGCATCTTCACCAGGCCCTTGACGGTGTTGGAGGGGCCGTCGCCGTTCTCGTTCAGGGCGCGGACGTCCTGGAGAATGTCGGCCATCTTGTAGATGGCGTTGTCGCCGCGTTCGGGAGCGGAGCCGTGGCAGGAGATGCCCTTCACGTCCACGCGGATCTCCATACGGCCGCGGTGACCGCGGTAGATGCCGCCGTCGGTGGGCTCGGTGGAGATGACGAACTCGATCTTGCTGCGGGCGTCCTCGGGACCGTTGAAATACTTGTTGACGATGTACTGCCAGCACATGCCGTCGCAGTCCTCTTCCTGGACGGAGCCGACCACCATGATCTTGTAGCCCTCGGGAATCAGGCCCATGTCCTTCATGATCTTGGCGCCGTACACGGCGGAAGCCATGCCGCCCTCCTGGTCGGAGCCGCCGCGGCCGAAGATGATGTCCTCGGTCTCATAGCCCTGGTAGGGGTCGGCTTCCCAGTTGTTGATGTTGCCGATGCCCACGGTGTCGATGTGGGAGTCGATGGCGATGATCTTCTCACCCTCGCCCATCCAGCCGATGACGTTGCCCAGGCCGTCGATCTCAACCTTGTCGTAGCCCAGCTTCTCCATCTCAGCCTTGATGCACATGACGACTTCTTTCTCCTCGCAGCTCTCGCTGGGGTGGGAGATCATATCCCGCAGGAACCGGGACATGTCCGCCTTGTAGCCTTCTGCCGCTTTCTTGATCGCTTCGAAATCCATAACGCCGTCCTCCATTAAATTTGTATTTATCAGGTCGTTTTTGCTCTATCTGTCCCTATCATAACACAAGAATCCTGTTTGTCAAACAAAAAATTTGAAAACCAAAAAAATTTTTTTGAAAAAAGGTTGATTTCTCTGAAAATTGTGGTATGATGGTGATGGTAGATTAGAATGTTTCCATAAAAAAGGGGGAAGTGCCTACGGAAAGCGGAAGACTTGAAATGCTGAAACAGATCGCGGCGGGCATTGCCGCACAGTTCGGCAGCAATTGTGAAGTTGTGATCCACGATGTCAGCAGTCATAAAATGGACCACTCCATCGTCTACATTGAAAATGGGCATGTCAGCGGCCGGAAGGTGGGAGACGGCGGTTCCCATGTGGTTGTGGAGCAGATGATCCAGGAGGAGGCCCAGCCGAAGGACTATCTGGGCTATCTGACCAAGAGCGCCAACGGAAAGGTACTCAAGTCCTCCACCATGTATATCCGCAACAGCCGGGGCAAGGTGGTGGCCTTGCTGTCCATCAACTTTGATATTTCCGCCCTGTCCATGATGGATGCCGCCGTGCGGGATCTGATCATGCCCAGAGATTCGGCACAGGCGGAGCCGGAGAAGATCGTCAATGTCAACGATCTGCTGGAGGAACTGATCCAGCAGTCCGTGGCGCTGGTGGGCAAGCCGGTGGCCATGATGAACAAGGATGACAAGGTGAAGGCCATTCAGTTCCTGAACCAGAACGGCGCGTTCCTGGTGACCAAGTCCGGTGATAAGATCGCCAAGTATTTCGGGATCTCCAAGTATACCTTATATTCTTATATCGACACAAAACAACAGGAGGGTAAAGCGACATGATTGATCTGTCCATTAACAAGCAGGGCCTGGAGCACAATATCAAGAAGGCCAAGGAAAACGGCATCATCATCCCCACCATCGCCCAGATGCAGCATCCCGAGACCATTCCCGGGAAGATTCAGGATCAGCTGAAGGGCGTGGGCCTGTGGGACGTGAATCCCCTGAACCTGTTCCGCATCACCTGGAAGAATGAGCCCAAGGAGTCCGGCGGCCTGTTCCAGGAGGTCCCCAACTACATCGAGCTGCCTCCCGCACTCACCGGCGTGCCCTGCCGCATCGTCGCCATGGCGGGCAAGTGGTTCCCCACCGGCTGCCACAAGGTGGGCGCGTCCTTCGGCTGCCTGGCCCCCCGGCTGGTGACCGGCCAGTTTGACGTGGATAAGCACAAGGCCGTGTGGCCTTCTACCGGCAACTACTGCCGCGGCGGCGCCTTCAATTCCCGGCTGTTGGGCGCCCAGGGTGTCGCCATCCTGCCCGCCGAGATGAGCAAGGAGCGCTTTGACTGGCTCCATGAGATCGGCGCCGAAGTCATCGCTACTCCCGGCTGCGAGTCCAACGTGAAGGAAATTTTCGACAAGACCAACGAGCTCAAGCAGGACCCCCTGTACATGATCTTCAACCAGTTCGAGGAGATGGGCAACCCCCTGTGGCACTACAATGTCACTGGCAACGCCCTGGCGGACGTGTTCGAGGCCATCAAGCGTCCCGGCGACAAGTTTGCGGGCGCCTGCTTCACCTCCGGCTCCGCTGGCACCATGTCCACCGGCGACCGCCTGAAGGAACTGTATCCCCACCTGAAGCTGGGCGTAGGCGAGGCGCTGCAGTGCCCCACCATCCTGAACAACGGCTTCGGCGGCCACCGCATCGAGGGCATCGGCGACAAGCACATCCCCTGGATCCACAACGTGAAGAACACCGACATGGCCATCGCCATCGACGACGAGGACTCCCAGCGGCTGCTGCGGCTGTTCAACACCCCCGAGGGCCAGGATTACCTGCTGAATACCCTGAAGCTGGACCCCGTGCTGGTGGAGAAGCTGACCTGGCTGGGCATCTCCGGCATCGCCAACGTGCTGTGCTGCATCAAGATGGCCAAGTATTATGAGTTCACCGAGCACGATGTTGTCGGCACCGTCCTGACCGACTCCGCCGTCATGTACGGCAGCCGCATCGCCGAACTGAACGAGATGCACGGCGCCTATAATGTCCACGAGGCCGTTCTGGACCACAACCTGCATATGCTGGGTCTCAAGACCGACAATCTGATGGAGCTGACCTACGCCGACCGCAAGCGGGTCCACAACCTGAAGTACTACACTTGGGTGGAGCAGCAGGGCAAGACCAGCGAGGAGCTGAACGCCCTGTGGTACGATACCGAGGGCACCTGGGACGCCGTCCATGCCCAGGCCAAGGACCTGGATGAGCTGATCAACGCCTTCAACGAGGAGAGCGGCGTTTTGAAGAGCCTGTAAGGGAGAATGATATGACAGATGCAAGGGGCGGGCGGATCGCCCGTCCCTTGTTTCTTTGGGAGGAAACAGTATGAAAAACGTCTTATACGGCAAGTGCGTCAAGTGCGGGAAGACCTATGAGGCCACGCCGGACCTGACCACCTGTGAATGCGGCGGCATTCTGGAGATCACATACGACTACGATTATATCAAAACACAGCTGACCAAGGAGAAGCTGGCGGCCCGGACGGACCGTACCATGTGGCGCTACCGGGAACTGCTGCCCATCGAGGAGACCACCGAGCCTACGCCCCTGCGGGTGGGCTGGTCCCCGCTGTATGAGGAACCCCGTCTGGCGGAGCAGCTGGGCCTGAAGAAGCTGTGGGTGAAGGACGACGGCCAGAACCCCACCGCGTCTTTGAAGGACCGTGCCAGCGCCATGGCGGTTGCCAAGGCCCGGGAGGCCGGCGCCCAGGTGATCGCCTGCTCCTCCACCGGCAACGCTGCCTCTTCTCTGGCGGGCAACGCGGCTGCCGCCGGTCTCAAGACCTACATCTTCGTCCCCAGCCGTGCGCCCAAGGGCAAGGTGGCCCAGCTGATGACCTTCGGCGCCAACGTCATCTCCGTCCAGGGCAGCTATGAGGATACCTTTGAACTGAGCAAGGCAGCCATCGACAAGTGGGGCTGGTATAACCGCAACGCCGCCATCAACCCCTACCTGTCCGAGGGCAAAAAGACGGTCTCCCTGGAGATCATGGAGCAGCTGAACTGGGAGGTCCCCGACTACATCGCCATCTCCGTGGGCGACGGCTGCACCATCGCGGGCCTGTGGAAGGGCCTGAAGGACTTGTACGCCATCGGCTTCATCGACAAGCTGCCCCGGCTGATCTCCGCCCAGGCGGAGGGCTGCTGCCCTCTGAACCGGGCCATCGCCAATAACGAGGACTGGTATCCTATGGAGGAGAACACCCTGGCGGACTCCATCGCCGTGGGCGTGCCCCGGAACGCCGACAAGGCCCTCATGGCGATCCGGGAGAGCAACGGCCTGGTGGTGAACGTGTCCGACGAGGAGATTATGGCCGCTCAGAAGCTGCTGGGAATGACATGCGGTGTGTTCGGCGAGCCGGCCGGCGTCACCGGCACGGCGGGCGTGAAGAAGCTGTGCGAGCAGGGCGTCATCGGCAAGGACGATACCGTGGTCAGCGTGGTGACGGGCAACGGCTTGAAGGATGTTGCCAATGCCATCAAGGCCTGCGGCGAACCCATCTCCATTCCCAGCGATATGGACCTGCTGGTGAAGGCCTTTGCTGAAAAAGGCATTGTAGTGGATTGACCAAATGTGCTAAAATGGACTGGGCGAACTTCGCCCGGTCCATTTTCTTGAAAAGGATGAAGACAATGAAACGACGGATCTCCGCGCTGCTTCTGGTGCTGGTGCTGATATGTTCCCTCAGCGTGATCCCGGCGGATGCCGCGCCTCCCGCAAATACAGCCACGATCCTGTTTACCCACGACCTCCACTCCCATTTCCTGCCCCAGCCGGCGGAGAACGGCGGCGAATCCGGCGGCTACGCCCGCCTGAAAACCGCCATTGACCGAGAGAGGGAAAAGAACCCCGACGCCCTGCTGCTGGACGGCGGCGATTTTTCCATCGGGTCACTGATCCAGACCCTTTACACCACCCGGGCCGCCGAGCTGCGGACCATGGGGGCCTTGGGCTACGACGCCACTACCATCGGTAACCACGAGTTTGACCACACCGGCACGGGCTTCGCCCAGATGTTGAACGCCGCCGTGGACAGCGGTGAGACGGTCCCTGTCCTTCTGGAGGCCAACTACCGGCCTGCCGCCGATAACCCAGATAAAGACTTCATCCAGCAGGCCATGGATGACTACGGCGTACAGGAGACCCTGCTTTTGGAGCGGGGCGGCGTCACTTATGGCATCTTCGGCCTCATGGGTGTGGACGCCGACGAGTGCGCACCCACCTCCGGCTTTGCCCGGGAGGACGCGGTCCAGGCGGCCAAGCGGTGCGTGGCGTCCCTGAAAGAGCAGGGAGCCCAGTTTATCATCTGCCTGTCCCACTCCGGAACAGGGGAGAAGCTGGAGACCTCTGAGGACGAGGAGCTGGCCAAGGCCGTGGATGGTATTGATGTGATCCTATCCGGTCACACACATTCCACCCTGACCGAGCCCATTGTGGTGAACGACACCTATATCGTCTCCGCCGGGCCTTACTGCGAGAACCTGGGCAGCTTGACCCTTATTTGGGGCGGTAATGACAAAAAACGCCTGCGGGACTACCACCTGACCCCCATCGACGAGACCCTGGCGGAGGACTCGGATACGGCTGCCATGGTGGAGACCTGGAAGACAAAGGTGGAGGAGACCTACCTCTACCGCTACGGACTGACCTACGATCAGGTGCTGACCACCACGGAGTTTGACCTGAATACCCCGGAATCCGGCGTGCAGCAGGGCAACAACCTGGGCAATCTGGTGGCGGATGCCTTCCTGTGGGCGGTGAAAAACCTGGAGGCAGATGCCCCGGATGTGGCTACGGTGTCCGTCACGGCGGACGGCGTTCTGCGGGCGCCCCTGCAGACCGGGGAACTGACGGCCACCCAGGCCTTTGATGTGCTGTCCATGGGTGTGGGGGCCGACGGTACCTCCGGCTTCCCGCTGGTGGCGGTGTATCTCACCGGAAAGGAATTGAAAGCTGCGGCGGAGGTGGACGCCTCCGTGACGCCCATCATGCCGGCGGCCCAGCTGTATATGGGGGGCATGGAATACGCCTTTAATACGCACCGGATGTTTTTCAACCGGGTGACGGACGCCCGGCTGTATCCGACCTCCTTTTCTGACGGCTCCCGGAGCGGCGCGGCGGCGGAGATCGAAGATGACCAGCTCTACCGGGTGGTCACCGGCATGTACTCCGCCCAGATGCTGGGTACGGTGAAGGGTAAGTCCATGGGCCTGCTGTCCCTGGAGCCCAAACTGGCCGACGGCTCTCCCGTGACGGATTTCAACGATTGTATCCTCTACGACAAGGACGGCAACGAGATTAAGGAATGGTACGCCCTGGCGGCTTATCTGAAGTCCTTTGGAAAGGACGGCGTGCCGGAGCAGTTCGCATCGGTGCAGGGAGATGGCCGCAAGACCGTCAGCCGCAGCTGGTCCCCGGCGGGACTGCTGAAAAACTGGAACTGGATCACCTGGGCGGTGGTGCTGGCGGTCCTTGCCGTCATTCTGGTGATCGTCCTGCTGGTCCGGTTGATCGTCCGCAAAGTGCGGCGGAGAAGGGGCCACAAGCGCTTATAAACGAATCCATGAGAAAGCAGGCGTCGAAAGACGCTTGCTTTTTTTGGCAGCAAGCACCCTCGGTATGCAAAGGGCAACACGCCTGCCAGCGGCTAAAATCAACGCTGGCGGCGTCATCGTCCTTGGTGGGCGTCAGCCCACCTGCGTCCTCTTCCTTGCCAGCGCCGGTTTTCTCTCGCTGGCAGGTCCTGGGGAGTTTTTCAGGAGCAGATTTGGTGGCTGGCAAGGCTTTTGAGGCAGACGGGCTGCCGCCCGGCAACGAAAATAACGAAGGCAGCCGCCGAAGATGCCCTGAAAAACCGTGTTGCCTTTTGTACACCGAGGGTATAAAATAGGGAAAAACAGGGGGTGAGGACGTGAAAAAGCGAAAAGCGGTGGCTGCCGCGGCGGTCACTGTTGCAGCGGCGGCAGGCGTGATCACGGGGACTGCCTTTGATTCGCCCATGGACCTGGTGCCGGAGATCGCCGTGACAGCGGAGCAGCAGGCGGAGGACGACGGCGCTGCCGTGACCGAGCAGCGGAGAGGCCCTGCGGTGCGGGTGCGCCAGTGGGTGCTGGGGCTACCTGCGGCGGTTCGGATGCTGGTGGCGGTGCCCCTGTGGTGCTTCGGCTGGGTGCTGATGTCCGCCGCCTCTTTGCTGTGGGCAGGTGCCACGCCCTGGCTGGCGCGTCTTTTGAGCTGGGGATGCCTGGCGGCGCTTTTGCTGGCTGTATTTACCTGCTCCGTCAAGGCGGCTTTTCCCGAAGTGCCCCTTCGGAAGATCCTGCGTCCGGGGAACGTGCTGTTCCTGCTGCTGGCTAGCGCGGTGCTGTGCGCTGCGGACTTGGCACTGCCTACCATGTGGAAGGGCTATAATGCTGTCTCCCGCACTGTCTGGCGGATAGGTGCCGCCGCCCTGCTGGCGTTTCTCTGCTGCGCGGAACTGAAACACCAGGGGAAGCGGGCGGTCAAAAAACAGCAGGCGGCGCAAGTAGCGGAGCGGACTGCTGTGGAGCTGGAGGCCATGCGCCTGGCGGATACCGTCTGTGGAACAAGAAATCCATGAAAAAACGCCCAGCACAGCCGGGCATTTTCCTATACGATTTTGCGCAGCTCCTTTTGAGGGATTCCGCTGTGCTTTTGTTCCGCAAAGTAACGGATGATGTCCTTTCGTGTAACAATACCGATAAAGCTGCCTGTGTCATCTACCACCGGGATAAAGTTTTGGTTCATGGCGCTGTCCAGGAGTTCATCCATGGTGACGGTGATCCGCACGGGCGGGTACTGATTGCCCCGGAGGATATCCCGCACCTGAAGCTGCTCCAGGTCCTTCATGGTGTGCTGCCGTTCGTTCTCCTCACTGAGGAGCCGCCATAGAAAATCGCCTTCACTGACGGTTCCGATGTACTGCCCGCTGCGGGAAATCACGGGAATGGCCGTGTAGCCGTGGTGTCGCATTTTCTCCAGGCCTTGACGGAAGGTACAGTCGTCATACAGATACGCAACTCGAGCTTTGGGGAGCAGAAAATAAGCAATGTTCACGAAGCTGCCTCATTTCTCAAAGACGGAAAGCCCGCCTGTATTTCGGCGTTTCAGCCTCTATTCATAATATACAAGAATTTCCTCTCCAAGTGGTGAACATTTTATGAAGATTGTCTGAGGAGACCCTTTACTTTTGCGCGAAAAGCTGATACTATGATAACTGTGATATATGCAACAGAAGGGGGCAGGCGCTGTGCTGACACAGCAGGACCTGGAAAGAAGTCCTTTATTTCAGGACATCAGCTATGAGGAATACAGCAGGATGCTGACCTGTTTTCAGGCAGTCAGGCGGTCCTTTCGGCCGGATGGTATGGTCTACGATTTTTCCGCGCCGAAAAATGATGCCGTGGGTATTATCGAACGGGGAGAGGCTGCGCTGATCCGCATCGACGAGGACGGCGTTTCCACTGTGATGGAGGAACTGCGTCCCGGCGGCGTCTTTGGAAAGACGCTGGCCTTTGCCGGCTCCGGCCACGACAGCCTGGAGGTGGTCTGCAGAACGCCCTGCGACGTGCTGTTCATTGATTACGCCCATATCCTGAAACGGTGCGAGAACGCCTGCACCCACCATAGCCTGCTGGTGCAGAATATGCTCCGGCTGATGGCGGACAAGGCGCAGGCCCTGTCTATGCGGGTGGATGTGCTGTCCCGCCGCTCCATTCGGGAAAAGCTGCTGTGCTACTTCCGCCAGTTGGCGGAGAGCAGCGGAAAAAACACGTTTACGCTGCCCTTTTCTCTCAGCACCCTGGCCGATTACATCGCCACGGACCGCAGCGCCATGATGCGGGAGCTGAAACGATTGCGGGAAGAGGGAATTGTTTGCTCGGACGGGCGGAGATTCACCCTGAAGATGTGAGCTTTTCATGGGACGAGCTAACGGTATGAAGGACCGTATGGACTTTGACGAAAAAATAACAAAATTTCCGGAAATCTTATTGACGGAAGAACTTTCGTATATTATCATAGGCATGATATGTTGTCAGTAACCGGCAAAAACTGCAGTACATATTAAAATACGTGGATTCGGGAAAGAAGGAAGAGTATGTTTCGTATCGTGAGAAAAGAGGAGCTCCGTCCGACTGTGACTCTGTATGAGATCGAGGCGCCCTTAATCGCCAAGAAGGCTCAGCCGGGCCAGTTCATCATCCTGCGCGTGGATGAGATGGGTGAGCGTATTCCCATTACTATCAATGACTACAACCCCGAAAAGGGCACTGTCACCATCATCGTCCAGACCGTGGGTGCCACCACTGAGAAGCTGAAGCGGCTGAACGAGGGTGACTGCCTGCAGGACTTCGTGGGCCCCCTGGGTAAGGCCACCGAGACCGAGGGCAAGAAGAAGGTCTGCGTGGTCGGCGGCGGCGTGGGCTGCGCCATTGCCTATCCCGTGCTAAAGAAGTTCCATGATGACGGCGCCGAGGTCCATGCCATCGTCGGTTTCCGCAGCGAGGACCTGGTGATCCTGGAGGAGGACTTCAAGAAGTCCAGCGATAAGCTGATCGTCTGCACTGATGACGGTTCCTATGGCCGCAAGGGTCTGGTCACCGACGCTCTGAAGGAGCTGATTGAGGCCGGCAACCAGTATGACGAGGTGTTCGCCATCGGCCCCATGATCATGATGAAATTCGTCTCCAAGACCACCGAGCCCTATGGCATCCCCACCACCGTTTCCATGAGCCCCATTATGATCGACGGTACCGGCATGTGCGGCGGCTGCCGTCTGGCCGTTGGCGGCGAGATGAAGTTTGCCTGCGTGGACGGCCCCGACTTCGACGGCCACAAGGTGGACTGGGATCTGGCGGTCAAGCGCAACCAGATGTACCGGGAATTCGAACTGCATAAGCACGAGGAGACCTGCAACCTGTTCAAGAAGGAGGCCGAATAATCATGGCTAACATGTCTTTGACGAAAAATCCCATGCCCTCTCAGGACCCCAACGTCCGCAATAAGAATTTTGAAGAGGTTGCCCTGGGCTATACCGAGGAGCAGGCTCTGGACGAGGCCCAGCGCTGCCTGAACTGCAAGAACAAGCCCTGCATGACCGGATGCCCCGTCATGGTACATATCCCCGAGTTCATCGCCGAGGTGGCCAAGGGCAACTTCGAGGAGGCCTATCAGATCATCTCCAACACCTCCGCTCTGCCCGCCGTCTGCGGTCGTGTCTGCCCCCAGGAGAGCCAGTGCGAGAAGTACTGCGTCCGGGGCAAGAAGGGCGATCCCGTCGGCATCGGCCGTCTGGAGCGCTTCGTGGCCGACTGGCACAACGCCCACGCCACCGCCGCTCCTGAAAAACCCGCCTCCAACGGCCACCGTGTTGCCGTGGTCGGCTCGGGCCCCGCAGGCCTGACCTGCGCCGGCGACCTGGCCCGCAAGGGTTACGAGGTCACCGTGTTTGAGGCGCTGCACCTGGCCGGCGGCGTGCTGGTCTACGGCATCCCCGAGTTCCGTCTGCCCAAGTCCATCGTACAGAAGGAAGTGGACGGCCTGAAGGCTCTGGGCGTCACCATCGCCACCGATACCGTGGTGGGCCGCACCATCACCGTGGACGAGCTGATGGAGGAGCAGGGCTTCGAGGCCGTGTTCATCGGCTCCGGTGCCGGCCTGCCCATGTTCATGGACATCCCTGGCGTCAACTACAAGGGTGTTCTGTCCGCCAACGAGTTCCTGACCCGTATCAACCTGATGAAGGCCTACCGGCCCGACTCCGACACCCCCATCATCCACCCCAAGAAGGTGGCTGTCGTGGGCGGCGGCAACGTGGCTATGGACGCCGCCCGCTGTGCCAAGCGTCTGGGCGCCGAGGTCTACATCGTCTACCGCCGCGGCATGGAAGAACTGCCTGCCCGTAAGGAAGAGGTGGAGCACGCCGAGGAAGAGGGCATCATCTTCAAGACCCTCTGCAACCCCGTGGAGATCTTCGCCAACGAGAACGACGACGTCAACAAGATCCGCTGCATCAAGATGGAGCTGGGCGAGCCTGACGCTTCCGGCCGCCGCCGTCCCATCGAGGTTCCCGGCAGCGAGTTCGACCTGGACGTGGACTGCGTCATCATGTCCCTAGGCACCAGCCCCAACCCCCTGATTAAGTCCACCACCAAGGGTCTGGAGATCAACAAGAAGGGCGGCATCGTGGTCAACGAGGACGGCCTGACCTCCAAGGAGAACGTCTACGCCGGCGGCGACGCCGTCACCGGCGCTGCCACCGTTATTCTGGCCATGGGCGCCGGCAAGACCGCTGCCAAGGCCATCGATGAGCAGCTGAGCAAGTAAGCAAGAAATAGAAAGAGGCGGACGCGGGTCCGCCTCTTTTTCATCATGGAGGGTATATGAGAGATACGAAAGAATTGCGTGCAGAGGCGGTATTCCAACGCTATTGGCGGGGCTTTCGGCTGTTTCGGGCCCTGCGGTGGGTAGGGTGCCTTGCCTGCATCGTATGGCTGGTGCCACACATCCTGTACGGGGACAGCATGGTGACGGCGGTCCTGGCTTTTCTGCTGTATCTGGGATATCTATATGTCCTGCGGCTGGCAAATTCCATCCGCTTTCTGTCCCTGAATCTGATCTTGAACCGGGACTGCGACCCGGTGAAGTTCACGGAGGTTTCCCGGTTGTTGAAGGAACGGCTGGGCAGCCGCACCAGCGGTATGGCGGGGCTGAATGTGGCCTGGGGCCTCTACTGGTCCGGCCGTTTTGCCGAGGCGGAAACGGCGCTGGCAGATGTGGACCTTAAAGGGAAGAATCCTCAGGGCCGGCTGCTGCTGCGAAACCTGGACTTCAACTGCCGGATGGAGCTGGGGGACCTGGCCGGTGCCCGCCATGTCCGGCAGGAGACGGAGGCGTATCTGCAATCTGAAAAGCCACGCTCCGCCGCCAGAAAGACTGGGGAGCGGCTGCTGGATATCATGGACGCCGCCTTTGCCCGGGAGGCAAAGGACTGGGAGGAATTCCGCCGTCTTTACGACCATATGACCCCTGGCAACACCACAGAGTTCCAGCAGGTCACCGTCGCTTACGCCCTGGCAAAAGCGGACCTGGCCCAGGGGGAGACGGAAAACGCCCGTGCCCGGCTGACCTATGTCACAGAGCACGGCGGCACGCTGTATATCGCTGGGGAAGCCCGCCGCCTGCTGGCAGAGTTGGAGCAAACATAAAAAACCAGGCCCGTGAGGGCCTGGTTTTCTTATGAGGACTTGCGGGGAAAGGCGCAGACGGTAGCAGTCAGCAGGATAGCGGACAGTACCAGCAAAAGAACGTCTCCCATCCGCAGGAGCAGCCGGGCGCCCATGTTGAAATCCATATCCAGGGCACGGTACAGCAGAGGGTAGAGGGGGGAACGCAGCAGACGCAGCAGCACCAGCAGTACCCAGCCGCCGCCTACCAGAAACTGGTTCCGGCGGTGATTCAGGTCAATTTTTACATTTCGGAAGGAACGGAGTGTCAGGAAGAGCATCAAAAGCAGGACCAAAAGCTGGCCCCAGGAGATGATCAGCCGCAGATAGTTTTCCTCCGGGGTTAAAGGAAAAGGTGCGGAGCGTCAGAGCCCAGGTAAGGCCGGTGGCCCAGCGGAGATACAGCTCCACGGTCAGGTAGACGGCCCATGCGCACCAGAGCCCCGCCCGCTGTTTCGTCCAAAAGCAGACGGTGGCACAGGCCAGGAAGGGTGTGGACAGAAACACGCCCTGCACAGGGCCGCCCAGCAGGGTCAGCAGCAGCCACACCAGAAAGCCCATGCACAGGAGGATGACGGCAGCGGTCCGCTGTCCGCTTCTGTTGCGTGACGGAGGTGTTTCTTCCTGCATGGAACGGAGAACGGTCTGCTTCACTGACGGTTCCGGAGTGGGCGGCGCTTCGCCCGTGACAAGCTCATCCAGAGAGACACCGAAAAAGCGGCTCAGCTTTACCAGTTTGTCCAGATCCGGGATACTGGCATTGGTCTCCCATTTGGAGACGGACTGGCGGGAGACATCCAGAGCTTCCGCCAGGTCTCCCTGGGACAGGCCCCGCTGGGTCCGCAGCCGGGCAATGGTGGTTCCAAGGTCCATGGTTGTTCCTCCTTTTGGGTCCAGTATAGCGGAAGAAAGGGGAAAAGTCCACCAAGTGGCCTTGCAATCTTAGCAACTGGCGGTTGCGCTGGTATAAAAAACGCAAAAAAAGCTGCGCGGCTGCACAGCTTTTTTGCATCTCGTCAGGTTTCGAACAGAATGTTGCTGATGGCAGTCAGCTTCTGGTTGCGCGCCTCTACCGCCTCGGTCCCCCGACTGCCGGAGTAATCGAAGAAGCCCTCGCCGCTCTTAAGGCCCAGCTTGCCTTCCACCTTTTTCTGGCGTAGCAGCTCCTGAGGTTCTTTGTCGTCGGCCAGGTCCGCAAACAGATATTCGGAGATGCCGCAGAAAATGTCCAGTCCGCCCTGGTCGGCGGTCTCAAAGGGGCCGATGCAGGCGTAGCGCAGGCCCAGGCCGTATTTCATGGCCTTGTCCACATCCTCCATGGAGGCGGCGCCGGTTTCCACCATGTGCAGTGCCTCCCGCAGGACGGCGAACTGCAGCCGGTTCAGGGCGAAGCCCAGTACGTCCTTCACGTGAATGGGCTTTTTTCCGAGGGTTTCCGCCAGGGTGTAGACAGCAGCCGCCGTCTCGGGCGCGGTTTTCTCTTCGCTGATGACCTCAATCAGAGGAATCAGGTTGGCGGGATTGATCCAGTGCATGCCGCAGAACCGTTCCGGCGCGGCAAAGGCCTGGGACAGAGCGGTGATGGACAGGCCGGAGGTGTTGGTTGCAACCAGACAGGTCTCCTTCAACAGCGGCTCAATTTGACGATAGAAGGCGTGCTTGACCTCTAGATTTTCGGCGATGCTTTCAATGACAAGATTCGCACTGCCGAAACACGCCAGATTCGTTGTCAGGTGGAGTCTGGAAGCCGCCGCATCCCGTTCCTCTGATGGGATGGCCTCCGGATTTTCTGCCATAATGGCGCGGCCCCGCTCCAGACCGGACTGGCTGCGGTTCCAAAGGAAGACCTCATAGCCGCAGGCGGCAAAGGTCTGGGCAATGAGAGCGCCCATGGTCCCGGCACCTGCCACGGCGACGGTTTTGATCTCAGGGATATTCATGTAGGTGACACTCCTTTGGGGTAAAAAATGGGAAGACCTCAGCTAAGCTGACGCTGCAGCTGTTCCGGATTGGCGGCGTGGTCCAGGGCTGTTTCCCGGGTGATCTCACCGGAGCGGTAGAGGGCCAGGATGGACTGGTCCATGGAGACCATGCCTTCGCCGCCGCCGGAGGCAATGACCGTGTCGATCTGGTAATTGCGGCTGTCCCGGATGAGACTGCGGATAGCGCTGTTGGTGTGCATGATCTCAAAGGCGGGGATCATATTGCCGTTTTTGTCCGGCAGCAGCTCCTGGGAGACCACGGTCCGCAGAACAGAGGACAGTTGGATGCGGATCTGAGCCTGCTGGCTGCTGGGAAAGGAGTCGATGATGCGGTCAATGCTGTTGACGGCGCCCTTAGTATGCAGGGTGGCAATCAGGGTATGTCCGGTCTCGGCAGCGGTGATGGCGGTGCGGATGGTCTCCGGGTCCCGCATTTCACCCAGCAGGATGACATCCGGTGCCTGCCGGAGACAGGCCCGCAGGGCGGAGAGGTAGTCCGCCGTGTCCACGGCGATCTCCCGCTGACTGACAATGCTCTTCTGGTCGCGGTGCAGGAACTCAATGGGGTCCTCCAGCGTGATGATGTGACAGTCCCGGGTCTTGTTGATCTGGTCGATCATGCAGGCCTGGGTGGTGGATTTTCCGCTGCCGGCGGTGCCGGTCACCAGGACCATACCATGGGTGACGGAGGCCAGCTCCATGACGGCCTCCGGGATGCGCAGGGTGCGCCAGTCAGGGATGTCAAAGGATACCACCCGGACCACGGCTGCCAGAGAGCCCCGCTGGCGGTATGCACTGACCCGGAAGCGGGCCAGACCGGGAATGGCAAAGGAGAAATCGTCGTCGCCCTTGGTTTCCACAGTGTCCATGGGGCGTTCCGCCAGCGCGTATATCTCAGAAATGAGCTGCTTGGTTTGGGGCGGCATCAGCTTTTCCCCATTGGTGGGAAGGATGTGCCCCTCTTGCTTCAGACAGACGGGGCTGCCGCTGACAATGAAAAGGTCTGAGGCCTGATTGGCCACCGCCTGCTTCAGATGATCCGTTAGCTGTGTCATGGAAACCTCCTGTATCAGGAAATGGGAGTTCCGTCCCAGACGGACAGGGTTTCGTCACTTTCCCAGTCGGCGGTGGATACGGCCTGCCAGCGGAGGACGGTCCAGTCCGCGCCGTCCAGCCGGACTTCCACCACCAGGGTCTGGGTATCAGAGATGGGGCATTCGTAGGTATAGAGCGTCCCGGAGACAGTGACGCCGTCAGGTACTTCTCCGGCCCGGAGACGGGCCAGAATGGCCTCAGCCTCACAGTCTGCCGTGTAGTAATCAGAGACGGCCTGGGCAGAGGCGTTGGATAGGCGGCCGTTGGCCTGGACGGCGGAGAGCCCCAGCAGGGCGAATACCGTCAGGCACAGCACGGCGAAGATCACCAGCAGGGAGCTGCCGCCCACCGCCGGGGAAGAAGAACGGCGTTCATTCATGGTCCGTCACCTCCTGCCAGGCCACGGGCAGGGCGAACAGCAAATCGCCCTCTGCCGTGGAGACCGTTACTTCGGCGCGGCCCAGCAACGGATCGCCGCTGTCTGCGCTGGTAGCCAAGATGTGGTAGGTGGCATTGCCGGCGTTCTGCACCCAATCCGCATCATAAGACTGGCTCCAGGTCTGGCCGTCAAAGGTGCCGCCGTAAAGCTCCGCGGCCTGTGTGAAGTCACCCCGGAGACTCTTCAGTTTCTCCGCTGTATTCTGGGCCTCCAGCACTGCCCGGTCCCGGGCTTCATTTCGGCGGGAGGTCATGTCTGACAGGACGAACACCTGGAGGCACAGAGCCGCCGCCAGGGCGAATACCAGCACCATCACCAGCTGCTCCATCATGGCGAGGGGGGCTTTGCTTCTCATTACGCCGCCCCCTTTCCGGCCCGCAGGCACAGGGTCAGCTCTTCCCATGTGCCGTCGGAGGCTTGGATGCGCAAAGACAGTCGGCCCTCCGCAGGTTCATGGTCATAGACCAGAAAGCTGCCGGCCTCCATGATTTTTTCTCCATCCTCGGGCAGCATTTCCCCGCCGGCGGAGGTAAACAGCTCCCGCAGATATCCGTCATAGTAATAAATGAGAGTCTCGTACTGCTCCCCGTCGATTTCCTCCCCCAGCACCAGAGCGGCCTGTCCATCGAAGGAGCGAACGGACACAGCGCCCTGCCTGTCCGCCTGGCGGACCTTGGTTGTGATGTACTGGGCTGCGGTGCGGCGGTCGTAGCTGCCCTGGTCCCGGCCTGACAGGCGGCGATAGGTATCCGCGCTGGTCAGCAGCACGGATAAGATGCAGACTGCAAATACGGCGAACAGCAGCAGTACCAGCAGGCTGCCGAGATCGTGTTTTCTGCTGTGTTGTCTCATGGTATCCGCTCCAATACGGTGATGTCCGGCATCAGGTTGGAGGCAAAGACATCATAGGCCACGGCGTACCGGGTCTCGTCGATCTGAATGCCGTAGTGTTCCCGCAGGTAATCCAAGTCAGGGGGATAAATGCCTTCGGCGGCATAACAGGCCACAGAGGCCCGCCGCAGTGCGTCCTCCAGCTGCCGCTTTCCCTCCGCCGACTGCCCCTGCTCCAAATTGGAGAGTGAGGTTAAAAATCCCAGCAGTACCACGGCGGCCAGCAGCGGGAGAAGAAAGACGGGAATATGAATTTTGTGCGTTTTGTTCTTCATAGCAGCTCACCCGATGGCGGTCATGATGTGCATGAGGGGCAGCATCACCGCCAGCAAAATGGCGCCCACCAGCAGGGAGGTCACCAGCACCAGGGCGGGCTCCACCTGAGCCACCCGGTGTTCCAGGGCCTCGTCGGCCTCTTCCGAAAGGCGGCGGGCGATCTCCTCCATGACGGTATCGCCGGAGCCGCTCCGCAGGCCCAGGGCCAGCAGACGGCAGGCGGCGGCGGGCAGGGTGCCGGTGTCCCGCAGGGCATCGGCCAGGTTGGACCCCTGCGCCAACAACTCTCCGCACTGGCGGCAGCGGTCTGCGGCGGCGGGGATCTCCTCCAGCAGCTTGGCCCCCAGTTCCACAGCCTCTTCCATGGGTAAGCCGCTGCGGAGGCCCAGAGAGAGGGCCTGGGCAAAGTGGGCGTCGTTCAGCTTCCGCAGGATGCCCCGGTCTCCACGGCGGCGGCGCCAGAGGGCCAGCGCCCGTGTACGGAAGACACTGCTGAGGGAAAAGGCGGCCAGCAGGAGCAGGACTAGTGCCAGCAGTACGCACAGCACCGGCATGGCTGCGTCCAGCCAGCGGCCCAGCAGCAGCAGGCCGCCGGCAACACCGGTGAGACGGCCGCCAAGGGAGGCATAGACCTGGTCAAAGACCGGCAGCACCCGGCTCAGCAGAATGACAATCACCACCAGCATCAGCAGCAGCAGGATCACCGGGTAGGTGAGAGCGCGGCGAATCTGACGGCCGGTTCGGTCACGGTGCTCGTAATAGTCAGACAGAGCCCGCAGAGCTTCCTCCGTGTGTCCGGTCCGTTCGCCGGCCTCCAACAGTCCGGTCACATAGGCGGGGAACCGGCGGGAGTCCCGAAAGGCAGTGGAAAGGGACAGGCCCGTGTCTGTCTGCGCGGCCATGGCGGCCAGCAGCTCACGCAGAGCAGCGTCCTGTTCCTCCTGGGCCAGCAGAGTCAGGCCGTCTCCCGGCCGGACGCCGGCATGGATCAGCAGGGACAGCTCCCGGCACAGGGCGGCGGTTTGAAGGTCAGATAATAATTGATGTTCCATAGCAGCTCCTATTGAAAAAGGGATCGGTCGACAGAATCTGACAATATTATAGCGAAAGAGACCGCCGCCGTCCAGCGTTCCATGAAAAAACCCGGCAGGTCATCCTGACGGACCATCTGCCGGGTTTCCCATATCTCAGTACAGGTATTTTGTAGTATAGTTTTTCCCGTCTCCGATGTAAGCCATGATAGAAGCACTCTGCTTACCGGAGGAGGCAAAGGTGGGGTCCATGCGCTGCCAGGAGGTGCCATCGAAGAAGATGACGTTATCCACCCAACCGGATTCCTCGGTCCAGATGCTGATCCAGGCGTGATAGGCGGTGCCGGCGTAGCCCACTACCAGCTTGCAGGGGATGCCCAGACTGCGGACCATACCGGCCATCAGCGAGGCGTAGTCAAAGCAGATGCCCTTCTTCTCCGCCAGCACCGTGTCCAGGACCGGAAGATAGCCGCTTTTGACCGTGGCGGCCTTCTGATAGTCGTAGTGAAGATTTTTGACCACATAGTCGTAAATGGCGGCCACCTGCTTCAGGGGATCGGTGATGTCCTTGGTCAGTTCCTTGGCGTTGGCCAGCGTATTGACAGCGTCGGAGTAATCCACATACTGGTTGGGGCGGAGGAACGGAGCGAATTCATCCTCCAGTTCCACCTTGAAGCTCTGGGACAGCTCATTGGTGTACCGGGTGCCGCTGACATTCTGATACACGGAAACCTGATAGCTGCCATTGCCGTCAGACAGGGGAAACACCGTCCACTGCCCCTGCTTCAGATTGTATGTATAGGTGGTGGTGGGACCTTTTACCTGGACCTTCAGCCGCTTGGTGGTCTGGGAAGTATATTGCACCATCACATAGCCGTCTTTGGTATTGGAATAGTCAATGACGGCCTTGCTGTTTTTCTTTACCAGAGTTCCGGATGCGACCGGCGTCAGGTCCTCCAGCGGCGCAGCGGGAGTGGTGGCAAGAGCAGCCGCCTCCTGGGCCAGCGAAGCCTTTGTACTTGGAGTGACTGGAGCCGTATAGGCTGTCTGCTCCGCTTGAGGCGCACTGGCCTGGGGAACCTCCGGCGTGGGGAGTGCTTGTCCGCATCCGGTGAGGAGTGCCGACAGCAAAAGCAGAGAAAGCAATCGGGGAAAGAGCGTGCGCATGGCAGTTCGCCTCCTGAAAATGAGTGAATAGAATGAAAAAACAGAGGATGTAATGGTTACAAAATACAAAATCAATCGCATTTTATTGAATTATATCAAACTCAACAGGAAAATGGAAGGGGGTAATTAAAAAAAATAGAGATTTCCGATATTTTATAAAGCATCCTTATGAAGAGATTGCAAAGGGGCGGTGCCCGATGGCCTCGTGCGGCATTCACCGCACAGCGGGGATGTGGAGGTGGTGAAATTTTTGCGCGGGATTAACATTGCATTTGTTGAAAAAACGTGATAAACTATACATAACAATACGCTATTGCAAGGGGGCGTGCTGGATGGAGCCTGTCAAGGTGCGGGTACAAATGCTGGGAGATTTTTCCCTGAGCGCCGATGGCAATCAAATATCGGATACCGAAGGCCGTTCCCATAAGGTTTGGTTGTTATTGGCTTATATGATCTATCACCGGGACCGGGCAGTATCCCAGGAAGAACTGGTGGAGGTCCTGTGGGGCAAGGAACCCAGGAGCAGCAATCCTACCAGCGCGTTGAAGACGACGTTTCACCGGGTTCGGAGCTTACTGGACCAGCTCTGGCCAAATGCCGGACATCACATGATCCTTCGGCAGGACGGCGGATATCGTTGGAACACAAGTATTTCCATGAGCGTCGATGCGGACGAGTTTGAAAGGCTCTGCCGGAACGAGAACATGGATGTGAGTGCGCTGGAGCGGGATTTGCTGGATGCTCTGGAGCTTTACCGGGGAGATTTTTTGACCCGTCTGGCATCGGATGCTTGGATTGTCCCTATCACGGCCTATTACCATAATCTCTATCTGGACGCTATTTTAAAGGTGATGCCCATTCTGTCGGAGCACGGAAGATACCGGGAGATGGAGCGCTTGTGCCGGGAGGCGCTGCTGCTGGAACCTACCCATGAGGGGATTTACCGCTATCTGATGCGTGCCACGCTTGAACTGGGAGATGCCAAGGGCGCCATGGCGCTCTATGAGGAGCTGAGAAAGCGGTTGTTTTCGGAGTTCGGCGTCATGCCGGAGGAAGAGACCCGCGCTCTTTCCCGGGAGGCCACCCGCACAGTCAACGAGGCGCCATTGCCCATGGAGGTTATCCATGAGCAGCTGCGGGAGTCGGCGACGGCCTCCGGTGCGCTGGTGTGTGAGTATGATTTCTTCCGGGTGCTGTGCCATTCCGCCGCACGCTCCATGTCCCGCAGCGGTATCGCCACACACATCGCTTTGATTTCCGTTTCCGCCAGGAAGGGCGAGGACCTGCCTAAGCGCAGCCTGGAGCGGGCCATGGAGAATCTGGAGGACCAGATCCGCATCAGCCTCCGCCGTGGTGACGCGGTGGCCCGGTGCAGTGGTTCTCAATACATTTTGATGCTGCCGCAGGCCAATTATGAAAACAGCTGTATGGTTTGTGAGCGCATTGTGGGAGCTTTTTCCCGGCGGTATCCCCACTCTCCGGTGCGGCTGCAGTACGCGGTCCGGCCTTTGGAGCCGATTCTTTGAGGAAGATCGAATCAAAAAGCAGACACTGTCCCGGTGTCTGCTTTTTTGATATTTCGGAGATCATGCCGGGAATCCCCCGCTTGGCTGTGGAAGAAATAGGAGGAGCGAAAGTCAATGGAACTTGATATTCTGCTGTCCATGCTGACGGCGAAGGACACAAAGCAGGGCTACGGCGCTTTTCTGGAACTGGAACGCCTCTCTGAGGAGAGCGACGACCTATATCCTTACACAGAGCGGTTCGCGGAGATGGTATCCCACAGGGCCTGGGCCGTCCGGTGCCGGGGGTTCCACCTTTTTTGCAAGCAGGCCCGGTGGGATGAGGATGGCGTTATAGACCGCTGCCTGGATCGGGCGCTGGCGATTCTGGAGGACGAAAAGCCTACGGCGGTGCGGCAGGCCCTGGCGGCGCTGCTGGATGTGGTGCCGTATAAACGGGAGCTGTGGCCGGCCATCCGGGCACAGGTGGAGGCTATGGATTTGAGCCGGTATCAGGATTCCATGGCACCGCTCATTCAAAAGGACATGCAGAGACTATTGGAAGCCATGACATGAAAACCGGGGAGCCAATCGGCTCCCCGGTTTTTTATGGTGTTTTAGCCCAGCAGGTAGGCGTACTTGGTCAGGACGGTGAAGATGAACACCTCCACGTCGGCGGGCAGGTCGTTCTTGCCGTCCAGGTCGGCCTCGAAGACTTTGCCATTCAGGCGGACCAGGACCTTGCGGCCGCCCAGAGGCAGGAAGCCGGAGTTGTTCACGCTCTCGTCGAAGCCTTCCTTCGTCATGAACAGGGTGAACTTGTCGCGGTAGGGAGCACTGTCATAGGGGCAGAAGATGGCGCAGTTGCCGCACTCGTTGCACATCCGGTCCACGTGCAGGATCTGGTGGCGGCCGTCAGGCAGCTCGATGACCACGTTGGCCCGGTTGGGGCACACGTCGGCGCAGACCTGGCACACCACGTTGCAGGTCAGGCACCGTTCGCCCTCGCACTTGGCGGACTCGCAGAGGATGCCCTTCTTGGCGATGGCCTCGGCGCGGGTGGCCTTGGCACTGGCGGGCATGCGGAAGCTGTAAGCCTGGCCGATGACAGCGTTGGCGAAGCCCTGGGCGTCGGCAATGCCCTCCACCACGGTGGCGGGGCCACGCATGGCGTCGCCGCCCACATAGACGCCCTCAATGTTGGTCTTGAAGTCGGGGATGCCCTTATCGTCCACGTTGATGCCGTTGGCGGTGAACAGCTCGGACTCCACCTTCTCGCCTACGGCGGAGATCACGGTGTCGCAGGGAATCTCCACGAACTCGCCGGTGGGGACGGGCTTGCGGCGGCCCTTCTCGTCGGGCTCACCCAGCTTCATCTTCTCGCACTTGAGCACGCCGCCCTTCTGCTCCACGGGGGCCACCAGCTCCAGGAACTGCACGCCGTCGGCAATGGCCAGCTCTAGCTCCTCGGCATCGGCGGGCATGTACTTCTTGGTGCGGCGGTAGACCAGGGTGGAGGACTTGGCTCCGGCCCGGAGCGCCACCCGGGCGGCGTCCATGGCGGTGTTGCCGCCGCCCACCACGGCCACATGGCCCAGGGAGACTTCCTTCCCGGCCTTCAAATCCTTCAGCCAGCCGATGACGGGCACCACGTTGCCGGGGATGTCCAGATGACCGGCCTTCCAGGCGCCCACGGCGAAGAAGATGTGGGTGTAGCCCATGGCCTTCAGTTCGCTGACCGTGGGAGCGGGGGTGTTCAGCTTCACTTCCACGCCCATCTTGAACATCAGGGCAACGTCCTTGTCGATGGCGTCGTCGCTGATGCGGAAGGAGGGAATGACCTGACGGACCACGCCGCCCAGGCAGTCGGCCTTCTCGAAGATGGTGACGGGGATACCGGCCCGGCCCAGGAAGTAGGCCGCGGACATGCCGGTGGGGCCGCCGCCGATGACGGCCACCCTGGCGTTGGTGTCGGCGGGGGCGGGCTTGGCGATCTTGCTCATGTACTGGTCATAGCCCTTTTCGGCGGCCACCAGCTTGGTGTTGCGGATCTGAACGGACTGGTCGTAGTAGTTCCGGGTGCACTTGGTCTGGCAGCGGTGGGCGCAGATGGTGCCGGTGATGAAGGGCAGGGGGTTCTTCTCGGTGATGACCCGCAGGGCGGAGGCATAGCGGCCCTTGCGGCACAGCTCAATGTACTCGGGAATGTCCTGCTGGATGGGGCAGCCGCCCTTGCAGGGCGCGGTGAAGCAGTCCATCAGGGGGACCTTCTCATACAGCTTCCGCCGGGGCAGGGGCTTGATGTCCTTCACATGGTACTTGTCGGAGCGGGCGGCCAAGGCCAGAGCCTCGATACCGGCCACATCCACGCCGGTGAAGGGCTTGAAGTCCAGGGCGTCCAGCTTGTCGCCGATCTGGACGAAGCGCTGGTAGCCGCCGGGCTTCAGCTCGGTGGTGGCCATGGTGATGGGCCAGATGCCCAGCTCAAACAGCTTGTCGATGTTGAAGGCATCGGCGCCGCCGGCGTAGGAGATGCGCATTCTGCCGCCGAACTCTTTGGAGATGCGGGCGGCCATGGTGGTGGTCAGGGGGAACAAGCTCTTGCCCGCCATGTACATCTCCCCGCTGGGCAGCTCGTTCTGCTTCACGTCCACGGGGAAGGTGTTGGACAGTTTCAGGCCGAATTCCAGTCCGCATTTGTCCGCCAGGGCCTGCAGGCGGTGGAACATGGGGATAGCGTCCTTGTACTGGAGATCCTCTTTGAAGTGGTGGTCGTCGAAGGCAATGTAGTCGTATCCCATGCCGTCTAGGATGGAACGGGCGGTCTCGTAGCCCAGAATGGTGGGATTGCACTTGACGAAGGTGTGCAGATGCTTCTTTTCAATGAGGTAGCTGGCAATGCGCTCGATCTCGTCCGGCGGGCAGCCGTGGAGGGTGGAGACCGTCACGGAGCCGGAGACATGGGGGGTGATGGTGTCGATGTAATCGCTCTCGCCGGGGAAGAACTCCTTCAGGACCTTGATGCACTCCTGGAAAATGGGGGTCTTGCTGGCGTCCATCATGCCGTTCAGGAAGTTGTCGATCTTCTCGCCCTGGATACCCGCCAGGTCGTAGCCCACGGACATGTTGAACACGAAGCCGTTGGGATCGCCCAGGCCGTAGACCTTGGACATGATCTTCAGGGCGCACCAGGCCTTCACATACTCCTCAAAGGCCTGCTGGACGTACAGCTCGGTAGACCACTCGCAGTTGTAGCACTCGTCCTCCGCCAGGATGCAGGGGCGGTTGATGCAGGCGGCCAGGTCGGCGCCGTCCATCTTCTGCACCGTTTTCAGCTCGAAAAACCGGGCGCCGCCGAAGTAGCCGGCGATGATGTTCTGGGCCAGCTGGGTATTGGGGCCGGCGGCGGGGCCGAAGGGGGTCTCAATGGTCTCGCCGAAGATGGGCAGCTTCTTGGTGCCCGCCTTGTAGGGCTTGTGGACGCCGAAGACGGAGCCGTCCCGCTGGTATTCGGTGGTGATCCAGGTCATCAATTCCCGGAAGGGAATGGGAATCATCAGTTCAGACATATCGTAATTTCCTCCTTATATCATTTTCGAAGGGGAGCAGGCGCCCCCTCGACCTCCCCCACCACCAGTGACATCGGTCACTGGTGAGCGCCGCCCGGAGCGGCTGGGTCGGGGTATTTTCGCCACGTACACGCCGCGGCGAAAATGATTTCACATCTCAATATTCGCAGTGGTTCAGTTTTCCCCACAGACGATTGGCGCTCTCCAGCACGTGGGCGTTGACGGCCTCCTCATCGATCTCTGTCAGGACGCGGTCCTTCATTAGAATCTTGCCGTTGATCATGGTCGTCTGGCACTGGCGGCCCGTCATGCCGAAGATCATGTGGCCGTCGATGTTGGCGTCGGAGAAGGGGGTGTAGGGCTTGTAATCCATGACGATGACGTCCGCCGCCGCGCCGGGCTTCAGCACGCCCAGGGTGGGGAAGCCGCACCGCTCCGCCATCTTGGCGTTGTTATGGAACAGCATATCGGTGACTTCGCACCAGGCCACGTTGGGCATACAGGCGTTGTGCCGCTGAGAGCACAGGGCCACCTTCAGGGACTCCAGCATGTCGTTGGTATAGGCGTCGGTGCCCATGCCGATGAGGATGCCCTTCTTGTAGAGCTGCAGGATGGGGGAGATGCCCACGGCGTTGCCCATGTTGCTCTCGGGGTTATTGACGCACATGGTGTCGGTGGCCTTGATAATGTCCATCTCGGCGGTGTTCACATGGATGCAGTGACCCAGGATAGTCTTGGGACCCAGGATGCCGTGGTCCTGGAGCCGCTGGACGGGACGGCGGCCGTAGTTCTGGAGAGAATCGTACACGTCGTTCATACCCTCGGACACATGGATGTGGTAGCCCACCCGGCCGTTGTTGGCGGCGTTCATCCGGTCAAAGGTCTTGTCGGAGATGGTGAACAGGGCGTGGCCGCCGAACATGGCTTTCAGCATGTCGGAGGGGTTCTTCTCGCAGTAGTCGATGAAGTCCTTGTTTTCCTGGACGGACTGGATGGACTTCTCCTCGCCGTCACGGTCGGATACCTCGTAGCACAGGCTGGCCCGCATACCGAACTCCTTGGTGACCTCGGCGATCTTCATCAGGGAGCCGGGGATCTCGCAGAAGGAGGCGTGGTGGTCGAAGATGGTGGTGACGCCCTGCTTGATGCTGTCGATCACCAGGGCCTGGGCAGAAGCGCGGGTGGCCTCCAGGTCCAGATTCCGGTCGATGGCCCACCAGGTGCCGTCCAGCACTTCATAGAAGTTGGTGGGGTTGTTGCCCACGATGGCAAGGCCACGGGCCAGGGCGGAATAGATGTGGGTATGGGCGTTGATGAGGCCGGGCATGATGACGCTGCCCTTGGCGTCCACAAACTCCGCCTGGGTGTACTTGGCCTTCAGATCAGAAGTCTTGCCGACTTCCACGATTTTGCCGCCGTCTGTGACCACGCCGCCGTCGGGCAGGTAGCCGGTGCCCTCGGGGTCCCGGGTGATGACTTTTCCGTTTGCCAGTAAGATCATACAAAAAACCTCCTTGAGTTTTGAATTCCAGAAACAAAAAAGGCGCCTCAAACCGTCTTTGGTTTGAAACACCTATCAAAAAAGAAGGAATGATAGGTGTCAGCCCGTGCGCGCAGCACTACGTTGCAGCTATCATTCTTGGATTGTACTTGTATTCTAGCGAAAAATAAGCTAAAATGCAAGAAGGTAAGCTAAAAATTTTTTAGTCTGTTTTTTGTGCAGTTTGCCGGGAACCTTTTGGCAGGTTTTGGCGATGAAAGAAGTAAGAGGTGATCGTGATGAAAAAGCTGATTTCGATACTGCTGATTTTCGCAATGCTGACGGCCTGCGGAGGGCAGAAACAAACGGTCTCCGATGAAAAAGAGCCACCGGCAGAAGAGATGACTTTGCCGGAAAGCACCGATACAGGTGATGATACCGGGGAGTGCGCCTGCACCATGACCACGGAGTGGGCGGAATACGACCCGTCTGTGGGAGGCGTCTGGTACATTCTGAAAAACGAGAGTGACCGGGATGTGGAGACCGGTGAGGCCTATCTGCTGGAGACCCTGGGGGAGAACGGCACCTGGTATCAGCTCCCTCTGGTAAAAAATGCCGCCTGGACCGCTATGGCTTATGGGATCCCGGCAGGCGGGAGCATTGCCATGGCCTGCAGCTTCTCCATGTTTGATTATGATTTTTCAGGCGGCGGCACCTACCGCATTGTCAAAGAGGTGGAGGGCCAGACCTGTACGGCGGAGTTCCGCCTGAAGGCAGGCGCCGCCATTTCCGCCGATGCCCCTTACGGCTTCGCCCCGCTGGAGGACCTGCCGGAGACCTACGGCGCCGATACGGCGGCGGAGGCCGACGTGGTGTATACCAACGGCGGCGTGAAAAACGAGGATGCCGTAGAAACATTCCTGTATAAAGTCGGCCTGGGCATACCCTGCCAGCTGCGCACGGTCCAGGACTACGGCGAGGGCGCCGTGATGGTCATTGACGTTATTTATAAGAACGGCCACTTCCTCTGGCGGATGCGCCAGGGGGACGATGTCGCAGAGGAGCGGTTTTCCTACCTTGTCACCGACGGGACGGACCTGTACCTCTCCAACGGCGCCGACTGGGAGACCGCCGAGCGCTACGCTGGCAAGGAACTGGCCTGGCTGGTGCCTATGAAAACGGCGGGACCGGAGTTGGTGTCCGCCGTGGAGAAGCTGACGGAGGACCGTCTGGCTGCCAACCGTGCCCGCTACCGGGTCTGGTCCGCCGACGGCGAGTGGGATGCTTTCCTGACGGAGAATCCCACGGAGTTTTTTGTCAGCCAGCACAGCGGCGGCGGAGGCCGGGGCCGCATGTATGACCTGAACCGCTGGGACGGCCTGGAGACTGCCATCTGGGGCCTGGAGTGGCAGGAGGACGGAAAATTGCTGCTGGTCTGCGAGACCGTGGACGGCGGCGCATCCCGCCTGATCTTCGATCCGGAGACAGAGACCCTGGAGAGCGAAGCAGTCCATTGACTGTTTTTGGTAAAAGAACGATTTTTGTTGCATTTTTCCACGGATTGTATACAATAGGAACATCTGCCTTTGAAAGTGAGCGTGGAGAAATGACCGAGATGATCGACGGCCTGATCCTGCGGATCAGCGACTTCCTGTATACCCCCTGGGTGCCGCTGTTTCTGGTGGCGGCCGGATTGACCTTCACGATCTGTACGGGCTTTGTACAGTTCCGCATGGTGCGGGAGGCCTTCCGGGTGATCCGGGAGAAGCCCCGGACGGAGGGGGCGGTGTCCTCCTTCGGTGCGCTGATGCTCTCCACGGCCTCCCGGGTGGGTACCGGCAACATCGTGGGCGTGGCCCAGGCCATTTGCCTGGGCGGTGTGGGCGCCGTGTTCTGGATGTGGTTTATCGCCCTGTTCGGCGGCGCCTCCGCCTTTGTGGAGTCCACCCTGGCCCAAATTTATAAGCGCAAAAATCCGGATGGCTCCAGCTTCGGCGGTCCCTCTTATTATATGGAGACCGCCCTGGGGCAGCGGTGGCTGGGCGTGCTGTTTGCCGTGTTCGTCATCCTGACCTACGCCGTGGGCTACAATGCCCTGGCCTCCTATAACCTGCAGTCCGCCTTCGCCGGGTTTGGTTTCTACGACGCCAAAGTCACCCCGGCTATTCTGGGGCTTGTCCTGGCGGCGCTGTTTCTGGTCTGCGTCATGGGCGGCGGCAAGCGGCTGTCCCGGGTCACCGGCGTCATGGTGCCTGTCATGGGCGTGCTCTACATTCTGGTGGCACTGGTCATTGTTCTGCTGAATCTGGGCAGGCTCCCCGCCATGTTCGGCGCCATTTTTGCGGACGCTTTCAACTTCAAGGCGATCTTCGGCGGCTTTTCCGGCTCCTGCCTGATGTACGGCATCAAGCGGGGCCTCTACTCCAATGAGGCCGGTATGGGCTCCGCGCCCAACGCCGCCGCCTCCGCGGACGTGTCCCACCCGGTCAAGCAGGGGCTGGTGCAGATGCTCAGCGTGTTCATCGACACCCTGCTGATCTGCACGGCCACGGCCTTCATGTGCCTGCTGTCCGGCGTGGAGCCTGCGGCGGAACTGGCCGGTGCGCCCTATGTGCAGGCGGCGCTGGGGAACGTGCTGGGGGGCTTCGGCCCAGTGTTCATCGCTGTTTCCATGGCGCTGTTCGCCTTTACCACCCTAATCGGCAACTACTACTATTGCGAGGGCTGCCTGCGCTTTATCCTGCGGCGCCAGCCCGGTAAGGCCTTTATGACGGGATTCCGCATTGTGGCATCTGTCATCGTGTTGATGGGTGCCATGGCCAGCATGGGCCTGGTGTGGGACCTGGCGGATGTGACCCAGGGACTCATGGTGGTCACCAACATCCCGGTGATCCTGATGCTGGTAAAACCCGCGCTGCTGGCGCTGAAGGATTACCGGCGCCAGAGAGAGGCGGGGGAGGACCCGGTGTTCCGCGCGGCGGACATCGGCTTGGCAGGCAAAACGGAATTTTGGAATTAAGAAAGAGGACGGTCCACAGGACCGTCCTCTTTCTTACGTCTCCAGACGGCGCATCCAGCTTCGCTTTCGAAGTACCACCAAAGAAATGCCGAACCGGACGCACTCCTCCAGAGACAGAAATAGGTAGACATAGGGAATGGAGAGCCGGAGCACGAAGGCCGCCAGCAGGCCCAGAGGCACTCCGAAGCCCCAGGTGCCGATCAGGTCGATCCACATGACCAAGTGGGTCTTGCCGCCGCTGCGGAGAATGCCGCCTCCAAGGATCATATTCTGAATCTTGAAGGGGGCAACCAGAGCGTAGACCGTCAGGACCTGCTGCGTCAGAACCTTGACGGCGGGTTCTACCCGGTAGATGTCCACATATAGCCCCCGGGTCAGCAGCAGTACCAGGGACAAGAGTATGGAGCCGCCGAAGCCGTACCACAGGAGCTTTTTGGAGGCCAGGTACGCCTGTTCGGTTTCCCCGGTGCCCAGCCGGTTCCCGATGATGACGCCCGCCGCCTGGGCCAGGCCGCACAGGGCACCGGTCATCAGGGCCTGGATGGGGTTGGTCAGGGTCATGGCGGCACAGGCGTCGGTGCCCAGGTGACCGTAGATCGCGGCATAGACATTTTCACCCAGGCTCCACATCCACTCGCACAGCAGGATGGGCAGCAGCATGGCACCGTACTGCTTCCAGGCGAAGGTATGGTCCTCCCGCGTGGAACGGCGGGGAAGACGATGAGGAGACCGGATATACAGCGCCAGCAGCAAGAGAAAGCCCGCAAGCTGTGCGATTACCGTGGCGATGGCGGCGCCGTTTGCCCCCATGGGGGTAAAGCCCAGCCTGCCGAAGATCAGGATGTAGTTGAGGACGGTGTTCAGCAGGGTGGCGGCCATGCCAGCGTATAGGGGAAGGGAGGGCTGGCCCAGACAGCGGAACAGGGCGGAGAGCAGCGTGGTGCCCGCCGCTGGCAAAAAGGAGAGGGCCAGGATGGAAAGATAGGCTGCTGCAGCCTGTTTGGTTGCAGTATCTCGGGTGTAAAGACTCATGACTTGCTGAGGAAACAGCAGACAGACCACTGTAAAGAACAGTGCCGCGGCGATAGCAACTGCCAGATTGACTGTAAAAGCCCGGGCAGCGGCCCCGGTTTGCCGTTGCCCCAGGTACTGAGCCAGCATGATGCCGGCTACCGCAGCTACGGCGGATACCAGCACTGTGAAGATAGAAGAGAATTTCCCGGCCAGTCCCACTCCGGCCACCTGCACGCTGCCAAGCTGGCCGATCATGATCTGGTCCACCACGCTGAAGGATGCCTGCAGCACCGATTGCAGGGCAATGGGGAGGGCCAGCCGCCATACGGTTTTGAAAAAGCCGGATTCCAGTTCCATGGAGATACCTCCTGTTGATATCGTATCTTCATGGTAACATCCAGGGCGGAAAAACGCAAAGGTTAAACGCATAACCTAATACAAAAGAACCGCGTTGGATTTGTGCAGACCACCAAATCCAACGCAGTTTGCTTTGTTCATAGTGGGCGGGTACTGTCCCGCTTGATGAGGGTCACCGGCAGCCGCAGGGTGGAGCCGGACTCTTCTCCGGCTTTCATGGCTTCCAGCTTTTCCAGAGCCAGCTGGGCCCGCAGGGCGCTGTCCTGCCGGACGGAGGTGAGGGCAGGGACCACCTGACGGCAGATGGGGGTGTCGTCAAATCCCGCCACGGAGACCTGTCCCGGTACAGTGATACCCTGGGACTGCAAAAACTGCATCAGGTCCACGGCGTAGTAGTCGGAGACGGCGAATACGGCGGTATACTGCTCCAGAGCTTCCAGATGTTCCTCATAGAACCGTTGCCGTTCCTCGCGTTCCATAGGAATCTGCCAGAAGTCCGCTGCCCCGAACCCAGCGGAGAAGCCTTCCCACCGCTCCCGGTCCATACAGATATTGTTGTCGGCGATGCAGAGGGCTTTCCGGTAGCCCAGATTTCGAAAATACTGCCCCACCTGAAACCCGCCGTCAAAATTGTCCAGCGTCAGGTTGCAGATGCCCCGGGGGTCTTCCAGATAGCCGTCGTAGACCACAAAGGGAATGTGCATCTGATCCCGCAGCAGCTGGTAATCCTCCTGACAGAAGCCGATGAGCACCATGCCCTCCAGATTCCACATGGAGGCGAACCGGATGATATCAGCGGTATCCCGGGTGGCCTTTACCATCATGAACAGGCCGCACCGGTCGATTTCCGCCGCCAGGGCGTTCAGAGAGGCGGCAATGAATGGGTCCTCCAGCAGGTGGCCCTGGTATTTTTCGTGGTCATTCATCACCACGCCGATGATGCGGGAGTCGTTCTGAGCCAGCAGGATGCCCGCCATGCTGGGAATGTACCGCCGTTTTTCCAGGGTCTCCTGGACCCGCCGGACGGTCTCGGGGGAAACTTTTCCGGTTTTCCCGTGGATCACGTTGGAGACTGTGGCCGTGCTGAGCCCCAACTCCTCCGCGATGTCGCTGATCCGCACCCGTTCCATGCGCCACCTGCCTTTCTCGTTCTATCCGCATCATAGCAGGTTTTGAGCGGCTTGCATAGAGTGAGAAAAAATTTTGATAAACTACTTGAAATAAATTAATAAACTGCGTAATATAATATTGAAAACTATATTATAAAATTTCCTGAACGAAGCAAGGAGACGAGTATCATGGAAGCTGTTCAGATAACCAATCAGATGACAAGAAAGGCCCGCCATGCTAGGGCACGGTCTATCCGCCGGGAGCAGGCGCGTCTGCGGAATGAACCGCCGGTGCTGACAGTGGGGGAGGAGGTATTCAACGCCGTCAGCCACGGCCTTGGCGCCTTGCTGGCGGTGGCGGCCATGGTGCTGCTGCTGGTCCGGTCCCACACGGGGCTGGAGGTGATGGCCTCCTGCTTTTACGGCATCAGCATGGTGCTGATGATGTGCATGAGCGGCGTCTATCACGCGCTGCCCAGCGGCTCCACTGCCAAGCGGGTGTGCCGCCGGTTCGACTATACCTCCATCTACCTGCTGATCGGCGGCACCTTTGCACCAATTTTTCTGATGTACCTGGGGGGAACGCTGGGTGTGGTGTTGTTCTGCGTCCAGTGGGCGGTCATTTTGGTGGGGGTGACTCTGATCGTCACCTTCGGTCCAGGCCGCTGGCGGGCTTTGCATTTCACTCTGTATTTCCTGTTGGGCTGGAGCGGACTGCTGTTTTTACCCACCTTCTACCTCCACAGCCGGACGCTGCTGTGGTTCATTCTGGCGGGAGGAATGGTGTATACCCTGGGGATGATTCCCTTTGTCCGCAACCGAAAGTACGACCACTGTGTCTGGCATGTGTTTGTGCTGGCGGCTGCCGCCCTGCACTGGGTCGGAATTTACACGCAGATTTATTGAATGGCGTCTCTCTGAGTGGAAAGCGGCAGGAAGATTGAATCCCTATGAAAACACATTCGCCGGCTGTTCGGTTGAATTTGTGTGCGAAAGAATCAGAAGATGCCCTGGGCCATCATGGCGTCAGCCACCCGCTGGAAGCCTGCGATGTTGGCTCCGGCTACCAGATCGTAGCCCAGGCCGTACCGCTCCGCCGCCTCCACGCTCTGCTGGTAGATAGTATCCATGATGCGGTGAAGCTGGGTGTCCACTTCTTCCGCCGTCCAAACCAGCCGCTCGCTGTTCTGAGCCATCTCCAGGGCGGAGGTGGCCACGCCGCCGGCGTTAACCGCCTTGCTGGGGGCCACGGTGATGTGGGGCTGGGCTATGAGGAACTTCAGGGCGTCGTTGGTGGTGGGCATATTGGCAACTTCAATATAATATCTGGCGCCGCTGGCCGCGATCTGTTTGGCCTGCTCCATGTGAACGTCGTTCTGCATGGCGGAAGGCATGCAGATGTCCACTGGCACCGCCCAGGGCTTCTGGCCGGGGAAGAAGTCTACGCCGAACTTTTCGGCGTAGTCCTGCACCCGGTCGCGGCCGCTGGCGCGCATTTTCAGCAGGTATGCGATTTTTTCCTCCGTCACCACGCCGTCGGGGTCATAGATATAGCCGTCGGGGCCGGAAAGGGTCACGACCTTGGCGCCCAGCTGGGCGGCCTTTTTGCAGATGCCCCAGGTGACGTTGCCGAAGCCCGCGCAGGCGATGCGCTTCCCGGAAATGTCCTCACTGTCATGGCGCAGGACGTTCTGCAGATAGTAGACGGCGCCGTAGCCCGTGGCCTCGGGCCGGATGCGGGAGCCGCCGGAGGCAAAGTCCTTGCCGGTGAGTACGCCGTTTTCCCACACGCCTTTCAGGTGGCGGTATTCGCCGAAGAGGTAGCTGATTTCACGGATGCCTACGCCCACATCTCCGGCGGGCACGTCCACATCGGGGCCGATGTAGCGGTAGAGGGACCGCATGAAGCTCTGGCAAAAGCGCATGATTTCAGCGTCGGACCTGCCGGTGGGGTCGAAGTCGCTGCCGCCCTTGCCGCCGCCGATGGGCAGGCCGGTGAGGGCGTTTTTGAAGGTCTGCTCGAAAGCCAGGAATTTCATGCTGCCAAGGTCCACGCTCCGGTGAAAGCGCAGGCCGCCCTTATAGGGGCCGATGGCGCCGTTGAACTGGCAGCGGTAGCCGGTGTTGGTGTGCCAGGAGCCGTCGTCCGCCATCCAGCAGACGCGGAAAATGAAGGTCCGTTCCGGCTCCACCATGCGGTTGAGCAGGTCTGCTTGTTCATACTCGGGATGCTGTGCAATGACGGGTTCCAGGGAAGAAAATACTTCTTCAACGGTCTGAACGAATTCGGGCTCGTGGGCGCTGCGCACTTTGACGTTTTCGATCACACTGGCAAGGTACGCGTTCATCATTCATCCTCCTTGTTATGAAGTTGTCAGACGGTCCGGGTTCATTGGTGGGTTCCTCCTGCTTTGATTGTAACATTTGTCCACGTGTGAAACAACAGGAAGAGGCGAAATGTCCATGCAGTGACCGTCAGAAAAAGGGACAGACTTTTTGTGCAGTTCGACGGCAAAGGTTGACCTTTTTGCAGCGTATGAAAAATAGAGGAAGCGTGGCGCGGATGATTGACTTTGCCGTCAGAATCGGTATAATATTTTTGGAATCGTTTGCCCCTATGGGCTTATATATAAGGGAGGCGTATCATATGCATACCTATCCGATGAACATTGCCGGTCTGGAAAGGGAACTTCCCATCTGCAAGGTCACGGATGACCTGTACATCGGCGCGTTTATTTGCTTTGGAGACGCGGAACTGACGGTGGCCTGCGCCCGGGAGCTTTTAAAGCTGGTCCCGGCGGACAGCTATGACTATCTCTTCACGGCGGAGGCTAAGAGCATCCCTCTGATCCATGAGATGGCCCGCCAGTCCGGCGCCAAGAAGTATTTCATTGCCCGGAAGGGTCCCAAGGCCTACATGCCCGACCCCATCCATGTGGAGGACCAGTCCATCACCACCGCCGGGGTCCAGAAGCTGTACCTGGGCCGGGACGATGCGGACCTGATCCGGGGCAAGCGCATCCTGATCATGGACGACGTGATCTCCACCGGCGGCTCTCTGCTTGCCATGGAGGCTCTGGTGGCCCAGGCCGGCGGCACCGTCACTGGCAAGGTGGCGGTCCTGGCGGAGGGCGACGCCCAGAAGCGGGACGACATCAAGTTCCTGGCTCCGCTGCCCCTGTTCAACGCGGACGGAACTGTAAAGGGTTAATACATAACAGATAAAAAAACGGCGCATCCCGCATCGGGCGCGCCGTTTTTTATCCGGTGTTTTGGGAGAGGGAGCAATGAAAAAGAAAACGGTGTATTGGGTGCCGAAGATCGGTGCCCTGACGATCCTGGCGGCGCTGTTCATGGCGGCCTCCGCCGTGCTGCGTCTGGTTTGGGCCGGGGGAGAGGACGGGATCACCAGAGGGCTGTTCTGGTTCCAGATCGTGCTGCCCCTGCTGGCTAACGTGAGCTTTTTGATCATTCTGTTCCGGGATAGCCGGGACCGGCTGTACCGTACCGCTGTCCCCGTGTGGCTGGGCTGCGTGTTCTTCGCTGTAAAGGCGTTGGGCTTTCCATCTGTGATCCACACCATCCTCTGCCTGTGCCTTTACGCCCTGGTGGCCTTCCTGTTCACCGCCACGGTGACTGGGTATGTGGGGACCCAGAAGCTGCTCTGGCCCCTGTTCGGCCTGCCGCTGCTGTACCACATTTTTGTGGAGGACACCCAGAAAGTTGGATGGCCGCTCCATGACTGGCTGCCGGAGCTCAGCGTGCTGTGCTGCATGGCGGCGCTGCTGTGCCTGTCCCTGGCCATACGGAAGAAGCCGGTGGAGGAGGGAGCCTATCTGAAGCGCTTCGGTGACCGGAACGACGGCCGCCGCCTGCGGGGATTGTCCCCCATCTTCGCCGTGTCACCCTATATTATGAAGACCCGCAATACCTCCCAGAATTTCATCGAGGTCCACATAGAAATCTCGGCGATCGAGCGGTACATCGTGGAAAAGCGGAAGGCCGGCATGAAATATTTCGGCGTTCTCCATGTGCTGCTGGCGGCTTACGTCCGCACCTGCGCCCGGTATCCGGGCCTGAACCGCTTCATCGCGGGCCAGAAACTCTTCACCCGGGACCGGGAGATCGAGGTCAATATGACCATCAAAAAGGAGATGTCCACGGATTCTCCCGACACAGTCATTAAAGTCACCTTCGATCCCGCCGACACCCCGGAGATGGTCTATGAGCGCTTTAACGAAAAGGTGCGGGAGGTGAAGGACGCTCCGGCGGACACCGGTTTCGACAAGCTGGCTGGGGCCTTCAACCTGATCCCCGGCCTGCTGCTGAAATTCTTCGTCTTCCTGCTGCAGGCCATGGATTACTTCGGCCTGCTGCCCCGGTTCCTCACCAAGATGTCCCCCTTCCACGGGTCCCTGTACATCACCTCTATGGCGTCTCTGGGCATCCCGCCCATCTACCACCACCTGTACGATTTCGGCAACGTGCCGGTGTTCTGCTCCTTCGGCAAGAAGCGCCGGGTGTGGGAGATGAAGCGGGACGGCAGCCCGGTGCTGCGGAAGTACATCGACTGTAACTTTGTCACCGACGAGCGCATCGTGGACGGCTTCTACTTTGCCTCCGCCCTGCGGTATCTCCACAATCTGATGGATGACCCCTGGCAGCTGGATGAACCGGCTGCGGAGATCGTCCGGGACGAAAACTGATAAAAGGACCGTTCTCCGGCGTGGAGAACGGTCCTTTTGATATCGCTTCAGCGGATCAGCACCAGCCCTAGCAGGGCGGAGGACGCGATGACAACGGGGATGCTGATTTTGAATTTCAGCAGCGCCGCCAGAGCAGCGGCGCCGATGAACAGGGCGGGCAGGCTGACTCCGCCGGCAGGGGCGGCGTAATTGGTCATGGACAGAGAGCACAGGACCGCCAGGATCAGCCCCAGGCAGACGGGCCGGACACCGGACATGACCTTCTGCATGAAGGAGAAGTCCCGAAATTTCTCAAAGGCCACGGCAGCCACGGCGCAGAGCAGGAGAGTGGGGGAGAGAACGCCCAGGCTGGCGGAGAGTGCGCCCAGGAAGCCGGCCACCCGGGTGCCTGCAAAGGTGGCGCAATTCAGCCCCAGTGGTCCGGGCGTCATTTCCGCGATGGCCACGATGTCGCTGACCTCGGAAAGCGTCATCCAGCCGTGGGAGAGCATCTCGTGGTTGATCAGGGGCACCATGCTGAGCCCGCCGAAGCTGGTAAAGCCGATCTTGCAGAAGGACCAGAACAGTTCAAGGAGTACCATCAGAGGACCCTCCTTTCCGCCGCTCCCGCCAGGTGCTCCGCAGGAAGCCCAGCAGGCCGCCCAGCAGGACGATGGTGATGCAGTTCATACCTAGAAATAAGTACAGCACGAAGCCCAGCAGCAAAATCACATAGCCGAAGCGGTCCTTCAGGGCGGCCTTCCGCAGGCCCAGGGCCGCGGAGGCGATGATAGGGGCCACCGCCGCCCGGACGCCCACCATGGCCCGGCTGACATAGATGTTATCCTTCACCTGGGTATAGCACCAGGTGACTACCGTCAGGATCAGCAGGGGCGGGATGCATATGCCTGCCACACAGGCAAGGGCGCCGGGGAAGCCCGCCGCGTGATAGCCAAACAGATAGGACACGTTGCCGATCATCAGGCCCGGTAGGCTGCGGCCCACACTGGTGATGTCCAGCAGCTCCTCCTCCGTCAGCCAGCCCCGCTTCTGCACATATTCCTTCTGCATCTGGGCCACGATGGGCCAGCCGCCGCCGAAGGTGTAGCAGCCGAATTTAAAAAACTGCCAGAACAGGCCGGGGGCCCGGCCCTTCCGGCGCGACTTTGTCTCTTGTGGTGTTTCCATGATGTGCCTTTCAGTGATTCTTTTTATAGGTGAGGTATCCTTCCAGGATCAGGGACGCCGCCACGGCGTCCACTACCTTTTTCCGCTTTTTGGCGTTTTCGCCGCTGTTAAAGAGGATCTGGTGGGCGTCGATGGTGGTGCGGCGCTCGTCCCAGAGGACCACGGGCAGGGAGGTGGTCTCCTCCAGCAGGGCCTTCATGGCCTGTGCCTTTTCGGAGCGGGGGCCCCGGGTGCCGTCCATGTTGATGGGGTGGCCCAGCACCAGCTCCTCCACGCCGTGTTCCCTTGCCAGGGCGGCGATGCGGTCCGCCACCACCTCGGGGCGGTAGGCGTCGATGACGGTGGTGAAGCCCGCCAGAAAGCCGGTGGGGTCGGAGATGGCGATGCCGGTGTGGGCGTCGCCGTAGTCGATAGCCATGATGCGCATAAAAATGTCCTCACTTTTTTCATGGATTCCCACGCAGAATATCACATTTTGTGCCGGGGTGCAAGGGCGTGAACCAGGCACAGAAAATGTAAAAATTTTTCTGAAAAAGCGGTTGACCTTCCGTTTGACTTGTGGTATAATCTTTCTTACCTGTGAAAAAGGGCTTTCTTGTCGTGCGCTTTTTTCGCTTTTCAGGCGATGGCGGAAAGAACCCTTACAAAAGGCAGGGAGGCAGTCGGTATCCCCGGCGGAGCCGTGAGGATGCCAATAATAAGGAGGTGCCGTTAGATGCGCGTAAAAGTGACCCTGAGATGCAACGAGTGCAAGCAGAGAAACTACAATACGATGAAGAACAAGAAGAATACCCCGGACAAGCTTGAACTGAATAAGTATTGCCCCTTCTGCAAGAAGCACACGCTCCACACTGAGACCAAGTAATGGTCAAAACGAATAAGAAAGGCGTGTAACGTATGGCAGAAGAAGTCAAGAAGAAGAGAGACCGCGGTCTCTGGTTCCGCGAGATGAAAAGCGAACTGAAAAAGGTCGTATGGCCCAACAAGCAGACGGTGCTGAAGAATACCGGTACGGTGCTGCTGTGCTCCCTGGCCATCGGTGCCTGCATCTGGATTTTCGATTTTGTGGCGACCTCCGCCGTCCAGATGATACTGAACGTGTTCGGTGCTTAAGGAGTAGCGGATATGTCAGACAGCGCGAAGTGGTATGTGATCCATACCTATTCCGGCTATGAGAATGCCGTCAAGACCAGCATTGAGAAGTTCGTCACCGGCCGCGGCATGGAGGATATGATCCTGCGGATGGAGATCCCCATGGAAACGGTCACTGAGGTCACGGATTCCGGCGCCACCAAGGAAGTGGAGCGGAAGGTGTTCCCCGGCTATGTGCTGATCAAGATGGTCATGACCGACGACACCTGGCATCTGGTGCGGAATGTCCGCGGCGTCACCGGCTTTGTCGGCAGCGCCAACAAGCCCATCCCCCTGACGGAGGAAGAGGTGCTTGCCATGGGCATGGAAAAGCACGAGATCGTGGTCAAGTACAATGTGGGCGACCACGTGAAGATCGTGGACGGCCCGCTGGCCAGCTTCACCGGCGTGGTCGAGGAGATCGAGCCCGAGAAGAACCGGGTCAGCGTGATGGTCTCCATGTTCGGCCGCGAGACGCCCGTGGACCTGGAACTGGATCAGGTCGAGGTCCAGAACTGAGCAAGCAAACGCGCCGGACGCTTCCGGCACAAGTGGGAGGGACCCTCCGGTCCCGCCAAAGACGGACCTTCGTCCGCCACCACATTTATGATTTAGGAGGTGCTACTCCGTGGCACAGAAAATTACTGGTTATGTGAAACTGCAGATCCCCGCAGGCAAGGCAACTCCCGCTCCCCCTGTTGGTCCCGCTCTGGGCCAGCACGGCGTGAACATTGCCGCCTTCACCAAGGAATTCAATGAGCGCACCAAGAACGATGTGGGCATGATCATCCCCGTCGTCATCACCGTGTACGCCGACCGTTCCTTCTCCTTCATCACCAAGACTCCCCCTGCGGCTGTCCTGATCAAGAAGGAGTGCAACATCGAGTCCGGCTCCGGTGTCCCCAACAAGACCAAGGTTGCCACCATTTCCAAGGCTTCCATCCAGAAGATCGCTGAGATCAAGATGAAGGACCTGAATGCCGCCAACCTGGAGTCCGCCATGAGCATGATCGCCGGTACCGCCCGTTCCATGGGCGTCATCGTTGGCGACTGATCCCTGACTATCAACAGCGGAGCGGCATCCATGCCGCTTCATACAGTGGGAGGAACTTAGAGTCCGAAGAACCACTATGAGGAGGAAATAACATTGTTTAGAGGCAAGAAATATCAGGAGAGCGCCAAGCAGATCGACAAGAACACTCTGTACGAGGCTGCTGATGGCATGGCTCTCATTTGCAAGACCGCCAGCGCCAAGTTCGACGAGACCGTCGAGCTGCACGTGAAGCTGGGCGTTGACTCCCGTCACGCTGACCAGCAGGTCCGTGGCGCCATCGTGCTGCCCCACGGCACCGGCAAGACTGTCCGCGTGCTGGTGTTCGCCAAGGGCGACAAGGCCGACGCTGCCCGCGAGGCCGGTGCTGACTTTGTTGGCGATATGGATCTGGTTGAGAAGATCCAGAAGGAAAACTGGTTTGAGTTCGACGTGGTCGTCGCCAGCCCCGACATGATGGGCGTGGTCGGCCGCCTCGGTAAGGTCCTGGGCCCCAAGGGTCTGATGCCCTCTCCCAAGGCCGGTACCGTGACCCCCGATGTTGCCAAGGCCGTGAAGGAAGTCAAGGCCGGTAAGATCGAGTACCGTCTGGACAAGACCAACATCATCCACTGCCCCATCGGCAAGGTGTCCTTCGGCCCCGAGAAGCTGACTGAGAACTACAATGCTCTGATCGGCGCCATCGTGAAGGCCAAGCCCGCCGCCGCCAAGGGCCAGTATATCCGCAGTTGCGTCGCCGCCTCCACCATGGGCCCCGGCGTGAAGTTTAGCACTGCTAAATTGGTCTGATGACCAATTTCAAGAGGGAGCAGGCTCCCCCTTGAGAATCCCCCACCACCGCGTCAGAACAAGCTGTGCTTCATTCGCTTCCGTCTTCGGCGAAAGCTCACATCGCTCCGCTTGTTCTTCCTTTCCCCACCGAATCCGCTTCGCTGGGCTTCGGCGGGGACCCCTTGGGTCGGTCACTGGTGAACGCCGCCCAGGGCGGATGGGTCGAGGTATTTTCGGCAGGCACAGAAGGTGAATTGCCCCGAAAGGGGCAAGAGAAGCCCCTCTGGAAGGTGTCGCGGCGAAAATGATCTCAATTTCTTCTTCCGCCGCTGGCGGAAGAACCGGGGAAGCGTCGGTTTCCCCTGGCCCCTTTCCCGGATTTGCGGGAATTCGGGCGAAAAATGTATATAAAAGTATTGACATTGCGTCAATACTTTTATATAATACCAGATGCGTTCCAAAGACAGCAGGTGAGGGGAGACCCTCGTAAGTCCTGCCGAGGGCGGCAAAGTTGATTTGCTAACCGTCCTTGTGTGTCTTTGCGCACAAGGACGGTTTCCTTTTTTGAACGCACCTACAAATTTCCTGGAGGTGAAACCTAGAATGCCTAACGCAAAGGTCTTATCTGAAAAGCAGGCAATCGTTGCCCAGCTGACCGAGAAGATCCAGAATGCCACCGCCGGCGTCCTCGTCGACTACAAGGGCATCACCGTTGAGGAAGACACCGCTCTGCGTAAGGAGTGCCGCGAGAATGACGTGGATTACGCCGTTGTCAAGAACACCCTGCTGCACTTTGCCTTCAACAACACTGGTCTCAGCGAG
>Ga0129317_1000321_pt1 | contig 54431 bp, 49 predicted proteins | sample Cm1ome_FD_94430 | JGI IMG/M metagenome (GOLD analysis project Ga0129317, IMG submission 94430) | Eastern black-and-white colobus group fecal microbial communities from Wisconsin, USA - Cm1105 metagenome | ecosystem: Host-associated > Mammals > Digestive system > Large intestine > Fecal | place... | reverse complement strand
CTACGAAGCACTACACTGTGGTAATTGAACCCAAATCTGGCCGCTGATTAGGTGGCCGCTGAGTCTGGGCCGGGTGGCCGCTGGGACAGGGCACCAGCGGCCGCTGGCTTGGGCAGAATGCATACACAATTTTATGGAATTCTGACCTATTCAAGACGTGGGTTTTCCTGTATGATATTGGTGTGAAAGATTTGAGTGATAACGTGATTCCCACAGGAGGAAATCAACATGAGAAAAACAAAAATTATCTGCACCCTGGGCCCCGCCGTGGATCAGGAGGATATGATCCGCACCTTGATCCGCTCCGGTATGGACGCCGCCCGGTTCAACTTTTCCCACGGCGACCACGGGGAACAGCTGGCCCGGCTGAATATGCTCAAGGCAGTCCGGGATGCGATGGGCCGTCCGGTGGCCACCATTCTGGATACCAAGGGGCCCGAAATCCGCATCAAGTCCTTTGACACCAAGACCATCACCCTGGAATCGGGGGACTCCTTTACTCTGACCACCCAGGATGTGACCGGGGACCGCTCCCAGGTATCCGTTACCTATCCCGACCTCCACAAGGAGCTGTCTCCCGGTCAGGAGATTCTCATTGACGACGGTCTGGTCGCCATCCGGGTGGACCGGATCGACGGCAAGCGCATCGTCTGCACCGTGGAAAACGGCGGCACCCTCTCCGCCAACAAGTCCATCAACATCCCCAGCGTTCACATCCATCTGCCCGCCCTCACGGAAAAGGACGTGGCCGACATCCGCTTCGGTGTGGAGAACGACTTTGATTATATCGCCGCCTCCTTTGTCCGCCGGGCAGCCGATGTGGAGGCCGTCCGCCAGATTCTGCATCAGTTCGGCGGGGACGGAATCCGCATCATCGCCAAGATCGAAAACCAGGAGGGTGTGGACAACGTCAACGAAATTCTGGACGCCGCCGACGGCATCATGGTGGCCCGCGGCGACCTGGGCGTGGAAATTCCCGCCGCGAAGGTCCCCGTCCTCCAAAAACAGATGATCCGAAAGGGCCTCCAGGCCGGCAAGCCCGTCATTACCGCCACCCAGATGCTGGACTCCATGATGCGCAATCCCAGACCCACCCGGGCAGAGGTCTCCGACGTGGCCAACGCCGTCTTCGACGGTACCAGCTGTGTCATGCTCTCCGGTGAGACGGCGGGAGGCAAGTATCCCATCGAGGCCCTCACCGCCATGGCCGGCATTGTGGAGGAAGCCGAAAGTTCCATCAGCTACTGGCGTCAGTTCCAGAAACAGCGGGTCCTCCCCGCCTCCAACATCAACGACGCCATCACCCACACCTGCTGCCTCACCGCCAAGGACCTGGATGCCAAGGCCATTTTGGCCGCCACCAACTCCGGCCGCACCGCCCGGATGATCTGCCGGTTCCGCCCCGCCTGCCCGGTGGCCGCCCTCACCATGAATGAGAAGGTCCGCCGCCAGCTGTCCATCTGCTGGGGGGTCATCCCCTTCCTCACCGGGGAGGTCAACTCCACCGACCGCATTTTCTCCCTGTCCGCTGAGGTAGCCCTGAAAGAGGGGCTGGTGGAAAACGGAGACACCGTTGTTATTACTGCCGGCGTTCCCCTGGGGAAAAGCGGCTCCACCAACCTGATTAAGGCCCAGGTAATTGACGGAGACGCCATGTAATCCCCGGCATGCGCCCCTCTCAGGAGGAGGATATGCCGGAGGGCAGCGTTGTTTCGGGTCCGTCTCTCTTTTGCATATTCTTCTCAGCCGTCCGGCCCCGGGATAAATCAGGTCCCCCATATTGAATACCGGAAACAGAAAAGGTCTCCCACCCTGCGCCCACGGTGTGCGCTGAGGATGGGAGCCTTTTTCCGTCTCATAACCTTTTATTGAAAACGGTGCCGCAGTTCCATCAAAATAGTATGTCACAAACAAACCCAGTTGACACCGGCAGAATATAATGGGTATCCCCGCCCCGCCATGAAGTGATCCCAGCCGCTGGGGCCGGTGTTCCCCGCAGGCCGAAATTATTTTGACCTTGACTTTTCCCGCTCTGCAAACGGCACTCCACAGGTGCAAACAGGGCTGCACCGCAAACAAATATCTTTGATTCCGGAAGCCTGACTGTTGAAATCGCCGTTATATCCCAATATATACGCAACAAGCTCAAAGTTCTCCCAAAAATCTGACGTCCCCTATTTCATTTTTCCTCCATGTCTGCTATACTGTCATTAATCAGAGGTGAAGCATGCTTGGTAAGGAACCCACTCATTCTGATCCAGCTTCCAGCCCGATTCAACCTCTATTCCCCAGCAAATATGAAGGAGGAAACAGAACCATGGATAAGAGCTCTGCCGTCTATCAGGCTTATGTGCGCATTTTGGAACGGGAGCTGGTACCCGCGATGGGCTGCACGGAACCCATTGCCATCGCCTACTGTGCCGCCAAGGCTCGGGCCGTACTGGGCTGTCTGCCTGAAAAGATTCACATCGAAGCCAGCGGCAACATTATCAAGAACGTAAAGAGCGTCATCGTTCCCAATACAGACGGCCGCAGCGGCATCGCCGCGGCCGCCGCCGTGGGTGTGCTGGGAGGTGATGAAAACGCTCTGCTTGAGGTCATCTCCCATGTTCCAGACAGCGCCAGGGCCGCCTTGGGGGACTACCTGGAGAAGACGGAGATCACCGTCAGTCCCGCGGAGAGCGACTGCCTGCTGGACATCATCGTCCATGTGTATGCCGGGGCGTCTTCCGCCACCGTGCGGGCCGCCAACGAGCATACCAACCTGGTGTATATTGAAAAGGACGGACAGGTGCTGCTGGAAAAGGAGATCGTGGAGACGGTAGATGATGACGCACCGGATTATGATCTGCTGAACACCAAGGATATTGTGGACTTTGCCGAAAGCTGCGACCTGGACGACGTACGGCCTATTATGCGGCGGCAGGTGGAGATGAACAGTGCCATCTCCGAGGAGGGACTGACTCACGACTACGGCGCCAACATCGGCAAAGTACTGCTGAAGGCCTACGGCAGCGATGTGCGCAACCGGGCCAAGGCCCGGGCCGCCGCCGGGTCCGACGCCCGGATGAACGGCTGTGAGCTGCCGGTGGTCATCAACTCCGGCAGCGGAAACCAGGGGCTCACCGCCTCCCTGCCGGTGATCGAGTACGCCCGGGAGCTGCAGGTGGGCGAGGACAAGCTGTATCGGGCTCTGCTCATCTCCAATCTGGTCACCCTCCACGAGAAGAACGGGATTGGCCGACTGTCCGCCTACTGCGGCGCTGTCAGCGCCGGCGCAGGCACCGGCGCGGGGATTGCCTATCTGTGCGGCGGCGGTCTGGATGAAATCGCCCACACCATCGTCAACGCCCTGGCCATCACCTCAGGCATCGTATGCGACGGCGCAAAATCCAGCTGCGCGGCCAAGATTGCCGCGGCGGTGGACGCGGGCATCCTGGGTTTCGAGATGTACCGCCAGGGCCAGCAGTTCTACGCCGGAGACGGCCTTGTACTTAAGGGGGTGGACAACACCATCCGCAACTTCGGCCGGCTGGGCAAGGTGGGCATGCGGGAGACCGACCGTGAAATCATCCGTATGATGACGGAAAAGTGCTGACCTCAGTATCGTCTTTGAAGGGCCGCCGGCAAAGCCGGCGGCCTTCTTATCCACCCCATAAAAACAGCGCCGCTCCCAAAAAGGAGCGGCGCTGTTTCGCGGTTCCGGATAAGCTGTCTCAGATAAACTGGGAGAATACGATGGCAACCAGCATCAGAGGAATGTTAAAGTGGATAAAGGTGGGCACACAGGTGTCCCAGATATGGTTGTGCTGTCCGTCGGCGTTCAGACCGGACGTGGGGCCCAGCGTGGTGTCGGAGGCGGGGGAACCGGCGTCACCCAGAGCAGCCGCGGCGGACATCAGCAGGATGGTGGCGGCGGGGGAGAAGCCCATGCCGGCACACAGAGGCACATAGAACACGGCCAGGATGGGAATGGTGCTGAAGGAGGAACCAATGCCCATGGTGACCAGCAGGCCAATGAGGGTGATCATGGTGGCGGCGATAATCTTGTTGCCGCCCATGGCGCCGATGGCGGCCTCCACCAGCTGGTCCACAGCGCCGGTGGCCTTGATGACGTCGGCAAAGCCGCCGGCCACCAGCATGATAATGGCAATCATGCCCATGATTTTGATGCCGCCCACAAACTGGTCGTCGATTTCACTCCACTTGATGGCCTGGCCGACAAACATAACCAGCAGACCGGCCAGCGTGGACAGAGGCAGGGACTCCCACTTCACCTGAACCACCACCACCACAATGATGGCCAGAATGGTCACGGCGTGGGCAATGGTAAACTTGTCGGATACGGCATCGGATGCGGAGGTATCCACATGGGTATCCGCATACTCGCGGGGCTTGCGGTAGGTGAAAAAGATGGCGATCAGCAGGCCGACCAGCATAGCCAGACCCAGGATCCAGTTCCAGCGGGCCACGTCACTTTCGGTGACAGCCATGCCGTTGGAGGTCAGGTTCTTGGCAATCAGGCCCATGAAGATGGAGCCAAAGCCAAAGGGGATGGCAATATAGGGGGCCTTCAGTCCGAAAGCCAGGGAACATGCGGCCGCCCGGCGGTCGATCTTCAGGTCATTGAACAGGGTCAGCAGGGGGGGAATCATAATGGGAATGAAGGCGATATGTACGGGAACCAGGTTCTGGGAGAAGCAGGCGACGCCGGCCAGGATCAACAGCAGAATCTTACCGTTGGTACCCATGACCTTGGACAGCTTCTTGGATGCCATATCAGCCAGACCGGTGGAGGCAATGGCCGTGGCAAAGGTGCCCAGCAGCACATAGGCCAAAGCGGTTTCTGCGTTGTTGCTGAAGCCGGCGCACAGGGTTCCCATGGCCTCTGGAATACTAATGCCGCCCAACACTGCTCCCACCAAGGCGGAGATAATCAAGGACATGAGTACGTTCAGTTTAAACAAACACAGGACACACAGCACTACGACGGCGATCAGGACCGGATTGGTTAAAATAGACATGCTATCCCTCTTTCTTTCCTTTTCTAAAATGTCCTTATCCCATCCCTCTGATCCCTCTCCTTTTCACCCCCCGGGCTAGCACCGGAAGAAGAAAGTTTGACCAAACACACAGATGTGACGCGGACCTTTCGGGTTTACTATATCACATCTTTTGTATTATATCAACAAAAATTTTTAATTATCCGCGATGTTTATTGTCTACTATTTCACTACAGCACCATCACTTTAGTGCACTGACTTAAAAATCAAAATTTTATCTCTTTTCGCCCACCTGAATTGGCCCCTCTGCGGGCCCCTTTTTCTGAAAAAATCAGTGGTTGAAAGGGCGCCGCCCCATACCGGGACGGCGCCCTTTCAATTGTGTCTGCTGCTACTGAAACCGGTACCCTGTTTCTGCCATCAATTGAATTTCACACAAAAATTGTTCACGGTCATCAAAGTTTACAGGCTGGAAGCCCTCCACCGGGTGAAAGGACACCAACTTATCCATACTGTTGACCCACGCGCTGAACGTCCCCTTCGCATTAATTTTGATCGGCATTTTACAGTCCATATTTCTCCCTCTTCCGCCGGAAAAAGGCTTCGATCCCCTCGCCGACATACCCGTGGAGCGCCTCACACTCCATGCCGGCGTCTTCAGCTCCTCCTCCACGTCCTGCACGGGTCAATCATAGCCGGCCGAATTTCCAATCTCAAATTCCCCAACGACGGTCTCATGCTCCATATCGTAGACCGGGATAAAATAGGAGGTGGGCTGGGTTTTCAGCCATTCCATATATTTTCCTGCGTCATCCGCCGTTTTGACCCCCCCGGGATAGCCGCAGCAGCCGCCTTTTTCCCAGTCTTCAAATGTAACGTATCCCGATTCTCCGTTGGTGGCTACCACCGCAATCAGATCGGGATCATAGCCTGTATACTCGGACAGGCATCCGGAACCGTAGGTCTCCCCCTTCCTGTTCCGGGGATAGTCCCCATCCAGCAGTTGATCCGCGAGCAGCTGTTGAAGCTGCGTATCTGCACTTCCGTCAGAGGGCAGATTGCTGTTGGAGCGCCGGCCGGCTGGAATGCGCTCCGCCGGGACTGAATGAAACTGGAAAGACGGCCGGGGAACCTGGCCTCCCTCCACCCTGCGCGCAAGCTCCTCCTGATCCAAGGTGCAGTCGAATATATTCATCATTATGGTAACACGGATTTCCTTCCCCTCCCGATCCCGTAAACGCGTGTCAAAGGAATAGAGCGCCAGGTTATCACGCCCGCGGAAATCCCCCAGGACAGCCTCATACCAGTCGTAGTACCGGGCCTTTTCCTCCTCGGTCCTCACCGGATAGGAGTAGGGATAAAGCTCGGTCCGCAGCAGGTAGCCCTCCGTGGCCTGGTCCCAGCGGTAATAAATCAGGTCGGGCACATCTGCATACCCCTCCGCCTCGGTCCACACGCCGTAAGTCTGGCCCGCTTTGTTCCTGGGATATCGGCTGACCGGGGCGGGATCCGCCTCCATCTCCTGTACCGGAACGGCCTTTGGCAGCTCTTTTTCCGGGTCCTCCGGCAGATTCTCCGCCGGGGCATCCAGGATGGGAGCGCTGGGAAGAACAGCGGCCGGCGGAAGGTCCACCGCTGGGGGCCTGGACTTTGTCTGCTCCTGACTGGAACTGGGAGCTGCCGGTGCCTGTCCCTGGGGCACCGCCGAGGTGGCAAACACCGCCGTGACCCCCAGCAGCAGGGCCAACGCCCCGGCTGCGGCCGCTGCCGAAGTTTTTTTCAGCTTCATAATCGCCGTCACCCTCTCCTTCATGGCCCTTTTTCCCCCTCCCAAATAGCCGCACAGGGGGAGGCCAGCCCCCCTGCGCTCCTCGGCGCGGAGGAGGGACAGAGCATAGTCCGATTTGACGGGGACACCGAAGGCCCGGACCACCACCTCGTCACAGGACAGTTCCAAATCCCGATTTGCGTAGAAATACATAAGGTACACCATTGGGTTGAACCAGTGCAGACACAGGGCGGCGGCCAGCAGCAGCTTCCACCACACGTCCCCCCGGCGGATATGGACATACTCGTGGGTCAGGACATAGCCCAGCCCCTCCCCGTCCTCCCAGTCGGTATTGTCCGGAAACAGTACCACCGGGCGCAGCAGGCCATAGGCCAGGGGCGCGGAGACCTGGCCGCTCTGGCGGAAGCGGATGGACCGTCCCCCGGGGTGGCTCTGCCGCCACCGCTCCAGAGCGGGGGCATCCGCCGGCCGGGCCTGCCGGAACCTCCGGCAGCAGCGGAGGTAGGACAGGGCAAACAGTCCGCCCATGACTGCCGTCCCTGTCAGATAGACCAGGGTCAGGGGATCCGGCACAAAACCGCTGTCCTCCCTTTCCACCCCGCCCTGTACAGGCGGCTGAACGGGCTGTGGCCCCTCAGACTGGGCGGCGGAGGGTACGTTGTTTTCTTTAGGCGCCGTCTCCGCCGGCAGCCCGGCGGGGGTGGTCCAGACCTCCGCAGCCGCCGAATCAGCCTGCCGCAGCTCCGCCAGTCCCGTATACACGCTGCATCGGGCCGGAACGGAAAATGGGATCAGCAGTCGGCAGAGGGCCACCCCCCACAGCAGCAGAAAGGTCCACTTGGGCAGCCGGTACAGCGCGGCCCGGCGCAGGAGCAGAATGGCCCCGATCATCAGGGCAGCGGACATACTCATATCCAGAATAGTCACAGCAGTTCACCTCACTTCAATTCGTCCACGAGGCGTTTCAGCTTCTCAATCTCCTCCCCGGGCAGGGTCCCTCCGCTGAGCAGTGAGGCAAAGAGCAGTGAGACCGAGCCGTCAAAGACCTTGTTCACCAGTTCCTTGGCCTCCCGCGCCTGCACCTGCCCCTTTTCCACCAGGGGATGACACAGAAAATGGGGATCCAGCCGCTGAACCGCCCCCTTCTCCACACACTTTTTGATCACGGTATAGGTGGTGTTTTTGTTCCACCCCACCGACTCCTCCAGCTGGCGGGCAACTTCCCTGGCCGGGACGTCCTCCCCCGCCCGCCACAGCACGTCCATCACCTTTAGTTCCGAGTCAAACAGCTTCATGTCCATCTCCGCCCCTTCCATCGTACTACTTCGGTAGTATTTATACTATCAGAATAGTCCATTTTTGTCAAGACTATTGTAGTAGTCCCATTCTTCGCCGCCGGCAGACCCAAAAAAGAATCTGGGTTTTTAAGAATTTTCTTGACTTTATTGCTTTTTTGCGTTAAACTGCAACACAGCAAAGCGGCAAATCGCCGCCCGTTTGAGAGGAATGGTTTTACATGGTTATTAAATCCGTCATGCTGCTGGTGTTTTTTGGTGTCATGGTGGGCATCGGACTCCACTGCCGGAAGCACGCCACCGACGTCAACGGCTTTGTGCTGGGCGGCCGCTCAGTGGGGCCCTGGCTCACCGCCTTCGCTTACGGCACCTCCTACTTCTCCGCTGTGGTGTTCGTGGGCTATGCCGGGCAGTTTGGTTGGAAATATGGCATCTCTGCCACCTGGGCGGGCATCGGCAACGCCCTGGTGGGCTCCCTGCTGGCCTGGGTCGTACTGGGCCGCCGCACCCGCATTATGACCCAGCATCTGGACAGCGCCACCATGCCGGAGTTTTTCGGCAAGCGCTTTGGCAGCAAGTCCCTGAAAATCGCCGCCTCTGTCATTATCTTTATCTTCCTGATTCCCTACACCGCCAGCCTGTATAACGGGCTCAGCCGCCTGTTCGGCATGGCCTTCCACATCGACTACTCCGTGTGCGTGGTGGTCATGGCGGTGCTCACCGGGATTTACGTCATTGCCGGGGGCTACATGGCCACCGCCATCAACGACTTTATCCAGGGCATCATTATGATCTTCGGTATCTGCGCCGTCATTGCCGCTGTGCTGAACAGCCAGGGGGGCTTTCTGGCCGCCCTGGAGGGGCTGGCCCAGGTACAGGACGCCGCCGTCTCCCACACCCCGGGGATCTTCGCCTCCTTTTTCGGCCCCGATCCCCTGAACCTGCTGGGGGTGGTGCTCCTCACCTCTCTCGGCACCTGGGGCCTGCCTCAGATGGTGCAGAAATTCTACGCCATCAAAAGTGAAAAAGCCATTGACACCGGCACCGTCATTTCCACCCTCTTCGCCGTGGTAGTGGCAGGGGGCTGCTACTTCCTGGGGGGCTTCGGCCGGCTGTTCTCCAATCAGATGGAAGTGCTGAACGGCGTTCCCGCTGGCGGCTACGACGCCATCATCCCCACCATGCTGTCCGGCCTGCCCGATCTGCTCATCGCCGTGGTGGTCATCCTGGTCCTCTCCGCCTCCATGTCCACCCTGTCCTCCCTGGTCCTCACCTCCAGCTCCACCCTCACCCTGGACCTGCTGAAGGGCCATGTGATCAAGGTCATGGACGAAAAGCGCCAGCTGCTTGTGATGCGCTGTCTCATTGTGGTGTTCATTGCCATCTCCGTGGTGCTGGCCATCATCCAGTACAGGTCCAGCGTCACCTTTATCGCCCAGCTGATGGGCGTCAGCTGGGGCGCCCTGGCCGGCGCCTTCCTGGCCCCCTTCCTCTACGGCCTGTACTGGAAGAAGGCCACCAAGGCCGCCTGCTGGGTCAGCTTTCTGTTCTCCACCCTGGTCATGTCCGCCAATATCTTTATCCGGTCCAGCTTCCCCAGCCTGCTCCAGTCCCCCATCAATGCCGGTGCGTTCTGCATGATAGCGGGCCTGGTCATCGTGCCCGTGGTTTCCCTGTTCACCGCTAAGCCGGACGCCAGACTGGTGGAGGAGACCTTCTCCTGCTACGACGAAAAGGTGCTGGTCAGCCAGCGCCAGGCCCTGGGCGACCGGCAGTCCTCCCGGTAAGTCCCAGCATAGGCCTTTTAAAATAGCAAAAACTGTGGTATGCTGTCGCATGCCGCAGTTTTTGTCATTCCGCATTTTAACATCTCTGTATCTTTTTCAGGAAAGGACTGATTCCCGTGATCGTGGACATTCATACCCACACCTTCCCGGAGAAAATTGCCGCCGCCACCATTGAGAAGCTGGCCTCCATGGCCCACATCAAACCCTTCACCCGGGGCTCCAACGCCGATCTGGCCGCCTCCATGTCTGCGGCGGGGGTAGACCGCTCAGTGGTGCTGCCCGTGGCCACCAACCCGCTGAAAGTCTCCCGGGTCAACGACAGCGCCGCCCGGATCAATGAATCCTACCCGGAAACCAGTATTTTCTCTCTGGGCTGCATGCACCCAGACTGCCCCCACTGGAAGGAGGAGCTGGCCCGGGTGGAGCGGCTGGGACTGAAGGGGATCAAGCTCCATCCGGTATACCAGAACGTGGATCTGGACGATCTCCGGTTTCTCAGGATTCTGGACCGGTGCGGAGAGCTGGGCCTGGTGGTACTCGCCCACGCAGGTCTGGACATCGGGATCCCCGGAAAGGTGAACTGCTCTCCGGACATCACCCTTCGCGCCCTCCGGCAGACGGGCCCCGTTACTCTGATTCTGGCCCACATGGGGGGCTGGCGGAACTGGGACCAGGTGGAGGAACTTCTCACAGGCACCGGCGTCTATCTGGACACCTCCTTTACCCTGGGCCGGGTGACCCCCCTGGGGGACGGCTACTACGGCCCCGGCGACCTGGAGATGATGGGGGAGACCCAGTTTGTCCGCATGGTGCGGGAATTCGGCCCGGACCATATTCTCTTCGGCACCGACAGCCCCTGGGGCGGGCAGTCCCAGGATCTGACCCGCTTCCGGGCCCTGCCCCTTACCCCGGAGGAGAAGACCGCCATTCTGGGGGACAACGCCCAGCGATTGCTGAGCCTGTCCTGAACTTTTTCCTGCGGCGGCCCAGCCGAACGCCCAGCCAAAGGCCGCTTTGGACGGCTTTTCCATAACATCCTCCCGCCGTCATGGGCCCGCCGTCAAACAACCGTTTGGCAGCGGGCCCATTTTCCCGACCTCTTCAGCTGTCCAGGGAACACGATCCGTCAAACAGGGTGTAACGGCCGCCGCCCAGCCCCTCCTCCGTGTACAGGCCGGGTTCCCTCCATGGATAGGTCAGCCCGCCGCCCCTGCGGCAGATCAGCTGAAAAAAGCTCCTCGCCTCCCCAGACCCGTCCCAGCCCAGCAAATCGTAGGCCACATAACCGCCGGGCCGGCTTCCCTCCCCAGGCCAGGGGAAGGAGGCCGTAAGGGCCCGGGTGCTGTCTCCCCCCCTGAAATGAAACTTACCCTGGGGGAGCATCCGAAAGCCGCTGGCAGCAAGCTCCATCTCAAAGGGCCCCTGATCGGGCAGTCCGGTACCCGGCATGGCCCGAAGGCCCACTTCATCCAGCGGCGCGTTCTGCAAAACACCGCCTTCCTCCCAGAACAGAGCCCCGGCGGGGGCGCTCCAGGAGGCCGGCCCCCCCCGCTATCCCCTCAGACAGGGGCAAAAACCGGATGCCCCCCCATCCCGCCGCCGTCCCCGGGGGATTCTCCCACAGAAACACGTGATACACCCGCCATCTCTCTCCCTCCATTTGGACACAAAGGGTGGTTATCCGGGCCGTTCCGGCCCAATCCTGGGCCGCACTCACAATGCAGGTCATCCACCGCATATCTCTGGCCCCCGCACAGCGGTCCAGCTCCTCCTGAGGCAAAAGGGCCAGAACATCCCTGTGCTCCTCTCCCCAGTCGGGCAGCACCCTGCTGCACAGCCGGTAAAGGTCGGAGTCCTCTAAGGCGGCAGGTTCCGCCTGCCGCCCCTCCACGGGGAAACGGGCCGTCCCCAGGCCGCACAGAAGGACTCCCGCCCCCACCGCTCCCAGACACACCAGGGCCGCCTGCCGTCCGCTGAAGCGGACCGGCGCGGAGCGCAGGAGAAAACCCGCCTTTTCCAGGGATTTACCCACCCGGCTAAGGCTGATCAGCAGCCCCAGGTATCCCACCAGCAGTCCGGCCACGGGCAGCCCCTCGATATGAACCGCCCTGCCCAGGCAGGCCACCAGCCCGTACCATACCATCAGCCATACCAGGCAGCCGGTTTTAGGGGGCAGCGCCGCCCGGCAGAACACCTCCCTCAGTCCGCGCCACAGGGTCCAGCATAGAACCAGCATTGTCAGGGATATAACTTCCCCCATCCCCCTTCTCCCCAGCCCGTGGGACAGGGGGGTGGCCATCAGAACGGTCAGAACGCCCCGAAGGGTCAGCAGCCCCAAACTGATCCACCAGCCAAGCCTCAGCCAGGAATTGGTTTTCCGCAGGCTCCGGAAGCCCAGCCACAGCAGCAGGCTTCCCACCAGCGGAACCACCATCTCCAGTGCGCCGATCCGAATGCCCACACTGCACAGCAAAAGGCCCCAGCACATACTGGAGACAGCCCTTCTCCAGGGATTCACCATCCCCACCGCCGCATCTCCCAGGGGCAGGGACGCCATGCTCAGAGACAGCTTCTGATCAAATTCCCGATCATCCATCCAACTCACCTCCCAGCGCTTTCCGCAGCCGCTTTCTCAGCCGGTACAGCCGGCTCTCCACCGCCCGGCGGGTCATACCCAGTTCGGCGGCCATCTGGTCCGCCGGCTGAAGGTAACAGTACTTCCGGTAAAACAGATTCCGGTCCAGCCGGTTCAGCTCGTCCACCGCCCGCTGGATCCGGGCCCCCCCTCTCCTGTGACAAAAGCTCTTCCTCCGGCCCTGGACGGAAGTCCGGAATGCTGTCCGTCAGCTCCCAGTGCTCCCGGCCCAACCTCCTTGCCTGGTTAAGGGCGGTATTTCGGGCCAAAGTGGCCAGCCAGGGCTTCAGCGGCCCCTTATCCGGGCGATAGACGCCCCGCTTTTCCCAGATCAGCAGGGAAAGCTGGGCCCAGCACTCCTCCCGCTCCTCCTCTTTTATCAGAATGCCCCGGATGATATACCGCATCAGAGGGCCATACTGGGCCAGCAGCTGGGAAAGCGCTCCTTCATCCCCCGCCGCAAAAAGAATTTCCAGCTCCCGCTCCTCCAACGCTGCCGCCTCCCCTCTTTCTCTCTGCACCACTATACACCCCGGCGGCGCAAACTACGCGGCTTTTGAACATAATCTTTATATAAAACGCCGCTCCGCGCCCTCCAAGGGCCGCGGAGCGGCGTTTTAATCTGGTTCAATACAGCCGGTCCAGAATATCCACAATATCCCCGATCACGCCGTCATCACAGTGGCACAGGACCCGAGCGCCCCAGTCCTTCACTTCCTGGGCGCAGTTGGCCGGGGCAAATGGAATGGCGGAGTGGGCCAGCATGGGAATATCGTTTTGATTGTCCCCCACACAGTAGACCCGGGCCGGATCGATCCCCATCCGGTGGGTAAGCTTTGCCACCATGCCCCCCTTGGTGCTCCCCTTTTCGGTGATCTCCAGGTAATACTGGTTGGAAAAAATGGCCTCATACCGGTCCCCCCAGCGCTCCAGCACCCAGGCCTGGGCCTGGAGCAGAACGGGGTGCTCCTGCTGCAGAATGGCTTTGGTCCATGGGCCGGGCATCTGGTCCACGGGGCAGATTTCGTAGTCGGTGCCTACCTTTTCCATGTGGGCCTGGGTCACAGCGTTAGGGTTCCAGACATAGATGTCCTCCCTGTGGTAGGCCTCCATGCCAATGGAGGGAAATCGGGCCAGCACGGCGGCAAAATCCCGGGGCGCCTCCGGAGACAGGTAGGTCTGTTCCAGCATCTCGTCCGACCGAAAGTCATACAGCGCCGAACCGTTGGACAACACCACCGGCCCGTCGATGGGCATCATATGGACATAGGGGACAAAGGTCCGGTGGGCCCGGCCGGTGGCAATCGTAAACTTTCCGCCCTCCCCACGAAAATACCGGATGGCCCGGAGGTTCCGCTCCGGAATACGGTGGTGGGAGTCGTACAGCGTATCATCAAAGTCGCTGACCAGCAGCAGACCGTCAAACTTTCCCATGGAGGGGCCTTCCTTTCTGCCCCCGGGGGGCGGTGTCAGCGGATATCCTCCGCCAAAAAATATTTCTTCATGGGCACATACAGCAGCCCGGCCACCACCAGCGCAATCACCGTGTTGGGCAGCATGTAGGAGCCGTTGTAGACGATGGAGTAGAAAGAGGGGCTGGTGAAGGTCCACTGCATGAAGGAGGTAGGGACCAGAATCTTGTAAATGGTGACGCCGCTGAGGTAGTGGACGGCAAACCGGCCCGCGCAGCCCACCAGTGTGCCGGCAAAGATACCCCACTTTTTCCCCCGGAACAGTCCGGCCAGCCCCAGAGGGGCAAAGGCCACCAGGTAATCCAGCAGCATGGACTGCCAGCCCCAGGCGTAGGCCCCGTCGAACATCAGCTGGAGCAGGCCAAATAAAAAGCCCGCCATCAGTCCGGATGACGTCCCCCAGCGCACGGCGAAAAAGAGGATCGGAAACATGGCCGGGGTAATAGATCCCCCATTGGGCGCTTCGGCCAGTTTGACATAGCTGAGGATCTGGGCCAGGGCCAGCATGATGGCCCCCTCGCACAGCATCCTGACGCGGAGATGGGATTTGGTATTCATGTTGTCTCCTCCTGAAAAGGTATGTACCGCAGAACATCCGAACGGGTGTAGTGCGGTACGAAGGGCGACAACGAATATAGCTCGTCCACTTCCTACGCCGGCATTACCCGGATCAGGTTCGAGGGACAGAAGAGGCGCGTCGTTGCCTCTCATCTCAGCCGGGAACAGCTCCCAGCGCCCCTGTGTTCGATTGTCTGTGGTCAAAGGTATTTTATGCGAGAAAGCCCCGGTTGTCAAGGACGGGGCGCATACCCGGCCAAAAAATCAAAAATATCTGCATAATTTGCAGTCCTCCAAAATTCCCCGCATATATTTTAGAGGCGTCCCCAAAAGCAGATGGGGGCCTGCGCCGGTCAGCGGAGGGACGCCCAATCCGGGCGGCGGCTCCGGGACCCGCACCATTGCGGACGGCCGGATTGATATGGCCGGCTGCCTTCTTCTGCTTGAGGGGAGGGCAGGGAAAGAAACACCATGCCGGGGGCTCATCCCTCCGCGCCCCGCCCCAGGGGGCAGAAAACAGGGACTGCCACTGCGTGACAGTCCCTGTCCGCGCCAAAGGGGGATCAATCCTTATGATCCTCCGTGACGGCGCCCGACTTGTATGCCTCCAGCAGGCGGCGCAGGTCGTCAGCCTGTTCCTGAAGCTTCCGTCCAATATCTGTCTCCGCGATTTTCACTCTGGATTCCATCCGCTCAAAAACGAGGGAATCATTGGCGATGTCGTGGTTATATCGAATGGCCTCCTGCCTGCCCTCAAAGGGCTGGTGGGAGACAATGCGGATATTTCTGGAGTTATAGATCAGGGTATATCCCGCGATGCCGGAGGTGGGCTGATACGCCTTGCAGAACCCTCCGTCGATGACAATGAGACGGCCGCCGCCCTTGATAGGGCTCTCTCCCTTCTTGGCTTTGACCGGGATGTGTCCGTTGATGATATGGCAGTGGGTTCCCTCCAAACCGAATTCTCTCAGGATCTCCTCACAGACCTGAGGGTCGTTGTACAGGGTGTAGTAGCAGTTTTTAGGCTCGGTCCAGGCGCTCTCATCTTTGATAAGCCGCCGCTCAAAGGTCGTCATCCGGTCCCGGCCAAAAATGGGGCTGTTTCGCCCGGCCCACAGCCACCAGAGAAAGTCCATGCCAAACTGCCGCTCCGGGGAGCCTGGCCTGTCGTAGTAGGCCTTTCGGGCGCTCTTCTCTGCAAAGTCCAGAAAATCCCTTCCCCGGCGCTCCTTTCCCCCGATGGTAAAGCGGCGGAAGGAACCGTCCTCTTCCATGGGAATACAGCCGTGGAACATCAGGTTCCCATTGAACACCTTGTACAGCCCGCCCTTGGAATAGAGGAAGCGGACGTGCTGCTGCAGCTTTTCGCTGCGGCGGAAGGAGGCGGTGAGCTGGTCTATGACCTGGCTCTCCTCAGCGGTGAGTGCATAGGGGTCCGCCGGGTCCACGGTGGGGAAATCACAGTCCTCCAGGGGATATGTGGTCTCTCCGATGGTGACGCACTTGTTCTGATAGTCGATCTTATCCAGCAGGAGCCGGTCGGCCATGCCGAACTCGGGGCAGCGGATCAGCTTCTGTCCCTCCAATTTGAAAAGGATGACGGTGATGGCCTTGTGCATCCGGGCGGAGAGGAGCTTATCCTTTTCGGTGTACTGCTCCGCCTCCGTCCCCGTAAGCTTCACCGCGAAGCGGTGGGTATCGCAGTCCTTGTACACCTCGTTGGCAAAAATGGACAGGGGGCGCAGGGAGATGCCGTAGCCCGTCTCGATGACATCCAGATTATTATAATGAATGGAGTTTGCCAGTACGGTGGCCACCAGGGTCCGGGAGCCGGAGGCGGCCCCCATCCACAGGATATCGTGGTTGCCCCATTGGATATCCACGCTGTGGTAGTCCAGCAGGGAGTCCATCACGATGTCCGCCCGGGGCCCCCGGTCAAAAATATCCCCCACAATATGGAGGTGGTCCACCGCCATGCGCTTGATCACGCCGCACACCGCCTCAATAAAGCCGGGCGCCTGGTCAATGTCGATGATAGTGTTGATGATGTTCTCGTAGTAATCCCGCTTGTCCGTCTCATCCCAGTTGGTGTGGAGCAGCTCGTCAATGATATAGGCATAATCTTTAGGCAGGGCTTTTCTTACCTTGGAGCGGGTATACTTGGAGGACACCCAGCGGCAGGCCTCGATCAGCCGGTGCAGTGTGATGCGGTACCACTCCTTCAGGTCCTCCGTCTCCCTGCGCACCTGCTCCATCTTCTCCTCGGGGTAGTAGATCAGCGTGGCCAGCTGGTCCCGCTCCGACCGGGGCAGACTGGTGCCGAACAGCTCGTCCAGCTTCTCCTTCACCACACCGGAGCAGGAGTTGAGAATGTGGAGAAATGCCTCGTACTCCCCGTGGATGTCGGAAATAAAATGCTCGGTGCCCTTTGGCAGATTCAAAATTGCCTGCAGGTTGACAATCTCGGTGCTGGCCGCCTGTACGGTGGGGTATTGCTTGGCCAGCAGCTGGAGGTAGCGCAGTTCCTCCGGTTTAAAGGTCTTTTTTCTATTCACGGGGACGCCTCCTGTTCCGGCGAGGCGGAAACCCATCCGCCCCGGCCGCATGGTTTCTTCCTATTTCCAATTTTACACACCCCAGGTCGGAAAAAAAGAGCGGATTTGGTGGAACATATATGCGGAAGTTGACCAGTTCCTGGAGACTCTCCCCTTCCACTCCGAGTCAAAGCGTGCTATACTCTTCTTTGCCGCCCAACTTCAGATCCACTTTTTCCCTTTCCCTCAGCCACCACGGGGGCGGGCCCACCAGAATTTTCAGGTTTCAGAAAGGATGAATTCATTTTGGCACAGACCCATAAGGATGAGGAGGCCCTGGCCAAAGCACCCATTGGCCGGCTGATGCTCAAGCTTGCGGTGCCCGCTGTGGCCGCCCAGCTTATCAACATGCTGTATAATATTGTGGACCGTATCTATATCGGCCACATTCCGGGGGTGGGACAGCTGGCACTCACCGGTGTGGGCGTCACCTTTCCCATTTTGATGCTGATTTCCGCCTTTGCCGCCTTTGCGGGAATGGGCGGCGCCCCCCTCGCCTCCATCCGCCTGGGCGCCGGCAGCCGGGACGAGGCGGAACAAATTCTGGGCAACTCCCTGACCATTCTGCTGTCCGCGGCGGCAGTGCTCACGGTGTTCTTTTCCCTGCTGAAACAACCCATTCTCATGGCCTTCGGCGCCTCCCCCGATACCATCGGCTATGCCCTGGACTACATCGGCATCTACCTGCTGGGCACCGTATTTGTCCAGCTGTCCCTGGGGCTGAACACCTTCATCAGTGCCCAGGGCAAATCCCTGATCGCCATGTGCTCGGTCCTCATCGGCGCTTTTCTCAATATTGTGCTGGACCCCATGTTCATCTTTGTCTTCGGACTGGGGGTCAAGGGCGCAGCCATCGCCACCATCCTCTCCCAGGCGGTCAGCGCCTGCTGGGTCCTGTTCTACCTGTGCTCCCGCCACACCGGTCTGCGGATCCGGCCCGCCAACCTGCGGCCCCGGGCCGGGATTATTTCCCGTATTGCCGCCCTTGGCGTTGCTCCCTTCATCATGCAGTCCACCGAAAGCCTGGTCACCGTGGTCCTGAACACCGGGCTGCAGACCTTCGGCAACGATCTGTACGTGGGCTCCATGACCATTATGCAAAGCGTGATGCAGATGATTGTTATGCCTGTTCAGGGCATTACCCAGGGCACCCAGCCGATTATGAGCTACAATTTCGGGGCCGGAAATTACCACCGGGTGCGTGAGACCTTCAGGAAACTGCTCTTGGTGACCATGACCGTAACCATGTCCGCCTTTCTGCTCGTTCTGTTTGTCCCGGAGCTGCTGGCCCTTCTGTTCAACGACGACCCTCAGCTGGTGGCCCTGGTGGGCCGGGTAATGCCGATTTTCTTTGGAGGCATCTGGGCTTTCGGCGCTCAAATGGCCTGCCAGACTACTTTTATGGCCCTTGGTCAGGCCAAGACCAGCCTGTTTCTGGCGCTGCTGAGAAAGGTTATCCTCCTGATTCCCCTGGCTATTATCCTGCCCCGGGTGATGGGCAGTGTCATGGGCATCTATATCGCCGAGCCCGTAGCCGACATTTTGGCCTCCACCACCACCCTGACCCTGTTTCTCCTTCAGCGGAAGAAGCTGCTGCCCACAGAGGCAGACCGCAAATAACACCGCGGATCAGCCGCCCGGCCAAGCCGGGCGGCTGATCCTTTTGAAACACCCTTTCACCAGGCCTGCCATTTTTCAAACCCTTTAAATGGAGGTTTGAGGTCCTCCCCTCTGCTTCATTCAGTCCGGAAGAACCTCCTCCTCCAGGGCCGCTCCCCGTCCCCGAATCCAATTCAAATCATACAGACGGATCAGGGCTGCCGCCAGCACAAAGAGGGCGGCCCACATGTTTCGGTCGGCGGAAACCCGGGCCGCCCAGTCCTGACACCGGCTCTCTCCCCAGGTATCCAGGGCCAATCCAAAGAAAAAGACCAGACACCCCACCACAATCGCGCCGGCCCGCAGCCGGATGGGCGACACGTCCGGCATCGTCTCCCCCTCCCCCTGGATAATCCGGCACAGTCCCTCCCTCTGGATGGCGGTGGCCCTCCAGGACAGATACACTGATATGATCAGCAGAACCAGAAAAACCAGGGATGTATCCAATATATCCAACTGAGGGCACAGCTGGCTCTTTTCATTCTCCTGCATCTCATCCCTCCTCGTTCCCACCTTATGCGTCCACGGCCTCCACGGTCTCTTTCTTTGCTTAAAATTTGATTTTCAGCTGCAATGGGCCCCTTCCGACACAGCTGGGGCGGTTTTAAAAAATGCGCCGGAGGCCTTAACCTCCGGCGCATTTTTATCTGTCGCCCTTATTTATTGGACTTGGAATCCACCACATCTTTCAGCATGGCCGCGAATGCCTCGGAGGCCATAGCCCCCAGATCACCCTCGGCCCGGTGGCGGACGGAGACAGTCCCAGCCTCCATATCCCGGTCGCCCACCACCAGCATATAGGGGATCTTCTCCAGCTGGGCCTCCCGGATTTTCTTGCCGATTTTTTCGTTCCGTTCATCCACTTCCACCCGGAAGCCCTGGGCCGTCAGGGATTTTTTCAGCCCGAAGGCGTAGTCGTTGGCCCGGTCGGTGACGGGCAGGACACGCACCTGCTCCGGAGCCATCCAGGTGGGCAGCGCGCCGGCATACTCCTCAATCAGGTAGGCCAGGGTCCGCTCATAGCAGCCCAGGGAGGTGCGGTGGATGATATAGGGCGTGACCTTCTTACCCTCCTGGTCGGTGTACTCCATGCCGAACTTCTGGGCCAGCAGCATGTCGATCTGGATGGTGACCAGGGTGTCCTCCTTGCCGAATACGTTCTTGTACTGGATATCCAGCTTGGGGCCGTAGAAGGCGGCCTCGTCGATGCCGATGGTGTAATCCACGCCCAAGTGGTCCAGAATCTTACCCATCACGGACTGGGCCTCGTCCCACTGCTCCTTGGTGCCCTCATACTTGTTGCCGGGGTTGGCGGGGTCCCACTGGGAGAAGCGGAAGGTGCAGTCGTCCAGCAGGCCCACGGTGCCCAGGCAGTACTTGGCCAGCTCCAGGCAGCCCTTGAACTCCTCCTCCAGCTGGTCCGGGCGGAGGACCAGATGGCCCTCGGAGATGGTGAACTGGCGCACACGGATGAGGCCGTGCATCTCGCCGGAGTCCTCGTTTCGGAACAGCGTGGAAGTCTCGCCGAAGCGCATGGGCAGGTCACGGTAGGACCGGGCCCGGTTCAGATAGACCTGGTACTGGAAGGGGCAGGTCATGGGCCGGAGGGCAAAGCACTCCTTGGTCTCGTCGTGGGGATCGCCCATAATGAACATGCCGTCCAGATAGTGGTCCCAGTGGCCGGAAATGCGGTACAGGTCCCGCTTCGCCATCAGGGGGGTCTTGGTCAGCAGATAGCCCCGCTTCTGCTCCTCGTCCTCGATCCAGCGCTGGAGCAGCTGAATCACCCGCGCCCCCTTGGGCAGCAGAATGGGCAGCCCCTGGCCAATGTAGTCCACGGTGGTGAAGTACTCCAGCTCCCGGCCCAGCTTGTTGTGATCCCGCTTCAGGGCCTCCTCCCGCCTGGCCAAAAATTCGTCCAGCTCCTCCTTCTTGGGGAAGGCGATGCCGTAAATGCGCTGGAGCATCTTCCGGTTGGAGTCGCCCCGCCAGTAAGCGCCGGTCGCGGAGGTCAGCTTGATGGCGTTTCCCTTGATCCGGCCGGTGGAGTCCAGATGGGGGCCGGCACACAGGTCGGTAAACTCGCCCTGCTTGTAGAAGGAGATGTGGGCATCCTCGGGCAGGTCGTTGATCAGCTCCACCTTATAGGGCTCGTCCTGCTCCTCCATCAGCTTCAGCGCCTCCGCCCGGGGCAGTTCAAAACGCTCCAGCTTCAGCTTCTCCTTACAGATTTTCCGCATCTCGCCCTCGATCTGCTCCAGAATCTCGGGTGTGAATGAGAAGGGAGAATCCATATCGTAATAGAAGCCCTCCTCAATGGAGGGACCGATGGCCAGCTTCACCTGGGGGAACAGGCGCTTGACGGCCTGGGCCAGAACGTGAGAGCAGGTGTGCCAGTAGGTCCTGCGGTACTCGGGATTTTCAAAGGTAAACTGCTTGTTTTCTTCTGACATGTGATATACTCCTTTCCATACCAGGCCCCTCCAACAGAGGAGCCGCAGACTGGGGCAAAACAAAAGACGCTTCACCCCTGATTCTGATTCAGGGGTGAAGCATCTTAAATACTCCACGGTTCCACCCTGCTTGCGGTTTTAAAAAACCGCCGCTTTGTGTCACGCTGTGCCTGCTCGCATCCTGCGGCTTCGCGCTTCTCAGCTGTAACGGGCTGGCCCGTCCCGGTTTTAACCCGGGCGGCTCAGGAGTGGTACGGCCGGAGTCGCGTAGGGCACTTTCAGCAGCTGTGCCCCTCTCTGGACGCGGCGGACCCGGTTTCTTCTCCGTCAACGCTTATTTCACGCCAGTCACTATATCACTCCGCCTCCAAATTGTCAAGGGGCCGCCCTGCTGGGAAGTGTCCATATGCGCAGTTAAAGGAAATCAAGAAGGTAAAAAAGCATCCTCAGTATCCGGACCACTCCTCCAGCACCCGGGCCACTCCGTCCTCCTCGTTGGAGGCCGTCATCCGGTCCGCGGCTGCCAGAACAGGCGGCGCGGCATTGGCCATAGCCACCCCAACACCCGCGTTTTTCAGCATGGTCAAATCGTTGGTTCCATCTCCAAAGGCCGCCGTCTCCGCCGGGTCCAGGCCCAGGGTCCGGCACAGGGCCAGCAGGGCGTCCCCCTTGGTGGCCCCCTTCTGGTTCAGCTCCAAATTGCCGGGGATGGAGATGGACTGTACCAGCTGTGGAAAGGACTGGGCAAGCCGGGCCATCGCTTGGGGCCGCAGCTCCAGGTGAGGAAAAAAGCACTGGATTTTCTGCACTGTGTTCCCGCCTGCCCGGACCGCCCCCCGGAAGTCATCCACTGGGACGCGGCTGTGCCGGGTCAGCTGACGGGATATGGGATCGGTAATATAGTAGTCCAGCCGGTCGTAGTACCGCCGGGCCATGAGTCCCCGGTCGTTCTGATAGCAGTCCACCGTGGCGTCCAGAGGCTCCATCAGGTCAAAGACCCCCTCCGCCACAGCCAGGTCGATCTCCATCTTGTACAGGACCTTGTCCTCCTTCCGGTCGTAGACCTTTGCCCCATTCATCAAAATAAAGTATCGGAGAAAGGGCAGGTCCAGCAGCTCCCGTGGTACGCCCCCGTAAAACCGCCCGGTGGCCACTACAAGCTCCGCCCCCCGGACTGCGGCCCGCTCCAGCGCCGCCCGATTCCGGACGGAAAGACTTTTATCCCCCCGCAGCAGTGTGCCGTCCAGGTCGGTCAAAATCAGCTTCGGCTTTCTTTCGGCTTTTTCCATCAGAACCTCGCCCCGCCGAACTCCGCCAGCGCCAACCCCTTATTCCGGTCCAGCACCCACTGGATGGACCACTGGGAGGCAAACAGCAGCAGCTGGTTGCCCTTGTAGTCCTCCACCAGCTTGGCGTCGTTGGGGAGAAGCAGGTCCTCCTCCTTCAGCGGGGGGGCATCCTCTTCCTCCCGGACGATCCACCGCAGGTACTCGTAGGGCAGACCCTCCTTGTACAGCTCCACATTGTATTCCCCCCGCAGCCTGTACTCCAGCACGTCAAACTGCAGGGTGCCCACCACGCCCACAATGACCTCCTCCATGCCGGTGTAGGGAGTCTTGAAAATCTGAATGGCGCCCTCCTGGGCAATCTGCTCCACACCCTTCAAAAACTGCTTGCGCTTCATGGTGTCTACAGATCGGATGCGCTCAAAATGCTCGGGGGCAAAGGTGGGAATGGGGTCAAACTGAAATTTCTTTCCGGGGGCGCACAGGGTGTCCCCGATGGAGAAAATGCCCGGATCGAATACGCCGATAATATCCCCGGCGTAGGCCTCCTCAATAATCTCCCGCTCGGCGGCCATCAGCTGCTGGGGCCGGGACAGGCGGATTTTCTTCCCCCCCTGGACATGGTAGACCTCCCTGTCCGCCTCAAACTTTCCGGACACAATGCGCATAAAAGCGATGCGGTCCCGGTGCGCCTTGTTCATATTGGCCTGAATCTTAAAGACGAAGGCGGAGAAATCGTCGTCAAAGGAGTCCACCACCTCGTCCCCCGCCTTCCGGGGCAGAGGGGCGGTGGTCATGCGGAGAAACTCCTCCAGGAAGGGCTCCACACCGAAGTTGGTCAGGGCGGAGCCGAAGAACACAGGGGACAGCTTGCCATGACGCACCCGGTCCATATCAAAGTCGCAGGAGGCCCCGTCCAACAGTTCAATCTCGTCCACCAACTGGTCCCGTTTGGCCTGACCGATCAGGTCGGCCAGGGCGGGGGCGCCGGGTTCAATCTCGGTGGCGGTGGCCGCCCGGGCGTTGGTGTTGGAAGTGAAATGAATCACCTTCCGGTTCTGCCGGTCGTACACCCCCTTGAACTCCTTGCCGCAGCCGATAGGCCAGTTCATGGCGTAGGTGTCCAGGCCCAGCTCCTTTTCCAGCTCCTCGCACAGCTCGAAGGGGTCCCGGGCCTCCCGGTCCATCTTGTTGATAAAGGTAAAAATGGGGATGTCCCGCATGGCGCACACCTTGAACAGCTTCCGGGTCTGGGCCTCCACGCCCTTTGCCGCGTCGATAACCATGACGGCGGAGTCGGCGGCCATAAGGGTGCGGTAGGTATCCTCGGAGAAGTCCTGATGCCCCGGGGTGTCCAGAATATTGATGCAAAAGCCCTCGTACTGGAACTGCATGACGGAGGAGGTAACTGAAATGCCGCGCTGCTTTTCAATTTCCATCCAGTCGGAGGTGGCCGCCCGGGTATTTTTCTTGCCCTTCACCTGTCCGGCCTGAGCAATGGCTCCTCCATACAGCAGGAACTTTTCTGTCAGAGTGGTCTTACCCGCGTCGGGGTGGGAGATAATGGCAAAGGTTCTTCTTCTCTTGATTTCTGCTTCGTACTGTGACATGGAACAACCTCCAGATTTATTCAGGTAACACTGCCCTGGAATGGACAACGGGCAACGCGCTTTTCGGGGGAACATAGCAGAAAACATACTTCACCGCTCTTCCCTCCCCTGATTGCAGGTATAAAGCACGGGAGACGGGTCTGCTCTTTTATTTTTGCAGATTTGGCATATTATTTTACCATATAGACCGGCGCACCGCAAGGGGAAGGGCAGCTTTTCCTGCGTTTCTCTGTAGGAGTACCATACATATTGGACACTCCCGCCGGTAAACGTTCCATTGACAAACAAAACAGATACTGATATGATGTAACATGTAAAAGGGAGGTGTGTGGATGTCGGTTCAGGCTGTTCTCAACTAAAATCAGTTGCTGGCGTAGTGACAGTGGGAGTATCCCACCGCTGCTGCCCTTTGAGAACATACCTGTCAGGACACTCCAATCGCACCTATGCTTTGTCTGCCCGCAGGGAGTTTCCGCGCCTTTACTGGCGTGGTATGTTCTCTTGTGGGCTTTTGTTATCTAAAGTCTTAATAAAAAAGGAGTGCGTGTATGAAAACGCAGACTGTCTTGACCCATAGCAAAGGCTATGACATCAAGTCAAGATAAAACCCTAAAGCATAGCCTTTGCTCGTCTTTTTATCACTCATTTTTTAAGAGGAGCACAAGGAATATGAAACGAAATAAAGAATACGTCGCCGCACAGAGGATACAGAGGAAGAAAGAAAAATACGTCAAAAACGACTATCGCCGCGTTCCCTGCCAGGAGAGCTTTACTTGCCGGGCCTGCGGCGCCCTGGTGGGGCCTGATGGGGCTGGGACGCATCACCGCAACCACTGTCCCTGGTGCCTGTGCAGTCTGCATGTGGACGAGACCCCGGGGGACCGGGACTGCGACTGCCATGGTGTCATGGAGCCTGTGGCCGTCTGGGTCCGCAAGGGAGGGGAATGGGCCGTTATTCACCGGTGCCGCATCTGCGGGGAACTGCGTTCCAACCGGGTGGCTGCCGACGACAATCCCACCTTACTGCTCTCCATGGCGCTTAAGCCCCTGGCGCAGCCCCCCTTCCCTTTAGACAGGCTTCCGGAACTGCTGCATGGCTCAACATTGTAATTTTTTTAGACGAACGTATATAGACAAAACCTTATGGGGGGCGCTTGTAAAGCGCCCCCATAAGGCCATAGTGCCTCTTTGGTTCAACTTTATCCGTTTCTATCCCTATTTCTTCAATTTTCTTCACATCTTTCCAAAAAAACACTTGACTTTGTTTTTCTGTTCCTATATAATGGCCCATGCGTTCAAAGACAGCAGGGGTCCGTTTTACCGGACGTAATTCCTGCCGAGAGTGCTTTCAAAAGAATACTTTTGATTGTACCGTCCTCTCATGTCTTTTTGACCGGGAGGATTTTTTGTTGCGCGAAACAATTTCTGGAGGTGAATCCAAAAATGCCTAACGCAAAGGTTCTTTCTGAGAAGCAGGCCGTTGTGGCCGCTCTGATTGAGCAGCTGCAGAACGCCGCCAGCGGCGTCCTGGTGGATTATAAGGGCATCACTGTGGCTGAAGACACCGCTCTGCGTGTCGAACTGCGGCAGAATGACGTCAAGTATGGCGTTGTCAAGAACACCCTGACCCGCTTCGCCCTGAACAACGTCGGTCTGACCGGCCTGGATGACGTTCTCAACGGCACCACTTCTCTGGCTACCAGCGCCGGCGACCCCATTGCTCCCATGCGTGTCATCAACAAGTACGCCAAGAAGCTCAACGACAAGTTTGTGATTAAGGGCGGCTTTATGGATGGCAAGGTCCTGTCCCTGGACGAGGTTACCGCTCTGGCTGAGCTGCCCTCCAAGGACGTTCTGCTGGCCCAGACTCTGGGCATGATGCTGGCCCCCATCACCAGCCTGGCTATCGTCCTGAAGGCCATTGCCGAGAAGGACGGCGAGGCCGCCCCCGCCGAGGAGGCTGCTCCCGCTGCCGAAGAGACCCCCGCCGCCGAGTAAATCCGGCGTATCCGCTCCCAATCCGGAGCAAACACTTAAATTTTAAATCAAACCATTTTTAGGAGGTATTTTATCATGGCTAGTGAGAAGATTACCGCTCTCATTGAGGAAGTTAAGGCCCTGACCGTCCTGGAGCTGTCCGAGCTGGTTAAGGCCCTGGAGGAAGAGTTTGGCGTGTCCGCTGCCGCTATGGCCGCCCCCGCCGCCGGCGCTGGCGCCGCTGCCGAGGCTGTGGAAGAGAAGACCGAGTTTGACGTGGTTCTGGCCGGCTTTGACGCCGCCGCCAAGATCAAGGTCATCAAGGCTGTCCGTGAGATCACCGGTCTGGGCCTGGCTGAGGCCAAGGCCATGGTTGAGGGTGCTCCCAAGGCCCTGAAGGAGGCCGTCTCCAAGGACGAGGCCGAGGAGATGAAGAAGAAGCTGGAAGAGGCCGGCGCCAAGGTCGAGCTGAAGTAAGCTTTTTCATCAAGGTATTTTTGGAAAAGGGACGCGGCCCACGGGCCGCGTCCCTTTTTATTTTAACGATCCCCGCCCGTCTGAGCCGCTATACTCAGACGGGCGGGGATCGTTTCACAACAGCAGGGAAATCATTGGAATGGTAACGATACACAGCAAACTGGACAGGAACACTGTTCGCGCACCCAGCACTGTGCATCCTCCATACTGCTCTCCCATCACCACCGAGACAGCAGGGCTGGGCATAGACATAACAATCAGTGTTACCCCCACCACCAGTGGATTTGAAATAGGCAGCAGCCGGAGAATCAGCCAGGTGAGTACCGGAAACAACAGCAGCCGAACCAGGGACGCCGTCACCGCATCCCTGTCCCGCACCACTTCAGAAACCCGGTTGCCGGCCAAACTCATCCCTGTAACCATCATGGACAGGGGGGTAGTGATGTTGGAGAGGTGCTGAATGGGGGTCATAATCATGGAGGGTACTGGAATCTGCAGACAATAAACCAGCAGTCCAGCCACGATGGTCAGATTAATGACACTGAATATCACCTTGCCCCAAGAAATCCGGGTCATCCCGTTTCCCTGGGGCTGGTCCAACGTGATCTGTTTGGCCCCCAGCGTATAGACCAACAGGTTAAACGCCACACCCAGCATCACGGCCAAAGCCAGTCCCTCCTCACCAAAGAGGGCATAGGCCACCGGGAACCCCATAAATCCATTGTTGCAGAAGGTGCAGCACTCCATCCACATCCCTCTGCGTCCCTCCGACACCTGAAAAGGTCTGGCCAGCACCCAGGCCAGTCCGGCATAGCCCAGGTGGAACACCAGTCCCAGGGTGAACATCACCACGGCATCCCGAAGGAAGCTGATCTCAAAGGGGCGAACCATAGAAGAAAAAATAGTGGCCGGCAGCGTGATTTTCATCAGCAGGCTTGTCATTGCCCCGGAAGCCGCGGCGGGAATCACTCCGGTCCGCGCCGCCGCAAAGCCCACTCCAATCAGGGCAAACAGCCCCACCAAATTGGAAAACAACACCGTCATAGAGAGATCCGTAACCCACACCTCTTTCCTGATACGAACCCGATCCCACGCTCTGGGCACCCCAGAGACAGCAGGTCTTTCCGGGCCGGAACACCCCCTTAAAAAACCGCCGGCAAAAAACCGGCGGTTCAGGGGCATATGAAATCATTTGTGCCGCAACTCCCGAGCAGGCTCAGCGGTTCTTGAATCCCGGAAGCTTCTCCTTGGCCAGGAAGGCCTTCATGGCGTCCTTCTGGTCCTCGGTGGCGAAGCACAGCGCAAAGGCCTCGCTCTCATAAGCCACACCGGTGGCCATATCGGTCTGGAGCCCCCGGCGGACAGCCGCCTTTGATTGGCGGACAGCCACCTGGGCGTTGACCGCAATGGCGTTGGCCAGCTCCACCGCCTTGTCCATCAGCTCCTCAGGAGGATAGACATGGCTGACCAGCCCAATCCGCTCCGCCTCGGCGGCGTTAATGTTGCGCGCGGTAAGAATCAGCTCCATGGCCCTGGCCGCTCCCACAATGCGTGGCAGCCGCTGGGTGCCGCCAAAGCCCGGGGTAATACCCAGCCCCACCTCGGGCTGACCAAATTTAGCCTTCTCGCTGGCCACCCGGATATCACAGGCCATGGACAGCTCACACCCTCCGCCCAGTGCAAATCCATTCACTGCGGCGATGGTGGGCTTGGACAGATGCTCCAGCTTGAGAAATACCTGGTTGCCCAGCACGCCGAACTTTTTTGCCTCGGCGGCGGTAAGTTCGGACATCTGGCCAATGTCGGCGCCCGCCACAAAGGCCCGCCCCGCCCCGGTCAAAACCATCACCAGAATCTCCTCGTTTTCCTCCACCTGGTCCAGCACTCCGTCCAAATCACGAAGCACCTGGTCGTTCAGCGCATTGAGGGCATCGGGGCGGTTCATGGTGACAATCCCCACGGCCCCCCTCTGTTCAAGCGTTACAAAAGCCATGTACAGATCCTCCTTATTGTTTCCGCCCGGCTTGACGCAGGCATCTGCTATTGGTTGTTTTTATTATATACTATAGAGAAGGCAGGAGGCAAGAGAAAGATTCGTTTTCCTATTTCAGATCCATAGTGCAGACCCCCTTCTCTCCGACACCTGCCGGCGGGGAATCATTGCGGCGCCGCTTTCTTCCCACAGGGGTAACGAAGGCGGGTATACGGATAGACAGGAAGCCGGTGACTGGTACGGAGGGATGGGCGTATGGGCCCGCTCACATTGTTTGCCACTTCCCCCCGGCGGGATTTCTCGTACCCATGCCAGCGCATCAGAGGGGCGGAAATATCAAAATCCATTTTCCAGCCATGAATTAATCCTTCCGCTGCACCAGTCATGCCCCTGGATACAGGAAGTCGCGCTGTACCGGGGGAGCACAACACCCCTGAGCGCGAGGGCCTCCCTGTGAATCAGCTCCACCCGAGTCACCATCCCTGTATGGACGCGTAAAATCCAACCTTGTTTCCGTTTAAGCAAACCATGCCGCACCGCAACATCGCGTCTTTATGCAAGGAACCCCCCCTGAATACCAGGGTATATAAGTTCCATTCCATCTGCGGCAGGCGTCCTTTCTGCCTCCCTGGAATCACAGCCGCCTTTTACCTTCCCCTTCAGAATTCTGAAGCCATATGGTTTCCCACATCCTTTGTCTCTTATTCTCATACTCCCCGCCCCTCCGGAATAAAGTATCTGAGAGAGGGGGGAAGCCCATTGGAAGAAAAAGTTCTATCTGCGGGCAAGGGGGCACTGCTGCTTACCATTCTCGGTGCGGTATCCCAGGTGCTGGGCTTTGGTTACCGCGTGATCCTGTCCCGGCTGGTGGGCGCAGAAGTTATGGGCCTGTATCAGCTGGTTATGCCGGTATACTCAGTGCTGCTGTCCATCACTGCCGTAGGGCTGACCTCCGCAGTATCAAACCTCACCTCCCAGCACCTGGCTCTGGGAAGCAGCCGCGGGGCGGCGCAAACCCTGTCCGCCTGTCTGCGGTATTTTTTTCTGCTGCTCCTGCCCATTGGAGCGGCAGTCGTCTTTGCCTCAGACAGCATTTCCGTCACCTTCCTGGGGGACGCCCGAACCCAGTTGGGCCTGATCCTGCTGGTCCCCTGTGTGGCATTGACCGGAGTGGAAAATTTTCACAAGCATTTCTTTTATGGCGCTGGTCTGGTAGGCCCCCCCGCCATAGTGGAGCTGCTGGAGCAGCTGATCCGAACGGTAGCTGTACTGGGACTGCTGGTCCTCTTTCTCCCCCAGTACCCTGAGCGGGTTGTGGGACTGATTGTGGCCGGAATGATCGTCTGCGAGGTCTTTTCCTCTCTGACCCTGACGGTGCTTTACCACCGCAGGCGGGGCAGGCTGGGGCTGTCCGGCCCTGGAGAGCGAAACAATGTGCGGCGGCGGCGCATTGCCGCCATTGCGCTGCCCATGGGAGCCAATGCTCTCCTTGGAAATCTGATGGGCGCCGCCAATGCCACCCTCATCCCACAAAAGCTGGTGGAGGGAGGGCTGGACCGCAGCGATGCCATATCCCAGCTGGGGGTGGTATGCGGCATGACGCTGCCCATGCTGGCGCTGCCCACCGTCTTCCTGGGGGCCTTGAATCTGGTTATGATTCCCCGGCTGGCCAGAGCCGCCGCCCTGGGCCGGCTCCAGGAGGTGCGCCGGCTGTCCAGCCGGGCCATGTCCGCGGTGTCGGTACTCACGCTGCCCGCCATGTCTCTCATGGTGGTTCTGGGCCCCGACCTGGGCGGTCTGCTGTTTGCCCAGACAGGCGTGGGGAGGCATCTTCTCCCCCTGGCCGTCACCATGGCCCTCAGCTGCTATTGCTCGGTGCTGGGGGGAATTTTGAACGGTGTGGGACGGCAGAAAGAGGTAGCCGCCGTCTCTCTGCTGGGCGGCGGCATTCAGCTGATATTTACTTTGGCTCTGGTTCCGCTCCCCGGTGTGGGGATGACCGGTTATGTGGTGGGGGCCGCTGTGTCCACGCTTTTGGAGGTAGGGCTGTGTCTGATCCTGGTGGTCCGTCACACCGGGCTGCGCCTGCGGCTGTTTCAGTGGATCACTGCTCCCGGCCTGGCATCCCTGCTGGCCGCCCTGACCACCAACCTTCTGTTCCGATACCTAAAGGACAGCGGCCTCCCAATTCTCCCGGCCGGACTGGCCGCCCTGGTCTTTGCCATTGTCCTCTACCTGGCGGCCCTCAGCGCGCAGGGTGTGCGGCTGAGTGAACTGCTGCGTATCCGCTGGTAATTTCCCTTCCGGGCCAGCCCTCTCACCCGCCCGGATCAACGCTCCGCCCAAACAGGGCAAAAAAATTTGCGCGCCCCCTGTAGGGACCCGCCTTGCATTCCAGCTGCGTCCGCGCCCAGTCTGTTCCACAAAAAGAAATGACCCTTGACTGCCCGTTTTGTAATCCGCTGCAGCCAAGGGTCATTTCTGTTCACTCTTATTATCTAACATCATATGGTTACCTCTCTTTCTACTAAATCGCCACATACCACACTTTTGCTTCGCTTCTCTGGAACACCACACTCAACCGAATTTGTGACCGCTTTTGCGGTTCTATCCTCATATGTGAGGTCCCGAATGTTGGAGGCTCTGTTCCTGGATTGCTGGCTCTTTTTGCGGTACGCGCGTACCCTGTGTCAAATAGCTTGGTTTAATTGGATGTGGCGTTTGGGTTCTCCTTTCCTGGGTCAGGCCGCCTTTGCGCTGGAGTAAGGTTCCTTCCTCTGGCTAAGGGTCCTGCTGTGGTGCCGCACCATGTTTTCGATCTTACAGATTTGCCTGACTTTTTGGTTGTCTTGGCTCTCTTTGTACTAAACCTTGCATTCTGACGTCAGGTGCTGGGGTTTCTCTTAAAACATTGGACCCATCCTTTCTGGCTATAATGTACCACAGCCTCTTAATATTGTCAAGCATTTTTGTGTTATTTTTTAAAAAATTTAATTCCTCTATTTTGAAATGCACAGCACACCGATACAAGGTCAGGCCGTCCCAATCTCCTTTTTGCAGGAAACAGCCGCCGTTATGGCATTTAAGGCGGCTTTTCCTCAAACGCTCCGGATTGAAGGGGGCCTTTACAGAGTGAGGCGGGGAGCGCATATGCGCTCCCCGCCTCACTCTTATGCCACAGGACCTATTGCTGCTGCGGGGGCGGGTCGCCGGACAGATCCCGCAGATACTGATAGCAGGGCACCAAAAACCGAAAGCCCTCCGTAACCTGGTCTGCCAGCGCCGGGGCAAACAGCAGCCCCTCACAGTTGTGGTCACTGGACAGGCCAATCTGTCTGCGGTTGTACCAGGGGTAGAGGAGAGGCCCCGGGTCCCCTTTGGGCCGCTTATACTGTTCCCCGTCCAGCACAAAATCTCCCCGCTTTTCCAGCGCCCGTACCAGCTTCTCCAGCGGCTTGGGGTCCCGGTCAATACGGGCGCGCAGCTTGGCCATGGTCAGGGGTGTCGGATCATAGCACCCCATTCCAAAGCTGTAGTACTCGGGGGCAATTTCAAAATAAAATCCCGGCTCCGCCCCCTCAGCCTCCGCCGGGCGGCGCAGGCTGAACCACAGGTGGTCCTTGTACGGCCCTCTCCCGTGCAGTCTTCGCGCATCCCGATAGATGCGGCTCACTTTCACAGACAGTCCAAGCTGAGGAAATTCCTCCGCCATGCTCTCCCTCACCTGGGCGGCCAAATCCCGCATCGGTCTGTCCACCAGGGACAAATATTCCTCTTTGTGGTCCAAAAACCAGCTGCGCTCATTATGAAAGCGAATACCCCAGAGAAAGTCCACACTCTCCTGGGAAAAGCCTTGAAACATGCTCTTTTCCTCTCTCTTAACTATCAGATCAGCCCTGAACGGCGTCCTGGCCGGGCTGTTCATCCAAATTCTCTTCCGGAGGCTGAGTATCCCCGCCGCCCGGATCAGAGGGGGCGGTGCCGGACTCCGAAGTCTCGCCCGGGTCCGGTACCCCTCCCGGTTCGGCGGCGGCTCCGGGGTCAGCCGTGGTTCCCGGATCAACGGTGGCCGCCGGCACAGGGGGTACTCCATTGGGCCAGCTGGCAGGGTCCCCGTCCAGAGGGTTGTAGTGGTACAGGGTGGGGCGCATTTTATACTTGCTGCTGCCCAAATCTTCCTTCTCCGCCAAAGTCCCGTCCTTCTCGTAGATGTACCGGTAGGTCTGGGCCGAACGGCCGATGTAGGCATTCTGCTTTTTATCCAGCACAAGAGTTCCCCTGGGCACCGTCTCGTCGGCCTGGTATCTGGTGGTGGGCTGCACCCAGTCGTACTGGCTCCGCTGGGGCACAGCGTATCGGCCATCGGCGTTTGTGCCGTATATTTTCACAGTAAGGAACCGCTTGCCCCCCTTATCATAACTCTGGGTCACAATTTTCACCGGATACTCCGTGTTGTTTTTGAACCGGAAGTCCGTGGACCCGTAGTAAACGGTGGCGTCCATACCGTCCGGGACATAGCCCACGGCATACATATGGTTCCTGCGCTCCACAATTTCAAGGGTGGTATGGAGCACAGCGTAGTAAATGGTGGAGGAGGTCTGGCAGATGCCGCCGCCCACCTCGTCCTCCGACTTGCCGCCCACATAGACGGGAGCGGGAAGGTACCCCTTGTCGGCGGAGCGGCTGCCGGTGGTATTGTTGTAAGAGAACTCCTGCCCAGGCAAAAGGATCCTGCCGTTGCAGGCCTCGGCGGACAGCTTTACATTGTGCTTCCGGTTGGCGCTGCCCGATACGGTGCTGGTCCCCTCTCCCAGCAGGTCCTTAAAAAGCTTCGCTTCCAGGCTCTCCTTGGTCTCCTTGGGCTGGGTCAGGGTAACAGGAATGGAGAACCGCTCCCCCTCCTCCGCCCGGTCATAGGCGGCCTTGAGCTCCGCCGCGTCAAAGTCCACACCCACCACATGGTCGGTGATCTGAAAGGTCTCCGGGTCCATCTGGGCGCTGACCGGCTGGGTATGGAGCTGGGCATAGATCTCATCAAAGCCGGGCTCCTGAGGGGGTGTTTCCTCGGGGAAAAGCTGCCGCTCCATCTCCACAGCGCCTTCCCGGCCGCCGCCAAGCTTCTGCTCCATGGCCTCCTCCAGGGCGGACAGGGCGCTCTCTCGGGCGGCATCCCGGTCAAAGCTTACGCCAGTACGGCCCTTGGTCATCACCAGCCGGTCGCCCTCCAGGCTCCAAGCAGCCCTGGTGACGTCGCCGGCCACCTCCAGCTCCATCTGGTCCAGCAGGCGGTCCACGGCCGGCTGGTCGCCGCCCCTGGGGGCGGAGAGCGCCTGACGGCGGCCCAGAACGCGGGTCAGGTAGTCGCCGCCCTGGAAAAAGAAATTCTCCCGGCCTGCCTCATAGGCCATCCGGGCAGAAAAGTCCCAGGTATAATCCATATCGGCGGCAGTAATGCTTCCCTTCCAGCCGTTGTAGACAACGGTTCCGATCATATCCCGGCCATTCTCGTCCACGGCCCGGGTCAGGGCGGACTGCGCCTCCTCCACGGTCATGCCGGACACGTCCAGGCCGGCCACAGACACGTTGGGAAAGATCGTGTCCATGCTCCCCACCCAGGCGCACAGCCCCAGGTAGGCGCCCAACAGCACCACTACAGCGGCGCAGGCAGCGATCAGTCCTTTTTTGGATCCGCCCGGCCCCTTTTCCACTCTCTGCCCTTCCATATGCGCTCCCTCCAAACCCCATCCCTCCGGACGCGGTTCTGTTCCCTCAATTTGATCACCGGCTCCGCCGGCTCAGACTGTTGTATTATATCACTCAATGCCAGCGGATATCAATTACAGAACAGTTACAACTCCCCCCTCCTGACGGTAATATCAACCAGAGGAAAATTAAGTGGAGGGGAACCATTTACTTTTTTCCCGGCCTGGGGTATGATAAGATTATATTTCCGGCGGGCGGCACGCTCCAGGAAGCGCGCCCTTTCAGCCCCCTTCTTTCCGCCCGCCTGCGGGGCGCGCCAAAACGCCGGCCCCCTGTGGGGAAATGACATGGCGTGAAGGAAGATCCGGTTCATCTTCATAGAATTTTAAGCTAAAATCAATTCCATTTAAGCCGCCGTCTGGTATCATAGAGTCTATAAGCATCAGTTCCGGAGGTCCGATTATGTCTGACTATCAAAACAAGCGCACATCCGGGAACCTGTCCTCCTGGATTCTCCCTATCTTTCTGCTCCTGGTCTTCCCGCCCCTGGGCATCCTGCTGGTGGTGCTGAAGCTCCTGGGGGGAGGCGGGCGGACTGCGGTCAGAGGCCGCCACCCCTACTATGCCCAGCAGGCTGGGCAAACCCCTGTGGGGGCCCGCACCACCGCCCCCTCGGCCAGGACTGAAGCGCCCAAAACGGGTAAGGGCCGCCGAAAGAAACCGCCCCAGGGAGATCAAATTGCCGCCCTGGCCGCCAAGGGCAAAAAATTGACCGGCATCGGCGCGGCGGTCTCCGGCGTTTTCGCCTTTGTCCTTCTGTCCGGTCTGGGGGAGGCCTCCTACTGGCTGTTTAACGGGGAGATCCGCTGGTTTTTCCAGGACCTGATGGATATGCTCCCCATCCTGTGCTTTTTGGGCGGGGGGCTGGGCTGTCTGTGGGCTGGTATGGGAAAGCGGAAGCAGGCCCAGCGCTACCGCAGCTATTTGGCCATGATTGGCCGCCGCCAGTCCATCACCATCTCCTCTCTGGCTTCCGCCACCGGCCGGTCCGCCAGCCGGGTGCGGGAGGATCTGGAAGATATGCTGTCCGAGGGTCTGCTCCCCAGTGGTTTTCTGGACTACGGCGGCGATATGCTTGTTCTGTCCTCCGACGGCCTCCAGGAGGAATCCGTCCCCTCCCAGGAGCCCCCTCGGGAGGAGCAGTCCGGCCAGAGTCAGGAAAATGCCATTTTGATGGAGATCCGGGAGGTCAATGACGCCGTTGCCAATGAAAAGCTGTCCGCCCAGATCGACCGCATCGGCGTCATCACCGCCAAGATTCTGGAATATCAGAAGAGCCGTCCGGAGAAAGCCCCCCAGCTCCACAGCTTTTTGAGTTACTACCTGCCCACTACCCTGAAAATCCTCCGGGCTTACGGCCAGCTGGAGTCCCAGGAGGTTTCCGGAGAGAACATCACCTCCGCCATGGCCCGTATCGAGGGGATGATGAATAAGGTGGTGGAGGGCTTTGAGAAGCAGCTGGACCAGCTGTTTCAGGGAGACGCCATGGACATCACCACCGACGTGGAGGTGCTGGAACGGATGCTGGCCAAGGATGGCCTGTCCTCCAACCAGGGACTGACCCTGGGCCTGTAGACCCTTAAATGGGCCAGCGCTCTGCTCCATGACCCTCAATATGACAAAACACACGTGGGACCGGCCTGTAAAAACAGGCCGGTCCCACGTACATTTACTGAACGGAAATTCTCCGGTAGGAGGCGTAGTGAAACACCAGTCCCTGATGCTCCATGGGCTCAGACTCCTCCTCCAGCGCCCAGTCCGGGCTCCGGTCCAGGTCGGGAAACCAGCAGTCCGCCGGGTACTCCCGGTGAAGCTTGGTCACATAGGCTGTGCTGCATTGGGGAAGCAGGGCCTGGTACACCGACTGGCCGCCGATGACAAAGGCGTCCTCCGGCGCGCGGGCCAGAAGGGAGGGCAAATCAGGATAGACCTCTCCGCCCTCGGGAGAAAACCCGGGATCCCGGGACAGGATCAGGTTCCGCCTGCCCTTCAGAGGACGGCCCCCGGGAAAGGTGGCCAGCGTCTTTCGGCCCAGAATCACCGGATGTCCCATGGTCAGGGACTTGAACCGCTTTAAATCCTCCGGAATATAGACCAACTGGTCCCCGTCCTTGCCAATGGCCCAGTTTTCATCCACAGCCACAATCACATTCATCTTGTTCTCTCCTTGCCGCCGGCGGCTCACACCGCCACCGGAATCTTCTGGTCCAGTGGGTGGGCCTGATAACCCTCCAGCTTCACGCTGTCCTTGGTAAAGGCGTAAAAATCCGCAACCGACGGATCCAGGATGAACCGGGGGGCCGGGTAGGGCTCCCGGGCAATCAGCTCCTCCACCACAGGCACGTGCTTATCATAGATGTGAGCGTCGGCAATCACATGGACCAGCTCCCCGGCCCTCAGGCCGGACACCTGGGCAATCATGTGCAGCAGCACGGCGTACTGCATCACATTCCATCCGTTGGCGGTGAGCATGTCCTGAGAGCGCTGATTCAATATGCCGTTAAGGACGTCCCCCGACACATTGAAGGTCATGGAGTAGGCACAGGGATACAGGGCCATCTCACTCAGGTCGTGATGGTTGTACAGGCTGGTGAGGATACGTCGGGAACCGGGATCATGCTTCAAATCCCACAGCACCTTGTCCACCTGGTCCATATCCCCCTGGGGATAGTGGTGCTTCACACCCAGCTGGTAACCATAGGCCTTTCCAATGGAGCCCGTCTCATCGGCCCAGGCATCCCACACATGGCTGCCCAGATCGGCCACATTGTTGGATTTTTTCTGCCAAATCCACAGCAGCTCATCCACTGCCGACTTTAAAAACTGCTTACGCACAGTGAGCATGGGAAATTCTTTCCTCAGGTCGTAGCGATTTACCACGCCGAAAAGCTTAATGGTGTGGGCGGGCGTGCCATCCTCCCACCGGGGCCGAACGGCCCGGTCCGTATCCCAGACGCCCCGGGACAGAATGTCCCTGCAATTTTGAATAAATACCTGGTCGGCGTAGCTCATAAAATGGCTCCTCCCGCTTCTCTGTTTTTTCCCCGCTATCTTACCATATGGGGATGAAAATTGCAACGCCGGACCCATTCCATCCCCCGGCGGCAGCCCCACAGTCCCTGCCCGGTCTGCTCCGACTGAACCGGAGTGCCGTTATCCGGCGTTCAGGCAGGCGGCCAATGCCTCCCTCTCTGCCCGGGCCAGAAACTCCGATTCCGGGAGATTGGCGAACAGGTTGGGGTGGTAATCCGGCGTGGTCTCATACAGAACATCCAAATCCTCCCGCCGCTGCTCCACCTGCTCCTGAGATGGGACCAGCGGGAACGGCAAGGCACAGGGCTGCGGCAGTCTTCGCTACTCGCACAGTCCATCCCTCCACAAAATTATTTCTATTTTGTCATACCAGAATATTTCCCAAAAATCATGGAAACTCTTTTCATTTCATAAAAAATCCGCCAGACCCAAGGCTGGCATTTCTTCTGCCGGTATGGTAGAATAATTGAAACACAGTCAGGCCCATCCGGGCCTTAGGAGGTACTTATGTCCTGTAAAGAGGAATTTATTGAAATTTTCAAGGCCCGCATCACCCGGGACGGGGCGGACAAGCTGCTGGACTATCTGGAGCATAAGAGCGACTTTTTCACCGCCCCCGCCTCGGCCCGGTACCACGGCTCCTATGAGGGGGGGCTGTGTGAGCACAGCCTGAACGTGTACCACTGTCTGGTGGACTATTTGCAGCGGGAGCGGGTGCAGGAGCTGTACGGCCTGGAGTACAGCGGCGAGTCGGTGGCCATCGTGGCCCTGCTCCACGATCTGTGCAAGGTGGGCTGCTACAAAAAGGGCACCCGGAACGTGAAGGACGAAAACGGCAAATGGCAGTCCGTCCCCTCCTACAGCTTTGACGACCCTCTTCCCTACGGACACGGGGAGAAGAGCGTGTATATCGCAAACGGCTTCATCCGCCTGTCCCGGGAGGAGGCCATGGCCATTCGCTGGCACATGGGCTTCTCCGGCCCGGAGGACAGCCGTACCGTGGGCCAGGCCTTCCAGAAGTATCCCCTGGCCTTTGCCCTGGCCACCGCCGATATGGAGGCCTCCTACTTTCTGGAGCGGGAGGACGGCCTGTAACTCCACCCCAGCATCACAACAGCGCCGGCCCCATCAGGGGCCGGCGCTTGCCACATCAGCATCCAGTTTAATCCACTTTGTCCGATGGACTGCCGTTGCCGGACAGCACCCTTCCCATCACGCCTTCGGCACGGCCTCCACGCTTTTCAGCGCGCCGCTTTTCCGCAGGGCAGCAACCAAAATCCCTGCCAAGACAGAACCGGCCACCGTGGAAATCAGGAAGGGAATGATATAGGCATAGAAGGCCAGCTGGGCCGCATCCGCATTCATAAACAGGATGGCTATGGGGTAGGCGGCAAGGCCTCCGACAACACCGGTACCAATCACCTCAGCCACCAGGGTGGCGGGAAGGTTTCTGGTTTTCCAGAACACCAGGCCGCACAGCAGGGCGCCGCACATACTGCCCGGGAACGCCATCAAACTGCCCACCCCCAAAAGATTGCGCAGCAGGCTGGCCCCGAAGGCCACTCCTACACCATACCAGGGGCCGAGAAAGACCGCACACAGAACATTTACCATATGCTGCACCGGGGCGCACTTACTGCCAAACACAGGAAACGTAATAAACATGCTGCCCACCACCGCCACGGCGCACAGCAGGCCGGCTACGGCCACCCTCTTGACTTGATTCTGATTCATAAAAAACTCCTTTCTAATTGGACGGGGAAAACCGCTTTTTCAACTACAGCGACTCCCCCACTTCCGGTCCTGCGCATCGGCGCCCAGGGCCACAAACAGGGCCCGCACGGGTATACCCCCTGCGGTTCGGTCGAGGCTTACTGGCCTCCTCTCACGCCGGAACACGGCTTCCCATCGCTGTATTCTGGACCCGGACACAGGGCGCTCCCCCTCTGTCCGCTCCCGGCCTCGGCCGGGTTGTCCGCGGCTTTCTTCACATCCTTTCAAAAAGAGGCTGAACTGCAAAAAACGGGGCCGCCCCATGGGCAGCCCCGTTCGTCCGTTCCGTTCCGTCACTTCCTACGGTGGCATTACCCACATCAGGTGTAAGGGTCGAAGCGCTCAGCTTCCTCTCAGCCTGCTGCCGCAAGCTCCCCTGTATTTGCATCTGTTATAGTAATCCCTTTTTGTCCCATTGTCAAGGGGGAACGGCGGCACTCAGCCCGCTCTCCCCTCCAGAATATCCACAAACTCCCGGCCTGTGATGGTTTCATGGTCGTACAGATATTGGGACAACTGGTGGAGCTTATCTTCGTTCTCCTTCAGAATACCCATTGCTTTTGGGTACTGCTCCTCCACCAGTCTGGTAATTTTCTGATCCACACGCGCCTGTGTCTCGGGCGAGCAGTCCAAAGAGGTGTCGCCCCCCAGATACTGGTTGGACATCGTCTCAAAAGCCACAAAGCCAAACTCCTCACCCATGCCGAACCTGGACACCATGGAGCGGGCCAGATCCGTGGCGGTGGTCTGATAGATATTTCTGTCCTTGTCCGTAAACAGAATCTTGTCGTCCCGGATCTCCACTTCCCCGATCCGCTGTTCCTTCGTCATGGACATAAATGCGTCGCAGGTCACTCCCTGCACCGGCTGCTTCATTATGGCTGGGAACAAGGCGGCGTTGAGCACCAGCAAAATCAGCATGGCCACCAGATAGTAGAAAATCAGCGGTTTCTTTGAAGGTTTTCTAATCTCCTGCATCACAATCACACTTTAATATGCTTATTGGGATATCTGTCAAGCAATTATTAACGTGTTAAGTATTATCACAGCCATGGCGGGCAAAAATCCCACTGAAAGAGTGTGAATATTTTATGTCACTTTGATGAATGGGGGAAATAAAAAAACGCACCCGACGTCCACCCGTCCGGCGCGCTTTCTCATCAAAAATCAGACGCTGGGTCCCATTCTTCGGTACATACGCTCCAGCCGCCCCGCCGGAATCAGCCCGCGGAAGAAGCTGATCCGGGGCAGGACGGAGATCAGCACAGAACCCAGCACATAACAGGCCAGCAGCTCCCCAAGCCCCACGGCAAAGGCGTTAAAGGCATAGGCCGGCCAGAAGGCGGCGGTAAAGCCCCCCTCAAACCAGGCGATTTCCGCCCCCACAATGGCGGCGTTGCACAGCACCGGCGGCAGAGGGGCCAGCCACCGGCCGGGCATCCGCTGGGTCATCAAGCAGGCCAGCAAAGTGGCCGCGGAGCCGCACACCACGTCCAGGGGATAGGGGGAAAAAAGATTGGCAATGACACAGCCCACAAACAGCCCTGGTGTGGCCGCGGGGAAAAAGAAGGGCAGGACCGTCATGGCCTCGGCCAGACGGATTTGCACAGCGCCGTACTGGGGGATGGGCAGGGCAACGGTGAGAACCGCATACACCGCCGCCAGCACAGCGGCCAGAGTCAGATCCCGAACAGAAAATTTGGACATAAAAAGCCTCCATTTTATTCTTTAGAGAACGGCGGAGCAATGGTGCTCCTCCGAACGAACACAGAAAGGACCGCCCAGTTTCCTTGCAGCCGGCGCTATGCCCCCTGCTCGGGGATCCGGCGCTTCTTGTCACGCCTCTGTCCCCTCGCCGCCGGGGTCATTGCTTCTCCGTCTCCGGGCAAACCCGCTTCCGCCTGCGGCGGCCTCTGGGCTTTGCCCTGCGCTCCGGCGCTATGCCCCCTGCTCGGGGATCCGGCGCTTCTTTCTGTGCTTGGACGAGGTGTGGAAACTCGTCAGGCGGTATCTTACCACAAATGATCCCTCTTGTCCAGCGGCCGGAGACATCGGTTCTGCCACTTTCGGTGTGTCCGAGTTTGTGTGGACAGGTTAAACCGATCAAAGACAGAGCTTTGAACATTCGGGATACTTTATGGGGGCATGAAAAATGACTGCTGCCATTCCTTGCCATCGGGGAGCAGGATTACTTTGCAATGTGGAGGGCAATCCATTATAATGCTCTTTAAGTACGTCTTGGGCGGATAAGTCGCACTCGAGAAATCGGGAGCTGCGGAGGTATAAAATTTATGTTTGAAGATATATTCTCACGAAAAAAGCTGATCCCTGCAAAACTCATGCAATATGGATTTCAAAGGATAAATGAGACATATAGCTTTACCACCGAAATTCTCAATGGCGCTTTTATATTGACCATTGCATTTGATGAACAGAGCAAGGCAGATACATCTTTGATCGAGAAAGACACGGACGAGGAATATGTGCTTTACAAAACATCCGCGCAAGGTTCTTTTATTGGTGAAATCAGAGCGGCAATCACAGAGATTTTAGAAGATATTGCAAACAAATGCTTTAAGGTGTCTATTTTCAAGCAGGACCAGACTTTACATTTGATAGATTATGTTGCATCGATGTACGGTGATGAACTGGAGTTTCTTTGGCAGAAGTTTCCCGACAACGGAGTATGGAGAAGAAAAGATACAAACAAATGGTATGGAGCAATTCTCACGATTGGGAAAAACAAATTAGGTTTTGACTCAAGCGAGATAGTGGAAATCATTGATTTGCGTACACCGCCGGAGACAATAAACGACCGATTGAAACAAAACGGTTTTTATCCCGGGTGGCACATGAATAAGAAAAATTGGTTTACTGTTATCCTTGACGGCAGTGTAAGTACCGAAAACCTGTATCAACTGATTCAAGAGAGTTATAAGCTTGCAATAAAATAAAAACCTCCGGTTTCGATTTGATTTGCCTGCGCCTTATTGGACTATGCGTCTTTGCCAACATTCCCATTTATCGGGGAGACAGCGAAGATGGGCCGCGGTGGTCAAGGTCTGGCACAAGTTCCTTTGGAGAACCTGCTGCGGGTGTCACGGCAAAATCAGTTTAATTTATGGTCCTCCCTTGTTTTTCCCCGCCGACCCGGAGTACAATGGGGGAAATGTACATTTGGAGGTCACACTATGGACGACACGAAACAGCCCCTCACCAATCCGGAACTGCTCCAGGCCATCGCCCGGATGAAGACAGAAAACAGCCGGGAGAGCCGGGAGGCTGTGCTGGATCTGGTCATCTCCACCGCCCGGTTCTTGGCTCCTGTGTCCATCACGCCCCCTCCTCAGGAGCAGGGCGGCGGACAGGCCGTCTTGGGACGGGACACAGCCATCCAGTTTCAGCTGATTGCCAACCAGGAAAACCAGCCCTTTTTCCCCGCCTTCACCAGCTGGGATGAGCTGCGCCGCCTGTGTGGACCCCAGAACCAGCAGACCCTGGTGCTCACCTTTGACGATTACGCCGGGATGGTACTGGGAGATAACCGGGCCGCAGGCTTTGTGGTGGACCCCTTCGGGGCCTGCCTGTCCTTTGACCGGACCATGATGGAGCATCTGGTGAGACGCAGGGAACAGCAGAGCCAGGCATAAAAACGCCCCGGCCTCTTAAACCGAGAGGCCGGGGCGTTTTCACAGTACAGTTTCTACTCAGGCACAGCCGCTATGCCATCCGTTGACAGTCGTCCAGGAAGGCCTGATCCATCTGTAGGGCGTTCTGAAGGCGGTACTGGGTCCCGCCCCACCAGTATGTGCAGAAATACCACTGTCCCCCGCCGTCCAGCACCACCAGCTGATCCTTGACGCGGGGCCACATCTCCTGAATGTTCAGCCCGGGCCGGTCGGGCTTTTCCGGCAGGTCCTCCAACAACAGAGGGCTGTCCAAGCAGGCGGACCACTCCTCCGGACGATCAGTCTGTACATGCAGGTCCTGCCGTCCCGTCCGCCAATCGCCGCAATGGGAAAACAGAAACAGCAGGGCAGCCAGCAGCCGGTTGGTCACCGGCCACAGCAGGATCAGCGCTCCGAAGGTCAACCCCATCATCAGCCCCATGTTGAGATAGCGTACGGCCAACCCGCCAAACAAAGTCAGCCGCCCCATGGCCTATTCCGCCTCCATTTTCTCATCAATGAGGCGCTTCAGCTCTTCGGCCTCCTTTACTGTCAGCTTCCGCCCGCTGAGGAAGGCAGTCATAAACAGGGGCAGTCCCCCCGCCCGCTCCACCAACTCCTCCCCCTGTACCTGGATGGTCTGCGCCCGGGTGAGCAACGGGGTGACCACCGTGTCCTGGTGCCGCACCGCCCCCTTGTTTTTCAGCTTCCGCAGAACTGTATAGGTGGTGCTCTTGCTCCACTCCAGCTGCTCCCGGCACAGGGCCGCAAGGCGTGTGGAGGTCACCGGAGCGCAGTCCCACAGCACCTCCATCAGCCGGTACTCCCCCTCAAAAAGCTTTTCCATTGTCGTCTCCTCCCCATTTGGTTTCTTCCCCGGCACGCCGCCATCCCCCGGCCAGCCCCGCTCACGCCAGACGGACCACGCCGCTGAGGTCAGGCGGGGGAACCTCCTCCGCCCTCAGCACACCAAAGGTGTCGGCCTCCTCGCCCCACCAGCCGTAGGGCACATAGTACCACCCCGCCCGGGTCCGCACCCACAGGGCGGCCACGGGCACCCTCTCCCGTGCCTCCCAGTTGGGAGCCTCCCAGACTTCCGCAATGCCCAAATCCGGGGCCAGTCCGGGCAGGCCGGGGGGTGTCAGCCCCAGCTTCTCCCCCATCTCCTGGTTCAGGGTCTGGACAAACTCCGTCTGGCTTCTCCCCTCCCGCTCCCAGGCCAGCATCAGGTCCTGGGACGGATAGCTCACGCGGCTGCCCCCAAGGAAAAACAGATACACCGCCGCGGCCGCGGCCCAGGTCGCCAAGGTCCGGGGCCAGCGCCGGGGCCGCCAGCCGGCCGCCGCCTTTACCCGCCGGGCGGCGTCGCACTCCCCAAAGGCCAGGGGGGACTCCCACAGCTGCCGCCCCGCCCCCAGCTCCACCAGGGTCCGGGCATACTCCCGCCGGTCCTCCGGACTCAGCCGCTTCATCACGGCGGCGTCGCAGGCCAGCTCCAAATCCCGGCAGAAGGCGCGAAAGCCCAGCCACACAAGGGGGTTCCACCAGAACTCCACCAGGCAGAAGGTGGCCAGCACCTTCCACCAGGGGTGACACAGGCGGACATGCTCCAGCTCATGGCGCATAACCAGCCGCAGCCGCCGGGACGACAGCTCCTCCTGAAGAAAAACTTCATGGGTCGGCTCTCCAGTGGCCAGGGCGCACAGCACATAGTGGACAAAGCTGGCGGGCAGGCCGGGGACAATGCGCACCTGAACAGAGTCCTTCCAGGTGATCTTCTCCTCCTGCAGAGGGGAATCCTCCTGGAGCAGGGGGTCGTCCAATGTCAGCACCCGTCCCCTGCGGGCCAGCTTCAGCAGCCGCCCGCCCCGCAGGACAAAGAGAAGGAGCATCACGGCCATCCCCGCCACCCACACCGCCGCCAGACCCCACATCAACCAGTCCCTCAGCTCCACCCGGACCAGAAGGCCGCCGGGCAGCGCCAGGTGGTAGGGCCCCGGCCCCAGGTACGCCGAGGGCAGAAAGGCCGGCGCGGCATCAAAAAACCGGCCTGTGCGGGTGGTCACCAGATCCTGAAAGGTGACCGGGAGCAGGGAGCTTGTCTTTCTCAAATTCAGATAGCCGCACCCCCACCCCGCCAGCCAGATCACCACCCGCTGCTGAGGGGAAAAGATCCTCATCAGCACGGGCCGCAGCAAAAGCAGCGCTCCCAGCGTCAGCCCCAGCATCAGTCCAATGTTCAGCTGGCCCAGGATAAAATTCATCCACCTCTCCACACAGTCCCCTCCCGTTCTCCGCTTCCCGCGGTAGTTTACTTCGATAAACCTCTCTGTTTGAAGTTTACCAGAGTAAACCTGCTCTGTCAAGCGGTTTTGGAAGGGCAGGGGCCGCCTGCAAAAAATTTTCTCCCATACGTGTTGACAAAATAGTTAGCATGTGCTAATCTACAGTTGGTTAGAGATAGCTAACTCCTCCTCACACCTCCCTGCTTTCTTCCACCCTCCTCTGCTGCTTCTCTGACCACCAGAAACGCCCGGCGGGACAGGCATCTCCCCCGGCGGCCCCCGGCTGTGCGCATACACGCAGCCGGGGGTTTCTTATCTTGACCGAAGTGTTCTCCCGGCACATCACAGCGGAAATTCCCCTTTTCTCATCGGAACGAATATGGTATGATAAACATAGGTCTTTTATTATGAGGTGTCTTCCATGTTTGTAAAAAATCCGGAATACTTCCTGGCTATTGTTAAGGAGCGCAGCATCTCCAAGGCGGCGGACCGGCTGTACCTGTCTCAGCCCTATCTGAGCCAGTACCTGGCCAAGCTGGAAAACAATCTGGGGGCGGTGCTTCTGGACCGCTCTCACAGTCCGCTGAAGCTGACGGCGGCGGGGGAGGTATTTTATGCCTATCTGGAGCGCCAGGGATACCTGGACCGGCAGCTGGTCAGCGATCTGCGGGACCTCCAGGACAAGAAGCGTCCCACCCTGCACATCGGCGTGTCCACCTGGCGGGGGTCCACCCTGCTGCCTGATGTGCTTCCCTCCTTCGCCCGACAATACCCGGATGTGCAGGTTGTCCTTCACGAGGCCCCCGTCCCCCAGCTGGCCCAGCTGGCGGAGGGCAGTGTTACCGACTTCTGCATTATGCACATTCCCGGGGACCTGACGGAGCTGACCTATGAACTGGTCATGCGGGAGCACATCTTTCTCATCTGCCACCGGGATCATCCCCTGGTCAAAGGGATGGACAGCACCTATGACCACCCCCTCCACTTCACCGACCTGCGGCTGCTGGAGCATGAGCGGCTGATTATGCTCCCTCCGGATTGGCGGCTGTCCAAGCTGCTCCACAACACCTTCTCCGTCCTCAACGTGGAGCCCCAGAACATTCTGGTCACCACCAACAATACCACCGCCATCAATCTGGCGGCAGAGAATATGGGCTTTGCCTTCCTCCAGGAGAGCGGCATCTCCCGCACCCCCTATTTAGACCGGCTGTCCTGCTTTACCATCGGGGACCCGCCCCTCACCTGTCCCATGGCGGTGGTGTATAAAAAAAATGGATTTCTTTCCCCCGCCGCCCGCACCTTTATCGACCTGACCCGAGAGTACTACAGCCGCTTTAACCGGGATTCCCTCTGAGTCTTTCGGAACAGCACACCGTCCTGTCCCCCGCGGGGTCTGCCCCAGGCCGGGAAAATTTCAGAACCTTTTATTCACATTATTCCGAAATTTGATTGTTTAAATGGAACGGAAATCCTGACGGTTTCCTTTTCAACCATCTCTCCCTCCACAGCATTTGGCTGTGGAATCCATTGCCGGCCATAAAAAATGGGACCGCCTTCTGGCGGTCCCATTTTTTATACTGCTTTTTCTGTTTAACCAGCGGGTACACCGGCAGGTTCCGGAAACCCCGTCCTTACAGTCTTTCAATCTCCTCCTGGTCCACCACCCGAATCTCCCGGGCGGCCAGAGCCGCGGCGGCAGCGGCGTTATCCGCCACACGAAGAATCATATAGGCTTGGTCGACATCCTTTCCTCCCAGGAAGGCATACATGTACTCCACATTTACCCTGGCGTCCGTCAGCACCTGGAGCACCTTGTTCAGTCCGCCGGGGGTGTCTGGAATGGCGACCCCAATCACGGGGGTAACAGAGTGGACATAGCCGGCGTCTTTCAGGACGGTGGTGGCCGCGTAGACATTGTCCACAATGATCCGGACGATGCCGAAGTCCTTGGTCTCGGCCAGGGACAGTGCCCGCATGTCCACCTTATTTTGGGCCAGCACACCCGTCATGGCGTACAGGGCTCCCGGTTTATTCTCCACAAAGACGGAGATCTGCTTGATATACATGGCATTCCCTCCCTTTCCATCAAATTTTCCGCTTGTCAATCACCCGGACGGCCTTGCCCTCACTGCGGACAATGGACTTGGGCGCCACCAGAGTGACCTTGGCGGCCAGGCCCAGCATGGACCGCAGACCGGCCACCAGATCCTTCTGGCGGCGCTCAATCTCGCCCAGGTTGTCGGTAAACATCTCAGGGGTCATCTCCACCTGGACGTCCAGGGTATCGGTGGACTTAACCCGGTCCACGATGATCTGGTAATTGGCGGGGTAGCCGTGGTTCAGCAGCACTGTTTCGATCTGGGACGGGAACACGTTGACCCCCCGGATCACCAGCATATCGTCGGACCGGCCCATGGGCTTGTGCATCTTCACGTGGGTGCGTCCGCAGGAGCACTGCTCCCGGGAAAGCACGCAGATGTCCCGGGTACGGTAGCGCAGCAGGGGGAAGGCTTCCTTGGTGATGGAGGTGAAAACCAGCTCTCCCTTGGCCCCCTCCGGCAGCACCTCTCCGGTGTCCGGGTCAATAATTTCGGCAATAAAGTGGTCCTCGTTGATGTGCATGCCGCACTGGGCGGAGCACTCAAAGGACACGCCCGGACCGGACAGCTCGGTGAGGCCGTAGATATCGTAGGCCTTGATGCCCAGGGTGTTCTGGATATCCTGGCGCATCTCCTCACTCCAGGCCTCGGCGCCGAAGATACCCGCCTTCAGAGGAATCTGGTCGGGGGTGAGCCCCATCTCCTTCATGCTCTCCCCCAGGTATGCGGCATAGGAGGGGGTACAGCACAGAATGGTGGCATTCAGGTCCCGGATGAACATGATCTGCCGCTCGGTGTTCCCCGAGGAGGTGGGAATGGTGAGGCAGCCCACCTTATGGGATCCGCCGTTGAGGCCGGGGCCGCCGGTGAACAGGCCGTAGCCGTAGGACACCTGACACACGTCCTCATCGGTACCGCCGGCAGCCACGATGGCCCGGGCGCAGCAGTCCTCCCACAGGTCGATGTCGTGCTGAGTATAAAAGGCCACCACCCGCTTTCCGGTGGTGCCGGAGGTGGATTGGATGCGGACGCAGTCCTTCAGGGGCTTGGCTACCAAGCCGTAGGGGTAGGCATCCCGCAGGTCGGCCTTGGTGACGAAGGGCAGCTTGTACAGGTCGTCACTGCTCTTAATGTCCTCCGGGGTCAGCCCCTTGGCCTCCATTTTTTTGCGGTAGTAGGGCACGTTGTCCCAGACGTGGCGCACCTGCTGGACCAGGCGCTGGTCCTGCCATGCCTTGATCTGTTCCCGGGACGCGCACTCGATCTCGGGCTGGTAATATCTCTCCATGGGGATCATTCCTTTCGTTGGCTGTGTGTCTATGTGCTTCCATTTTTCTCGTGGGAAAAGTGGATAAAAATCGTATATTAAATCTATTTTTACAGGTCTATATTCGGGTGAAGTTCAAAAAAGAGAGGGGCGGCGGCACACGCCGCCCCTGCTTTCATTTTTCCTCCAGCAGATCGAGGGCCCGGGCCAGCCCCAGTGAGAGCAGGCTCATCCCGACCCACTCCGCCCAGCTCATGCTGCCCGGATTGTAGGATGTGAGGGGGCTGCTGGCCGCGTATAGCATCAAAGCCAAGTTCAAGCCGCCGCAGGCCAGGGACAGCCAGCCCCACACCGTCAGCGCAATTCTCATGCGTTCTTCCCCAGCTGGAAGGCCCTCTTGTTCAGCTCCAAAAACTTGGGGGGCACCATGGCCTCCAGAGACTTCTGCCATGCCTCCTCAGGCAGGTCGAAGTAGTGAGACAGCCGCCCCATGAGGACAATGTTCACCGCCTTGGAGGACCCGGCCTCCTCAGCCAGCTTCAGGCAGTCCAAGGCGTCCACCTTGGCCCCGGCGGCCTTCATTTTCTCTACCAGGCCGTCCGGATACTCCGCCGCCCCGATGATGACGGGCATGGGGTCAATCTGCTGGGTGGAGGTGACGATCTGGCCGTCCGGCTTCAGGTAGGCCAGCCACCGGGCCGCCTCCAGCAGCTCAAAGGAGACAATGTAATCCGCCTCGCCCTTGTCAATGACGGGAGAGGCCACTTTATCCCCATAGCGCACATAGGTAACCACACTGCCGCCCCGCTGGGACATGCCGTGGACCTCGGACACCTTTACATCATAGCCCTGCCCCATCAGCAGGTGGCCCAACAGCTTGCTGGCCAGCAGGGAGCCCTGGCCCCCCACGCCCACAATCATAATATTCTTGGTTTCCATCTTCTCAGCCCTCCTTTTTGGTGCTGTGGAAGGCACTCACGCCGCACAGCTGCTCGCACACGCCGCAGCCCACACACAGGGTGGCGTCCACACGGGCCTTGCCCTCCTTGATGGAGATGGCGGGACAGCCGATCTTCATGCAGGACTTGCACCCCACGCACTTGGCCGGATCCACAGCCAGAGGCGCCTGGTGCTTGACATACTTCAGCAGGGCACAGGGGCGGCGGCTGATGATGACGGAGGGCTCCTTTGCCGCCAGCTCCTCCTTCACCGCCTGGTCGCAGGCCTTCAGGTCGTAGGGGTCCACCACCCGGACGCGGTTGAAGCCCATGGCCCGGCACAGCTGTTCCAGGTCGATCTTGCCGGCGGGGTCCCCCTTGATGTTGTAGCCGGTGGTGGGGTTCTGCTGGTGGCCGGTCATGCCGGTGATGGAGTTGTCCAAGATGATGACGGTGGAGTTGGACTGGTTGTAGGCAATGTTGGCAAGGCCGGTCATGCCCGAATGCATAAAGGTGGAGTCCCCGATGACGGCCACGGTTTTACCTTCGCTCTCCTCCCCCAGCGCCTTGTTGAAGCCGTGGATGGCGGAGATGGAGCCGCCCATGCACAGGGTCATGTCCATGGCGGACAGGGGGGCCACCGCACCCAGGGTGTAACAGCCAATGTCCCCCAGAACGGTACACTTATTTTTGCTCAGCGTGTAGAACAAACCGCGGTGGGGGCAGCCGGCACACATGACAGGGGGACGGGGAGGAATCGCATCTGCAAGGGCTTTTCCGCTATGTACCGCCCCGCCCAGCTTGCCGGCCACCAGGTTCTGAGAAAACTCTCCCTCCAGAGGCAGCAGGTCCTTGCCGGATACGGCCAGACCCAGGGCTTTGCAGTGGTTCTCAATGATGGGATCCAGCTCCTCCACCACCACCAGCTTTTCCACCTTGGCGGCGAAGTCCCGAATCAGCTGGACGGGCAGAGGGTTTGTCATGCCCAGCTTCAATACGGAGACGGAATCCCCAAACACTTCCTTTACATACTGATAGCTGGTGGAGGCGGTGATAATGCCCAGCTTGGTCCCCCCCATCTCCACCCGGTTGACGGGGGCGGTCTCCGCCCACTGTGTCAATCTGCGGGTGCGCTCTTCCACCACAGGGTGGCGGCGGATGGCGTTGCCCGGCATCATCACATATTTGGCGATATTCTTCTCATAGGGGACAGCGGGCTTCTCCGCCCGGTCGGACAGTTCCACCAGAGATTGGGAGTGGGCCACCCGGGTGCACATTTTCAGCAGCACCGGGGTATCAAACTCCTCGGACAGGTCAAATGCCAGCTTGGCAAAAGCCAGGGCCTCACTGGAGTCGGAGGGCTCCAGCATGGGCACCTTGGCGGCCACGGCGTGGTGGCGGGAGTCCTGCTCATTCTGGGAGGAGTGCATCCCCGCGTCGTCAGCCACCCCGATGACCATGCCGCCGTTGACGCCGGTGTAGGACATGGTGAACAGGGGGTCGGCGGCCACGTTCAGTCCCACGTGCTTCATGGCACAAAAGGAGCGCTTGCCCGCCAGCGAAGCCCCAAAAGCCGCCTCCATGGCTACCTTTTCGTTGGGCGCCCATTCGCAGTAAATTTCGTCGTACCTGGCAGCCTCCTCGGTAATTTCAGTGCTGGGAGTACCGGGGTAGCTGGAGATTACACAGCACCCGGCCTCATACAGTCCCCGGGCAACAGCGGCGTTGCCCAACATCAGTTGTCTCATCACATTCCCTGCTTTCTTTTATTTTCACATTTCAATTCTGTTCTTCTTCGCCTGGCCCGGGCTGACTCAAACCCTCCCGCCGGATTACGCTCTGCATCACCCCGCCGGCCCCGTTGTCCAGCATGGACCGCCGCACCCGGCTGATGGTGGCGCTGCTGGCCCCCGTCTTTTCCAAAATATCCAGATAGACCAGCCCCTGCTGGAGATAAACCGCCACGTCAAACCGCTGCTCCAGGGATCTCAGTTCTGTCGGTGTGCACAGATCGTCAAAAAAACGGCAGCACTCGTCCAAATCCTTCAGCTTAAGAATTGTCTCATACAGCGCCAGACTGCGGGCCCGCTTTTCCCCTTTCGCCATAACACTACTCCTTTTCCGCTTCCATTCCCCTACGGGAGGCAATTCATTCTCGTAAAGTGTAGCACATAAAAGCGTAAAGGTAAAGAGCAATTCTTCCCTTTTCTTCCTCCCGCCCTCAAATTTCATGGGGCGCGCCCTAAACAGGTACAAAGCGCCCGTATCCCTGTTGTAGATAAGTGCTGTTTTTCGGTATGGGGAACAGATCTTCCTCGAAATAGCCAAAAAATCCCCACACCTTTTCGGTGTAGGGATTTTCCAATTTGCTGTACCTTAGTCCAATAAGACGCAGCTAAATCAGCCCGACAGGCTGGAATTGTTACAAATCTAACTGCATAAAAACAGCGTTACTTGCAGGATTGTCATTATATTTGCCTATGTAGTGAAATCCAATCCTCTCGTATAGTCCAATGGCGGTGTCCATAAAGGGAAATGTATCAAGCCTCATGTACTGATAGCCAATAGTTCTTGCATCGGCAATCACTTGTCCAGCCAAGGCTTTACTGATACCCAGTCCTCTGAATTTTGGCCTGACATACAATCGTTTGATCTCGCAATACTGTTCATCGTTCTTGGTCAGGGCAACACACCCAGCCGCTTCTCCGTCTACAAGGGCCAGATACATTCTTCCATTAGGTGGGCCATACTTTTTCGCCATATCTACCAGCTCGGTGTCTAAATGTTGGGTGGATAGGCATTTCTGAACCTCCTCACCTTGTTGAAGAATAAAGCTTGTATATTCCCTGACAAGCTCTGTCATGGTTTCTAACCTGTCATATGCAGAAATAATCTCCATTTTGGATACCTCCTCAACTTCCGATTTGTCGAGTACGTCTTTTCCGCCTAATACGGCCTACCATCTTTTAATATTCTATCATATGGAACTGTTCTCCTCAATGTTGTTTGGTAAAACTGACGGAGTTTTTATCGGCAACACTTATCTGCAACAGGGACGCGCTCCCCTCTTGACATTTCCCAAAAAATCGGCTATGATACTTTAACGGTTTAAAGATTAAAACCATTGAAGCACAGCGGGACTTTCCCGCTTTCAGGAAGGAATGGAACCTACATGCCCATTACTGATCTGCTGGAGCGGAACAGCAAGCTCTACGGCGAAGAGATCGCCTTGGTGGAAATTAACCCCGAGGTCCAGGAGGAGCAGCGGGTAACCTGGAAGGAATACGAGCTGATTCAGCCCACCTCCACCGCCCCCTACCGCAGAGAGATCACCTGGTCCGTTTTTGATGAGAAGGCCAACCGGGTGGCCAACATGCTGCTGGGCCGGGGCATTCGAAAGGGGCAGAAGGTTGCTGTTCTGCTGATGAACTGTCTGGAGTGGCTGCCTGTCTACTTCGGCATACTTAAGGCGGGAGCTGTGGCAGTGCCCCTGAACTTTCGGTACACCTCCGACGAAATCGATTACTGTCTGAAGCTGGCCGATGCCGACGTACTTTTCTTCGGCCCTGAGTTCATCGGCCGGGTGGAGGCCATCGTCCCCAAAATTTCCAACAAGCTCCTCCTCCTGTTCGTGGGGGAGACCTGCCCCTCCTTCGCCGAGGACTACCACCGGGCCACCGCCAACTGCTCCAGCATGCCCCCCAAGGTACTGGTGGACGACGAGGACGACGGGGCCATCTACTATTCCTCCGGCACCACCGGCTTTCCAAAGGCTATTCTCCTTAAGCACGCGGCTCTGCTCCAGTCCGCCCGGATGGAGGCCATTCACCATGAAACCACCCACGAGGACGTATTTTTATGCATTCCGCCTCTGTACCACACCGGGGCCAAGATGCACTGGTTCGGCTCTCTGTTTACCGGCAGCAAAGCGGTCCTCCTCAAAGGCAACACCCCCAGGGCCATCTTTGAGGCCGTATCCCAGGAGATGTGTACCATCGTTTGGCTGCTGGTACCCTGGTGCCAGGATATCCTGGCCGCATTGGATCGGGGCGACCTGAAGCGGGAGGACTACCGGCTGTCCCAGTGGCGGCTGATGCACATCGGTGCCCAGCCCGTCCCCCCCTCCCTTATCAAGCATTGGATGGGTTACTTCCCCCACCACAAATACGACACCAATTATGGACTGTCCGAATCCACCGGCCCGGGCTGCGTCCATCTGGGGATGGAAAACATCGGCAAGGTGGGCGCCATCGGCGTCCCCGGCTACGGATGGAATGTGAAAATTGTGGACGAGCAGAATGTCCCCGTCCAGCAGGGCGAAGTGGGTGAGCTGTGCGTCAAGGGGCCGGGAGTCATGGTCTGTTACTACCACAACCCAGAGGCCACCGACGAAGTCTTGGAAAACGGCTGGCTTCACACCGGGGACATGGCCCGCCAGGATGAGGAGGGCTTCATCTACCTGGTGGACCGGAAGAAGGACGTGATTATCTCCGGCGGCGAGAACCTGTACCCGGTACAAATTGAGGACTTTTTGTCCGCCTACCCCAAGGTCCACGACGTGGCCGTCATCGGCCTGCCCGACCACCGGCTGGGTGAAATTGCCGCGGCCGTCATACAGATCAAGGACGGTATGACTTGCACCGAGAGTGAAATCAACCAGTTCTGCATGGATCTGCCCCGGTATAAGCGCCCCCGAAAAATCATCTTCGCCCAAGTCCCCCGCAACCCCACCGGCAAAATTGAAAAGCCCAAACTGCGGGAGCAGTACTGCGGCGTCCGTCTGGTGGAGGCCCAGGCCAGGGGGTAAACTATAAAAAAGCAGGTGAGCAAAGTCTGTGCCAGACTTTGCTCACCTGCTTTCTTCTATTTATTGTCCATTTGTATTTTATTTGATTTATATGCATAAGGCCCTCTCCAGCGGCCACGGGTGCCCGATCTCAGCGGCCACCTGGTCCGATTAAAACGGCCACCTCGGCCCATACCAGCGGCCACCCTGCGAAGCAGGTGCGGAGCCTGT
>Ga0129317_1000320_pt1 | contig 54433 bp, 46 predicted proteins | sample Cm1ome_FD_94430 | JGI IMG/M metagenome (GOLD analysis project Ga0129317, IMG submission 94430) | Eastern black-and-white colobus group fecal microbial communities from Wisconsin, USA - Cm1105 metagenome | ecosystem: Host-associated > Mammals > Digestive system > Large intestine > Fecal | place... | reverse complement strand
TTATCCTCCTACGATAGTTTGCAGTTGGCAGACCGCAGGTCTATTGTAGGATGTGATAAGTTACTGGTCAAACGCATAGCGATTACGGAACCCCGCGTCAAACGCGGGGTTTTCTTCATACAAAAAAACGCAAACCATAAGGTTTGCGTTTAGTGGAGGCGACACCCAGATTCGAACTGGGGATCAAGGTTTTGCAGACCACTGCCTTACCACTTGGCTATGTCGCCATCTTGGCTAGGGTAGCAGGATTCGAACCTGCGCATGATGGAATCAGAATCCATTGCCTTACCACTTGGCGATACCCCATTAATGGTACTTGTTAGCGACATAAATATTTAATTGGGGTGGGTAGTGGGATTCGAACCCACGCATACAGGAGCCACAACCCTGGGTCTTAACCGCTTGACGATACCCACCACACCTGTCTCTTACTGAAATGGAAGCCTTGCGACTTCATCATTTCAGAAATGACATTGTGTTCGGAACTATATTCCGTATTAATGATGTTTCCACCATTTGAATTCCAGTCTTACAACTTGGAAAATTGGCGACCGAGAACGGGCTCGAACCGTCGACCTCCAGCGTGACAGGCTGGCATTCTAACCAACTGAACTACTCGGCCATAAAATAAATGGTGGGCGTAATAGGGCTCGAACCTATGACCCCCTGCTTGTAAGGCAGATGCTCTCCCAGCTGAGCTATACGCCCGAAAACTTGGTAGCGGCGAGTGGACTTGAACCACTGACCTTCCGGGTATGAACCGGACGCTCTAGCCAACTAAGCTACGCCGCCACATTTTCAGTTTGTGTTGCTGTCGTGTTTCAGACTGCTTGATTATAATAACAAACCCAACAGCTTATGTCAACAACTTTTTTAAGAAATTTTGTGATATAATTTCTTCGTTATTGTTTCGCGTCTCCGCGAAAACTCACAACAAGGAGGATTATACACTATGTCAACTCCAAATCCAATAGCTTTTTCAATTTTTTCTTATGAAATTCGCTGGTATGGCATTTTAATAGCAACTGCAATGTGTCTAGCCGTTATCATTTCATCAAAGAGAGCCCCTCGCGTAGGCATAGAATCAGAGAGCATTCTCGACCTGGCGATATGGATGCTGCCCATCGGAATCGTGGGAGCAAGAGCGTACTACGTGATTTTTAACAGCAGCATATATCACAGCTTTTACGACGTTATCAATATAAGAAATGGTGGTCTTGCAATACACGGCGGTCTCATCGCGGGACTTATCGTTCTTCTTATTATATGCAGTAAGAAAAAGATCAATCCGCTCGATATGGCAGATCTCGTAATTCCATCAGTTGCTCTAGCACAGAGCATCGGACGATGGGGTAACTATTTTAACAGCGAAGCTCACGGCGGCCCAACCGACCTTCCATGGGGAATTATGGTCGATGGCGTGAAGGTTCACCCGACATTCCTCTACGAATCGATCTGGTGTTTCATTCTTTTCTTCGTGCTGAGCTATTTCTTCCATAATAGGAAATTCAAGGGCCAGGTCGTATGTCTGTACGGCATGCTGTATTCAGTTGAGAGGTTTTTTGTCGAGGGCCTAAGAACAGACAGCCTCATGATCGGACCACTTAAGCAGGCGCAGGTTATAAGCATCGTGTGCATCATCGCTTCGTTCGCACTCTACATATACCTTAATAGTCGCGGCCAAAATAACTCCAACTAGCCGAAACATTCCGTTTCGAAGCGGGACGTCTCGTTGATAAGAAGACATTTTTGTGCTAAAATTAAGGGCTGATACAATCAGTTGGAATCACGAATAATTAACATTGTATATAAAGGAGATTTTGCAATTCATGAAACTGGGAATCGTAGGACTGCCTAATGTCGGCAAGAGCACACTTTTTAACGCTATCACCAAGGCTGGTGCGGAGGCGGCCAACTACCCTTTCTGCACAATTGAGCCTAACGTTGGTGTTGTAACTGTGCCGGATGAGAGAGTAACTAAGCTGAGCGAGGTTTACAATTCGAAGAAGACTATTTACACAACTATCGAGTTCTGCGATATCGCAGGTCTTGTTAAGGGTGCTTCTAAGGGTGAGGGCCTCGGTAACAAGTTCCTCGGCCACATCAGAGAGGTTGAGGCTATCGTTCACGTTGTAAGATGCTTCGAGGACGAGAATATTGTTCACGTTGACGGCAAGATCAACCCTGTTAACGACATCGAAACTATTAACACAGAGCTTATCATCGCTGATACTGAGGTTCTTGAGAGAAGAATTCAGAAGGCTACTAAGCAGCTCAAGGCTGACAAGAGCATCCAGAAGGAGCTCGACCTTCTCAACAGAGTCAATGACTTCCTTATGACAGGCCAGTCAGCTAGAATGATGGACCTTGACGAGGAGGAAGCAGAGTTTGTTAAGAGCCTTGACCTTCTTTCATACAAGCCTATCATCTACGCTGCTAACGTATCTGAGGAGGATGCTGCATGCGAGACTAACGAGTATGTAGATATGGTTAGAGAGTATGCTGCTAAGGAGAAGTCTGAGGTAGTAGTTGTATGTGCTAAGATCGAGCAGGAGCTAAGTGAGCTTGATGATGATGAGAAGGCAATGTTCCTCGAGGAGCTCGGAATTGAGGAGTCAGGACTCGACAAGCTTATTAAGTCTTCATACTCACTTCTTAACCTCATCTCATTTATTACAACTGGTGAGGACGAGACCAGAGCATGGACTATCAAGAGAGGAACTCTCGCACCACAGGCAGCAGGAAGAATCCACACTGACTTTGAGAAGGGCTTTATCAGATCAGAGACTATTGCTTACGATAAGCTTATGGAGGCAGGCGGTAAGCTGTCTGTTGCCAAGGAGCACGGATGGCTCAGATCAGAGGGTAAGGACTATGAAGTGAAGGACGGCGACATCTGTCACTTCCTGTTCAATGTCTAAGAGCCTCTGATATTTATTATTTAATGTAAATCGAGTAGGGGCTAACAGGTAGCCCCTCTCACACCACCGTACGTGCCGTTCGGCATACGGCGGTTCAATTCAAATAATAATCCAAACAGCTTAGAAGTCCTCGCCTTGCGAGGATTTCTTTGCTAATGTGATGTAGTCCTGTTGTCTTTGCAATCGCTTGATAGTGGTCGCCAAAACCTGCGGACTGTTTCGCCATCCACATAGGTGCTCCGAGTTTCCGAAGTCCCCATACGCGTTTTTCTCTTGTCTTCCACTGCTTCCATATCACAATTCTCATTCGTGTCCTTAGGTGTTCATCTATTTTCTTTAGGGCCTCTTTCATATTCCCCATTCTGAAATAGTTTATCCATCCACGAATTACCTGATTTAGACGCATGATTCTGTAGTCCATTGTTACCGACCAGCTTCGTTTTGTAAGCTGTTTCAGTTTTCTTTTGAACTTCTCGATTGAATCTTTATGCGGCCTTGCCTTCCACAGTCCGTCCTTGTTATCCTTCCAGAATCCGAACCCAAGGTACTTGAGTTTAGTTGGTTTTGTAACCTTTGATTTAGTCACATTCACCTTTAACCCAAGTTTCTTTTCTATCCACTTCGTTACTGTTGCCATTACTCTATTGGCAGCTGCACTGCTTCCTACTGCAATTACACAGTCATCCGCATACCTTACGAAGTGAAGCCCTCTCGCTTCGAGTTCCTTGTCCAGTTCATTAAGCATTATGTTGCTTAATAGTGGCGATAGGTTTCCACCCTGTGGTGTTCCCTTGGTTGTTGCTTCATATCTTCCCTTTATCATTACTCCTGCATTTAGGTATTTCCTAATGAGTGATTCTGTATCTGGGTCATTTATGAGATTGTGCACCAAGGTCATAAGCTTGTCTTGTGGTACATTGTCGAAGAATTTCTCAAGGTCGATATCAACTATGTAGGTATATCCATCATTGAAGTACTCAAGCAATTTAATAATTGCCTGCTCTGCTCTACGGTTTGGTCTGAATCCATAGCTGTACTCACTGAAGTGTGGTTCTGCTATCGGAGTTAGCACCTGTACTATAGCCTGTTCAATAATTCTATCTACTACTGTTGGGATTCCAAGGTTACGTACTCCGCCATTCGGCTTTGGTATTTCTACTCGTCTTACCGGTTTAGGTTTGTACTTTCTTCTTCGAATCTTATCTCTGATATCTACCCAGTTCTCTTTGAGATATTGGTCTATTTCATCGACAGATATTCCATCGATTCCACCTGCACCTTTGTTTGCCTTTACCTTATCTAATGCAGCAAACATATTATCTCTACTGAGTATCTTCTCTAGTAGTGCAGACATTTGGATTGTCTCCTTTCTTCGTTATGCTTCGCATTCTCCAACTCCTACCTCCTTTGGAAGTTTCACTCCGTTACATCTTCGCTACTACCTTCCTCGTCGGATATGGATGCGTACTTTTGCGAGTCCATTTGACTCTTGAATTGTTCAGCCCTTCGCTCCGTTTCCATTACAGAAACTTCATCACTACTATGGCTTCGGCTGACTTCTCACAGTTCGTTGTTACTACAGTTTATTCTGCCTGTGAGACCTCACGGGATAAGTCATCAGTCTTTCCTCGTCTACCTGCCTAATCTACCAGTATGAGTTACGATTGCCTTTTGGACTTCACGACACAATGCCCGCTTATCCGTCATACTAGCCTTGGTATTAGGTTTCTGTTCGTCAGGCTACGATTTCGCTATCCCTTCTTCTCGCCTGTACCTCGCGATACAAACCTTGGGAGTCGCTATGAGGTTCGTCGGCAACTACGCCCTACGTGGACTTTCACCACAGACTGACGGCATGCCCGTCATACATTGAAAGACAGCCGCGGTGGCTGTCTTTCTGTATATTATTCTTAATATTATTCTTATTTCGCCTTTATATGCAGGTAGACCCTTGGTCTTGTATATTCGTCGAAATCGTCTTCAGGTTCTGTATCAAATGAACAGTAAACCTTAACATTAGATTTATCTTCATTTACACGAATACTTTCATAAAGATTCCCCTTCATGAAATCTTCCTTGAACTGATCTGGCAATCTGTGCAGTTTAAGAAGGTCAGCATTTAATACAGAAACCTTCATATCCCCAAGCGGCGCCTGCAGCTGCTCAAAATCCTTCTCGATCCGATTCAGATTCTCTTCAAAGCTCGCATTCACGTCAATCTCTTCGCAATACGAAATTTCCTTAACTACACCATTTTCATTAAGATCAACATAAACGTAGCAGACCTGAGTATCAGTGTCTCTTTCCCTAAGATATCCTCTCACATAATAGCCGTAATCCTTATAATGCTCGTTAGGATCATCTGCCGAAACATATTCACATACAGGTTCTAACGCCTTCTCTACAATACTGATTTGCTCTGATGCCAATGCAATATTGTCCTTCATTTCCTGATTGCCATACATGTACTGCGGAACGTACATGCCGATGATTATAAGCATTGGAATAATTGCAAAAGCAATCAGTTTCTTCTTAATGCTCGGAACTTCAATTCCATATGCCTCGGCCATCTCTTTAGCAGCAGCATGCGTTTCGAGCAGTATATCGGTAGCCGTAGCTACAGCAGTGATACCGCCGGCAACCTCCAGTGCACCACCTACATTCCGAGCAGTGTCATTATCACTTCTCTTGAGAAGTCTGCCGGAAGACTGCAGAGCCAGCGCGCCTGCTACTTCACCCGAACGATCCTTCCACTGCTGCCCCTTCATCCCGAACCTCGGAGCGAGCGTGCAGTAACAGAAAATCACGAGATTAATCACGACAAAAGCAATCGCAGTATACATACCTGCGGGCCTAAAACCCTTGTTATGAAAGACAAGGTCGTCAATCATCTCAAGCGGCACCATCATAAAGCAATCAACAAATGCGAATATAAGCGCCACCAGAGCAATCTTCGGGCAAGCACAGTATTTCTGAATCTTTCGTCGTTCTTTGTCAGTTAACATATACGAAACTCCAATCTTACGGATTTCTACTGATTTCTATTGGAATGGCCTTACAGCTCGTAAACTCCATCCGCGTCAGCTTTGATATGCGATGCGTAGAATTCTGAAATAGCCTTCACCATGTACTCGATATCATTAACGCCGCATGTCTCATAAGATGAATGCATTGCAAGCTGTGGGAGTCCGATATCCACGGTGTTCATGGAAATCTGCATCATTGCGATATTTCCGAGAGTGCTTCCACCCGCCTCATCGGAGCGATTTGCAAAGTACTGCACCGGAACACCTGCTCTCTCGCAGAGCATCTTAACCACGGCGACACTTACGGCATCGCTTGTGTACTTCTGTCCGGCATGAGATTTGATCACGATTCCATCGTTCATATATACGCAATTCGTTGCATCAGTCTTCTCTCTGTGATTTGGGTGTACAGCGTGGGCATTGTCGCAGCTTAACATAAAGCTGCCAGCAACCGCACGGTAGAAATCCTCATCGTCTTTACCAAGCGCCTTGTTCACACGCCATAGCACGTCGTAGAGGAATGTAGACGCGGCGCCCTGCTTCGTTCCCGAGCCAACTTCTTCGTTATCAAAACATGCCAAAACATTTATATTCTTGTCGTTATCTTCCGCAAGGAATCCTTTCATCGATGCAAAAGCGCACTCAAGATCATCGAGTCTCGGACATCCGAGAAATTCTCCGTCACTTCCCCATCTTACCGCCTTCATACGATTGTATAGGAATAGATCCATTCCATAGATGTCAGCTTCGCTTACGCCAAGCTCCTCTGCAATCAGATCCCTTACAGCACCCGGCTCCTTTACGCTTCCTGAGAAAAGCGGCAGCATATCAACCTGCTTGTTAAGTGCTCTGCCTTCATTGATATCTCTATCCATATGAATCGCAAGGCTTGGAATCATAAGAAGATCCCTATCAACCTTCACAAGTCTTGTCTCAACCCTATTGCCATTCTTAACCATGACCTTGCCTGCAAGCGACAGTGGTCTGTCAAACCATGTCGCGCAAATCGGCTCGCCATAGCCCTCAGTATTAAGCATCGTATACTTTTTCGCAACCTCAAGCTCTGCATTCTCTTTAAGCTTGAAGGTCGGTGAATCGCTGTGAGATGCAGTCACGTGAAAACTGTACTCGTCAAGATCAACGCCCACCTTCAGCGCAACGATACTTGAATTATTTCTTGTAACATAATACTTCTTACCCGGCTCAAGCTCCCATCTCTCGGATTCCTTAATCTCCTCGAAACCGGCCTGCACCAGCTGATCTCTGATTGCAGAAACCGCATGAAACGCCGTCGGCGCACTCTCTATAAAATCTGTAAGTTCTGATATAATATTCGTTTCCATTCTAATCCCCTACTCTCTTGCTTGCACTCTCGCTTGTGCGAAAAGCATTTCTGAAAGAACAAACGTATTCTGACAATTTTCCAGAAACGCCGATTTAAGCAATTGAAACATTTTGCCTTCTTTATAAGTTCACGCTTCAAGTTTAACATAGGTTTTTTATGTCGAATAGTCAAATGTTTGGTTCATCACTTTTGCATCCTCGGGGATTTAATAACAATAATGTTAAAAATATGGTGCCAGGAGGATTATTACCATTTTGAGAATAATTACTCGATTGGATCTTAAATGTTACCGAACACACATAAATACTGAAATTGGTACGCAAGCATTTTAATTCTTCGGTGCCATGAGGAGTTTCATAAGCTTATGCAGAAGCCAATATTGCAATGTTTTTATAAATGGTCCCTATTAATTGTGAAATAGCCACTGTTAGAATAACCTAACTTTCTACAAAGGCTTTCAATTTGATATGAGCATAACTGTCAGATGCTTTGAAATCAGCTATACTGCACACCATTTCTTTTATAGAATTCAAATTGGTAGCCTTCAGGGTCCAATGTTGGTAAATAGTGTAAATTGGTAACAGCAGCTGCCAGTAGGTAATTGCAACGTGTCGGCACGCAGAATGGGTGTAAACGTAAACGGTAACACCCTTAGGAAAGTGATGAACCAAATATTTTAACATTTTAGTAAATCATTTCCTTACCATATGGAAGAATGAGTCGTTTACTTACAACACTTCTTTTATATAGGAGCGGATTTCAGGTTGGAAAGTTTATTTCACTGGAAGCAAAGATAGCCCAGAACAAGGATCTGTATTATGAAGCACTTGCTGCATCTCAGCATGGATGGCATGAAGAAAAGGAATACATTGTACCATTTATTAAATATCTTCTCGGAACAATTCTTGCTGCATACAAGAATTTCGATGACAGAATGTCTCTTGTAGAAACCAAACTGCCCGCAGTTAAGATGGTTCGCAGAGCAAGCATGAATAAGATAGGCAGATTTAATAAACAGAATATACGAGAATTATGTCCAGCCCTCAGCGACAGTTCCATTGAGGGAGGATTAAGGAAACTTGTCGCTTCCGGTGAATTGATGAAAGAAGGCAAAGGCAAGAACACCTGTTATTTCAGAATAAAGTAAACAGCCAAAAACAGAGTCGCTGGGAAGCAACATCCCAGGACTCTGTTGTTTTGTGTAGGTTCAGTTATTTACTCTTCAAACTCTCGTTAATCTTCATCACCAGCAGAACTTCTTCTGAGGGCTCTGCTGGGATCTCCTCGAGAGTCACATCTTCTTACTTCCCCGCAATATGTCTCGCCACGTAAACGCCGCTTGCTGATGCGTGTGAAAGTGAGTGTGTGATTCCGCTGCCGTCGCCGATGACATACAGTCCGTAGTGCTGAGTCATCAGATTCTCGTCAACTGAAACCTCCATATTATAGAACTTAACCTCAACGCCGTAGAGCAGAGTGTCGTCATCTGCAGTACCTGGTGCAATCTTGTCGAGGGCGTAGATCATATCGATGATGCCGTCGAGGATACGTTTTGGCAGTACGAGGCTGAGGTCTCCTGCAGCAGCATTGAGTGTCGGAACTGTAAATGACTGCTCGATTCTCTTCTGCGTACTTCTCTGTCCGCGGATCAGGTCGCCGAAGCGCTGCACGAGCACGCCGCCGCCAAGCATATTAGACAGCTTTGCGATGCTCTCGCCGTAGCCGTTTGAATCCTTGAATGGCTCTGAGAAATGCTTCGACACAAGAAGCGCGAAGTTCGTATTTCCTGTCTGTCTCTCAGGGTCCTCATAGCTGTGACCGTTTACTGTAACGATTCCGTTTGTGTTCTCATTTACAACGGCTCCCCTAGGATTCATGCAGAAGGTTCTTACAAGATCCTCGTACTTCTCTGTACGATACACAATCTTGCTCTCGTAAAGTTCGTCTGTCAGGTGTGAGAAAATCTCTGCAGGAAGCTCAACTCTTACACCGAGGTCTACTCTGTTTGATTTTGTATTAATCTCGAGATCCTCGCAGATTTTCTGCATCCATTTGCTTCCGATACGGCCAGCTGAGATTACGCATTTGCTACCCTCGAAAACTCCATCATCAGTAACAACTCTGTATCCATTCTCAAGCTTCTCTACGCTTTCAACATAGCAGTCGAAGTGGAACGCCACCTTGTCCTTAAGATGATTGTACAGATTTCCGAGCACGATGTAGTTAACGTCAGTTCCAAGATGTCTTACAGATGCATCGAGAAGATGAAGTCCGTTCTGCATGCATAGCTTCTTAAAACCAGAGCCCGCAGTTGTATAAAGCTTCGTACCCTCGCCGCCGTATGCAAGATTGATTCCGTCGACATACTCCATCAGCTCGAGAGCAGTTCTTTTTCCGATATATTCGTAGAGAGTACCGCCAAAATCATTAGTAATATTATATTTACCATCCGAGAACGCCCCGGCACCACCGAATCCGCTCATAATAGAACACTTCTTGCAGTGGATACAGCTCGTGATTTTCTTGCCGTCAATCGGGCAGTGACGCTTGCTAAGCTCGTGACCCATCTCGAAAACAGCAACCTTTAGTGACGGATTTTTCTCAATAAGCTCGTAAGCTGTGAAGATTCCGCCAGGGCCTGCACCCACAATAAGAACGTCGTACATATCAATATTCCTCCAGTAATTTCGATCTATTCTGCATCCGATGTGCTTACTTCAGGCGCGTCCTTCGGTAGCAGGATATTAAGAATAATCGCAACAGCAGCTGCAGGAACAATTCCTGAACCGCCAAAAATCAGCTGCACTGCAACAGGTGTGTGTGCAAGAATCTCCGCATTTGCACCCATTCCGTATCCCACGCCAAGCGCTACAGACACGATTGAAAGATTTCTACCTGTAAGCGGAGTCTTCGTAATCAGCTGAATTCCGCTGATTACGATAGATGAGAACATCATAACAGCCGCTCCGCCAAGAACGGACTGAGGCATAATTGAAACGATTGCCCCAAGTTTTGGACATAGACCACAGAGAATCAGGAAGATTGCTCCAGTCGCAAGGGCAAAACGATTTACAATCTTAGTCATCGCAACGAGTCCAACGTTCTGCGAGAATGATGTGTTAGGAAGCACGCCGAGGCATGCAGCGAAGGATGATCCGAGTCCGTCGCACATTACTCCGCCTGAAAGCTCCTTGTCAGTTGCCTCACGGTCGAGTCCGCCTTCCATTACGCCTGAGATGTCGCCGACTGTCTCAACAGCAGTTACTATAAACATGATAAGCACAGGAATGATTGCTCTCATGTCTAGTACCGGCTTTACAGGCATGAACTTAGGAATTGCAAACCATGCGGCATCAGCAACCTTGTCCCAGTTAAGAACCCAAGCCTTGGTATACTCAACACCATCAGCTCCTATAGCAGTTGTTGGAAGCACAAGTCCCATAATAAATGCTGCAAGGTAGCCGAATAGGATTCCGATTAGAATCGAAGATGAGCTTGTGAATCCCTTAGTTCCATTTTTGAAGAAAAGAATTACAACAAGCACAAATAATGCCAAAAGCAGGTTCTCTGCAGAACCGAAGTCCTGTGCATTCGCGCCACCTCCGAAGGTATTGATACCTACGGAGATAAGGCTGAGTCCGATTGAAAGTACTACAGTACCTGTTACGACCGATGGGAAGAATCTTCTGAGAGGCTTAAGGAAGAATCCAAGAACGGTCTCAAAGAGTCCTCCGATAAGCGACGCTCCCATGATCGCGCCGTATGCTATAACGCCGCCTCCCATAGTTGCGGCAACGCTGTTAAATACTCCGATAAAACCGGATGAGGTTCCCATGATGATAGGAACCCTTCCTCCGATTGGTCCGATAGAAAATAGCTGCACAAGAGTTACAACTCCTGCAACGAGCATTGCATTCTGAAGAAGGCTTAGTTGAAGCTCAGCGAACTCCTCGCCAGCAAGGCCGCACGCACCTGTGATAATAAGAAGCGGAGTCAGATTTCCGACGAACATCGCCAGAACGTGCTGAAGTCCAAGAGGAATTGCCTGTGCAAGTGGCATTTTGCCATCGAGCTCGAATGCTTCAGGAGCTATACCTTTAGTTTTACTCATATATTGTCCTTTCTGTGTTACTTAGTCATTGCAATCTGCTCCGGTGTGATCGGAAGCTCGTGGTGCCATACGCCTGTTGCACGATAGATTGCGTGTGTGATTGCAGGTCCTGGTGTATTGATTACGATCTCGCCTATTGACTTTGCGCCAAAAGGACCTGTTGGTTCGTAGCTTGTTTCGAACTCAACGCGGAGTCTTCCGCAGTCGAGTCTTGTCGGAATTCTGTACTGCATCAGAGAATTCTCGATGAGTCTTCCGTTCTCTGTAAACGTTACGTTCTCCATAAGAGTGTGTCCGATTCCCTGAACGATTCCGCCTTCTGTCTGAACTCTTGCAAGTGCAGGGTTGATTGGAATTCCGCAGTCAACAACAGCCATATAGTCGATGATATCGACCTTTCCTGTTAGCTTGTCGAGCTCGATTTCAACCATTCCTACCATGTAAGGTGGAGGTGAAACCGGTGAGCTGTGCATTACTGTCGCCTCAGGAGAGATAGTGTTAAAGAGCTGTGACTTGATTCCAACCTCTTCTAGAGGAAGAACATCGCCAGTCTCAATATTCTTAACCTGGCCACTTCCGAACTCAACGGAATCCTTCTCGCAGCCGAACATCTCTGCGGCAATAGCGCAGATTTTGGCCTTAAGCTCTTCACACGCCTTAACTGTCGCACCGCCTGTAACGTATGTTGTCGATGACGCATATGAACCTGAGTCATAAGGCGAAGCGTCTGTGTCCGCACCGAAAACTGTAACATCGTCAACAGTGCAATCCATGCACTCTGCTACCATCTGTGCGAGAATTGTGTCACAACCTGTACCCATGTCGGCAGCACCAATGATGAGGTTGTAGGTTCCATCCTCGTTAAGCTTCACGGTTGCAGATCCAACATCAAGGCCTGAGATACATGAGCCCTGCATCGCCATCGCAACGCCGGCAGTACGAACCTTGCCGTTACCCATATCACGAACCGGATATCTTCTATCCCAGTCGAAAATTTCCTTACATCTCGCCATGCATTTGTCGAGCGCGCAGGCATTTGCAGTCTCGCCAAAATACGCGTCCATGACCATACCCTCACGAACCATGTTTTTGTCACGAATCTCTGTTGGATCCATTCCGAGCTTCTCAGCGAGCTCGTTAACCATTGTCTCTACGGCAAAAACGCCCTGTGTCGCTCCGTAGCCTCTGTACGCTCCTGCTGCGAGTGTGTTTGTGTATACAACGTCGAACGCAAAGCGGTGTGCCTCAAGGTTTCCTGTATAAAGAGGAATTGACTTGTGACCCGAAAGTCCTACAGTTGTAGGGCCGTGCTCTCCGTAAGCGCCTGTATTAGAAAGTGTGTAGACATCGAGTGCGCGAACAGTTCCGTCGTTGTTCGCTCCGAGTCTTACAGTTACATCCATCTCGTGACGCGGTGATCCTGCAATCTGTGACTCTTCACGAGAGAAGCAGCAGTATGCCGGACGGCCGGTTTTCATAGTTACGAAAGCCGGGAAAACCTCGGTAACCGAAGTCTGTTTTGCACCAAAGCCTCCGCCGATTCTAGGCTTCTCGACACGAATCTTGCTCTTAGGAAGTCCAAGTGCGACAGAAAGAATTCTTCTCACGTGGAAAACAATCTGTGTCGATGAAATTACGTGCAGTCTGCCGTAGCGGTCGAGTTCTGTCAGTGTTCTGAATGTCTCCATCGGTGTCTGGCTGTACTGCTTGGTGTGGAAGGTGTGCTCGAAAACGATATCGCAGTCGTTCATTACACCTTCGAGGTCACCGTGAGTGTTATCCTCACTTGCGATGATGTTTCTATCCTGGAATGCGCCCCAATCGCTCGGAACTGACCAGTTGTCTTCAGGATGAACGAGAATCGGATTGTCCTTAGCCTTTCTGAAATCAAGTACAGGCTCGAGAACCTCGTAATTAACCTTGATCATCTTCATTGCCTTAAGAGCAGTCTTTTCATCCTCTGCAGCAATGATTGCAACCGGATCTCCCACAAAGCGCACATGGCGATCAAGAATCAGTCTGTCGTGAGGTGATGGCTCCGGTGCAGTCTGTCCCGCGTTAGAGTATCTGTTCTCCGGAACATCCTCCCATGTGTAAACATCTACAACGCCCGGAACGAGCTTTGCCTTTGACGTGTCTATGCTTTCGATAATCGCGTTCGCATGTGGGCTTCGAAGGAGCTTCACAAAAAGCGCGTCCTTAGGAACCATGTCTCCCGTGTAGACCGGCTTTCCGAGGAGAAGCTGCATCGAGTCCTTCTTGCGGACTGATTTGTTAATGGCATTGTAATTCTTATGTTCCATTGTGTCCTCCTAGCTCTCCTTACTCTTCTTATAATCGAGATACGCTCTAAAACCTCTAAGCTGTCCTTCATAACCCGAGCATCTGCAGAGATTTCCTGCAAGATAGTGCAGAATCTCTTCATCAGTCGGATCCGGATTTTCACGAAGTAAGGCAACCATATTCATCACATATCCAGGATTGCAGAAACCGCACTGCTCTGTTCCCTGATCCGCGATAAAACCTGCAAATTCATTAGCCTCTTCCTGCAGTCCCTCCAGCGTATAAATCTCGTGTCCATCAGCTCTTGCCGCAAGCATCGAGCATGAAAGAACCGGCTTTCCGTCCATCAGAACAGTGCAAAGACCGCAGTTTGAAGTCTCGCAGCCTCTCTTCACGCTGTAGCATCCGTGCTCTCTCACAAGGTCAATAAGAAGCATATCCGGATCAATATCACACTTAATGCTTCTTCCATTCAGCTTAATTGATATTTCCATTAGCACTTACCTCCCATGTTCATAAGATTTCTCAGAGTGAGACCCTCTACGAGATGCGTTCTGTACTCTGCGCTACCTCTGATGTTGCTTCCTGTGTGAACCTTCATAGCCACGTCGCGGGCAAAAGCGCTGGCACTTTCTTCGTTTATTCCCCCTTTGAGTCGTCCCGCTTCGTCTCTTACTACGACTGCCTTTCCTGGTCTTGCCCCAATTACAGAGCGGTACTCTCCGTTAACCACGGAGAGAGCACAGGTAATCACAGGGAAATCAGTGCGCTGAATTCTCATCGCATTGTATATGACCTTTGCCGGAACCTTCTTAACGATAACTCTTACAAGAATATCGTTGTCATAAGTCATCCTGGCAAACTCTTCCATCGGAATAATTCCACCCTTGTACAGCTCTACATAGCTGTCCATCGCGAGTAAAACTGTAAGTACATCTGAGAAACCGAAGCGGCCCCAGATGCTTCCTCCAACGGTTGCGAGGTTTCGAAACTGCACTCCGATGATGTCCTTAACTGCATCTCTAACAGCATTGTCTGAATAGCTGTTTAAGCCCTCATGAAGCTCAAGCTGTCTTAGAGTTGCCATTGCACCAATTGAAAACTCCTCGTCAGTTTCTTCAATTGTATCGAGTCCAAGATCACACATGTCAATAGCTGTGCCGACTCTGCCCCTCTGCATCTTCATCCAGAGCATTCCGCCAACAATTCTGTTGTTGCGCTTTTGATTAAGCTCGTAAGCCTCTTCGAGACTCTGCGCTCGAACATACTGGTTTATGGTAATCATTTAAATCGCTCCTTGTACCTTATAACTGTAGATAAAATATTGAAAAATTCTCATAAAAACCCCAAATACATGATTTGTACATAATAATTCAACATAATAATATCACATACAAAATAACCATGATTACATAACTTCGTATCATGATGTAAAATTTATGTGAAGAAAACTCTTGAGAAAGGAACTGAACTAAATTGGCTAATTCGAAATACAATCAGATAGGCTGCGTGATAATGGCATCAGGGCTCAGCACCAGATTCGGAGGCAATAAACTGCTTGCCTGTTTCCAAGACAAACCAATGATTCAACATGTACTCGATGCTGCAACCCCTGTATTTGAGAATCTGATAGTTGTGACCAGATCTCCCGATGTTCAGATCCTATGCAATAAGCTTGGAGTTAAAGCTCTGCTCCACAAAGAACCTGGAAGAAACGACACCGTAAGACTTGGACTTGATGTCCTCTGCGAAGCTGTAAATGAAACAGGCAACGATTTGACAAACTGCATTTTCTGCCCATCAGATCAGCCATTTATTACTGTGGAAACATTTAGGCGACTTGCAGAAAGCTGCATCCGTGAACCGGATAGAATCTGGCGCGTAGCAGCCGGTAACAGAATCGGCACCCCGTCCGCATTCCCAGCGTGGACCTTCGATGAACTCCGAAACCTCCCCTTCAAAAAAGGTGGTGGTTATATCATGTGCCAGAATCCAGAAATGGTTTCTCATCTTCAAGTTGACGAACTTGAACTGGTGGACATCGACACACAGGCGGACTACATGCAATATCAGAACCTTGAAGATTGAAAAGACAATTATTGAAAAAGCAAAGATGCACCAGCAGCCACGACCGCCAGCGCATCTTTTGTTTTGTGTTCTGTGATTTGTGTTCTTTGGTTCTGTAATGAAAATTATTTTTTCTTCTTATTATATTTAGGTGTAATGTAAGCGACTATTCTGAAGCCCTTACGGCTTGTTCTCACGCGTTCTGCGACGAGTGCTTTGGTAAAGTTGTTGTCCGCCGTGTTTCCTTCGATTGTCGGAACACCCTTAAGTGGATTGTCGTGATCCTCTCTGACGAGGCCGACGTGTGTCCACCAGAACTTGCCGTCCTTACTGTAAATTATAAGGTCACCCTTGCGTGGCTTGTACTCGGTGTTGAGTGCCCGACCCTTGGACCTGAAGAAGAATCTCTTGCCCTTGTAAAAATGCTTATTTACAAAAGTAATCTTTCCACCTTTCCAATTTACCGTCTGATAAGCGAGGTCGTTTACGTAAATTGATGCGCCGACCTTTGAGCCAGAGCCTGTCTGCTTAGCGCAGTTAGTTACAAACCATGCACACCACTCGCTGTAAAATCCTGAATACCAGATGTTGTATTTATGGAATTTCATTCTCTTCTTTACAGCCTTCAGACCCTTAAGTCCGGCATACTGCTTCGCATATTCAATTGCTGAATCTGCCGTTCCGTTAGCCTTGACCTTGTGAGGCTTAAGTGGCTTTGGCGTCTCAGGCTTCTGGGGCTTATCCGGTTTGTCTGGAGTTTCAGGCTGATCAGGTGTCTCCGGCTTGTCCGGTGTATCAGGTGTATCAGGTGTATCAGGCTGATCAGGCGTCTCTTCCGTGCCAAGATCTGGAGTCTCAGTTTCAGTCCCCTCGGTTTCAGGTGTGGTTACCTGCTCGTTAGTCGCGGGCAAAAGCTCAGTGTCTGTCGTAGCCCAAACCATCCCGTCTGTGCACGATATTGCAACGGCGGAAGCCAGAATCACTGATAGAATTTGTTTAGTTAGTTTCGTATTCATGCTTTCAGTGTATCAGATGTCCCCCGTGCAATAAAGTAATAAATATTCAGCTTACTTCTCTTTGTTGTTCTTCAAAATCAGGCGCTTATACTTGCTTGAGTATGTCCAGATTTTGGATGAGAGCTTAGGACAGCTCTTTGCATTGATTGATGAAACCTTCTTTGCTGTTGGCAGCCATGGCTTCCATGTGAAGTCTACATGTCCGTATGCCTTACCTGATGTCTTGTAGTAATTATCGTAGGTATTTCTCTTTCTGACATCCCATCCGCCGGAGTTCTCTCCGATAACCTGACCCTTGAAGAGCTGCTTGCCAGTGTTACCGCTGACCTTGCCTGTTGTGTAGTTGCTCTTTATATAGCCTCCGAGGACATTAGATTCACCTGCAAGTCCACCAGCGAATCCACTTGAACCCTTATGGATAATTGATCCTGTATTGTAGCAGTTTCTCATATCAGCAGTCCAGCCAACAACACCACCAATGCTTGCTTCGAACTTACCAGTTGCTGAGATTGTGCCCTTGTTGTATGACTGCTCAATCTTACCTGCATCTGTTACAACTCCGCCAATTTTAACGTTCTTGGAAGAGATGATACCTACGCCAGTATATGTAATAGAGCCGGTGTTACTGCATTTCGAAACATATTTCTTTAGTCTGGTTACATCACAAGCAACGCCTCCAATACTTGCACCGTAGCTTCTATTTACATTGTTATTTACAGTAATCTTTCCTGAATTTGTGCATGAAAGTACATTCGACTCTGATGCGTTGATTATTACACCGGCAACAACTGGGGCAAAAGAACCTGACTCAGCTGCGTTATTTCCGGTAACAGAAATGCTTCCTGTATTCTTACAGCCTGTAACAGCTTTGTTTCCATAATAATCAATAGTGACGCCGGCAGCATTTAATGTTTCACTTCCCCAATCATTATTTGGTGTGTGGGTAACAGTGATCGAGCCGTTATTAGTGCAGTTTGTAATCGAACCATCAATTGCAGTACTTACAATACCTGCAGTTTGTGGTGCACTTTGACCCTTATGAGTAATCTCAATGTTAATAGCATTAGTGCAATTCTTGAAAGTTGCTGCTCCAGATTCATAATCTACAATGCCTGCTGCATCGCAGCCATCGTCATTTTCTGTTCCGCGATTCTTTAGCTTGATAGCTCCTGTAGTCTTGATATTTGTATATGTGCATCCCTTTCCTTCTGCTACGAGGGATGCCGCACTGCCTCCATTTTTGAGATTGATATCTACATTAGACACTGTCAGATTCTTAAAGGTCGCACCCTCTGCGTTCTGAAACAGTGCCACATTCATTGTATGAACAACAGTTTCATACTTATATCCGTTCAGCTTGTGGCCGTTTCCGTCAAGTGTTCCAGTAAAAGGCTTCTTACTGTTCTTAAACATAATCAGCTTATTAGGCACCTCAATGTCGTTAGCCAGATAATAGTTTCCAGATGGATTGCTCTCCATGGCTTTCAGATCTTCTGGTGTTGAGATAGCCGTTCCTGTTGCTGCATATGAGTACTGCAGCCCTGCACCTGCCGGTAATGTGAATGTAACGGCGAGTGCCAGTAGTATTGATAAAATCTTCTTCATTTCGCGTTCCTCCTTATGTGCAGGATAGATTCTGCTTGCCGGGATTATACCAAAAGAGCCTTCAGCCGGGACGTTTATGACGCGAAATGTGCTTTTGGCGGCCTGAAATGTAAAACGCTCTCAGTTGAAGTATTCCGTATATATGATAAAATTGTTGCATAAATATTCGCACCTTGAGGTGCAGAGTCCGCGCGGACTCGGAAAGGAGGAAGCGATGAATATTACAGTGTATCTCGGCGCTTCTTTTGGCACTGACCCTGCGCTTAAGGCAGCGGTCAAGGAACTTGGAACATGGATTGCGGAGAGTGGGAACCGCCTCGTGTACGGAGGATCTGACGAAGGCCTGATGGGCGTGCTTGCAGATTCAGTTATGGATGCAGGCGGACCTGTTACAGGAGTTGAGACGCAGTTTTTTATCGATGAAGGCGTGGGACACGATCACCTCACAGAGCTTATCGTCACAGACGGAATGCCTGCCCGCAAGTGCAAGATGAAGGAGCTCGGCGATGCTTTTATCGCATTCCCCGGCGGCACGGGAACTCTCGAGGAGATCTCGGAGGTTTTGTCTGACTCAGCACTTAAATTTTTGACCGCGCCATGCATCATCTACAATCTGAACGGATATTACGATGCCTTGAAAGAGTTGCTTCACCATATGCTCGAAATGGGAATGTCTACTGAAGAGAAACAGCGTAACGTGTATTTTGCATCAAATCTTGAAGAGATAAAGGAAATCATCGGACGGATATAAAGGAGGGACTGATATGATTACCTCACTTAAGAAATTATTGTCTATGATAATGGCAGCAATCATGGTCTTAACTATGTTTACCATGATAAATGCCGAGCCGGTTTATGCTGCAGCATCTCCGGCTAAGGTTACTGGAGTTCACGTAGATATTGGCGGAATAGCTAAAGAAGACTCCACAAAGCAGTATGTTGTCACTCTTAGATGGAATAAGGCTAAGAATGCCAAGAAGTATCAGGTATATCGTGCTCCAAGCAAGAGTGGAAAGTATAAATTAGTTAAGACAACTTCCGGTACAACTTTCAAGGAGACCGTTAAGAAAGCACAGCACTACAAGGTGCGTGCAGTGAGCGGCAACAGATGTGGTTCTTTCAGCAATTCAATTGCAGCATATAATCTCAAAGGTTATGTAAAGCTTGATGAAGTAAAAGCTGGAATGGGAGCTCTAATCGTTCCTGTAGTTATTAATAACCCTACTAACAGTAAATTCTACATTCCTTCAATGTATGAATCATCTGCTACTGCCAAAGTTCTTAAATTCAATATTAAGACTGGTAAGTTCTTAGATGAATATCCTGCATATTACTGCGATTCAAGTGGCATTGCAGGCAGTGCTGTAATTCCTGCCAAGGCTAGCGGAGTTCTATACTTTAGTGCAATTATGCCTTATCCTGAGCCATTTGATACAAGCAGGTACGGATATACTCTTTCATTTATGTTTAGTCCAGGCACAAGTTTCAAGAACGGGACTAAGAGATCAATGGCAATCACAACACATGAAGCGGCATATGGCAAGAGTGCTTATATTGACTGGAATGTTCATAAGTAGTAAAAACATCAATTCTATGTAGATTATTTATAATCAACGAAACGGAGGTGGCGACATGAAACGATTACTTAAAATGTCAATGATTCTGACAATGTGCCTGACTGTAGTATTTGCATTTACTGTTTCTGTCAATGCAGCAAGTGTAAAGAAAGTCAGCAATGCCAAGCAGTTCTGCAATATCGGTAAATCCAATGGTGGTACATACAAGCTAACCAAAGACATTAAGCTTTCAAGGAAGAACTACCTGACAATCAACAAGAATAAGACCTATACTATCAATTTGAATGGTCACAAGATTACAGCAAATTCAGGCAAGACATCACAGAGTTATAATGGACCTATCACTATCAGGAAGGGAACATTAAAGATTACTAACAGTGTTAAGAAAACTGGCAGAATCAGATCTTACGAGTATGAAGGTATAACAATGACAGGTGGAAAGCTCTATACCAATGCAAGAGTTGAAATCTACTGTGAGCATGCATCTGGAAAGGGTACCGGTATACAGATGTACGATAATTCTACTCTGTACGCTAAGGCAGGAGATATCTGGGGCAGAAGCACCGGAGTGTCAATGTTCGGCGGTAAGCTTTACACGTATGGAGCAGAAACCAAGACTTTTCCTACAATTGTAGGACACGATAAAAATGGCCTAAGCGTTATGGGAAGTAATACACAGCTTGTTCTAAAGGGCGGAATCTTCGGCACTATGTCTGAGGAACAGTTCTGTTACCCAATCTCAGATATGAGTAAGAGCCAGACACCACTGATCAGTGACGATTATGAATTTTTAAACAAAGATCTAAAACATGTGGATGTAACCACTGAATCATCTGGTTCTAGATATGTAAACGGAACAATAGACACAACAGGTTTAAACTGGGTAGCTATTTTCCCCGTAGGCTAATATCAGTTAGTCTGATTTCAACTGTATATAGAATAATTTCACATTAAACCCCCGCACAAGCATATCTGTGCGGGGGGTTTAATTTACCTATATTGTCACAAGCAAACCTATTATTTATGGTCTCAGTCCAAGTCCACCTTCGAGTGTGAGTGTCTCACCTGTCATGAACTTGAAGTCTGGTGATGCGAGCTGTACGCATACGCGTCCAATCTCAGTCTCAACGTTTCCGTAGTGACCCATTGGTGGCATCTTTACGTTAGCCTCGAATGCCTCTGGGTAAGCGTTCTGAAAGTTCTCAAGCTGAGCTGTCCAGGCAAGAGGACATACAACATTAACGTTGATTCCGTCTGCGCCCCACTCAGTTGCAGCTACTCTTGTAAGTCCACGGATTCCTTCCTTGGCAGCAGCGTAAGCGCACTGACCGTAGTTTCCAAAAAGTCCTGCGCCTGATGCAAAGTTGATTACTGAACCCTTAGTCTCCTTGAGGTATGGGTAGCATGCCTGCATGTAATAGAATGCAGCATAAAGGCCTGAGTAAACTGCAAGGTCGAACTGCTCTGTAGTGTGATCTGCAAGAGTTACACCTGAAGCAGAAGCCTGTGCGTTGTTGATAAGAACGTCGATTCTGCCGAACTCCTCAACAGTCTTCTTGATAACATTGTCAACTGTTGCCTTGTTGTCAGTACCTGCAGAAACATCAGCCTGAACAGGGAGAACGTTGATTCCGTACTTCTCCTCAAGCTCTGCCTTAGCGTCCTCGAGCTTCTTGACATTACGTCCAGTGATTACGATGTTTGCTCCTTCCTTAGCATAAGCAGTTGCGATACCGTATCCGATTGAGCCACAGCTTCCGTCCTGAAGAGTAGCCCTTCCGCCTCCGGTAATAATTACTGTCTTACCTGTAAGAAATCCCATAATAACATCTCCTTCCGAATATTATCTGAATGTTGATAGAACTTCATTCCCTCTGATGAAATGAAGTTGTGTCAATTATACATCAGCAGCTGCAGTTTCTGCAGACATTTTATTAGACCATTTGCTATAGTAAGTATTTCCGTTCTTCTTGGTGTAAGTTCTCACCTGAACGTAGTACTTTGTCTCTGGCAAAAGTCTGGTCAGTTTCTTTCCGGCAAACTTCCGCGCAGTTCCAACCGTTACGGCACCCGACATATCATCCTTGTCGGAGTATCTTATCTGATATCCTCCGAACTTCTTCTGGTTTGCAGCAGTCTGTTTCTTCCACTTGACACTGATTGTGTCCTCGTTTAATGCACGAACAGAAGGCTTTAATACATAATAAGCTGCATATCCAGGAATCACCTTGCGGTTATAAACCTCGTCGCAGATAATGCACTTCTCGTATGAATAGCCGTTCTTGAGAAGACCCGCTTTGGTCTTGATAATTCTTGATGGATGGTTGCAGTAATCATCCACATGCTTACCAACTTCAATCCATGGCCGCTCCTGATCTATATAAGGAACATCCTTGTCGACCTGGATTGAATAATGGAACCAGCCATTCTCAACCTGGCTTCCGTAGATCTCGCCGTTCTCAGGATGATCGTTGGTCCAGATAACCTTTTTCTGCTTAGTCTTAAGATCGTATGACTTAAGCTGATCAGAAGTGTTGTAATATAGCTTTCCATTCAGAAGACTGAGTCCCGTAAATGCGCATTCATAAGCCTCATAGCCAACTGCACCTTCATTTGTAACGTGCCAGTATCCAAGCTCGTCAATCGGATGCTTTGTATCTCCGTTCTTCACAAGGTAGTTAGGTGTCTCTGAGTTATCCTTATCTTTATCATAGTATACATAATAAGCATCATTTCCGTCGTAAACTACGGAACTTATAGCCTTCCTCCAAGGAGCATCCGCGAATCTGTCGCTGTCGCATTTTACATATGGAAGATTTCGGTCGGATACCCTCTCCGAATCATCCTCACTCATGTTCACGATTGCATCATCTGAAAGAAGGAAGTAATCGTGCGTAACCCTTCCGAGAATGTCATGAGTCGGATCATCCCACGTAATATCAACATTGTAGAACTTGCCATCAATCTTAATCAGGTTCCACGCATGATTCATGACATCATGGCTCACAGTTGTGTAGCACTCAAAACCATTCTTCATAAGCACATACTGATACAGAAAAGCATATGACTGGCACACGCCCTTCTTCAAATTAAGCATCAGTGATGGGAAAACCGAGTTCATATTAGGCGTCTCGTCGTAATTAAGATCGTAATAGAAGGTTGCCGCCATGTGATCGTGAAGCGCCAGCGCCTGCTTCTCCTCTGTAGCCGGAGCCGACTTTACAATCCTATCGAGCTTAGCAAGCTCCCTGTCGATCTTCTCAACCCACTTCTTTGAATTCTCGCGGTTCATCTTATTATAAATATTAAGTTGATGAATGTATGGTGAACCCTCATAGTAGGAATAATCGATCGAAACCTGCTTGTTCTTTATAAATTGCGGATGCCCGTTAACATATGGGCTGAACCAGCCGAGCATCACAAGCTGCGGCGAATTCTTCCATCTGATCTTCTTATCCTCGACCAACACTTTCGACTTTCCGGTCAAAAGAGCCTCACGCAAAATCTCATTCAGATACATCATGTTCTCCGCTTCGGTCGAAGGGTCTACAGGCTTCTTTGCCTTTGCCATCGCTCTCCTATTGCTCGCAGCAGGAGAACCTTCTTCACGCTTTAGGACATGACCTTCCATCGGTTCAAGGAGAATTCCGGTTGGATGCTCAACTGATTTGCCTGAAGTATCTGAAAGATCTGATGTCGCCCATCCTGTAAACGTCATACTGCTTAGAATCATAACCGCGCTAAGAGAAATAACTATTATTCGCTTAAACATAACTTATTCTCCTTTCTCTTAGTTTTTTGATTAAATTAACGTCTAACTATTTTAATACTTGATAGCTTATATCTATTGTTGTAGATGTATTATACTTTATATTGTGCTATCGTACAAAAAGAAAGTAGAATACTTGTTAGAAATATTATTTTTTAGAAATATGATGAAGGTGGTAAGCTGGCCGCGGTTCCTTCTGAAGCTTAATTTAATAGCTTAGTTTAATAGCTTTGCTTGATAGAGAATAGGACCCACTCTGCAATATTTGTGGCGTGGTCTCCTATTCTTTCGAAATATTTAGCAATCATCAGAAGATCTGTTGCCTCCTCTCCTGCAGCCGGGGTGCTCGCGATAAGAGCGATAACATCCTTTTTGGCAGCCTCGAAGAGCTCGTCTACAACGTCATCATGTCCGATTACCCAGTTCGCCTTGTCAGGGTCGCGCTCTACGTAGCTTTCGATAGCGCTTGTGAGCATGAGCATTGTCTCTGCTGACATCTTGCTGATGTGATTGAACTTCTCGATGTGACTGCTGTCACCCATGCTTTCAGTGATTTCAGAAATATCAGCTGCGTGATCGCCGATTCTTTCCATATCTGTAACCATCTTCATTGCAGCTGTGATTGTTCTAAGATCTCTTGCAACCGGCTGCTGCTGAACGAGCAGATCGAAGCATAAGCTCTCAATTTTCTTCTGAGCGCTGTCCACCTCAGAATCCTTCTCGTAGATCGCATGTGCAAGCTCACGATCCTTCTCCTTCATAGCCTTGATTGCAGCTGTGATGTTGGCAACAATCAGGTTACTCATGTCTATCATTTCGTTATTCAGATTCTGAAGCTGCTTGTCAAATTTGCTTCTCATTTATAATCTCCTTTCGCTGAGTTCGTGTTTATCAGAGGTCTAGCCGAAACGTCCTGTTATATAGTCTTCTGTTCTCTTATCCTTAGGATATGTAAAAAGCTCCTTTGTATCACCGCATTCGATCATTTCTCCAACGAGGAAGAAGGCTGTGTAATCCGAAACTCTGACTGCCTGCTGCATGTTGTGAGTAACGACTGCAACGGTATACTTCTGTTTAAGCTCCTCCATCAGATCCTCAATTCTCTGAGTTGAGATAGGGTCAAGCGCAGAGGTTGGCTCATCCATAAGAAGCACCTCAGGCTCTACCGCAAGCGCTCTTGCGATGCAGATTCTCTGCTGCTGTCCACCAGAAAGTCCTAGTTCTGACTTCTTAAGTCTGTCCTTAACCTCGTCCCATATTGCTGCACCACGAAGGCTCTCCTCAACAATCTGGTCAAGCTCGGCCTTGCTCTTGATTCCGTGAACCCTTGGGCCATATGCGATGTTGTCATAAATACTCATCGGGAAAGGATTAGGCTGTTGAAATACCATTCCTACACGCTTTCTGAGAAGCGTTGTATCCATATCCTTCGCATAAATATCTTCACCATCAAGAGTAACAAGGCCATTGATTGTAACATTGTCTACAAGATCGTTCATTCTGTTAAGCGTTCTTAAAAAAGTTGATTTGCCGCAGCCTGATGGCCCGATGAATGCCGTAATCGCATTCTCCTTTATGTCAATGTTAATATCCTTAAGTGCGTGATTACTTCCGTAATACAGATTAAGGTCACTAGCTTTAATCTTAGTATTATCCATTATCTTTCCTTTCCTGCAGTGTATTTTCTGGTAAGCACCTTGGTAAGCACATTAATCGCAAGTACAATCACAAGAAGCACCACCGCAATACCAAAAGCTGTGTCGAAGTCTCCCTCACTTGTCGCCGACAGATACATCTGAATTGTGAGTGTACCGCCTGACTGAAAAGGTTTTTCGAGCAATCCGGGGAATCCCGCTGGCAAAAGCTTCGCGCTTCCTGCTGTAAAGAGCAGTGCAGCCGATTCTCCGACGATTCTTCCTATCGCGAGGATTGATCCTGTAATGATTCCAGGCATCGCCGACGGAATAAGGATTGTTCTTATCATATGCCACTTTCCTGCACCAAGTCCCACAGCGCCGTTTCTGTATGAATCCGGAACTGTTTTAAGCGCTTCCTGAGTATTTCTTGTAATAAGAGGAAGTACCATAAGAATCAGTGTGAATGATCCTGTGAGAAGCGAATAACCGAAACCGAGCGCCTCACCGAAAAATACCATTCCGAAAAGTCCGAATATGATTGAAGGAATTCCTGAAAGTGTTTCTGCTGCATACTCGATAAGTGTTACGAACTTGCCAGGCTTTGCATATTCATTAAGATAAATTGCTGCTCCGATTCCGATCGGTGCTGCGATAATCATTGTTATTATGATGATCAATAGCGTGTTTACAAGGTTTCCTGCGATTCCCTTATTTCCTGTAAACGCACTTGTTACAGATGTGAGGAAGTTCCAATTTACACTTCCGATGCCCTTTACAAATACGAATCCGATAATTCCAATAAGAACGAGAACTGAGAGTGCCGAGCAGAGGTAAATCAGGAATTTCAGGATATTGTCCTTAACCTTAGTCATTACTTCAAAGCCTCCTTCTTACGTGCTCTTAAGAGAATGTAGTTTACAATCATGATGAAAATATAGAGTATCAGTCCGACTGTAAAAAGTACCTGTCTGTGAAGGCCCTGTGCATATCCCATCTCACTTACAATCTGTGTTGTAAGAGTTCTCACTGAGTTGAATGGTAATGGGAGATTTACTGCACCGCCGGCTACCATGTTAATAGCCATTGCCTCTCCAAGAGCTCTACCTATTCCGAGAACAACACCTGTCAGGATTCCTGATTTTGCAGCCGGGATTACAACTTTAAAGATTGTCTGAATCTTCGTTGCACCGAGTGCAAGTGATGCTGATCTTAAGCTATCGTTAACAGCCTTAAGTGATGAAGTGCTGACGCTTATTACTGTTGGCAAAATCATGATTGCCAGTACGATTATTGCTGAAAGCATACAAGATCCACCTGTAAAAGTATGGTCTGTATCTCCTCCGTAAATCTTCTTCTCCAGCACATATATTGCTGGATTAAGTACCATCATACCGATAAGACCGTAGATTACGGACGGGATGGCTGCGAGGAGTTCAACAGCAGACCTTACGACAGAACCGAGTCTTTTGCCCGCAAGCTCTGAAAGAAATACTGCGGTCAAAAGTGCAATCGGAACTCCGATAAGAATCGCCATTACTGTACCGATAAGTGACGATAGGATTATGTATGTGATTCCGTATGACGGATCACTTGCAGTTGGTGCCCACTTGGTTTTGAACAAGAAGTCCGAAACCCCGATCTCAGAAAGAGCCGGGGTTCCTTTAAATATCATGTAGAATGTAATGGAGCACACCGCAAGTATAGCTATGGCCGCACAGATTATGAATATGACCTCGGCCGTTTTTTCTATAATTGCTTTGCGTTTCATTTATTTCTCCTGCTCTGGAATAATCAGGCCCGCGCTCTTGATTACTTCCTTACCTGCGTCTGAGTTAATGTACTCGAACCACTTCTGAACTGCATCGCTCTGCTCTGAAACCTCGCCCTTAGTTGCCATTACGAATGGTCTCTGGAGAAGGTACTTTCCAGCAAGAATCTGCTCTTCTGTAGCATCTACGCCATCAAGCTTGAGTGAGTTTACTGTGTCATCGACAACATCGAGTGATACATATCCGATTGCTCCTGGTGTTGAAGCTACCTTAGCAAGAACTCCACCTGTTGAGTCAAGCTCCTGTGCATACTTGCATGAATCTGCTACATCAAGGATTTCCTCAAAAGCATCTCTTGTTCCTGAACCAGCCTCTCTTCCGATTACTACGATTGACTCGTCCTTACCGCCAAGCTCCTTCCAGTTCTTAATCTCGCCCTGGTAGATTGCTGCAAGCTGCTCTGATGAAAGGTTATCTACTGTATTGTCCTTATCAGTGATTACTGCGATACCGTCAAGTGCAACTACGTTCTCAACGATTCCGTCCTTCTTCTCTTCATCTGAAAGTGCTCTTGATGCATTTCCGATATCTACGCTACCCTTAGAGAGTGACTCGATTCCGGCTCCTGAACCTGTATACTCTGCAGTTACTGTGATATCAGGATTCTCTTTCATGAAGCTCTCAGACATTGCCTCGCAAAGCTTCTCCATTGAAGTTGATCCGGCAAGTGTAACCTTTCCTGAATCTGCAGAATCTCCGTTTGAACCACAAGCTGCAAGTGAGAATGTCATAACACATGCAGCAAGTACTGCCGCTACCTTCTTTAATTTCATTTTAATTACTTCCTTTCTTTTGTTGGATTTGACCCCATCCATTCGCGGAGTCTGTGTTTTCCTTAATATTTCTTACAGTCTTATAATAGGAAACCCATGTAAAAAACAAAGTCCAGGTGTAGTAAATGATCTGTAAAAAGTATGTTATCTGTGCTTGCCAGGCGGCAGATGTTTGGAGGCTATGTTGGGATGATATGTTTGGATTATATGTCGGCAGACGAATGCGAAATATAGTGAAATCGTCTGCGGAAGGGAGCGGCGGTGGACAACAAGGAGGTAAATGATAAACCATCCGTGCGGAAATACAATAATGCGAAGTGGTAGAGAATTGCCTTATTTGGTAAGTCTCTATACCAGCAGGTATAGAGATGGACTCTTTTCGTTATGTCTCTACCACTTGGTAGAGAGAGTGTCGTTTTATGAAATCTCTATACCATTCTTTACGGCGATTTATGATTTAGTGAAGTATAAATATGATAAGAATCGATGAATTGAATACAATCATAGGTGGTTTCGGTATAGAGGTTATAGATGTATGATTTCTCTATAGCACGTTGATGGAAATTTGATCAATCACTGGGTATAGAAATAACGAAAAACAGTTCTCCCTCTACCATTCGGTAGAGAGAATTCAACATTTGTCTATGTCTCTACCACCTGGTAGAGACAAGTCAAAAAATGCAGTTCCCTATACCATGCAATTACATCGCAATTACATCACTTTCTACGCACGGATGGTTTACCGTTTACAGGAGTGGCGGTGGGCGGTTGGAATCGGCATAAAAAAAACGAGAAGCCAATACGATGGCTCCTCATTTCTGCATTTTGCTATTATGTTCCTTGCGTAATCTCGCTATTTCGGATCTGTTCAGATAGAGATTAATCAGAAATGCGCCTACTGTTACTGCAATTCTGCATGTCAGTATTATTAAGAACGCCTTTGAAGACGGATCGCTTAGCTTGTCTCCAAGCAGGGTGTCCGCTGTGATGCTAAGAAGCGATCCGAATATACCATTCAGCAGGTATTTCGGATATGCCACTTCACATGCTCCGAAGTAAAGACTTACGATATCGCCCGGCAGGAAACCTACAAACCTTGTTATAAAGCAGGCAAATGATACATTGTGCTCCATATATTCCGAAACCATACGAGCTTTAGGATATTTACTGCAGATTTCGTGCACAGCATCCACGCCTGCATATCGCCCTATGATGTACGGAACGGTAATCGTTATTGCAAGTCCAACAGTGCTGACCAGGACAGCCTTGGTAGGTTCAAATATGATTCCGCTCGCCATATACAGGATTGTAAGTGGAAACACAACAGTCAGACTCTTTAATGCAAAGAAAGTAAACAGTATTCCAACTGCAAGCAGTTCACTTTTGGGAGTGTACTTTAGTATTGTATCTACAGTCAAAGGCTGCCCCAAACCTATTACCAGCACCATGAATGCGCCAACTATTAAGACAATTGCTATAACCGGAACGATTTTCTTCTTACTTTTCATCTTACAACATCAGCAGATTATGAATACTTTCTTATTCATAGTCACTACTTGTCGCACTTATTGCAGGCCTGCTTTCTTGCTCTGTTTTCCTTCCAGAGCTCGTCAGCAACCGGCTTCCAGTTTGCAGCATACTTATCACACTTAGCACAGAGATGGTCAGCTGTCTCAGGTGACTGCAGGTCTGTTGAATGTGAACCTGCCTGCTCTACCATCGCGCGGAGCTTCTCAGGATTCTCAAGCATTGGGCATGGACGAAGCATGTTGTCATTGAATGGCTGATTGTCGTGATAAGCCATCATCATTGGTGACTGAAGTGCCTCGAGCAGAGTCTTCTCTCTGATATTTGAATCTGAATAGTGGATGAATACGCAAGGATCGATATCGCCGTTAGCATTGATATGGAAATAACGACGTCCACCTGCGATGCAGCCGCCTACATACTCGGCATCGTTCTGGAAGTCCATGGCAAAAAGTGGCTTAATAGCACGATATTTACGTAGCTTTTCGTATGTTCCGGTACGCTGCTCAGGTGTTGGCATCAGTTCAGGAACTGCGTCGTTTCCAACTGGCATGTAGTGGAAGTACCATACGAAGTATGCGCCGAGGTCAATCATTGAATCAAAGAACTCCTCTGAAGTGATTGATTCATAATTAGCACTTGTATAGCAGCATGAAATACCATAAACCAGCTTCTTCTGCTTAAGGAGATTCATTGCCTTAATAACCTTCTGGTATACGCCATCTCCTCTTCTTCCATCAGTAGCCTGTTCAAATCCCTCAAGTGAAATTGCAGGAACGAAGTTTCCTACACGGAGCATATCATCTGCAAACTTCTCATCGATCAGAGTAGCATTTGTGAAGCAAAGGAAGATGCAGTCTGAATGCTTTTCGCATAGACGGATAATATCGTCCTTACGAACAAGTGGCTCTCCGCCGGTGTAGATGTACATGTATATGCCCATGTCTTTTCCCTGGCAGATGATGTCATCAATCTCGTCAAAAGTCAGGTTCAGCTTATGACCATACTCCGCAGCCCAGCAACCTGTGCAGTGAAGATTGCATGCAGATGTTGGGTCGAGAAGAATTGTCCAAGGAATATTGCATCCAAGCTTCTCTCTCAATTCCTCTTCTCTCTTCCATCCTGAAAGAACCGCATTTATAAAGAAGTTAACTGCAAGTGTCTTAGTTACGTTAGGATCTACATCTGTAAACAGACGACGAACATATCCGTAATATGGATGCTCAGGATTAGTGATTACCTCACGAATCATCGCTCTCTGATTTACGAATTCGCCATCAGCGAACTTGTCTGCCCAATCGAGAATCTTAGGCATATGCTTATCAGGGTCCTTGTAAATATAATTAAAGGTCTGTTCAAGTCCGAATTTCTTTAAAGTATTAGTAGCGTTCATAGTATTATCCTCCGATCTTTAGTATTCTTTGTAATCTATGAATCATTTATGAATCAATCTTTACTGTGCAGTGAACAACATAATGTCTCATCGCACCCTCTGCCAGCAGCGCCAGGCCGACCATCAGTGTTGACTTGCTGATCAGTATCACCGTAGAGAATATTCCCGCAAGCACTGCGAAAAACAGAATCCATCGCCATGCTGACATCCCGAATCTTCTCGCATCCAGTGAAGTCTGGATCGCAAGAAGACTGTCTAGCAGAATCAGAATTCCCAATCCCGCCATCAGATACACACCTCTGTAATTTCTGATACACAAATCAATTACACCTAATACAATCAGAAACAATCCGCAGGCAAAGTCATACTGAAAAGCCAGGCAGTAGAGATCTTTTGAGAAATAGCCAATCATCTTTATAACTCCATAAGCGACAAGAATAATTCCGCCTAAGGTCTTACCTGTATCTCCTATCATCACAGCTGGCTTTATAATGCAGCACAGGCCAGTTATATAGAAAGCAATGGATATCAGAATATATCCGGTTTTCGCTGTTTTCAGCTGTTTCAAAGTCCCTCACCTCCTATTATTCTTCTCATTTATCCTTTAACCTCTTGTTAACTGTAATTTATTCCAAATAAAAATGTCCGGCAATGGACAAATCCTCCCGATTTATCCAAAAACCAGACATTTGAATGACTTTTGTCTATATTTTCACTTAAAATTCATAAAGATTACTGCTTTTTCATCTTAAGCAGTGCCTTCTCTCCTGTTCCCGAAAACAGCTCGCAGAAATCCTTCGCAAACTCAACCAGATCATAAGAAGCTCCCGCTTCAAGCCAGTCCAGAATAATTCCCATGAAGGTGCACTTGTAGTATCTGACGAAGATTTCCGGCTTGCTCTCTTCAAGATCAAGCTCCCCAAGTCTGTTCCCCACATAAGATCTGATTATGTGGTATCCCATCTTATTAAGGTATGTCAGGAAATAGTCCTTATTGGCCGAACGGAACAAGTGCAAAAGCGCGTGCTTTCTCTTCGTGCATTCCTCCGCCATATAGATGATGCAGTGTGACAGTGAATCGAAAACCTTACGATTTAAAATTACCTCATCTGTCCACTCCTCAACAGACCACTCAGCAAGAGAAGGAATATCATGAAAATGGTAATAGAACGTATTACGATTCACATGGCAGTGATCCACAATATCCTGAACAGTGATCTTGTTATATGGCTTCTCTTCAAGAAGCTCCCAGAATGTCTCGACAATTGCAATCTTCGTTCTGTTCATTCTTCCCTCCCTTCTGTATTAATCTCCGTACATTATTGCTAATTATATACCTTTAAGGAAGAAAAATCCTATTCACAAAATCTCTAGAAGTCATTCTTACTATTCTCAATAAGGCTCTTATACGCAGGTCTTATGATCTTGTTGTTCGAAACAAGCTCCTCAATTCTGTGCGCACTCCAGCCCGTAATTCGTGCAACGGCAAAAAGTGGAGTGTACAGCTCGCGCGGAATTCCCAGCATGTCGTAAACAAACCCACTGTAGAAATCAACATTAGGACTCACGCCCTTATAAATTTTTCGCTCTTTCGCAATTATTTCCGGTGCTATTCTTTCAACCGCACTGTAAAGGTACATATCGTCATCACGATGCTTCTCCGCAGAAAGCTTCTTCACAAACTCCTTGAACACGACCTCTCTAGGATCGGACAGCGAGTACACGGCATGTCCCATACCATAGACAAGACCCTTTTGGTCAAAAGCTTCCTTTCTTACAATCTTCGTCAGGTAAGCACGGATTTCATCGTCATCTCTAAGATCTCCGACATGTGCTCTGATATCGTCCATCATTTCCATAACCATAAGGTTCGCGCCGCCGTGACGTCCGCCCTTAAGTGATGACATCGCCGCCGCAATCGCAGAATACGTATCAGTGCCCGACGACGTAACTACGCGAGTTGTGAAGGTCGAGTTGTTACCGCCGCCATGCTCCATGTGAAGAAGCAGCGCAACATCAAGCACACTCGCCTCAAGCTCCGTAAAAGCCATGTCCGGACGCAGCATTCTTAGGAAATTCTCCGCGATGGAATACTCAGCAAGTGGCCTGTGAATAATGAAACTGTCATTGTTTCGATAGTGATTATATGCCTGATACGAGTATACAGATAGCATTGGAAAGACACTGATCAGCTGAATACACTGACGGAGCACATTCGGAATGCTCAGATCATTCTTCCTATCATCATAACCCGCCAAGGTCAGAATACTTTTGGTCATTGATGTCATAATGTCAGGTTCTGGCACCTTCATGATAACGTCTCTGGTAAAATTCGCCGGAAGCGTCATGTTCTCCGCGATAGTCCCGCGAAACTCCTCAAACTGTTCCTTATTCGGAAGCTCTCCAAAAAGAAGGAGGTATGCTCCTATCTCGTAGATATATTTCCTGTTCACGGCTTTCTCTGCCAAAAGCTTTACATCGTATCCCCTATACAGCAGTTCCCCGTCGCAAGGAACTCTCTCTCCGTCGACATCCCGAAACGCTGTTATCTTCGATATATTAGTAAGGCCGGTCACAACACCCTGGCCATTTAAATCTCTAAGTCCCCTCTTGACATTGTGCACATTATATAATTCCGGATCTATCGTTCCCGCCTGCGTGCAAAATTCCGAGTAGTTCTCTGCAAAGTCTTCAATTCTAGACATATCAGCATCCTCCCTTCTTGTGTATACTTACTTTTCATTACAGTATCACACGTATCTGATAGTTCTGTGAATTGTATACCAGAATTTGCATTCGCAACAATAGACAAACAACCCCGACTTGTCGCAAAACTTTCATCTCCGCTTAAAGCTCGATTTCAATATCATCAAGATAAGCCTCGATATCTCCAGCCTCACAAAACCATGGATCCATATGTGTTAGGAAATGCCAGTCGCCAGACTTGCCCTTTCTGTACAGAATCGCTTCCCCATCTTCGGAACCAAACATTCCTCTGCTGACCTCATAGCCCTTTGACTCAAGCAGTTCCTTCACAAATGTATAGTTTTCTTCGCGCTTTGCGATGTAATCCTTAAGATCCTCATTCTCAATATGATAAGCATCCACCCTTGTACATGCCGGAACCATTCCATCACCATGCGCTGACAGATTCGGAATTTCCTTCCAGAAAATTTCTATATCCCCAGCACCTGTAAACATAAACCTCGTAAATGGAACAACGTTACCATTAAACTCCAGCTCCATATACTCAGGAATCGTATCAAGCAGAATGCTTTCATATTCAAAACCATCCTCCTCAACATATCTGTATCCATCGAGCATGGATATGAATTCCCTTCCCTGCTCAATCGTGTCAAAAAGACCAACCTCAATAAATCCTGCTTCATTCTGATAAAGCTCTAGAATATACATACGTAGTACCTCCTTACTGTGAATACGCTTATGCTACAGCATTTGCATTTATCTGATCGATTACCTTTCGTATCCCCAACCAGACATTTAGGTCTTCAAAGATTTCTACTACACTACCTTTGTCTGTAAATGGTGATTCCTGAAGTACTGACAAGTCTTTCATCATACCGTTGTGGACAATGTATTCAACAATCTGGTTTACAAAATAAATCTGCCTGCTATCAAGGTAAGATTCATTAAGGAATTCAGAGAAAGCCTCCTTTGCTGCATTCATATCAAGCCCTACAATGCCTCTTACGAATTCGCCAAGAGGTTTCTCTCCGTACTCTCTTTCATAGTCTTCTTTTGTTCCGACTTCTCCCCAAAGTATACTTTCTAGAGTTTTTACATCCAGATCTGTTAACGGTCTATTTGTCTTAAGTTTTGCAATGACCAGATGATCCTGGTGCTGTCTTACATAAAACTCTGCCTTGGCCTTGTAATTTTCAAGTTCATCATTTTCAAGCTCAGATTCATTCCAATCCATAGACAGAATATCATCAACGAAATTAGTGTTGTACGTATTCTTCCTACTTGGTGGAATATACTTCATCAGATGACGAAGCTCTGTTCGTATGTGCTCAAAGTCGTTTACATCTGCATTATCGACATAATCTGTTTCAATAATCTTCTTAATCAATTCAGCTTTAGCCTGAATCTCCGGAATATTTGCGACACCAGCAACAGCGTTTACTCTATTAAGCAGATCCTTTCTGGCACGATTGTTCTTTTGACCGATAAGATAAGCTAGCTCGATGCCATAAACTAAAGCATCGAATCTTACTGCCGATATTTCATCCTTCTCAGGAAGAATTAAAGGCGCGAGTTCTTCTCTAACCATTAGTGTGTCTTCATATGTTATTGAATCATAATTCTTATTATTTGAATAAAGATCTACATATTTGAGATGTTGCTTTACTGCAAAAATATCACGATTTAATTCACTGACATTTCCAGAAAGACTATTTACCAGGTCTTTTCGATAAGAAACCAGATAATCTGTCTGGTAGTTAATATCCTGAAGCTTATACACCATCTGGAATTTTAAGTTAAATATAGCCCCCTGAAGTGCAAGCATATTAGCCGTTGCTTTACCTTTATTCATTCGGAAGAATTCGAAGTTACCACAGAAATCAAAAATATAGAACTTATCCTTGTCCTCTCCATCCATTAAGCCTTCACAAAGTCTTGTACCTCTTCCAATCATCTGCCAGAACTTAGCCTTACTCATGACTTTCTTAAAGAATACAAGGTTAACTACTTCCGGTACATCGATTCCAGTGTCGAGCATATCAACTGATATAGCAATCTGAGGCAGCTTATTAGGATCAGAGAATTCATCTATCGCACTCTGAGCATATGTCATGTAATTATCTATGACCATAGCAAAACCAGGAAGATGCGGATATTCCTTGTTAAATACTTCAAGGATTTTCTCTGCATGATCATGATTCTTTGCAAAGATTATTGTCTTGCCAACCCGCTCACCATAATTGATTCTAATCCCATCAGTCATCAGAATATGTAGTACCTGCTTAATGGTATCCTCATTGAAAATCCATGTATTCAGGGCTGATGATTCGATTCTTTCTGGAAGTTCACCATCTTCGCCCTCGAATGTTTTCTCATACTCTTCCTTTTCTTCATCAGTAAGGTCCTCATATGCGATACCTTGCTCAATGAATTTTAGCTTAGTTTCAACAGATAGATAGTCAACAAGATAACCATCCTTTACTGCCTGTGCAAGCTCATAACCATATGTAGGAACACCGTTCTCAAGTTCAAATACCTCATATGTATTCTTATCTATCTCATCTTTAGGTGTTGCCGTCAGACCAACCAAAGGAGCATCAAAGTAATTAAAGATATCTCTATATTTGTTGTAAATTGATCTGTGAGCCTCGTCACATATAATCAGATCAAAATGACCACAGGTAAATAACTTGCCCTCATCATCCTGAACCGTATCAATGCAATTCATCATTGTCTGATAAGTTGAGAATACACAGTGCGCACTATAATTGTCTTTCTCCTCACATAAATTTGTCACCGAAAGATCAGGCAACATGTTCGCAAAACTTCGCTTTGCCTGGGTAACTAGTGAATTTCTATCTGCAAGGAACAGTACATTCTTAATCCATCCAGCTCTCAGAAAAACATCTGTTAAAGCAATGACTGTTCTCGTCTTACCCGAACCTGTAGCCATAACAAGCAAAGCCTTTCTACGATTCTTATTTCCAAAAGTCTCGCAAGCAGCTCTTATTGCCGCTTCCTGATAATATCTTCCAGCGATATCCTTATTCACATCCACAAACGCGAGGGTGCTCTTAGTCGACTGAAGATTAAACAGCTTCTCTAAATCTCTCTTCGAATAGATTGACGCAACCTTTCGCTCCGGATACTGATTGTCTATAATACGTGTTTCAAATCCATTGGTTAAGAATACAACAGGCCTTCTACCACACTGTTTTTCTATAATATCTGCATATAGCTTAGCCTGTTGTCTACCCTTAGCAACATCAACGCATGTTCTTTTCGCCTCAACCACAGCAAGCGGCTTATGAGCATCATCATACAGAACATAATCCGCAAATCCGATTTCAGACTTATTAGGCATACCCGGGAGTTCAACCTCATTAAGCCATGTATTCCCCTCCTGCCAACCTGCATCCTGAAGCATAGTGTCAATATATAACTTTCTGGTCTTATACTCAGTCAAATCAAGAGGCTTTGGAGTATAAGTCTCCTGTTGCTTTTCTCTCTTGCTGGTAAGTTCTTCCTTAAGAGACTTATTCTCTGCCATCAGAGTCTTAAGATCGAGTTCAAGCTGCGCCGTTACATCCGGTTTCGTCTGGCCAAAAGTGCCCAGTATCGTTTCGTCAAATTCCGTTTCAATGTAATTCTCGGCGTAACAGTATGCTATAAAATCAAAGAAGATATGTAGGTTCTTGAGACATAGAGCAGCCTGATCGTAAGTTATCTTCCTGGCTTTATGCGCAGCATTATTGCCAACCATTCTTATAAATTCAAGTCTCTTCCAGATGTCAATACCAACAATTTCTCTAAAATCTTCACTGCCCATAAGACTTGCGAGATTTTCTTTATATGGCATATCAAGAGAAGCATCTACCGAATACATCCATTTAATCGCAAACTCCATAGCACGTCTACAATTAATTGCACTTGCTTCAGTATCGATACTGATAATCTTCTCTGCAGATATAGCAACACCAGCAAAAGCTTCGAATTGTTTTTCTTTTGTTAAAAAATCAAAATTACTCATTATATTCACCTATTAACGAGAAGCGTTTATGAGCGCTTCTTCTGCAAATTAATCACATTCAGGCGTAATTTCTGCTAACTCTATATATTCCTTTAATTTCTTTTGCAGTAACTTCTTATCGATCAATTTGAGATTGTATTCGGAAACCATCGTAGGTGACAAGCTACGACTGAGAGCAAATTCTACAACTTCATCATCCTTACTCGCACATAGAATAATTCCAACACTCGGATTTTCATTTGCTTTTCTAACTTCGCGATCGAGAGCTTCTAGGTAAAGATTGATTTTGCCAACATACTCAGGCTTAAATTCTCCTATTTTCAACTCAAACGCAACAAGACAAGATAGTTCTCTATGATAGAATAGCAAGTCTATGTAGTAATCATGCTTCCCAACCTGAACACGATATTCTTCGCCGATAAATGTAAAATCTTTACCAATTTCAAGAATAAAAGCTTTTAAGTTCCTTATAATAGACTTTTGTAAATCTCGCTCCGAAACCTGCTCTGGAACATCCAAGAAATCGAGAACATAATTATCAAGGAAAACATTACCAGTTATGTGTTTAGCTTCATCAATCGAAGGTGTCAACGGTTTCTGTGACAGCAAATATCGTTCATAATATCCGCTATCTATCTGTCTAGCCAATTCTCTTGCCGTATAGTGCTCTTTTACGCACATATTCATATAGAAAATACGCTCATCCATATCTTTACATGCCGACATTATTTTCAGATGGTTTGACCAACTCAATTGTGTCAACAGTGTTGACACTTTTTCATTATCCTTGTAAAGCTCATAGAATTGCTTCATTCTATAAAGGCCTCTACGATTAAATCCTTTCAATTCCGGGTAATTTTCAGCAAAATAATCAGCAAGATTCTGTACAAAAGAATCGCCGTACTCGGCAGTCTCAGATTGTTTGCTGATACACTCTCCGATCTCACGATACATCATAATCAGTTCTTCATTGACTTTGCTGTATGCTCGTTGTTTTGCAGAATTAATAATGTCTATGACTTTCTCAAATTCTTTATTGTAAGTTATTAATTTGCTCATAACCCTCCTCCCAAAATTTTGATTTTTCTGTCTGTTCGACGAAGGCCGCGAACTGTTCCTGAATCTCCATAGGCGGAACTGGCACAACCAAATTAAGAATATCTTTATTTGAAATATTAGCTTGTCGAACACCTCTACTAATACCTGTGAGTCTTTTCTTAATTTGCTCAAACTTGAGCAATTGAGACAAATAATACTTATCTATTCCTTCCACTATTTCAAGTTTTGCATTCCGTTGATTAAGATAATACTTTCCATAATCATCACCTAAGATACATACGTTACCATAATCATCTTTTCCAACAGTGCCTGTTAAAGACATAACCAGCTCCCCTGGATACACAATGTATCTTTCCAGACCTTCATCTTCATGCCAATAAACTAAATTAACAGGTCTAAAAAATCCTGCATTTATATTTCCAATTCTAAGAACAGGAATACCTCTTTCTTCATCAAATCGATCGCTCTTAAAAGCATATCCACCAACCACATTTAATTTTTCAGATAAAGCACACTCATTCCAACCTTTCGAGTTCACATCAGGATCCCCAAACAGCTCGACAAATCGGGCTTTGATAAGTTCATCCAATTTGCACATTTCTTGTTTTCTCGTCTGAATAACGCTATGTATTTTCCCAAGTATTATGGATATTTCTTGCTGTGTTTTCAGTGGAATATTAGGCAACTTTATTTCCTCTATAGCCTTTCGACCTATAGCTTTGAATGTGCTTCCTGTACCTTTGTCATTTAACTCTACATTTATATGCTTTAAAAACCAAAATAGAAAATCTGGTACAATTTTTGATTTATCAGGTGTTAGCGCTGCAAGTCCGCGTCCTATACAACATTCTTCATATGCAAAATTTATTGCTCCAATAGGTGCTCTTACTGAAATTAGAATATCTTCAGCTAACGCAATTTTATTTGGTGCAGTGCACCATTTCCTTGCAATTGGATAACGTTCACCAAAATCCGCATTTCCTTGAAAGAAGGGCAGTCCTTCTTCGACTTCATTATAGCTATTAGAATCTGGTGATTGCCCCATATTAATTGCACAGACTTCTTTCAACATCACATATTCCATATCTCTTCATCCCTACAAATAACAATCTGTTAAGAGATGAACTTCTGGTGAGATGTTTTCACATTAGTCTGATTAACAATAGCATACTGCATTGTTGTATCTATTTGCGAATGCCCTAAGATTTTCTGAACTTGTTCTATCGGCATACCTTTGTCAATAGCCCTAGTTGCCATTGTTCTTCGGAACTTGTGAGGATGAATTTTATCCATATTCAACATGCGACCTAAATTTCGAATGCGTATCTCTACCCCGCTAATTTTCAACCGATTATGAGGTTTATCTATCGTTACAAATAGTGCAGGATTATTATCTGTACGTTCACTTAAATAATTTAGAAGATGTAACTTTGCCTTTGCATCGAAATAAACCTTACGCTCTTTATCACCCTTTCCGAAAACTACACACTCACGAGCTTCGAAATCCACATCATCAATATTAAGATTTACAAGTTCTCCTACTCTAATGCCTGTCGAATACAGTAAATCAACCATCGCTAAATCTCTAGAACATTGACACGCATCTCTTAATCTCTCAATTCCTTCGTCGCTTATAGTTTCCTTTACAGGCTGTTTAACTTTAATCTTATGAATTCTCTTAGCAGGGCTCTTTAATATATAGTTTTCTTCTTCAAGCCAGGAGAAAAAACTGGATATGTTTCTTCGTATATTATCCACCGTAACACGGGTACAATTATTGATTCCTTGATATTCTACTAAATATTTTCTCAAATCCTCGGTTGTAATCTTACGGATTGGGGTCTTGATGCTCTTCAGCAATTTCTCAACAGTGACCTTATAGTAATGCACTGTACGTTCCGAACATCCTTCAATTTTCTTTGCATCCAAGAATAATCGCAGGTATTCTTCATTAGGCAGATACTTCTTTTGAGATTCTCCCTCTGAAAATGATCTGAGCATTACCTCCTGCAGTTTCTTAAGCTGCTCAATACTTAGGTATTCAGCCATTTCGTTTATAATTTCTACAATTCTCTCCTCCATGTCGGTACTCCTTTCGTCAGTACCAACATCATCCGCCAAAAGTCAGTATTAATTTATTCGAAATATTCCTGCATTAAGCTATCAAATAGTAATTGCGCCTTGTCGAGTGCCTGCTGAACTGCAACTTTTGATTTGTCGACTTGTTTGACGAAGTCTGCAAACTGATTTTGTAGCTCTACTGGTGGAATCATTATTTCAAAACTTCTAATATCTTTTGCTGATATATGTGGCACTAATGACCCCGTAATATTACTATGTTTATCAAATCCTCCAGTAATAAAACAGTAATACAAATAATCTTGATTTATATCTATTGATCTAATTCTCGCAGTTCGTTGAATTAATAACGCAGGTAAATGCTCTGCGTCAACCTTAGCAATCTTAAATCCTTCTGATATCCAAGGACGATCAAGCGCCATTACTATATCATTTTCATTAAGTAAATAGTCTTCAAAACCTTCTGCAGAACTCCAATGAACACATTCATCCCACTTGATTTTTTGTGGCATAATTATAAGACCACCACATATATTAATCCCCGTCTCAACATACTGCTCACTTTTAAATGGATATCCAGAAAGCAAATTAATATGTTTTTCGATTTTCTCCTTCAAATGTCCATTAGGATTCAAAATTGGATCACCAAACATCTCGACAAATCGGGCTTTAATGAGCTCGTCCAGTTTCTGAAGTTCCTGTCGACGTAACCCAATAATACTTTCTAATCTCGACAACTTATCTATAACAAATTGCTGATTATCAATACTTGGCAGATCGATTTCAATTTTCAATAAATCTCCTTTTGTAAGGCTCGGAATAGTAACAGCCTTGTTCAGGCGTTCAAAATCAAAGTGTTTACAAAAGTAATATAAGTATCTTGGCAGTAAGACATCAGTCTTTGCCTCCAAGCCGAACGCGGTGTCAACATTCCAGAACGGTTCCTCTACAAAAATAGGGTTGTTGATGCTCCCTTTACGACCAACTATTACGGTTTTTGCATTGCAAATATAATCATCTGCATATCCCATAACACCACCGCTTCCGTAAATCGGATATTTGCCTGTTGGATTCTCTACAGCCTTTTGATTTTTTCCATTCTTTATAGTCAATACATCTTCAAATCTCATCTTTCATCCCTACAAATAACAATTTACAGCTGTAACATTTTCTCTAATTCATCCATAGCCTGACCGATTTCCATTTCAAGTTCGCGGATATCAGTCATTATTTCCAGTGTGGATGGGTACTCTATAGGCACATATTCAATCTCTTTATACTTGTTAATAGAGAGATCATAATCGTTTTCCTTAATCTCATCCTTCTCTACAAAGAATGATTTATCAGTACGCGCCCTTTCTGCTTCCTTATCCAGATTCCTAAATCTCTCAATAATATCAGGAATATCATTTTCATCTACTGGCGATCTCTTATCATCAAGACTAAGGCCATCCGCCTGCATGTCGTAAAACCACACTTTATCGGTTCCACCGTGACCAGTCTTTGTAAAAATAAGAATAGCAGTGGATACTCCAGCATAAGGTTTAAATACTCCAGATGGCATTGAGATTACTGCCTCTAGTCTGTTATCCTCAACAATCTGCTTTCGTATATCCTTGTGAGCCTTTGATGATCCAAAAAGAACTCCGTCTGGAACGATACATGCACATCTACCACCAGTCTTAAGCATCTTAAGGAACAAAGCGAGAAACAGAAGCTCTGTCTTCTTAGTTTTGCACATTTTCAGAAGATCCGGCGTAACAGAATCATAATCCAGGCTACCCTTGAACGGTGGATTAGCCAGAATCATTGAGTACTTTTCCCTATCTGTGTTCTGATCAGATAAGCTGTCTCTATATTCAATGAACGGGTTATCGATGCCGTGTGTCATCATGTTCATAGCACCAATTCGTAGCATTGTTCTGTCCATGTCGAAACCATGAAACATTCCGTTCATGTAATGTTCTTTCTTCTCTTTATTGTAAAAAATCTCTTCTTTCTTCGTTTCTTTGAGATATTCCGCTACCGATACGAGAAATCCCGAAGTTCCGCATGCAGGATCGCAAATAACATCGTCTGCTTTCGGATCCATAAGCTCGACCATCATTCTGATAATATGACGTGGTGTTCTGAACTGTCCATTTCTACCAGCAGACGCAATCTTGGAAAGGAGATATTCATATACATCTCCTCGTATATCCATTCCTGGAGTATCTTTCATTGACTTGTATATTTCATCAAGACTGTCTACAACCTTCGACAGTACAAGTGGAGTAGGTAGCTTAAAAATTGCATCACTCATATACTTTGAGTATGCACTTTCTTTATTTCCATGAAGATCTTTGATAAATGGGAAAACCCATTCTTGCATAGTAGAATACATCTTTGCAGCAGGCATATCATGGAATACTGACCACTTCAGCTGATTACCTTCTATAGTTCTGTCTCCAATCTTAACTTCATCTGAAAAGATGCTTTTATAAGGTAGTCCAAGCATTGCACTTTCTTTAGCTCTTGTGTTGTCAGCATCATCAAGATCATGAATAAACATAAGATATGTTATCTGCTCAATTACCTCCAGAGGATTAGTCAGTCCTCCAGCTGCAAAAATATCCCATAATCCGTCAATTTTATTCTTAAGTCCTCCAGTTATCATTACTCTTCCTCTCTGTTCCAAATATATGAAGTGTATCGTCCACCACCAAGTTTTATAATCTCATTTGAATTCTGCAGACTTACAAGAGTCCTCTCTATTGTGGTCTTACTTATATCCGGACATGCTTCAATTATTTCTTTCTTCGTAATCTTAGCAACTCTGTTCTTTAATAATGCTCTAATGCGATCTGGTTTAGAAAGATCTTTCGTTACAAGCACATTTACTCTTTCTGAGAATTCTCTGTATGCATTCAGAATAATTCCAAGTGTATATTCAACGAATGGCTTATAGTCATTTGTTTCTTCATGCCACCCTTGCGAACTTTCCTGAAGTGCTTCATAATATGTGTCTTTAGTCTTCTCAATTATTCTCTCTAAGCTGATGTACTTTCCTACTATGTATCCAGCCTTGTATAAAAGAAGTAGTGTCAGGATTCTGCTCATACGTCCATTGCCGTCATTAAAAGGATGAATACACAGGAAATCAAGAATAAACACGGGAATTATGAGAAGTGGATCAACCTTTTGCCCGTCGATTGCCTTCTCGTATGCATTGCAGAGTTCATTGATTGAATCTGCTGTTTCCCATGCAGGCACAGGTCTGAATCTTATAGTCTTATTACCATCGACATCTGTTTCTTCTATAAGATTATCGGATGTCTTGAAGACGCCACCAGCTTCGCCACCACTGAATCTATATAAATCTCTGTGAAATTGTAGAATTATTGAGGTCTTAATTGGTATGTGCTCAAAATTATCGTGCACTGTGTTAAGTACATCTCTATATCCAGCAATCTCCTCCTCGTTTCTAGTTCTTGGCATAGTCTTATCCAGAACAAGCTGCTTAAGTCTTTCATTTGAGGTATAAATACCTTCAATCTTATTCGAAGCTTCGGTACTCTGAATCTTCGCAACTTCTACAAGCTCTGTAAGCGCATCTGGATTTGCTTCTATAAACAAATTCTGCTCACCTTTATACTCATGAATCTTAGTAAGCATTGTTATAATATTAGGGGTAAACAGAACTTCCAGATTTTCAAGATTATAGTTACGCATAAAACCTCCTTCCATATCACTTATAATGGGATTATATAAAACAACTCCGTCATTTTCAATTTCAATTCCGTCTTTTTGACAAAAATGACTGAATTGAATCTCGAAATGACGGAATTAAAGCGCAAAAAAGAGACCTTACGGCCTCTCCTTAATACTGCTCACATACCACTTGCCATCTTCATCATTTTCGAGGCACCACAGCGCTGGAACCTCCCATGAGCCTGTGCTCACCTCTCCATTCTTATCATAGCCCTCCTGGTCGTAGCAGACCCACATATATCCGAGGCTCTCAGATGTATATCTGTCAAGCGAAACAGACCAAACCTTAAGCTTGTGCTTTTCTTTTACCACATCCTCATCTTCTGATGTTATCACATAGCGCCCAAGCTCTCCATATTTCTCCTTCGCTTCTTCCCTCGACAAGCCAAGCTCTGAAAAAGCAGCCTCCGCCGTGTCTACAATATCAGAAACCTCCAAGCGCTGACTCGGCCAGCCTCTGAATAACAGGCACATTGACTCCTCTGCGCCAAAGTAATTGTCGCCCGCTACTCTAAACAAATGGTATACCGGAAACATATATACCAAGGCCGCCGCGATTATGACAATCAAAGTCACCCTCTTATATGGAGATTTCTTCTTCGTTAACCTTAGGTCTCCTGTCAAAAGATCATTCACACCAACCCCAAGCACTTCCGCAGCCCGTTGGAGTGTTTCTATGTCTGGATAATTCTTTCCGGTCTCCCATCGTGAAACTGCCTTGTCAGAAACATTAAGCTTCCTCGCCAGATCTTTCTGCGTCATTTCCCGCTCCTTGCGGAGTCTGACAAGAGCCTCTGCAAAATCATTTTTGCCAGCCATAACGCACCTCCTATCGATCTTTTCTTTTACAAAAGGATACTATAAAGTCAATATTATTTCACTCTAGCAAAGCGAGAATGCCATACGTTATTTATTCTGTGAGTGTGAATGTAGCGTATCATTCATTGAAAGTAAATAAACACAATACTGATTCATACTTATACCTTCTGTAAGTGCATGTTCCGCAAGCGATCTATGCAAGCTTCTTGGAATTCTAAGCTTGAATTGCCCAGAATAATCACTAAGACTGTCAGGTTCGTGAATTACAACACCTGATTCAAGTGCTGACTCTAGCCATTCTGCCTTTGCATCCATTGCATTAGCAATTGCACTCTCAATAGTTTCTCCACAAGTTATGCAGCCTGGTAAATCAGGAAAAGAAACTACGAATCCACCTTCATCCTTATCTTCTAATAATTCCATGCGATATGATAATTCAAGATAATAATCTAGAGTTCTCATTTCCATCACCCTCACTTTCAATAATCTTTCTAACCATTTCAATGTAAATTCGCTTTACGGGTTCGTGTTTTGGTATCGTGATTGGATAGCACCCCTTCTTTCTAAAAGTAAAATGACTACTACCATTGCGAGGTGCATTCATTTCGTATCCATAGCTTTCCAATATCTTTCTTAATTCATCAAAACGTAAATCCTTTGACAACCTACAAATCCGCACTATCAATTTATCCCATTTAGACATTAATTGCTCCTATTTTAATTATATTTGGTACCTTATATGGTGTCAATATTATTCGTATTATTGACACTATTTTCAATTCACTTATTATAGCTATCATTTCGATTTAACTCAGTACACATTTGCTTATTTAAAATACGTGATTAATTATGTCTTATCTGATTTGTTTTATTTATGGCTCTTCACTTCTCTCGGGGAATTTAATTAAAGCAAACTTATACATCGCTACAGTGGTACAACTGATGGCATGGAATTCTGCATAGAAACTGGTTGTGGCCGAGACGATTTTTATATTTGTTCAAAATCTTCCCGGATAGCGGGAAGATTACGCCATTTAGTAAATTTTGTATCGTCAAACCAATCCATATTGTCTAAATCAATCAACATCGCAAAACTCACTTCTAATCAAGATGCAAAGAAATAGGATTTCTCAACTTCCCTCAAGGATTCTTTGCATGAAGAATAAACAAGAGCTTATTTAGAAATAGAAAAGTGTCTCCCTCAGGAAGCACTTCTCTACCATCATATTAAATTGTCTTACTTTAAAGTATATGTAACTGTAACTGTCTCACCTGCATCTGGAAGATTGGCAGGGGTTTACTCAATCATCATTGGTGTGTCGAAGCCTGATGTGATTCCCATGTAGCATCCGCCGAAGCAAGTGATGCAGCCTGGCTTCTCCTTGCGCTGATTCTCGAGGTTGCCTGCAAAAGCGATCTCGTAGCTTCCATCATATGCCTTTGTATGTTGGCTCTGCAATTACATCCTTAAGTGCATAATCCTTGCCGGTCCATGAATCTCTTACCGTATTTCCTGTACAGATGAACCGCGACGAAGATTGTCACAGCCTCTGCAAGCGGCATCGTAATCCACACTCCGGATACTCCCATAACCTGAGGCAGTACCAGTATGAACAACACTACGAGAATCAGCGAACGAAGCGATGAAATCAATGCCGAGATAAATCCGTTGCCAAGAGCCGTAAAGTATCCCGAAAGGAACACATTCAGGCCGATAAACAGGAACACCGGGCTGAAAAGCTTCAGGCCTTCCCATGTCAAGGTAAAAACACGACCGCTGTCCACGAACAGATTAATAATATTCTTTCCGTACATCAGTGAAATCGCAAGAATCAGCACGGAGCTGACAGCGATTGTGATAAAGCTGTACCTGATTGTCTCCTTAATCTTCTCATGATTTCCAGATCCGGCATTATAGCTGACAACAGGCGCCGTCGCAACTGCAATACCCATATAGATGGAAATAAAGAAGTAATAAATGTACATAATAATCGTCACAGCAGCGACTCCATCCTCGCCGTAATACTTCATTATTATAAGGTTAAAAAGGAACGTCGTGATTCCCGTTGACATCTCGGTCAGCATCTCACTGCTTCCGTTGGTGCACGATTTGAGAAGCCCCGCCCAGTTCACGTGCGGTCTGCAGAATCTGATGTGACTGAATTTCAGGAAGTACACAAGCCCGATCAGCATGCTCACCGTAATCGAAAGAAACGTTCCCCACGCTGCTCCGAGCGTCCCCATTCCCATCACCGCTACAAAGATGTAGTCAAGAATCACGTTCAGAATCAGACCAGTCAGCGACATCAGCATTCCAACGTTCGACCTTCCGTCTGTCCTCACAAGATACTCGAAAAAAAGCTTAAACGACATAGGAACTGTTCCGAGGAAGATAACCAGAGCATACGGCTTCACATGTTCAAGAAGTCTATCACTGCTTCCGAGAAAAATACAGATTCTCTCGAGGAAGATTATTCCGGCTATCGTGAAGATAATGCCAAAAATCAGCAGCGCTATACTTATAAATGTGAATATCTCATTCGCCTCGTTGTCCTTTTTCTGTCCGAGCTTCTCACCTATTATCGCGCCCGATCCTGTCGCAAGCATAACTGCAATACCGAATATTACACATGTTACAGGAATTACGATATTGATTCCGGCAAGTGCATCAGAGCCCGCATATTGTGATACGAAGAATCCATCAATCGTCGTGTAAAACGAAAGGAAAATCATAGTCAGAACTGACGGGATAAGGTATCTTAAGAAACTTGAATATGTCATTTTGGTTTCAAAGCATTTCATTTTGTATATCCTTTACTATATTGCCTAATTCATCTTATGGCTATATAGTAAAGGATATAGTAACTATATGCTCAAGAGGTTTTTATGAAAGATATGAAAGACATGTTTTCAATCGGCGAGCTTGCTGCATACCAGAATATTTCCAAGCAGACACTGATTTTCTATGATAAGATTGGACTTTTTAAGCCCGCTCACGTAGATCCTAATAACAAGTACAGATACTACACAGCGCAGCAAATCGACTACCTCGATACCATTCTTATAATGAAGGAAATGGGCTTTTCGCTTGCAGAAATTCAGGAGCATATGAAGAACTACACAATCGACACATCACTTGTCGCGCTACGTAAACAGCTTACGGTTATCGATCAGCAGATTAAACATCTACAGCTTATCAGAAACCGTCTCGCACACAGATGCGAACAGATGGAAAACGTCAAAGAATATCTCGACAAGAGCCGGGACGTAAGGATTAAGGAAGTTGATAAGCAATATCTTTTGGCCGCGGACGTAGATGAGCCTAGATCATTCAGAGAGATAAGCATCGCAACGAAAAAGTGCTTCTCGCAGGCTATGTCAGACGAGCTTCCTATTTTCTTCCAGACCGGAGTTATAGTTCCATATGAGAACATCCTCGCTGGAAGATTCACCGAAGCTAGCAGGGCATTTCTGCCAATCGAGAAGACTAAGAAAGCAAAGAACATCGTGGCGCTGCCGGCCGGACGCGTCGTCAGCATCTATCACTACGGCACGTATGAATCTGTTGAACGCTCGTACCGCAGGATTCTTGAGTACTGCGACGCAAATAACCTCGCAATCATCTCAGATTCCTATGAATTCTGCATAAACGACTATATTTCATCAGGCGACGAGAACGAATACATAACTGAAATCTGCTTCTATATACAATAAAAGAAAATATGGTCTTCCGCATCTGGGTAGACCACATTTTCATATCTACTAGCTCATTCTCCCCCGTATCCACTTAACCGCCTGAATCACCGGCAGGCTGGCGAACGCAAACGCGTATACCATTCCAAGCTGTGCAAGACTAAGTGTCTGCACCTTAAATATCACATGAAGTCCCGGAACTGTCAGCACCAGAGTGATCAATGCTGCACCGAGCAGGAACGCACCAACAAGCCACTTATTGTTAAAGAAACGCTTTGTGAAAATAACCGGGTGATCTGACTTGCAGTTGAAGCCGTGGAAGAGTCTTGCAAGGCAGAGTGTTCCGAACGCGTATGTGCTTCCGAGCACCGCGCCATTCTGATGATATCCGGTCATGAAAGCAAGCATAGTCATCACGCCGATTACCAGTCCGTCGATTCCGATTTTGGCAAGGAAGGACTTCGTCAGAATTGATTCATCAGCGGCTCTTGGCTTCTCATCCATAACCTCTGTGCTGTGAGGTTCCACGCCAAGTGCAATCGCAGGCAGACTGTCTGTCAACAGATTGATGAACAGAAGGTGTACCGGTGCAAAAGGAACCGGAAGTCCCGCAATCGATGCATAGAGCACAGCAAGTATCGCACCGAAGTTGCCCGACAGCAGGAACTGGATCGAATTCTTGATATTGTTATATAAATTTCGACCGTTTTCTACCGCTTTAACAATCGTTGCAAAATTGTCATCAGTAAGAACCATCGCCGCCGCATCTTTGGCAACCTCAGTTCCGGTAATTCCCATCGCAACGCCGATATCGGCCTGCTTCAGCGCAGGCGCGTCGTTAACACCATCTCCAGTCATCGCAACGATCATGCCGCGCTCCTGCCATGCACGAACGATACGAATCTTGTGCTCAGGAGACACTCTCGCATAAACCGAAATCTTCGGAACAAATTCTCTAAGCTCGGCATCGCTCATATTCTCGATATCAGCACCCTCGCATGCCTCGGAAATATCATTAAGAATTCCGATTCTCTTCGCAATCGCCGCCGCGGTAATCTTATGGTCACCTGTAATCATAACCGGCCTGATTCCGGCCTTGATGCACTCCGAAACAGCCGCCATCGATTCCTCTCTTGGCGGATCCATCATTGCAATCAGTCCGACAAAGGTCAGCTGATTCTCATCCTCAGGCGCCAACCCACGTCCTTCCTGAATTTCACGATATGTGAACGCAAGCACACGAAGTCCCTCCATCGAAAACTCGTGATTCTGCTGACGGATTCTCTCCTTGTCATCATCCGTAATCTCGCACACGCCATCTGGAGTCTGAATCCTGCAAGTCAGATCAAGCAGCCTATCAACCGCGCCCTTCACGATCATGTGCCTCTCGCTGCCGATATGGTGCAGAGTCGACATCATTTTTCTGTCGCTGTCAAAAGGCAGTTCGTCTTCCCTCGGATATTCCGCGCGAATGTCTGCCGCTTCGATTCCATATCTGCTTCCGAGATTTATTAGTGCAGTCTCAGTCGGATCACCAATCTCAACGCCATTCTCATTAGTCGAATCATTGCAGAGAATACTCATGTCAAGAAGAGACCGCTGCATCGGATCATTTACATCAATCGACTCCGCCGGAATCCTCCTGCCGCCAACATAATAATCTTCAACCGTCATTTTGTTCTGCGTAAGAGTGCCAGTTTTGTCCGAGCAGATAATCGAAACGCTGCCGAGGCCTTCGACTGCCTGAAGCTTACGAATTATCGCGTGCTCCCTAGCCATCTTCTGCGTACCGAAAGACAGCACAATTGTCACGATAGAGCTAAGCGCCTCCGGAATCGCAGCAACCGCAAGAGCCACCGCGAACATGAACGCACTGCCGAAGTCCTCGCCCCTGAACACGTTAATTGCCATAAGTATCCCGCAGAACACCAGAATCAGTATAGAAAGCTTTCGGCCAAAATCATCGAGGTTTGCCTGTAGTGGTGTCTGCTTCTCGGATGTTGATTTGAGAAGTCCCGCGATCTTTCCGACCTCCGTCTCCATTCCTACATTTGTTATAACCGCGCGGCCTCGGCCGTAAGTCACAAAGCTTCCGGAGAAGATCATATTGGTGCGATCTCCGAGCGGAACCTCTGAAGGTATAGCATCGATGCTTTTGTCAACTGCAATGCTCTCTCCTGTAAGCGCGCTCTCGTCGACCTTAAGACTCGCATTCTCGATCAGGCGTCCGTCTGCAGGAATCATATCGCCGGACTCGAGCAGGATCACATCGCCGACAACAAGTTCTCTTGCAGGAACCTGTATAACCGCGCCATCACGAAGCACCTTGGCCTCCGGTCCCGAAAGCTTCTTAAGACTCTGAAGCGACTGCTCCGCCTTAACCGTCTGAACTGTACCAAGAATCGCATTGATTGTAATAACAATCACGATTACAGCCGCACTCTCAGCGTCGCCGAGAAGTCCTGAGATGATTGCCGACATAATAAGAATAATTACAAGGAAATCCTTGTACTGCTCTAAGAAAATCTGTGGGATGCTCTTCTTCTTGCCCTCTGCAAGCTCGTTCCACCCGCACTTCTCACGTGACCTTATCGCCTCATCACCTGTAAGACCTGTCGCTCTGCTGCCCGTCTGCTTCAGAGCTTCATCTGCGGTCTGCTGATAAAAATTCTTCATCACTTCTGCCTCCTTTAATACTGTGCAACGAAGCGGCTCTTTTGAAAAAGTATATACAAAAAGAGACTCTTATTGCACAACAAATGTTGCAATAAAAGTCTCACCATTTCCTTGAGGCACCGGATGCTTCCATCGTACTGACGACGCCACAAACGCCAACAATCCAAATTCTTAAATCTGTCAGCGCAGGTTACTCCCCTTTATCTAAAGCAAATTTATACTCTACCGGTGCCTCTGTCAAGTAAATTAATTTTCACATAAATAACCTGAAATGTCGCCCTGGCGACCCGAAATGTAACATTATTTACATAAAAATGTGCTATTCTGAAGATAAGAAATTGCCACCGAACAATTTACAGAAGAGGTAAAGACGATGCTCAGAATTGCAGTATGCGACGACAACAGGCAGATGCTCGACCGTGTGGGGAGCATTCTATCCGATTACAGCGAGCGCATGAACACGCCCGTCACCGTGGACACATATCTTAGCGCCATAGACCTTCTTGACGCACTCAGGAAGAACAACTACGACATCCTCATCCTGGACATCATAATGCCAGGCTTCACAGGGATTCAGGCTGCAAGGGAAATCAGACGATTTAACGAAGATCTGCGAATCATCTTCCTCACATCCTCGCGCGAGTACGCAGTTGACAGCTATGAGGTAGACGCATACTACTACCTGCTGAAGCCCGTAATCGCAGATACTCTGTTCCCGCTGCTTAACAGAATTGTCAGGGAGATAGAAGAAAGTGAACCATCATGCGTCATTTATACACCGCTTGGAATCATTAATCTCCCGTTCGCGAGAATCGAGTGCCTCGAGGTCTACAACAAGCATCTCGTGTTCCATCTAAGCGACGGCACACAGCGGGAGATTCGCGGATCACTCTCGGACTATGAGAATGCGCTTTTGGCAAGAAAAGAGTTTATTAAAATCCACCGTTCGTATATATTGAATATGGACTACATCACAAGCATCGGAGCGGGAAACATCGAAGTTTACAGCGGTAAAGAATTCCCGGTTTCCAGGCTTCTTGTGAAGGATATTAAGGATCAGTACATGGGCTACATGTTCTCGAAGGATAAATAAGGGAAGCTATGAATCTTGATGCACTATTGAATCTGTTTAATTATTGCCTGATTCTCATCTACGGAGTGCTGCTCTCGATAGATATGTCGGGCGGCTGGAATTCGAAGAGGGATAAATCACTCACCGCGGTCATCATCGCGGTGCTTATTGCTATGCAGGGAATCTGTGATCTGTGTCTCGGTGAATCGCTCACCGCCAAGCTTTACCCTCTTATAACTCACATTCCGCTGATTCTGTTTCTGTATTACTTGTTCAGACGTTCCATCGGAGCAGCCATCGTCTCGGTCCTGACAGCATACCTCTGCTGCCAGATTCCGGAATGGTTCTCATCGATCGTTAGTTATAATGTGGCATCCAGAATCGCTACAGACCTTAGCTACACCGCAGCAATCGTAATAAGCTTCATTCTGCTTCACAAATATCTCGTCAAGCCTGCAAGCGAGGTAATTAACTACTCAACCTCATCCCTTCTCGGAATGGGAAGCCTGCCGGCAATGTATTATATTTTTGACTACTACGCTACGGTATACACTAACCTGCTCTACTCAGGCGTGATTCCGGTAATCGAATTTATTCCTACTATGACAGTATTGTCGTATATCATTTTCGTTTCGATGTATCATAAAATTCTCGAGAAGAGATACACAGCCGAGCTCGAATCCGCGCACCTTCAGATGGAGCTCAAGCAGTCAGGTGAGGAGCTCTCAATGCTCCAGCATTCAATTGAAGAAACAGCGACCTACAGACACGACATGCGCCACCACTTCCTGATTCTCGGCGAATACATTCAACTCGGAGAGACAGACAAAGCTCTCGAATACATCCGTGCCGGTCAAAAGGACCTTGAGCGTCTCACGCCAACCCGCTACTGCAAGAATAGAGCCGTGAACCTGATCATTTCTCATTTTGCAGCTCGCGCCGACCGTACGGGAATCAGATTCGAAGCGGCAGTGTCACTACCAGAGAAGCTGACGCTTTCAGAAACAGAGCTCTGTACCCTTCTGTCCAACGCCCTAGAGAACGCCATCGGAGCAGCCTCAGAGTGCCCGGATGGCAGCGGATGGATTCGCATCGACATAAGAACACATATGAACAACCTGCTCATTTCCGTTGAAAACCCATACAGCGGCGAAGTTAAGATAGAAAATGACATTCCTATCACAAGCAGACCTGGTCACGGCTTCGGCGTCAAAAGCATCCACAGCATCACAGAGCGCCACAAGGGCATCTGCACATTCACCGCAGAAAACGGCACCTTTGCCCTGCACGTGATACTGAAACTAAACTAACACCTGCAGCAAAATCCCACCATAAAACCTCACAATACAACAATAGAGGAATGAACACTCATTCCTCTACATCCTTCCCAAAATATAAGCATTTATATCAGAAATAGCAAGCATAAAATAGAACGACATTTCTGCCGCTCTACTCCAATTATTTAAAATATTAATCACTAAACTTCTCCGCGAATCGTTCCACACCTCGAATACAGGTTATTCGTAACATAAAAACAGAAGATTCCTTAATGGAATCTTCTAGAAAAAAGAAAAACCGGCGACGTCCTAATTTCCCAGGAGGCTGCCCTCCAAGTATCTTCAGCGCTAAAGAGCTTAACTTCTGTGTTCGGGATGGGTACAGGTGTATCC